>Ga0134122_10004033_pt1 | contig 10898 bp, 6 predicted proteins | sample KB302_FD_96461 | JGI IMG/M metagenome (GOLD analysis project Ga0134122, IMG submission 96461) | Terrestrial soil microbial communities without Nitrogen fertilizer from Kellogg Biological Station, Michigan, USA - KB3-0-2 | ecosystem: Environmental > Terrestrial > Soil > Unclassified ... | reverse complement strand
GTAGACACGCGGACCGACCTGTGGAGCCTCGGTGCTGTTCTTTACGAGATGATTTCTCGACACGTGCCGTTTTCAGGCGAGACTCCAACCGAAACGCTTTCGTTGATTCTGCAAAGAGAACCACCGCCGCTTACACGGTTTGCGCATGACGTCCCTGCTGAGCTCGAGCGCATTGTCACCAAAGCACTGACCAAGGACCGTGAAGAGCGCTATCAGACGGCGAAAGATATGCTCATCGATCTGCGGAACTTGAAGCGCAAGCTCGATGTTGATGCTGAAATCGATCGCACAATTCCGCCCGAGTTTCGAGGCGCCACCGCTACGAAATCAATGAGCAGCGGTCAAAACGGGCAAGCTACCGGCTCCGGGTCCGCAGTGCAAACCGGTGCGAGTTCGGCATCCAGCGCGGAATACATCGTCTCGGGAATCAAACGGCATAAGCTCGCAATCGTGGCCGTTACAGGGCTGATATTGATTGCTGTCCTTGCTGGGGTCATTGGCATCAGCTCATATCTGCGCGGGGGCTCGGCCGAGGCCGCGATCAAGTCCGTCGCGGTGATGCCGTTTGTCAATGAAAGCCGCAACGCGGATGTTGAATATCTTTCTGACGGGATGACCGAAACGCTCATCACCAGTTTGTCTCACTTGCCAAACCTCAATGTGAAGGCTCGCTCATCGGTCTTTCGGTACAAAGGCAGAGAGACCGATGCAAAGACGGTCGGAAAAGAGCTGGGGGTTCAGGCAATTCTGAACGGACGCGTTTTGCAGCGCGGCGATCAACTGACACTCAGCCTGGAGTTGATCGATACCTCAACGGAGAATGTGATCTGGAGTGAGCAATATAATCGCAAGCAGTCTGACATCCTATCGCTCCAGAGCGACATCGCGCGTGAGGTGTCGAGAAAGCTGCGAACCAGGCTTTCCGGAGCCGACGAGCAGAAGCTGGTTAAGAGCTCGACGGCAAACCCCGAAGCTTATCAACTCTATCTAAGAGGCCGTTTCGACTGGAACAAACGCACCGTCGATGGATTGAGGCAGGCGGCCGTCTATTACAATCGTGCAATCGAAAAGGATCCCGGATACGCGCTGGCATATTCGGGCTTGGCCGAAACTTACGGGTTGTACTCAAACTATAGTGTCGCTTCGCCGATGGAAAGCATGCCTAAGGCGAAGTCGGCCGCACTGAAAGCGCTGGAGATCGATGATTCGCTGGCAGAGCCGCACACCGCCCTCGGGTTGTACTATTGCAACTACGCCTGGAATCAATCTGCGTCGGAGCGCGAGTTTCGGCGAGCGATCGAACTCAATCCAAACTACGCCACCGCATATCATTGGCTGGGCAACGCAGCGCTCGTCAACCTGGCGCGGTTTGATGAGGCCCTGGCTGCCGGCAGGCGGGCTGAGGAACTGGATCCGCTATCGGCGATCATCAGCGCCGATCAGGCCTACAACCTTATTTACGCGCGGAGATACGACGAGGCCTTCGCGCAATGCCAAAGAGCTCTTTCGCTCGATCCTAATTTTTACTACACCCATTACCTTATAGGTTTCGTGTATCAACAAAAGGGGATGTACAAGGAGGCAATATCGCCGCTCCGAAAATCGCTCGAAATAAACGAAGATCCCTTTGCAAAGGCGTTGCTGATTCGCGCGTTGGTGAAGTCGGGCGAGCGTGCAGAGGCGATCAAGCTCCGTGACGAGTTACGCAGCGAATCAAAGAAAAGGTATATCCCGAACTACTTTCTGGCGCTCGCCAGCATCGCTCTCGGCGAGAACGACGAGGCCATCGTCCTGCTGGAAAAAGATATCACCGAACGCGGAAACTACCTGGCGGCAATCGAGATTGACCCGGCCTTGGATGACCTGCGAGACGATCCGCGCTTTACCACTCTGGTACAAAAGGTTGTAGCCTCCAAGTTGAATTAAACGCGAAAGTTATTCGATTAGTCCGATCCTCAAGGGGTTCCAGCCGCGCAGGGCGTAGGGGAGCGCGGAGAACTCCTGAGTCTGAGGGTATGAGTTTGGAGAAGGATGGATAAGGATCTGTCAGCTAACGCCACACTGTCGCACTACCGCATCATCTCCAAAATCGGCGCCGGCGGCATGGGCGAAGTCTATCTGGCCGAAGACACCCGGCTGCGCCGCAAGATCGCGCTCAAGGTTTTGCCCGAATCGATTGCTCGAGACAATGACCGTCTGCGACGCTTCGAGCAGGAAGCCTTTGCCGCATCCGCCCTCAACCACCCCAACATCCTGACGATTCACGAAATTGGCGAAATAGAGGGCAAACACTATATCGCGACGGAGTTCATCGAAGGCGAAACCCTGCGCCATCACATTCAACTCTTACGGATGAAACTCCGCGATACGCTGGATGTGATGGTGCAGGTCGCATCGGCGCTCTCCACGGCACACCAGGTCGGCATCATTCACCGTGATATTAAACCCGAAAACATAATGGTCAGGCCGGACGGCATCGTGAAGGTGCTGGACTTCGGACTCGCGAAGTTGACAGAGAAACAGATGGTCACGGCGGATTCTGAAGCCGGGACCATTTCGAAGAAGGCGACTGAACCCGGCACTATCATGGGAACTGTTGCCTATATGTCGCCTGAGCAGGCTCGCGGCAAACAGGTGGATGCTCGCACCGACATATTCAGCCTTGGCATTCTGCTTTATGAGATGGTGACGGGAAGAGCCCCGTTCGCAGGTGAATCGGGCACGGACGTGTTGGCTGCGATACTCGACAAAGAGCCGATGCCGCTTGCGCGATTCGCCGATGAGACGCCTCCGGAGTTGCAGAGAATCGTTACCAAGTGTCTGCGAAAAGAGCGAGACGAGCGTTATCAAACGATGAAGGATGTGTTGCTCGACTTGAAAGAGTTGCGCGACGAGTTGGCTATGGAAGCGAAGCTCGAACGTTCCATCCGACCCGTGAGTCATATCGAGAATCAGCAGACCTTGATTGCCGAGGCCGAGATAACCAAACAGCCGGCGACGCGAGCGACTGACACGCCAAACGCCCAAACCACGTCAAGCGCCGAATACCTGGTCAGCGAAATCAAACAACACAGAAGAGGTGTCGCGCTTGCCTCAATCCTTCTGATGGCGTTTATCGGCTTTGGTTACTGGGTTATCTCCAATCGCGCAACGGGCACAACGGACACGTTTGATTCGATCGCGGTCTTGCCGTTTCAAAACCGGAGTTCAGACGCCGATACCGAATACCTGTCCGACGGGCTTGCCGAATCGCTTATCTATCGACTGTCGCAATTGCCGAATCTGAAAGTCAGTCCAACGAATTCGGTCTTGCGTTACAAAGGCAAGGAAACGGACGTTCAAAACATCGGCGGTGAACTCGGCGTCAAGGCGGTGATGACGGGGCGCATTGCTCAACGCGGCGACAATCTGACCATCAGCGTCGAACTGGTTGACGTGCGCAATAACAAGACGCTGTGGGGCGAGCAGTATGAACGCAGGATGTCGGAGTTGCTGGCGACCCAACGCGAGATCGCAGGCGAAATTATCAACAAGCTAAGATTGAAATTGTCGGGAGAAGGCGAGCAGCGCCTGGCGAAGAAGTACACCACGAGCAATGAAGCCTATCAACTTTACCTAAAGGGCCGGTTCTACTGGAACAAGCGCAACGAGGAAAATCTCCGAAAGGCGATTGAGCAATTCAAGGCGGCGGCCGACAAAGACCCGAATTACGCGCTCGCCTTTGTAGGCCTCGCAGATTGCTATGTCTTATTGCCCTTTTACAGCAGCGCATCTGCAACCGACGTAACACCGCCAGCCAAAGCCTACGCCGAGCACGCGCTCGAGATTGATGATTCATTGGGCGAAGCACATACATCACTCGGTTATGTGAATAGACTGTTGTGGAATTGGCGCGAAACAGAAAAGGAACTCAAGCGCGCGCTAGAGCTAAATCCTAACTACGCTACGGCTCACAAATTCTACGGCAATTACCTGTGCGATATGGGGCGTTTCGATGAAGGTCTGGCTGAGTATAAGCGGGCACAGGAACTCGAGCCTTTGTCGCTGATCATCTACGCAAACCTTGCGGAAGTGTATTTGGGGAACGGAGATCTCAACGCCGGAGTCGAGCAGTGTCAGCGAGCTATCGACCTCGACCCGAACTGGTATTACGCGCGGCTGGTATTGGCTCTCGTCTACCTCAAGCAGGGGCGCGGCGCCGAAGCTCTTGCGGAAGCGGAAAAAAGCGTTGAGCTGTCAAAACGCCTGAGCGGTCCGCTTGGAGTTCTTGGCTATGTTTCGGCGCAAACCGGAAAGCGAAGCGTGGCTGAAGGTGTGGTCAAGGAATTGGAGGAGAAGTACAGCCGAAGGCAGGCAAATGGTTACGACCTCGCAAGGATTTATATCGGGCTCGGTGAAAAAGACCTGGCTGTGTCGTGGCTGGAAAAGGACTTCAAAGCGCATAATGCGACGCTGCCTAATTTTTTGTACATACCGCCTCTCGACTCCCTGCGTGACGACCCACGCTTCAAAGATTTAGCGGGGCGTATCGGCTTACCCGAATTGAAATGAGAACAGATTGAGTAAAGAGCTATCAGCCTCCGTTTTAGACCCGCGCTTTCAAGATTTGGTGCACTGCGTCGGTCTGTCGCTGTGAAGTCAGACGGAATTGCAAGAGTTCTTGCCAACATCACTCTCTCGGGTCGAAGCTCATAGCAGTGCTACCTGTACCGTCGATGTTGATTATTGTTTATGCGTAGTGCTCTTTTATTACTCACCGGCGAAAGACCTTAGAGCTTTTTCGTCAAGGATCGTTACAACACGACCGCTCAAGGCGATGAGCTCATTCTGTTGAAGCCGAGATAGCGCGCGTGAAACTACTTCGCGCACCGTTCCGATTCGAGCCGAGATCTGCTGGTTAGTTAATGCGAGTTCAAATACGACTCCCTTGTCCGACCGCTTGCCAAGAGAACGCGCCTCCTCGAGCAATAAGCGCGCAAGGCGTTGGTCTACTTCATGGAGCGACAGAGCTTCGACAAGTTCCGCGCAGCGACGCAGACGCGATGCCAGCAGTTTAAGAGCTGCTAATGCGATATTCGGATGACTCAAGCAGAGGTTACGCACGCCCCCCTTATCTATGAAAAGGACAACTGAATCCTCTTCGGCTGCGACGGTAGATGGGTATGCTCCGTCGTCGAACATCGGCACCTCCGCAAAAGTCGTCCCCGCGCGCTCGACGTGAATCACCTGCTCGCGTCCGTCGATGCTTTCGCGGAAGGCCCGCACTGAACCTTCGACGATGACATATAACCCACGTGCCTCGTCGCCCGCCATAAACAGTATTTCGTTGCGTGCGAGTCTTTGCTCCACAGCCAACTCGGCAAGCGCCCTAAGCTCATCATCGCTAAGGCCGCTGAATAAGGCCGTTCTTCCAAGGGCGGAGATTTTATCGGTTGCCATCGGCCATCATCATGTCAATACGACAGGCCTCGCTCAAGCCAGCGCAAGCTGTTTCTCGCGAAAGGCATACACCCAGCGAAAGAGAAGTTAGCTCGATTCGCTGAGTTATCCGTCAGCCAATGACTTATGTCACTGCAGTGGGCGTTGCTTTAAGGTAGGCTCCATAGTGAAGTGTTCAAATTATCAGGAGGACGCAAGATGCAATTCAACAATAACGCGACAGTGAGGGAAATTGTTATGAGGATGCCCAACGCTACCAGGGTCCTTGAGAAAATGGGAATAGACTATTGCTGCGGCGGAACAAGACCAATCACCGAAGCCTGCCAGGCGGCGGGCGTTACGGTCGCCGAGGTTGCGCAGTCGCTCGAACAGCTCGACGGCGGCAATCACGTTTCTGGCGGCTCAAAGGACTGGCAGGCCGAAAGCCTCACCGCGCTCGCCACACACATCGTTAACAAGCATCACAACTTTACACGCGAAGAGCTGGACAGCATTGAGCCGTTGCTTGCAAAAGTCTGCTCGGTCTATGGTGAAAGGGCGCCGGAACTTCTACAGATTCAGTCACGGGTTTTGGAACTCAAGGGCGAATTGCTCCCCCACATGAAAAAAGAAGAGAACGTCCTTTTCCCCTACATCGCACAGATGGAGAATGCCATCGGCTCAGGCCAGCCTGTGCCAGTGCCAATGTTCGGGACCGTGTGCAACCCGGTACGAATGATGATGGCCGAGCACGACACCGCAGGTGATTTGCTTCGTAGCATTCGGCTATTGAGCAATGATTTCAACCCGCCGGCCGATGGCTGCGTGAGCTATCAGACACTCTACCGCAGGCTCCAGGAACTAGAGCAGGATCTGCACCAGCATATTCATCTTGAAAACAACATCCTGTTCCCTCGGGCTATCGAGATAGAAGGCTAGAACTACGAGATGAAATTGGGTCGTCGTCACGAAAGCCTCATCCCGCTCTCGCGAGAGCATCATTACGGGCTTATGCTGTGCATGCGCATTCACCGGGGGCTGCCGCTGCACAATCAGGATGAAATGTGGGTACGTGAAAAGGCAGTTCAGGCAGCGCAATTCTTTGAAACAGAAATGGCAGCCCACTTCAAAGCCGAAGAGATCGCGCTGTTCCCCGCCATGCGAAGTCTTACGGGGACGTCCGTGTTGCTCGGCGAGTTGCTGGCTGAACACAGGAAGCTTGAAGCGATTGCCGCGCGGCTCGACGGAGCAGAGATTGCAAAGCTTGTGGATGTGCTCGGCGAGTTCGCGGATCTGCTCGAGGCACACATACGCAAAGAGGAGCGCGAGCTGTTTCCACTCTACGAGACACAGATGAGTCCTGAAATGGCTGCGGAAATAGGACAGGAGATCAACGGCATAATCGGAGATGCGATGCAGCCCGCAAATCCGGAGTTACTCAAGTAGGCTGTTTTATCCTTTCGCAGCGAAGATCCGGGCCGAGATATGTCAAAGAACTGATTCCTGATATAGTGTCGAAGTTGATTTGTTCTGTGGGGTGACAACCATAACGCTGTCACATCAATCCTCGACGCGGTGGAGTGGCTGTGTTGGATGAGCGGGTGCTGGCTCGCACCGTGGCCGAATAATCTTCGTTCTAAACCCTAAGAGTATCTGCGGACATGCGGGTACCAACAACAAATCGACGGCCTGTGCTTCTCGCTCTCGGGGCATCCGCGGGATTGACCGTCTTAATCGTAGTCGGGTCACGTAACCTCGAGCACTATGATCCGGCGCTTTTCGGTTATACGGTTGCCAGCGTCGTCGCCTTCGGCGCGGTGATCTTCCGCTATGCACTTTGGCTACAGCGCCCCGCCACCCGCGTTTACTGGCGCCGCGGCTGGAAGCTTTTCCGCAACCGCAAGAGGCTCGTTGCCAACACAAAAAGCGCGGCGCAGACGCTGACCCATAACCTCATCGTGCAGCGCTTCATCGCCAGGCGCGGGTTCCCTCGTTGGCTGATGCACGCGCTTATTATGTGGGGATGCATCCTCTCTGCGCTCATCACATTTCCGCTTGTATTCGGCTGGGTTCACTTCAGGCTCGAAGGCGCCCAGGGTTACCGGGCTTATGTCTTTGGCTTCCAGACCTCAGTCTTTCAAGGGCGCAGCATCTTAGCCTGGGTTACGTTTCACGCCCTGGACTTCACGGCGATTATGGTTATCGCCGGGTGCGCCATCGCAATCCGCCGCCGCCTGCACGACCGAGGGGCCATCGCGGTTCAACAGTTTCTGCTCGACTTCGTTCCACACTTGCTCCTTATAGCAGTCTCGGTCACGGGCTTAATGTTGACAGCCTCCAGCCTCTGGCTGGAAGGCTACATGTATTCGTTCATCGCGCTCAGCCACCAGGCCCTCGTTATCATGACCCTGTTTTATCTGCCATTCGGCAAACTCTTTCACGTGGTGCAGCGCCCGGCATCAATCGGAGTTGAGCTTTATCAACGCAGTGAGCGGGAGGCAAGGCAGGCGGTGTGCCTGCGATGCGGGACGGAGTTCGTTGGTCAGATGTGGCTGGATGATTTGAAGAAGGTAGTCGGACAGCTGGGCTTCGATTACCGGATGGGAGAAGGGCACACTCTCCAGGATTATTGCCCGCGTTGTAAGCGAGTCGTGCGCGGGCTGTCTTACACAGCGCTCCCGCAGCGCGAAGGCAATGTCTTTTATGGCTCGCGGGCTGAGGACGGCCATCGCTCGCGACTCACAACTTCGTGAAATGCTCAAGCTGGCGAGGAGTAGCTTGGTGAGAAGAGTTCCGCCACAAAGACAACAGGACACGAAGGGGCACAAAGAAGCCCTTGGCGAACCGTCGTGTCCTGGTGTCTTTGTGGCGGGACAGGATCGGCTGATTGCGAGAATCTCCTTATGGGGAAAATCGGCAACTTAAAGAGAATCATAGAGGAGTTCGGTCCACACTTGCACGATGCTCCTTACGACGGCTGGCGTGCCGACCGTGTGATTGACCGGATTGTGCCTACTCACTGCCCTTATTGTGGCGTTCAATGCGGCATAAATCTCCTTGTCGAGCAGAATCATGTTGTCGGGTTCGAGCCTCGCTATGACTTTCCTGTGAATGAGGGTCGCCTCTGTCCCAAGGGAGTGACGGCGTACCTGCAAGTGCACCACCCCGACCGCCTTCTGTATCCCCTCGTAAAGCGCAACGGAGTGTTCGAACGCGCGACGTGGGATGAGGCCCTTGATCTGGTTGTTGCGAAATTCAAGGGGCTTCAGGCGACCCACGGCAAGGACTCGATTGGGGTTTATTCCGGCTCGTCGCTCACCACCGAGAAGACATATCTGATGGGCAAGTTCGCGCGCGCTGGTCTCGGCACTCGCTATGTTGATTACAACGGGCGGCTCTGTATGGTGAGTGCCGCGGCAGGCAACAATAAAGCCTTCGGCATTGACCGCTCCGCAAACCCCTGGACCGATATTCCGCTTGCGGAGGTGTTGTTGATCGCCGGCGCAAACTGCGCGGAGACGTTCCCGGTGCTGAACAAGTTCCTATGGGAGCAGCGGGACAACGGCGGTCGTTGGATCGTTGTTGACCCGCGCGAGACGGCGACGGCCCGACAGGGTGACCTCCACCTGCAACTCCGGCCCGGCACAGATGTCGCCCTCGCAAACGGAATGCTCCACGTAATGATTCAAGAGAGTCTGACGGACGAGTCTTTCATAGCCGGGCGCACCAATGGCTGGGATGAAACGCGACAGCTCGCCTCGCGCTACACGCCGCAGGTTGCCTCCGAGATTACTGGGGTGCCTTCCGAAAAGATTGTCCAGGCAGCTCGCCTGTACGGGCGCGCCCGAACTGGCATGGTCATGCATGCGCGCGGCATCGAGCATCACACAAACGGCGTCAACAACGTCCTCTCCTACATCAATCTTGTCCTTGCGAGCGGGAAGATCGGCGCGCCTGGCTGTGGCTACGGTACCATCACCGGGCAGGGGAATGGGCAGGGCGGGCGCGAGCACGGGCAGAAGGCGGATCAGCTTCCGGGACAACGCTCAATAATGAATCCCGAACACCGCAAGTATGTCTGCGACGTTTGGGGCCTGCCCGAGGAGGAACTGCCGCAGGCCGGCGTATCGGTCGTCGAGATGTTCCAGAAGATGCGCGAGGGCGAGATTCGCGGGCTGCTCTCGATTTGCAACAATGTGATGGTCAGTCTCCCCGACACAAACCAGGTGCGCCGCTCGCTCGAAGGCCTGGATTTTTACGTCTGCATTGATTTCTTCATGTCCGAAGGCTCGCGCTATGCGGACGTAGTTTTGCCCGGTACGACCTGGGCTGAAGACGAGGGTGTGACGGCCAGCAGCGAGGGCCGCGTCGTCAGGATCAACAAAGCATGTAATCCGCCAGGTGAAGCTCGCGCGGACTGGTGGATTGTGCAGGAGATAGCCCGCCGCTTTGGCCGAGGGAGTTATTTTCAGTTCAACAATCCGGGCGACATCTTCAACGAACTGCGTGTCGCTTCAAAAGGCGGTAACGCCGACTACTTCGGTATTACCTACGAGAAGATCGAGCGGCAAAACGGGGTCTTCTGGCCTTGCCCATCGGAAGATCATCCGGGAACCCCAAGGCTCTTCGAACAGCGGTTTTATCATCCCGACGGCAGGGCGAAGTTTCACGCCATCGAGTTCGCCCCACCTGCCGAAGTTCCAGATGACCAATTCCCGTTGATACTCACGAGCGGGCGCGTCGTCTACCAGTATCTCTCGGGCAACCAGACCCGGCGAATAGGCTTCCTCGTCCAGCAATGTCCGGAGCCTTACGTTGAAATCCATCCGGAGACGGCGGCGCAACTGGGGGTAGTCGACGGCGAGCACGTCAAAGTGGTTTCGCGACGCGGCGAGGGAGTATTCCCTGCTCTTATAGTCAGAACGATCCGGCCTGACACCATCTTCATCCCTTACCATTGGGGAGAAGAACTGGCAGCGAATCAGTTGACGAATCCGGCGCTCGACCCTGTTTCAAAGATACCGGAGTTCAAGGCTTGCGCAGCCCGCATCGAGAAGATTCACACTCGCGAGCTGCCGCTTTACGGAAAGAGCCGGCACGGCGCGGAGCGCAGCGCGGTGACCAGTCTGAGCGACAGGGAGTAACAGTCTATGGAAGAGACTATGTTTATTGACCCGCAGCGGTGCATAGGGTGCCGCGCTTGCGCAGCGGCTTGCCGGGAATGCGGGACTCACAAGGGCTACTCGATGATCTTCGTGGACTACCTCGACCGCAGCGAGACGACGGCCACAATGCCCACGGTCTGCATGCATTGCGTCGAGCCGACATGTGCGCTTGTGTGCCCTGCCGACGCAATAAAGGTTTCGGAAGATGGCGTCGTGATGCCCGCCTTGAAACCGCGTTGCCTCGATTGCCGCAACTGCGTCCACGCCTGCCCGTTCGGCGTGCCGCAGTACAACACGGAGATGCACCTCCAGATG
>Ga0134122_10004032_pt1 | contig 10903 bp, 10 predicted proteins | sample KB302_FD_96461 | JGI IMG/M metagenome (GOLD analysis project Ga0134122, IMG submission 96461) | Terrestrial soil microbial communities without Nitrogen fertilizer from Kellogg Biological Station, Michigan, USA - KB3-0-2 | ecosystem: Environmental > Terrestrial > Soil > Unclassified ... | reverse complement strand
GGGCCGCGGCACCTGGTCGTAGCGATCGAGCACCACGGCGGCGCGGCGCTCCAAGACCAGCCCGGCGAGTCCCACGCCGGAAGGCATCTCCCGGCCCAGCTCGGCGGGCGGCATGCGATAGATCGCCTCGGTGCGGAAGATCTCCCGCCCCTCGTCATAGAGGCCGATCGAGCCGTCCCGGGCGTCGAGCAGCTCGCAGGCGTGGCGGACGATCGAGGTGAGCAGCGGGCGCAACTCCAGCTCGCTCGAAATCTCCTCGATCACCTGGCGCAGGCCGTCGTACTGGCGGACCAGCCGCTCGAACCGCTCGGCGTCCGGGGGGCTCGAATCCAGCGGCCGGCCGGCCGGGCCGGGCTTCATGGCGCGTCGGGCGTGGGCGGCACGATCGGGGCGGGCTGACCGTGGGCATCGACGTGGACGAAGACCACCTCCGCCTCCGTGACCTTCACTCGGACGTGCGCCTGTTCCCCCCGCTGGCGCTCCGCCTCGACCACCACGCGCACGGTGATCGAAGTGCGGCCGAGCCGCTCGGTCGCGGTGAAGAAGGACACCAGGTCGCCGACGAACACCGGCTGATGGAACACCACCTCGCGCATCGCGACGGTGACCAGGCGGCCGGCGCCGTGGCGATACGCTTCGACCGCCCCCGCCTGGTCGATGTAGGAGAGGATGATGCCGCCGAAAATCGTTCCCAGGGCGTTGGTATCCTTGGGCATCATCAGGACGCGGATCGCCGGCTGCCGCACCGTGTCGTCGCTCGCTTCGCTCATCGTCTTCCTCTTCCTCGCTCTCGCGGCAGGTTCGGAGGGCATGCTATCCTAGACCCTCCAATCGTCCGGACCCGATCGATTTTTGCCGAAATGCCACCCCTAGCGACCCCCGAGATCCCCATGACGCCCGTGTCCGACGCCGTGTTGATGCGACGCATCGGCGAGCGTCAGCCCGAGGCGCTGCAGGAGCTGTATCGGCGCCACGCGTCGAACCTCCTCGCGTTGGGCAAGCGGATCCTGGACACCCTCGAAGACGCCGAAGAGGTGTTGCAGGAGGTCTTCCTGCGGGTCTGGCAAGAGCATCTGCGGTACGACTCGGACCGCTCGTCGGTCTCGACCTGGCTGGTGCTGATCATGCGCAGCCGGGCGATCGACCGGCTGCGCAACCGGCGGGTGGTCGAGCGGGTCCACGGGGCGGCCTACCAAGAAGGGGGCGAATCCTATACATCTCCCGAAGGGGCGGTGAACGTATTAGATCGTCAGAGAGAGGGACGGGTGCGTTCCGAGCTTCAGGAGCTGCCGGCTGAACAACGGCAAGCCTTGGAGATGGCCTTCTTCGAAGGTCTGACTCAGAGCGAGATCTCCGAACGGACGGGCATTCCCCTGGGAACGGTGAAGACCCGAACGCTGCTCGCGATGAAAAAGCTGCGCAAAAACCTTCGCCAAGAGATTCGAGAGCTGCTGTGACCACCGAAACCGACACCATGGCGCCCGATTCGGCCGATCCCGAGGACCAGGCTATCCTGGAAGCCCTCGATGCCTTGGCGTCGGGTGAGGCGCCCGCGGCGGGATCCGGCGACAACGAGGCGCTGCGCCGGCTCTACGTCGAAGTGCTCGGCCTGCTGCCGGCGAGCCTCGAACCGGTGATTCCGGACGATCGCGTCTGGCAGCGGCTGGCGGCCCAACTGGATTTCCCGGCTCTCGCCCAAGCGGTGCCGCAACAGGAGCCGGCGCAGGCCGCTCCGATGGCTCCGATCCCTCCGCTCGCCGCGGTCACCCCGCTCGTTCCCCCCGCGGCTCGGGAGACGGCCCGGGATACGTCGTTCGGAACCGGCCCGGTCGTGACCCGGACCGCGATGCGGCGGCATTCCCGTTGGCCCCTGGCGCTCGCGGCGACCCTCGCCTTCGCTCTCGCCGGCCTGTCGCTCTACCTGCTGCGGAACCTCAACGAACAGTCCGAGCTGGTGGCGTCGCTCTACGTCAAGCTCGCCGCGGCGGAACGGCAGACGGCGGACGCGCGCCTGACGCAGGGAAAACTGGCCGACATCGAAGAGAAGTATTCCCTGGTGACCGACCCGGGCGCGTCGATCAACCGGCTCGCGCCGGCCGCCGAGAAGGTTCAGCCGGAGGCCCGCGGCGTCCTGTTCGTCGCGTCCGATCACAGCCACTGGGTCCTCTCGCTGCAAAATCTCCATCCGACGGAGGCCGGCCAGGGATATCAGCTCTGGTTCATGGGCGAGGGCACGGCGGTCTCGGGCGGCACCTTCACGGCCCGCCCGGGCGAAGTGGTGAAGCTCTCGGCCGAGTCGATGCCCGCCGGCACCAAAGCGATCCTGATCACCCTGGAGCCCGCGGCGGGATCGCCGTTGCCGTCCGGCCCCAAGGTGCTGACGACCGTCGGCTGAGCCGGTCGCCACCCCCTCCGAAACTTGTCGTTCCCTCGCGGATCGAGCCGGCCGGCGGTACCATGCTCCGCATCCTCCGGGCTTCCCCGCAGGCGGCATTGAGGAGCGGCTCGTGGATTGGCAAGAGCGCTACGCTGAGAAAGTCGCGTCGCCGGCCGAGGCGATCGCCCTGCTCGCCCCCCGCCAACGCATCCTGATCGGCTCCGGAGCCGCCGAGCCGGGCCGGTTGGTCGAGGCGATGGTCGCCTTCGGGCACCATCTCGAAGGGAACGAAATCGTCCATCTGATGACGTTGGGCCGGGCGCCCTACGTGGCCCCCGGACTGGAGAAGCGCTTTCGCCATACGGCGTTCTTCATCGGCGCGAACGTCCGGGCGGCGGTGCAGGAAGGCCGGGCCGATTTCATGCCGGTCTTTCTCTCGGACATTCCCATCCTGATCCGCTCCGGCCGGGTGAAGATCGACGCGGCGCTGATTCAGGTCTCGCCTCCCGACCGCCACGGCTTCGTGAGCCTCGGCGTCTCGGTGGACGTCGTCCGGGCCGCGGTCGATACCGCGGACCTGATCCTCGCCGAAGTGAATCCGAACATGCCGCGCACGCTCGGCGACTCGTTTCTCGCGGTGGAAAGGATCGCCCGGCTGGTGCCGGTGGACGATCCGCTTCCCGAGCTTCATGCCGAACCGCTCGACGAGATCTGCCGCGAGATCGGCCGGAACGTCGCGAGCCTGATTCCGGACGGTGCGACGCTCCAGATGGGGATCGGGCGAATGCCCGACGCGGTGCTCGCGTCGCTCGACGACCGGGTCGATCTCGGCGTCCACACCGAGATGTTCTCCGACGGCGTGATGCGCCTCGCCGAGGCGGGCGTGATCACCGGGCGGCAGAAATCGCTGCTGCCGGGCAAGATCGTCACCTCGTTCGTCATGGGCTCGCGCGCCCTTTACGATTGGGTGGACGGCCATCCGTCGGTCGAGATGCGGCCGAGCGGCTTTACCAACGATCCGGTCCAGATCGCCCGGAACGACCGGATGATCGCGATCAACTCGGCGCTGGCGGTCGATCTGACCGGCCAGGTCGCGGCCGACACGGTGCGCGGCAAGTTCTTCTCGGGCATCGGCGGCCAGGTCGATTTCATCCGCGGCGCGGCGCGCAGCCGAGACGGCCGGCCGATCATCGCGCTCCCCGCGACCGCCAAGAGGGGCACGGTGTCGCGCATCCAGGCCGCGTTCGAAGAGGGAACGGGCGTGGTCACGAGCCGCGGCGACGTTCACTACGCGGTGACCGAGTATGGAATCGCCGACCTATGGGGCAAGAACATCCGCGACCGGGCCGAGGCGCTGATCGGCATCGCCCACCCGGATTTTCGCGCCGAGCTGCGGGCGGCGGCCCGGGGGCGGAAGTATTTGACCTGAGCTTCCGGGCCTGAGCGGCTGCTACGATCGGTCCGGTGTCCGCGACCGATTCGAAGGAAGTCATCGCCGCCCTCCGCGCGCTTCTCTCCGGCGTCCAGGTTCTGGACGATCCGGAAACGCGCGCCATCTACGGCACCGATTGGACGCGGGTCTTCCCGCCCGATCCGCTCGCGGTCGTCTTCCCCCGCTCGGTCGAAGAGGTCGCGCAGCTTGTCCGGTTCGCCAACGAGCACCGCATCCCGCTGGTCCCCTCCGGCGGCCGGACGGGGCTCTCCGGCGGCGCGGTGGCGGCTCAGGGCGAGATCGTGGTCTCGCTACGCGATCTGAACCGGATTCTCGACTTCTCGGCCGTAGATCGCACCGTCCGGGTCGAGGCGGGAGTGGTCACCGCCGCGGTGCAGGCTTACGCGCGGGATCGCGATCTGTTTTTCCCCATCGATTTCGCCGCCGCCGGCTCGGCGCAGATCGGCGGAAACGTCGCCACCAACGCGGGGGGAGTGCGGGTCGTTCGCCATGGCTCGATGCGCGAATGGGTGGCGGGCTTGAAAGTCGTCACCGGAGCGGGCGAGATCCTGGATCTGAACCGCGGCCTGGTGAAAAACGCCACCGGCTACGACCTTCGCCACCTGTTCATCGGCAGCGAAGGGACGCTCGGAATCGTCGTCGAGGCGACATTGCGGCTCACCGATCCCCCCAAGCCGCGAGCCGTCCTCTTGGCAGGGGTGCGCGACTTTCGCGATCTCGTCGGTCTGTTCGTCGAAATGCGGCGCTCGGTGACGCTCGGCGCCTACGAGTTTTTCTCCCAGTTGGCCCTCTCCACTGTGCTCGCGGCGAAACACCTCGGCTCGCCGTTCGCCGAGACCTATCCGTTCTACGCCCTCGCGGAAGTCGAGGCGGGCGACGAGGCGACGCTCGCTCCGGCCCTCGCGGTTTTGGAGCGGTCGATCGCCTCGGGCCGGGCGGCCGACATCGTCGTGGCGCGCGAGGAAAGCGAAATTCGGCAGATCTGGCAGCTGCGCGAATCGATCTCGGAGACGATCGCACCCCGCCTGCCGTACAAGAACGACCTTTCGGTCGTGGTCTCCGCCCTCCCTGAGTTCTTGGCCGCGGCGGACGCTCTGGTGGCGACCAGCTATCCGGGGTGGGAGATCCTCTGGTACGGCCACATCGGCGACGGCAATCTCCACCTGAACATCCTGCGCCCTGAGAACGTCTCGCGGGAGGATTTTCTGGCCCATTGCGACCAGATGACGGAGCGCGTTTCGGCGCTCGTCGCCCGCTTCGGCGGCAGCGTCTCGGCGGAGCATGGCGTCGGTCTGCTCAAGAAGAAGGTGCTCCACCACAGCCGGAGCGCCGAGGAGATTGCGGCGATGCTGGGGGTGAAGCGGGTCTTCGATCCGAACGGCATCTTGAACCCGGGAAAGATCTTCGATCTCGAAGAGGAGCGTGTTTGAGTCGCCGCGACCCCGCCGTGTGGCTCTCGGGGCTGGTCGCCAAGGGAATGGTCACCGCCGCGTCGGCGGTGGTCGCGACCCCTTCGGGGCTCGTATGGAGCGGCACCGCCGGAGAGGAACGACCGGGCGTGCCGGCGACGATCGAGACCCGGTTCGACCTCGCGTCAGAGACCAAGGTCTTCGCCGCGACGCTCGCGCTGGTGCTCGATGCCTCAAGGGAGCTGCCGCTCCAAACGCCGGTCGGCGAGATCTTCCCCGCGGCGGTCCCGGCTCTCGCGCGTCGGCCGCTCGAAGATCTCCTCCGCCATCGGTCCGGCCTGGCCGCCTGGACGCCTCTTTCGCTCTTCTGTCGATCGCGGAACGACGTGCTCGATCTCCTGCTTTCGGAACGCTTCCGCGGCCCCCAACGGGAGGTGTACAGCGATCTCGGCAACATCCTCTGGGCGTTCGCGGCGGAGGCGGCGATCGGCCGGTCGTATGCCGACCTGCTCGCGGAACGAGTGCTCCGGCCGCTGGATCTCGCGAGCGTCGTGCCCTCGCCGGGGGATCTGCCGGGGGTCGCGGCTTCCGAAATGGATGGCGCCAAAGAGGTGGAGCTCGCCCGCGATCTCGGGTTCGAGCTGCCTCTTCCGCCGGCTCCCGCGCCGGGCGAGCCGCAGGACGGCAATGCGCGGTTTCTCCGATCTCTCGGAATTTCACTTCCCGGGCATGCCGGGCTGTTCGGATGTGTTACCGATGTCGTGAGGTTCGGGCTCGAATGGCTGGCGCCCGGCCGCCTGCTGGCGCCTGACCAGGTGGCGAAAGCGCTTTCCGGCGGCCGAGGGTACGGCCTGGGTTGGACTCGGCGCTCGGTGCGCGGCAGCTCCGGCCCCGCGCTTTCCCGCGCCGCGTTCGGCCTCACCGGTTTTGCCGGGGCGAGCCTGTGGATCGACCCGGCAAAGCAGGCGGTGTTCCTGCTGCTTTCTCACCGGCGGCACGGGCTGGTCAACTTCAACCCCCACCGGCGGCGGTTTCACGCCTTGGGGGCCAAAACCCTCGTATAGGATCTTCGGTGAGCCGCCGATCGGCTCGTCAAGGGAGGAAGTTCTTCGCAATGGACGTCAAAAATCTTGTGCTCGTCGACGGGGTCCGCACCCCGATGCTTTCCTACAACGGCGATTTCGCCGAGATCACCGCGATCGACCTTGCGGCCCACGCTTCGCGGGCGCTGTTCGAGCGGACCGGCATCGCGCCGACCGAGATCGACCAGACCTTCGTGGGCAACGCGCTGCAGACCTCGTCCGACGCGATCTACGGCGCGCGCCACGTGGCGCTGAAGTCGGGGGTGCCGAAAGAGGTTCCGGCCCTCACGGTCAACCGCCTGTGCGGCTCGGGCATTCAGTCGGTGATCTCCGGCGCGCACGCGATCCTGGTGGGCGAGGCCGCGACCTGCCTGGTCGGAGGGATGGAGAACATGTCGCAGGCGCCGCACGTAATCCGCGGCGCGAGGAAAGGCTTTCGGCTCGGCCAGGGCGCCCTTGAAGACCTGTTGATGTCCTCGCTCAACGACCCGTTCTGCGGCTGCTACATGGCGCAGACCAGCAACAATCTGGCGCGGGATTACTCGATCTCGCGCGAGGAGCAGGACGCCTTCGCGATCCGCTCGCAGCAGCGCGCGGGAGCCGGCTGGAGCAGCGGCAAACTGGCCGAAGAGGTGGCGCCGATCGAGGTGGGGAAGGGCAAGCGGGCGAAAAAAATCGAGCGCGATGACCACCTGCGCCCCGAGACCACGATGGAAGATCTCGCGGGCCTCGCGACCGCGTTCGACAAGGACGGTTTCGTCACGGCGGGCAACGCCTCGGGGATCGTGGACGGCGCGGCGATGATGATCCTTTCGACCGAGAGCCAAGCGGCGGAGCGCGGCTGGAAGCCGATGGCGCGCATCCTCTCCTGGAGCGTCGTGGGCGTCGAGCCGTCGCGCATGGGAATCGGTCCGGCGCCCGCCATCCGCGCCGCTCTGAAGAAAGCCGGGATGGAGCTGTCCGACCTCGACCTGATCGAGATCAACGAGGCGTTCGCCGGCCAGATTCTCGCGGTGGCCAAAGACCTTGAGCTCGACATGGAGAAGCTGAACGTCAACGGCGGAGCGATCGCCCTCGGCCATCCGCTCGGGGCGTCCGGAACGCGGCTGCTGATCACCCTGTCCAAGGAGCTGGCGCGCCGCGGCGGCGGCACCGGAGTGGCTTCGGCCTGCATCGGCGGCGGCCAGGGAATCGCGATGATCGTCGAGTCGATCGCGTAACCCCCGATGGGATACGGCCTCGGCCTCGAAGGGAAGCGGGTGCTGATCACCGGCGGAAGCCGGGGAATCGGCGCCGCCTGCGCCAGGGCGTTCGCCGAGGCCGGGGCCGCCGTTCTGGTCCAATACCGGGACCACGCAGAGGCGGCCGAAAGCCTCCTTGGGCTACTGCCCGCCCCGGCCGCCCTCGGCCATCTCGCCTGGGGCGTCGATCTCGCGAAGCCCGACGAGATTCCCGCGCTGTTCGAGTTCGTCGGCGAGCGCTGGGGTGGGCTCGACGTGCTGGTCAACAACGCCGGAATCTGGGTCGAAGGTTCTCTCGCGAAGCTCGACGGCGCGGCCTTGTCGAGGCATCTGGCCGCGACCCTCGCGCTCAATCTGGCGGCGCCGTTCCTGCTGGTCCGCGAAGCGCTGACCCTGTTTGCCGATTCGTCCGACCCGTCGGTCGTCAACATCAGTTCGACCGCCGGCCAGCGCGGCGAGTCGCACTACAGCGCCTACGCCGCCAGCAAAGGCGCGCTGATCGCGGCGACCAAGTCCTGGGCAGTGGAGCTGGCGCCCCGCATCCGGGTGAACGCCGTGGCCCCCGGCTGGGTGGTGACGGATATGACCGCCGAAGCGCTCGCCGGGGAAGAAGCCGCAAAGGCCGCGGCGGGCATCCCGTTGGGACGGATTGCCACGGCCGACGACATCGCGGGGCCGATTTTGTTTCTGGCTTCGCCGCTCGCGCGGCACGTCACGGGCGAGGTGCTGAATGTGAATGGGGGGAGCGTGCTTTGCGGGTGAGGCTGTTTGATACGGCCACCGGAGCTTGATCGAACACCTCTCGCCGATCGAAGCGTCCCTTCCCCCGGGGCGGGGGCGGGTTGGCGCCGGGGGAAGGACAGGATGGGGGTCGCTCCAACCGGCAATCTCGCGTCCCAGACGACCCCCCTCCTATCCTCCCCCCAATGGGGGGGAGGGACCCTTCGCCGAACCCGTTCGGTTGCCGTGCCCGCTCCTCTTTAAGAGAGTCCCCCCCTACAACCGCCCCTCCGCCCCCGCCTTCAAGTACCCCAGGCACTTGTACACCAGCTTCGCCGCCACGAAATCGCTCGCGGGCAGCGGGCCGAACGGCGCCAGCTCGACCACGTCCATCGCCACGACCTTCTTCGTCTTGAACAACTGGCGCAGCAATCGAAGCGTCGGCCACCAAGTGCCGCCGCCGGGCTCCGGCGTGCCGGTCGCGGGGACCAGCGAGGGGTCGAAGTAGTCGATGTCGAACGTCAGGTAGATGTGCTCCGGCAGGCTCGCCAGCATCTCGGGAAACATCTCCTCCGCGCGGTCGAGCTGGTGGCCCCAGATGACCGGCAGGTTCTTCGCCCGGATCAGCTCGGCCTCGGGGCTCGACAGCGAGCGGATGCCCACGGCGAGCGACGGGATGCCGTCCTCGTGAATCCGCCGCAGCACGCTCGCGTGGCTGTAGGGGGTGCCCTCGAACTCCTCGCGCAAGTCGGAGTGGGCGTCGAACTGGACGACGCCGATCTCCCCCTCGCCGGCCCAGGCCTTCCGGGTCGCTCGGACCGGACCGATCGACAGCGAATGCTCGCCGCCGAGCACGGTCAGGAATTTCTTCCGCTCGACGTGGGGAAAGCAGGTCGCCTCGATGTCGGCCATCGCCTCGGCCATTTCGAACGCCTCCGGATGAAACGGCGGCAGCGTCGCGATGCCTTGGGTGAACGGCTCGTCACCGAGCTCTTCGTCCCATAGCTCCATCGACTGCGAAGCTCGGATGATCGCGGCCGGGCCGTGGACGGTCCCTTTGCCGTACGACGTGGTGCGCTCGAACGGCACGGGAAGGACGACCGCTCGGGCGGTCTCGTAACGGCTGTGCTCTTCGTCGAGCAGGCCGAAATTCTGCGAGGCGTGGGACATGGGGGTGCGCTCCTTTCGATCGAGTCGGCGATTTCTAGCAGAAATTTGCCCAAACCATCGGGATCGAAGACCCCGTTTTACGTCCTGGGAGGATATGAAACAGAATCCCGAACTTTTTCATTCTCCCTCCGCCCCTCAGCCCTCCGCCCGGCCTTCCGGCGGCCTGCCCATGCGGGAAGTCCCGGAAGCCGATCGGCCGCGCGAACGCCTGCTCGAACAGGGGGCGCGCGCCCTGGCCGACGCCGAGCTGCTAGCCGTGCTGCTGCGCACCGGCCGGTCCGGCGCCTCGGCGCTCGACGTGGCGCGCGAGCTGCTGGCGGCGCACGGCGGTCTCGCCGGTCTCGAAAGCGTTGGCCCGCGCGAGATCCGGCGCCTCGGGATCGGACCGGCGAAGGCCGCGAGCCTGCTCGCCGCGTTAGAGATCGGCCGGCGCCTGGCCCGCGAGCAGTTGCCGGAAGAGCCGCTCACCCGGCCGGCCGAGGTGGTCCGCTACCTCCAGCTGCGCTACGGCGAGCGCGACCAGGAGGTGATGGGCGCCTTGTTCTTGAACCTGCGCAACCGGCTGATCGGCGAGCGGGAGATCTACCGCGGCACGATCGATCGGGCCTCGGTCGAGCCGCGCGAGGTGCTTAAAGAAGCGCTGCTGCGCGGGGCGTCGGGGTTCGTCGTCTTTCACACCCACCCGAGCGGCGACCCGGCGCCGAGCCTGGAGGACTACGAGTTCACCCGGCGCCTGGTCCAGGCGGCCGACCTGCTCGGCCTGCGCCTGATCGACCACCTGATCCTCGGCGGCGGAGGGCGCTGGGCGTCGATCCGCGATCGGCGGCCGTGGTAGCGTTTCGCCCGTGCGAGCCTCTTCTCCTTCCGCTTTCCCCGACGCCCCCGTGCATCTCCATCTGGACGCCGCGAGCGGCATCGCGGGCGACATGTTTCTCGGCGCCTGTTTAGACGCCGGCCTGCCGCCCGAAGTGCTGGTCGAGACCATCGACCGGCTCGGCCTGCCGGGGATCGGCTTCGAGATGCGCCGCGCGGTCCGAGGCGGCGTGACCGGCATCCGCTTCCGCGTGCTGGAGCATGGCCGCTCGATCGAAGGGCCGGACCCTGAAGAGATCGAGACCGGCCCGGCGCACGGGCATCACCATCATCCGCATTCTCATCCTCCTCATTCTCACGATCATGGCCATGATCCTGGGCATTCGCATTCTCCTTCCGACCCCGGCCACAGCCACTCCCATGGCCGACACCTGTCCGAAATCCGACGACTGCTCGCGGCGAGCGGCCTCGCGGCGCCGGTCCGCGAGCGGGCCGAGCGGCTGTTCGTCCGCCTCGGCGAGGCGGAGGCGAAGGTCCACGGCGTGCCGATCGAGCAGGTCCACTTTCACGAGGTTGGGGCGGTCGATTCGATCGTCGATCTGGTGGGCGCGGCGGCGGCGATCGAGCATTTTCAGCCG
>Ga0134122_10004028_pt1 | contig 10907 bp, 4 predicted proteins | sample KB302_FD_96461 | JGI IMG/M metagenome (GOLD analysis project Ga0134122, IMG submission 96461) | Terrestrial soil microbial communities without Nitrogen fertilizer from Kellogg Biological Station, Michigan, USA - KB3-0-2 | ecosystem: Environmental > Terrestrial > Soil > Unclassified ... | reverse complement strand
GGCCGCCTGATTTCGTATTCGCGCGGCGCCTGGAGGACCTAGGTCCCCCAGGCGCCCAGGAGAACCGTCAACCCGGAGCCTCACTGGCCTCGGTCGATTTTGCAGAACTTGACGGACACAACTCCGCGCATCGATATCGGTCCGGTCGCGCGTCACCCCCAACGCGACACCGCGTGGAGGACCGGAAGAGGTTCCGTAGGCTCTGTCCGGCAAGGGTAAGATGGCGACGTCGCCATGTCTGAGCCGCCGCCCCCACCTCGCACCCGCAGGCAACGCCTGCGCCGGCTTGCCTGGATCGCCTTGGTGGTCCTGGTGGCCTTGCCGCCTTTGATCGTCCTGGCGACCTTGGCAGCGCTGCGGTCGGAGGGGGTGCGGCAGGCGATCCTGGCGCGGATTTCTTCCCTTTTGGCGAAGGAATACGGACTCGCCATGACGGCCAGAGATTTCTCGCCCCTATGGCTCAAGAGCGGCGTCGAGCTGCGCGACGTCCGGTTGGGCGCGCCGGGCGCAGCGCCCGTCGCCACCGCCCGGCGAGCACGGGCGAACATCGATCTCGGCTCGCTGTGGAGCCGGCCGCTGGTGGTGCGGTCGCTCGAGACGGAGGGTCTGCGGATCGACCTGGCGGCGACGTTGCCCAAGCTTCCCGAGTCGCCCCCTGCGACCGAAGCCGGGCCGCCTGTCGAGATCCGGCGAATCGTCTTGAACGACTGTGAAGTGCGCGGCGCACCCCTGGCGGAGCCAGCGGCGAAGTGGGTGCGGAGCTGGAACGGCCAAGGGATCGACGCTCGGGGCCACTATCGCGGCGGTCGCCTGGAGCTCGAGGTCGAGCGCGGAGTGGCGATCCTGGACAGGCCCGGATTCGGTCTCCAGCAGCTGCAGCTCGCGGGCCATGTCGCGTATGAGGAGAAGAAGCCGCTGCGGATCGAAGCCCTGCGGGTGACGGGCGATGGACTCCGCCTCACCGCTTCGGGGACCGTGGGGCTGGAACAGAACGCCTCTACCGCCGCCCGCTTCGATCTCTACGCCGAGCCCCATGCTCTCGCGACCGGCTTGCCGCGTGGGGGACGCCTCCGCGCGGCGGGCCGCATCCAGTTGCCGGAGGCGACCGGGCAAGTAACGCTCAGCGCTGAAGATATCCCGGCCGAAGTGCTGCGGCCCTATCTCGACGGCGAACTGTACGCGGATCTGTCGCTGACGGGCACCGCGGCAGACGTCAAGGCCGAGATGACTCTCGGGCCTGGATGGAATCGGATCGCGGGCACCGCCGATGCGTCGTGGAGGCGCGGCGGCCGCCCGCTGGCTCACACCACCGCGCACCTCTCTCCTGGTGACGTCAAGGCTCCCATCGTCGCCGCGATAACGGCGGACCTCCTCCCTGGCTCGCCGGGACGCAGGTCCGTTCACGGAACGCTCCGCGCCGCGAGCTGGCAGGAGGTGGCGCACGCTTCCGCGGAGAACGCGCAGGCCGAGGTCCGGCTGCCGGACGTCAAGGCTGCCTTCGCGGAGGTCCGCGCCTTGTGGCCCCGCCTCGTGCCGGCCCCGCCGCCAGGCACGCCGCTTCAGGGCACCCTCACCGCTGACGCTCACCTCTCGGGTCCTCTGACGACGCCAGAGGCGGTCGTGGATGCGACCTGGCTTCCTCGGACGGGCTCTCTCGTGAACCTGCAGGCGAAGGGAAGACCGATCGGCTGGAGCGGCTCGGCCAAGGTGCGCATGGAAGCGCTGCCCTTGGAGATCCTCGGCGCGCTGGCCCCCGGGCTCGCCGGCACCGTCACCGGAACGGCGGAGCTCTCCGGCTCTCCCACCGGATACCGCACCCGCGTGGACGCAGCCACGGCGGCCCTCGCCTTGCCGCCGAGCCTCCAGCGCCTGGAAAGCGGCAAGGTGATCGCCGACGGGACGTTGATCCTCCATCCGCTGTCCTACCGCGGCGCGATGTCTCTCGACGGCGCGGGCCTCGTGGCTCTCCCCAACGCCTCGACCACGGCCCGTATCGCCCATTTCAGGCTCGCCGGCGACGGTCTCCTCCGTTCCTCTCCTCTGCGGTGGAACGGCAAGCTCGACCTGAACGGAGAAGACGCGGAGGTGGCAGGCGCCGGGCGAGCCGACCGCTTCGCGGTGGTGACCGAGGGAGCGCTCACCGGCCAGCCCTTGGTATACGACGGCACGCTGTCGCTGGACACATCGGGCCTCGAACGACCCGGAACGGCGCGGGTGGACCGCCTTCAACTGACCGCTGAAGGGAAGAGCTCGGCCGATCTGCGCTCTCTCGCCGCCAAGGCTCGAATCGACGCGGATCGCATCGTCTTCAGCGAACCGCCGACCGAGCTCCGAAACCTCCACGCCGAGGCCGAGGGGGACGGCCACGAGATCCGATTCTCCTCTCTCTCCGGCGAGCTGCCCGAAGGGCGGACGTTCGAAGCATCCGGCCGCCTCGTCACCGAGCCCCTGCTCGCCGAAGCCGATCTCGATCTCCGGCTCGTGAAGCCCGTTGACGCCGTCACTGCGGCCAGCCTGACAGCCAAACTGCGGGATGGCATCCTGGAGCTGAATGCGCCGCGCATCGACACCGCCTCCGGCCCCGCGAACCTGCAGGCCCGAGTGCCTTTGGGGGCGCTGCGCGGGGTGCCGCAGCTCGAATCCATCCTGAAGTCCCTGCCGGTCCAACAGCCGCAGGGTCCGCTAACCCTGACGCTGGCCGTCCCGGAGCTGGACTCCGAGCCTCTCCTCGCAGCCTTGGGGCTGGAACCGCGCCCCGAACGAGTGAGGGCCGCCGTAACCGCCGACCTTGCGATCGATCTGGCGGCGCCGGCGGCCGGAAAAGGCGAGGTTCGGCTCTCCGCACTGAGCGTCGCCAACCCTGACGGCCGCATCGCCGCCGACGGACCGCTCGTGCTTCGCCTGGGGGAGGGCAAGCTCGTCCTCGAGCCCGTGCACCTGCGGATCGACAGCACAGCCGTCCAGGGTGCGGGGGTCGATCTCCAGGGGAGCGCGGACCTGGCGCGTGGATGGCGACCGCTCGAGGATCCGCTCGCCGCAGCGGTAACGCGCGTCTCCGCTGTGGGGAGCGGGACGCTCGACGCCGCGCTGCTCAATCCTTATCTCCACGGTGGCGCGGCTCTCGGCTCCCTCAGCTTCTCCGTCCAGGCTTCGGGACCGGCGGACCGCTTGGCGGCCGAGGTGCGCGCGAGCGGCCCGGAGGCGTCCTTCGTCTTCCCGGCCGCCGGCCTTCAGGTCGAGAACCCGCAGCTCGGTATGGCATTCCACGACGGCCGCTGGACGATCGGCGAGGGACGGATGGCGGTCAACGCAGGCACTGTGGACCTCACGGGCGGATTCTCTCCCGCCGGCGGTCTCGACATCGCAGCGCAGCTCTCGAAGGTCCACTACCGGCTCGACTACGGCATCGAAACGTTGCTTTCGGGCCGCCTCGCCCTCCAGGCGACCCCTGAGGAACGGGTCCGCCTGTCCGGCAAGGTGATGGTCGAGCGCGGCGTGCTCGATCGGGATCTCAACCTGGACCGCGAAGTCTTGACGCTCCTCTTCAAGCCACCGGCGACTCCCAGCACAGAGGAGAGCGCCTTGGCCGCGGTGGATCTCGATCTCGACGTCGAGACGGCCGCCGGCGTTCGCATCAAGAACAACGTCGGCGACCTGCGGGCCTCCTGGCGCAAGCTGGAGGTCGGCGGAACGTTGGAGAACCCGGTGATCCGCGGCCGCATCGACATCGCCCCGGGGGGCCTCTTCTACGCCTACGGCCAGACGGTGCGCATCGACCGCGGATCGCTGCTGTTTACCGGCGATCCCTTGACCGACCCGAAGCTCGACCTGGCTACCACCAGCTCCCTTCAAGACCCGACGATCGCACGGCTCCGAGGGGGAGGCCCTCTCGCGCTGCTGCCGAAGCTAGTGAAGAAGAAGGAAACCGTCGAGGAGGAAGAGGAGAGGGAGCCGACGACCCAGGAGATCCTGGCGGCGGGGCTGGGCGGCTACTACGGTGCCCGGGTCCTGCAGCGGCTCGGCGAGTCTGTCGGGCTCGGCGGGCTCTCTGTGGTGCCAGACTTCGAGAACGACCCTACCGCCCGTCTGATCGTCGGACGCGACCTGTCGACCCGTGTATCTCTGGCACTCTCGATCGACCTGCGCAACGCCGAACGACAGACCTACTTCCTCTACCTCAAGAACCTCCGCTCGCTGCCAGGTCTGCGGATCGAGGGCTTCACCAACGACGAGGCTCACGAGGGTGCCAATCTCCAGCAGGCTTTCGACTTCGGTGGCGGTGAAGGGCAGGCTCAGGAGTCGGGGCCACGGCTGCGCAGGCTCACCGTCGCGGCGCCGAAGAAAGGAGCCTCACGGCGCGAGATACGCCGCGCGGTCGGCCTGAAAAAGAAGGAGCCGGTGCCGGAAGGCACGGAATTCACCGTCGAGGTGAACGTGGCCGACTTCCTGCACCGCAAGCGGTACCCCGATCCGCGGATCGAAGTCGCCGTGACTCCGGTCGAGTCCAAGCCTGGCTGGGTGGACGTGGCGGTGACGGTCGAGCCAGGGCCGCGGGTGTCTTTCGCCTTCGAGGGCAACCGGCCCCCCCGGGCGTTACGGCCGGAGATCACCAGCCTCTACCGGACGGATTTCTACGAGGCGACCTCCATCGAAGAGATGCGGCAGACCACCATTCGCGCCTTTCGCAGCTTCGGTCATCTCGACCCGCACGTGCAGATCGAGGTCCGGCGAGACCGCCCGGGAGACATAGACGGCCCACGAACAGTCACCATCCTGACCGACGCTGGCCCTCCGCAGCCACTGAAAGAGCTGGAGATTTCGGGGCTCCCTGCTGACGACGAGCGGCTGGCCGCCGGCGCCTTCCCCAGCATACTGACCCGCGCCGAGTTGGCTGCCGGCGTGCCGGCAGCAGACGCTCGCCTGCTGGGCGCCCTACGAGGTTTGGGGTTCGCCGAGGCGAGGATCATCGGCCGCTCCGTTTCAGTTGACGGCTCGCGGTTGGTGGTCGACGTCGAGCCGGGCCGACGACGGACCGTAGCGTCAGTGCAGGTGGTCGGAGTGGAGGAAGACGAGCGGCAGCGGCTCATCTCTCTTCTCCCTTTGCGCGCCGGAGATCCTTTGCGGGTGGACCGCGTCGCGCAGGGGTCCCATCTCCTGGAACGCGCCCTCCAAGACCAAGGCTACGCCGACGCCACCGCTCAACCCGCTATAGTTTCCGCCAGGGGCCGGACGGACGAGGCCGCGTTGGTCTATGAGGTAACTCCAGGGCCGCTCTATCGGCTGGCCGGCGTCGAGCTCCACGGCGAGCGCTGGTCGCGCCCGGGCCCGCTGCGGCGCGAGACAGGTCTGGCCGCGGGCGCGCCCTTCTCCGAAACCGCCTTGGAGGAGGCCCGCAACCGGCTGTTCGGCACCGGCCTCTTCTCGCGCGTGGACACGGACGTGCAGAAGAGTGAAGGCGCGGCCCGGGTCTCCTTCTCGCTTGCCGAGCGCCCTCGCTTCCATCTGGGTTATGGCGTGCGCTGGGAAAGCGAGGTGGGAACCGCCGCCGTGCTCGACCTCGTGGATCACAACTTCCTCGGCCGGGCCGTCACCCTCGGCCTGCGGGGACTCTACGAGACCGACGACCGGAGCGGCCGGATCTATCTCAATACCGGCGGCATTCTGGGCACCCGGATCTCGCTCGAAAGCTTCGCCGAGAAGCGCCGGCATGTGCTGCCCAGGGATCCGAACCTGATGGAGGACCTGCAAGAGGCATCACTCCAGATGAGCCGGCCCTTGGGTGACTCCAGCGTGGGGCGCGTTTATGCCCGATATCGCCGGACCCATGTCTTCGAGATCGAGCCGGACCCCTTCTCTCCGATAGCGCTCGACGTGGAGATCCGCCTCCCCTACCTGGGCCTGCAGTTGCTGCGTGACACCCGCGACGACCCGATCGATCCCAGGAGTGGATTCCTTACCAGCCTCGACCTTTCAGGAAGCGGCACGTTCCTCGGCAGCGACTTCCGCTATGTCCGCTTGTTCGCCCAGGCGGCGTCGTTGCGTGACGTGTCCATCTCCGGTAAGGCGTGGACCTGGGCGCAATCGGTGCGGCTGGGCTTCGCCCACGCGTTTGCAGGCCAGGAGATCACCCAGGAGGAACGGTTCTTCGCCGGCGGTCCCTTTTCGGTGCGCGGCTACGACGTCGAGAGCCTGGGGCCACGGGAATCCCTCGGTGTTACCGAGCTGATCACCGGCGGAGAGGCCCTGCTGGTGGTCAACGAAGAGTTGCGCGTCACCCTGCCTTGGGACATGACCGGCCTCGCCTTCATCGACGCCGGCCAGGTTTGGGACCGGCCGACAGATGCGGACTTCGACCTGGCGAAGTCGATTGGCCTTGGCCTGCGGGCGCGCTCCCCGGTGGGATTGCTCCGGCTCGACGCAGCCTTTCCCCTCGACCGGCGTCGAGGCGAACCGCGCTACAAGCTCTACCTGGGCTTCGGCAACGCGTTTTGACGGTCAGTGCTTCACGGCCCTGAGGATCGCCCGCGCACCTTCGGCCTCGGGCGCGTTCGGGGCAAGGGCGAGAAAGCGCTCCATGTCGTTGACCAGAAGGTCCTTATGCCCAAGCTTGTCCTGCACCAGCCCCCGGTAGTAGTAGGCGTAAGCCAACCCGGAATCCATTTCGACGGCGCGGTTGAGCTGCTCGAGGGCCGCCGGCCAGTTTTCCTGGAAGGCGCGGGTGACACCGATTTGATAGGGGATGAGGGCCGGCGCCGGCGCCTGGGCACCCTGCAGGGTGGAGACGGCTTCGTCGTACTGCTTCAGCCGCTGCTGCGCCACGCCAAGGTAGTAGGCGGCCTCCGCTCCTCCCTTGGCGCGGGCCAGATCCGCCGCCTTGCGGAAGGCGCCATCGGCGTCGCCGCTCCGGCGCTGGCGCAGGTAGACCTCGCCGAGATAGACATACGGTGCCGGATCGCTGGCCGCCAGCTCCGCAGCCTTGCGAAAACGGCCTTCTGCGTCGCCGTACTTCTTCTGCTGTTCGAGGACGCGGCCATACGCCGTGGAGACGTACGCGTTGGCGTCCGCCTGGTCCATGAACCTGCCCAAGGCATCCCGCGCCGCATCGGTCTGGAAGTGCCAGAGCCGTTCGTCGACGCCGTCGAGCCCCGGCGGCGGCGGCGGCGCAGGCGGCGCCGGCTCACCCGGGGATGGCGCGGGTTGGGTCGGCGGCGGAGCGCCGGCCTTCGGCTTCTTTGTTTTTGGTGGCTTGGCCTGCGCGAGGGGAACGAGAAGGAAGACGCTGAGAAGGCCAACCAGGACCGTCGAGAGGCTGAAGGGGTTCCATTGGCGATTCATTCGAGCAGTATAACGCCGCTTTCGGGCCTTACCGCGGTCCGCGGAAGCCTGACCGTGAACCGCGGAAATCTCCCCTCTAACCTCCTGACCTCTACAGGCGGATCGCCACCTTGAGCACGCCGTCGCGTCGCTGGCTGAACAGGTCGTAGGCATCCACGATACGGTCCAGCGGGAAGGTGTGCGTCAGCAGCGGGGTGAGGTCCACGCGGCCTCGGCGGACGGTCTCGATCAGGCGCCGCATGCGCTCCTTGCCTCCGGGGCAGAGAGTGGTGACGATGCGGTGGTCGCCGAGGCCGGCGGCGAAGGCATCGTACGGCATCTGCAGCTTGCCCGAGTAGACGCCGAGGCTGGAGAGCGTGCCGCCCGGCCGCAGGCTGCGCAGCGCGTTCTCGAAGGTCTGCTGGGTGCCGAGGGCTTCGATGGCGACGTCAACGCCGCCGCCCGTCAGCTTGCGGATCTCCTCCACGACGTCCACCTTGCGGATATCGAGCGCCACGTCGGCGCCCATCCGTTTCGACATGTCAAGGCGGGTGTCGTCGCCGTCCACGCCGATGATCAAGGAGGCCCCCATCAGCTTCGCTCCCGCCGTCGCGCAGAGGCCGATCGGCCCCTGGGCGAAGACGACGACCGAGTCGCCGATGCGGATCTGGCCGGACTCGGCGCCGGAGAAGCCGGTCGAGGCGATGTCCGCCAGCAGCACGACCTGCTCGTCGGCCAGCTCGGCGGGGATCTTGGCCATGTTGGCCTGGGCGTTGGGCACCAGCAGGTACTCGGCCTGGGCGCCGTTGATGGTGTTGCCGAAGCGCCAGCCGCCGAGGGCCTCGTAGCCTTCGCCGTGGCCGCACTGCGAAAGATGGCCGGAGAGGCAGGCGAGGCATTGGCCGCAGGGAGTGATGGCGCCCACCAGGACGCGGTCGCCGACCTTGTAGCCGGTGATACCCGGCCCCAGCTCTTCGATCACGCCCACCGGCTCATGGCCGATGATGAGCCCCGGCCGCACCGGGTACTCGCCGCGCAGGATGTGGACGTCGGTGCCGCAGATGGTGGTCAGAGTGACGCGGATCACCGCCTCGCCATAGCCGGCGGTTGGCCGCGGGACCTCTTCCACCCGGATGTCGTTGACGCCGTGAAACACGGTCGCCTTCATCGTCTCGAGGGCCGGACCGGTGCGGGTCCGGGGCTCAGCGCGCTCGAGGATTTCCATCGTCGGGCTCATGGCAAGCTCCTTGTGCGCCGGGATAAACCGGCGAGGTGTCGTGAATGAAAGAGTCATGGGGTGAAGGGTGGGTCGGTTCTCCAAGGTCGGGGTTCGCTGCTCGAGGCTCTACCCTACGGCCTGCGAGCACCGAAGCCGATACCCGCGAGGAGTGGCGGCGGGCACGCGGAAGGGCGGGATGGGTCCCGCGCGTCGGGGTGGGTTTCCCCAAACCGGCGGGTGTAGACTCTGCGCGGAACGCCTCAGGAGGATTCCCTTGCCTGCTCCGGAACCCGCCGAAGCCCCGGAACCGCTGTCCGCCGTCGATTACGCCTGGTTGCGGATGGACGATCCGACCAACCTGATGATCATCAACGGCTGCCTGGTGCTGGAGCAGCCCCTGGACCGGGAGAGGTTGAAGCTGCTGCTCGAGCGGCGCCTGCTGCCGATCCGGCGTTTCCGCCAGCGCGTCGTCCGGCGGGACAGAGCTCCCTGGTGGGAGGTCGACCCCGACTTCAATCTCGATGCGCACGTCCTCGAAACAGGGCTGCCGGCCAGCGGCGACGATGCGGCCCTGCGCCAGGTGGTCAGCGGGTTGATGAGCGAGCCTCTCGATCTCGCGCGTCCTCTCTGGCGGTTCCACCTGATCGACGGCTACAAGGGCGGGTCCGTGATCATGGGCCGCCTCCACCACTGCATCGGCGACGGTATGGCGCTGCTGCTGGTGCTGCTGTCCCTGACCGACCGTACGGCGGACTCGGACGGCTCTGACAACCCGTTCGTGGACCTCTTCCGCCGGCCACCGCGCAGCGTCGATGCCGCCAAGGAGCTCGCCGCTCAGATCATGCCCGACGGCATGCGGCTGCTGGAACAGACGGCTGAGGCCTTCCAGTCTCTGGGACGCCTGAAGACGGGTCTGGCTTCCACTGGAGCCTTCGCTCGGTTGGTAGGACGGCCCGGCGATCCCAAGACGAGGTTCAAGGGTGCCCTCGGGGTACCGAAGAGGGTCGCCTGGTCCGAGCCGATCCTGGTTTCGGATGTCAGGGATGTGGGCCAGAGGCTCGGTGGGACGATCAACGACGTTCTCCTCTCCGCCATGACCGGCGGCCTGCGGCGCTATCTCGACCGCCATGGCGAGTGGGCGCACGGGCTGAGCTTCCGGGCGGCGATGCCGGTCAACCTGCGGTCGCTGGACAAGATGTCCGAGCTGGGCAACCAGTTCGGGCTCATCTTCCTCTCCTTGCCGTTGGGAGAGGACGACGCCGTGTCGCGGCTCGCGGAATTGCACCGGCGATCGCGAGCGCTCAAGCGATCGGCCGAGCCGGTCGTCGTCTATGCCATCCTGCGGCTGCTGGGAATCGTCCCGCTGGCGGTGCAGAGGATGGTGGTGAAGATCTTCGGTACCAAGGCCACGGCGGTGATGACCAACGTGCCCGGTCCGCGGGAGGTGCTGTATCTCGCCGGCACGGCCATCCGGGAGTTTTTCTTCTGGGTTCCCCAGTCGGGAAAGCTGGGGCTCGGCATCAGCATCTTGAGCTACGCCGGCCATGTGCGATTGGGGCTCGCTTCGGATGCCGGGCTCGTTCCCGATCCTGAATTGATCGTCCAGGGGTTCCACGAAGAGTTCGAGGAACTACAAGCGCAGGCGCGAGGAGCCTAGGCAGGGACACGACGTGGACACTCTTCTCCTCCGGGAGCTGCGGGCGAATCCCGCCTACGAGCTGGTGCTCTTCGATCGGTTGGCGGCCGCGGAGCGCCATGCGCTGTCGGACGCCGCCCGAGAGGCTGGTTTCTATGGCGTCCTGCGCTCGCGCGGCAGCGAACGGCTGGCGACGAGAGCCGTCGACCGGGATACCGCGCTGCTGTTCCTCACTCTAGCGGAGCCGGGAACGTTTCCTTCCTACGCCCTGGCGGCTCTCGGCGAGTCGGCGGCGCGGACGGTCGCCCGGCTGGTGGCCGACGGCGTGCTGGAGGTGGAGAGCGGCGGCTCCTTCGTTTGCGGTCCGGCGGCGGTCGAGCTGCTCCGGGCGGGCGGCGCAACGGAGGCCGGTGGCCGCCTGGCTGAACTGTCCCACGCCGCACTCCGAGCGGCGCAGGCTTTGCCGGTGGATGACGTCGAACGCCTGTGCTGGAGCCTCTACGCCTTCAACCGCTGGCCTCTCACGCCCCGCTGGCAGCGGCTGCTGCCCGACCAAGGCGCGGTCGAAGGCCACCTGGCGCTGGCTGCAGGCGGTGCGAACCGAGGGCGGCTCGGCTGCCATTGGTCACGGGTAGCGGCAATGGGGGCAATGGGATGGCTGAGCTGGAAAGCGCGTGACCGGATGCCGCCGGAGCCCTCCCGGCTGGCGGCCAGCTACAAGCTCTACATCAGTCCCTT
>Ga0134122_10004026_pt1 | contig 10911 bp, 7 predicted proteins | sample KB302_FD_96461 | JGI IMG/M metagenome (GOLD analysis project Ga0134122, IMG submission 96461) | Terrestrial soil microbial communities without Nitrogen fertilizer from Kellogg Biological Station, Michigan, USA - KB3-0-2 | ecosystem: Environmental > Terrestrial > Soil > Unclassified ... | reverse complement strand
GAGCGCGAGCGCGCCGGCCATCATCGCGAGGCTGGCGATCCGGTCCCGCGCGACCGGGGGAGCGGGATAAAGGGCGTTCCAGTCGACCTGCTGCAGGCGATCGGCGGCGCGGTGCAGGTGGAAGTCGACCCAGGCGTCGGGGCCGTTCTGGTGCGCGAACCAGTGCGCGCTGCGCAACTCGCCGTTGAGCGAGGCATCGGCATCGAGCGCGGCGGCGACGCGATCGGACACGTCGCGGTGGCGGCGCGCCACCACCACGACGAGGACCAGCGCGGCGACGGCGAGGACCACCGCGCCGACCGGCACCAGCGGCGACCAGCCCGCCCAGCGTGCGGCCGCGGCGACGGCGAGGCACACCGCTGCCGCCAGCGGCGCGACGCGCCATACGCGCCGGCTCTCCTCGCGCATCCGGCGCAGGCGATCGGCATCGGCGACCCGCGCGCGCACTACGTCGCTCGCAGGGGACGTCTTCAGAGGTGCCGGGTTTCCAGTCATTGTCCGCCGCACGATCTTACCTTGTGAAAGGGCGGACGTGCGGGACATGATGTGCCGGGGACGGTGGCACAAGGTGGCGGACGCATCACGATTCATCAACATCGCCGATCTCAGGCGCGCCGCCGAACGGCGGCTGCCGCGATCGGTGTTCGACTACATCGACGGCGGGGCCGACGGCGAGGTCACGCTGCGCGAGAACACCCGCGCCTTCGACGACGTGACGTTCCGGCCGCGCTGCGCGGTCGAGGTGCCGGCCTCCGACCTGCGGACGACGGTGCTGGGCACGCCGCTCGCGGTCCCCTTCATCTTCGCGCCCGTCGGCAGCAGCCGCATGTTCTGGCCGCGGGGCGAGGAGGTGGCGGCCCGCGTCGCCGGCCGGATCGGGACCATCTATTCGCTGTCCACCCTGTCGGGGTGCCGCCTGGAGGACGTCAAGAAGTCCACCCCGGGGCCCGCCTGGTATCAGCTGTATCTCTGCGGCGGCCGCGACGTCGCCGCGGCCACCGTCCAGCGCGCGCGCGACACCGGTTATTCGGCGCTGATCCTCACCATCGACACCGCCGTCAGCGGCCTGCGCGAGCGCGACTTCCGCAACGGCGCGAAGGCCATCCTCTCGCGGAAGCTGGTGCCGCTGCTGCCGCACGCGTGGCAGTTCGTGTCGCGGCCGCGGTGGCTGGCCGACTTCTACCGCGACGGCGGCCTCATGAAGTTCCCCAACGTGATGCTGCCCGACGGGCCGATGCCGTACGCCGACGTCGCCGCGGCGCTGGAGCAGTCCACCGTCACGTGGAGCGATCTCAAATGGATCCGCGAGATCTGGAAGGGACCGATCGTCATCAAGGGGGTGCACATCGGCGACGACGCGCGGCGTGCCGTTGACGAGGGGGCCGCGGCCATCGTCGTCTCCAACCACGGCGGCCGCCAGCTCGACGGCGTGCCCGCGACGATTCGCTCGCTGCCGGAGATCGTGCAGGCGGTGGACGGCCGCGTCGAAGTGCTCCTCGACGGCGGCATCCGCCGCGGCGGCCACGTGGTGAAGGCGCTCTGCCTCGGCGCCCGCGCCGTTCTGATCGGCCGCGCCTACGCCTACGGCCTCGCCGCCGCCGGCGACGCCGGCGTCCAGCGCGCCGTCGACATCCTGCGCGCCGACATCACCCGCACCATGAAGCTCCTCGGCGTCGGATCGATCGAGGGACTCGATCGTTCGTATGTGGATGTGCCTTCTCACTGGGAGTAACACGCGGATCGGATCCTTGGATCCTCGAATCGCGGATCCCCAATCGCCAATCCTGAATCCTCAATCGAGGATCCGGGATCGACGATCCGGGATCGAGGATCGGGGATCGACGATCCGGGATCGATGATCGAGGATCGGGGATCGAGGATCCGGGATCGATGATCCTGGATTGGCGATCGGGGATCCGGGATTCGAGGATCCGGGATTCGAGGATCCGCGATCCGTTACCGCCGCGGACTGCGGATCGTGATTCCGCCTGTCACGAACCGCGGCGCGCCTGTCGTCGTCGGTAACGTGCCCACCAGGTACTGCCGATCGAAGACGTTCTGCGCGGCGACGAACAGATTGAGACCGCGCCAGATCTGGCGCGAGGCGGTCAGATCGAGCGTGGCGTAGCCGGGGAGGCGGCGCTCCGGGGTGTTGCGGTCGTCGTCGTACTGCGCGCCCGCGGCGACCAGCTGTGCGGCGAACGTGCCGAAGCGGAGCGAGGCGTACGACGCCTGGAACGATCCGCGGTGCGACGGCACCTGCGGCAGCACGTTGCCGACGATCGCCGGGACGGCGTCGTTCTCCTTGACGAGCGCGCTCATGTGCGCATAGGAGGCCGCGAGGCGCCAGTGCGTCCCCTGGCGCCAGTCGGCGTCCGCCTCGAGCCCCTTCACCCGCGTGCGCCCGAGGTTCTGCCGCTGTTGCGTGACGTTGGCGCCCGCCGTGGCGATCGTCACGTTCGACACCGGATCGCGGATCGCGTCGTCGAACCACGTCGCCCGCAGCGTGACGCCGCGGCCGGCGGTCAGCGTGGCGCCGGTCTCATAGCCGCGCAGATGTTCCGCGACCAGCTCGCTGTTGGCGAGCGTGAGCACGGTGCCGACCCGGAACTGCCGGTACAACTCGTTCAGCGTAGGGGCCCGGAACGCGCCGCTGGCGCTGCCCCAGACGCTCAATCGCGGCTGCACGCGATAGAGCGCGCCGATGCGGGGGCTGAACGCGGTTTCGGATCGATCGGGCAGCGACGGGATGTTGTTGGCCGTGCAGGTCACGTTGGGCGCGCACTGCTCGAGGTTGTGTCCGTCGTAGTTGCTCCAGCGATCGACGCGCGCCCCGAGGGTCAGCGTGAGGCGCGAGGAGGCCTGCACGAGATCCTGGAGCAGGATCCCGGTGCTGCGCTGCCGTCCGCCCGAGACGCGGTGCAGCGTGACCGAGGTGCCGCGCACCGCGTCGAGCGCGTCCTCTTCACTGTCGCCGCGCACCCATCGGGTGTCGAGCCCCGCGGTGAACAGGTGCGACGTGCCCAGCGTACGCGACCACCGGACGGTCGCCCCCGTGCCCAGCACCGGCACCGTCTGACGCAGCGTCATGCGCCCGATGCTGCGCGGCGGGTTCGCCGCCGGCACCGCCAGGAAGTTGCTGTGGAAGGTCTCGCTGTCGCCGAAGACCGTGGCCGAGAGCTCGCTCGCGTCCGGCAGCACCTGGCGCAGCCCGCCGCTCGCCGATCGCCACATCGTGTCGTTGGCTTCGGGCGTGCCGTCGATCGTGCTGCTCTTGCCGTTCTTGCGGTTCTCGTCGAAGTAGCCGGCGCGGACGAAGAGGTGCAGCCGCGGCGACGGGTCGTACTGCGCCACCGAGCTGACGTTGCCGTAGCGGACGCTGGCGTTGGTGTCGACGCGACCGCGCTCGTCATCGATCACCACCGGATATCCGCTGGTGCGCAGCCCTGCCGCGCTCACCTGCGCGCCGAAGGCGCCGCGCGTGAGGCCGCCCGAAGCGTCGACCTTGCCGGTGTCGTGGCTGCCGAAGACGACGCGCGCGTCGAGGCTGCGCGGCTGCGCGCGGGGCGTCAGGATGTTGATCACGCCGCCCATCGCGTAGTTGCCGTAGAGGCTCGACGTCGCTCCCTCGACGACCTCGATGCGATCGGCCGCCTCGAGCGGCACGCGCGTCCAGTAGACCCAGCCGCCGAACGGATCGTTCTGCGGCACGCCGTCGAGGAGCACCAGCGTCCGGCTGACGCCGCTCGGCCCGATGCCGCGCAGCGACACGCCCTGCGTCGTCGGATGCGACACGAGGCTGCTCGATCGACGGAACAGGCTGAAGCTGGGCACCTGGCGCAGGACCTCGTCGGCCGAGAGACCCGCGGATTGATCCAGGGCGTCGCGATTGACCAGCGCGATGCTGGCGGGCAGATCGCCGGATCGCTGCTCGGAGGACGTCGCCGTAACGGTGACCGTCTCGGTCAGCGCGGCCGGCTGCAGCACGATCGCGAGAGCCCCCGCCTGCGGCTGAGCGACGCGCGCTTCGGCGAAGCCCTGGCCGCGGACGACCAGCTCCGCCGCCGCTTCGCCGAGGGCCACCGTGAAGCGGCCCTCGGCATCGGTCCGCGAACGGGCGACGCGCCCTTCGACGCTGCGCGCCTCGACGACGGCCCCGGACACGGCGAGGCCGTCGGGATCCTTGACCGTTCCGGTCAGCGGCGCCGGCGCCTGCTGCAGAAGAAGTGCGACGAGCGCGGCGGTGACCAGCCGGAACATGATGGCTCGGGCAATTCTACGACGTCCGGGCGCCGGCCGTTACTGCACGTTTGCCGACACCGACGCGGCGCCGTTGATCGTGAACGTGCAGCTCGTCGTCTTGTTGCCGCCGCTCGAGCACGCGCCCGACCATATCGCGGTGCGGCCGTTCGACACGGTCAGCCTGATCGACGTGCCCACCCCGAACGTCGCTGACCCGCTGCTGCCGGTCGCCACGCTGATTCCGCTCGGCGTAGAGGTGACCCGCTCGCCACTCCGGCCGCTGGCCGTGACCGTCAACGTGGCGGACTGCGGCGGCGGCGGCGGTGGCGGTGGTTGGGACGATCCTGCCGTGACGGCGAGCGTGGCCGTCTTCGTGACGCCGTTCAGCGTGGCGGAGATCGTGGCGCCCGTGTCAGCGCTCACGGCGGACGTCGTGATCGTGAAGACCGCGCTCTGCGAGCCGGACGGCACCGTCACGCTTGCCGGAACGGACGCGACGCCGGGGTTCGCGCTCGACAGGGCGACAGGGACGTCCGCGGTTGCGGCCGCCATCAGGACGACGCCCCCTTGCGCGCTCGAACCGCCGGTGACGCTCGTCGGATTGACGAAAAAGTTGGTGAGCGTCGCTCCCGCCGTTGGCGTGTCCGGCGTCACGGTCAGGTTGGCGCTCCGCGTCGTCCCGTTGTAGCTGGCGGTGATCGTGACGATCCTGTTCGCCGACACCGCCGTCGTCGCGATGGTGAACGTCGCCGTGAAGCTGTTCGACGGCGCCGTCGTCGTGGCCGGCACGCTGGCGACACCCGGCGCGCTGCTCGACAGCGAAATCACCGCGCCTCCCTCCGGCGCACCGGTGCTCAGCACGACCGTCCCGCTCGACGCGTTGCCGCCGATAACGGTCGACGGATTCGTATCCAGGCTGCCCAGCACCGCCGGAGGCGGCGGTTCCTGCGGCGTGAAGCTGCGGACGGCGGACCACGGGCCCGCGACCCCCGCGCTGTTCACGCCGCGCACGCGCCAGAAGTGCGTGACAGTCGCGAGCCCGCTCGTCGCATACATCGAGTCGTTGACGACCGCGTCGCGGACCAACGGCGCGGTGAAGGTGCTCGAGTCGTCGATTTGAATCGTGTAGCTGGCGGCGCTGGTCACGCCGTTCCAGTCGAACGTGATCGGCTGCGGCGGCGTGTCGGCGTTCGAGGGTGACACCAGGGTGGGAGTTCCCGGCGTCGCCGGCGGTGCGGGCGGCGCACTCGTGGTGGCGCTGACGTCGAGCTTCGTGACGAAGCCGTCACCCCAGAAAATCGAAATGTCCCCGGCAAAGACGGTGTCGAACGCGCCGACGGTCGCCGGAAAGTTCATCGACATGGTCTGGCCGGTGACGTAGACGTCGCCGATGCCATCGACGGCGAGATCGAGGCCCGAGTCCGATTCCGACCCTCCGAGGAACGTGGAATACAGCAGGGCCGATCCGGCGGGATTCAATTCCGTGATGAACGCGTCGACGCCGCCATTGAGCGAACGATCGAACGCGTCCGCCGACGTCGGGTAGTCGGTCGAGCCGGTCGTGCCCGTGATCCACGCGTTGCCCGAGGCGTCGACGTCGATACCGGCGGCGCCGTCGCTCGAGGTGCCGCCGAACATCGCCGAGTAGACCAGGGCGGAGCCGGCGGCGTTCACCTTCGTCACGAAGTTGTCGCTGCCGTCCGGCGTCGTCCTGAATGCGCCCGCGGTGACCGGGAAGTCCACCGACCCGGCGCCGCCGCAGACGTAGGCCTCGCCGGCGTCGTTCACCGCGAGCCCGCCCGCGGTGTCGAAGCCCTGGCCGCCGAGATAGGTGGAGTAGATGAGCGCCGAGCCGGAGGCGTTCAGCTTGGTCAGCGTCACGTCGAAGGCGCCGTTGGCCGTCCGATCGAACGCGCCGGCGGTCGTGGGGAAGTCGGGCGAGCTGCTGAAGCCGAGGACGTAGGCGTTGCCGCTGGCGTCCACGGCGATGCGCTCGCCATTGTCCACGTTGGTGCCGCCGAGGAACGTGGAGTAGCTCAGCGCGGATCCCGTGGCGTTCAACTTGGTGACGAACATGTCGTATTCACCGCCGAAGGTGCGCCTGAACGCGGCGGTGGTCGTCGGAAAGTCGATCGAAAGCGTCTCGCCGGCGACGTAGGCGTTGCCGCCGGCGTCGACGGCGATGCCGCGCGGACTGTCGTAATCGGTGCCGCCGAGATACGTCGAGTAGACCAGCGCCGAGCCCGTCGCGTTCAGCTTGGTGACGAAGCCGTCGGTCACGTCGGTCGAGCAGCGCGGGCAGTTGGGCGGGATGTTGATGGTCCGATCGAAGGCACTGCCGGTGACGGGGAAGTTCGACGACTTGGTCTGTCCGGTGATGTAGGCGTTGCCGGCGGCGTCGATCGCGATACGGCGGCCGAACTCCATGTTGCTGCCGCCGATGAACGTCGAATAGATCAGCGCGGTGCCCGAGGCATTCAGCTTCGAGACAAACGCTTCGGCGAAGTTCTGGGCCGCGCCGGTGCGATCGAAGGCGCCCGCGGTGGTCGGGAAGTCGGGGGACTGCGTCGTCCCCGTGATGTAGGTATTGCCGCCGGCGTCGACGACGATCGATGCGCCGCTCTCGAGGCTGGAGCCGCCGAGAAACGTCGTGAACTGGATCCCCGGATCGATGACGAGCTCGCGCCGCGAGTCATAGCCGGCGCCGATGGCAAAGCCGACGGTGGTCCGGCCGCTGCCGCCCAACGCGTAGCTGGCGTCGACGGGACGCCGCGTGCTCCCATCCACCTGATACGCGACCGGCGCGGCGTCCTGGACCGTCCCGTGCGGCGTCCGGATCAGCAGCGCGCCGGCGGCATCGATCGACAGCTTCGTCGCCCCGTCGTAGACGACGCGCACGTCCGAGGCACGCGCGCCCGGCTGCACGTGGAATTCGTACTTGAGCACGCCGCCGCGCTCGCGCACGTGCAAGTCGACGCCTGGCCACAGCGCGCGGTAGACCACCCCGTCGTACTGCGGAATGCGCGTGCGCCACGCGGACGGGTCGCTGCCGTGGAAATAGTTCACTTCACCCTCGGTGCCGACGCCTTCCATGCGCGGCGCGGTATTGGCCCCGGCGAAGCGCAGCGACAGCGCCAGCGGACGGCCGCTCGCATTTGCGTCGAGCGCCACCGTCATCGCGTCAGGCGTGAGAAAGAACCCGAAGCGGTGCCCGCGAGCGTAGTAGCGAACCCGTGCATCGACCTGTCCGCGGTTCTCGACGAAGGGCACGGGCAGCGTGGGAGCGCCGGCCGTCAGGCTCTGCCGTACCTCGCGCGGCGCGGCAGCGTGGGCGGCGACGGGCTGGTTGAGATTCGTGAAAGGAAAGGCGACCGCGAGGATCGTAATGACAATCCTGGTGTACACGACATGGGTGTCAGAGCGCATCTTGCTTCCTCGACGTCGTTCGCAGGGTGGGGACCCTTCGGGCCGCGGGCGAGACAGCAAGCCGTTTGCCGCTATCGAACGGCCGCGCTAGTACCTCAACCTCGGGTACCAGCCGGTGCCGCGGCCCTCCGGCGTCACGTCGAACAGATTCCACAGCGGCCAGATCATGTCGACGTGGCGGCCGTCCTGTCCCCGCTCGGCCGGCGCGAACAGCAGCTCGGAATGAACGAAGTGGTGGATCTTCCCGTGGCGCCGTACGAAGACGTTCAGCGACGGCAACTGATCGCCGTTTTCCGTCTCGCCGTGATAGTCGCGGTTGTAGGTGTTGCGCGCCGACGACAGCAGACGCAGCCCTCTCCACCCGCGCTCGCGCGCGAGGGTCACGATCCGGTCGATCGGCGACTTCGCGACGACGACGAAATTCACGCGCTGGGTGACGTGCTGGCTCTGTCCGTCGAGCCCGTCGAGGATCGAGGTGCACGAGACGCATGGCGCGCCCATCTTCGGCCCGAACATGTAGCTGTAGACGATGAGGGTGTCCTTGCCGGGGGTGAACAGCGACGACATCCGGACCGGTCGTAGGGAGCCGTCCACCAGCTCGTCGAACACGTAATCCTCGGGGATGGCGCCGCCGAGCGGCAGCTTGCGCCGCGCCGCGGCGACCTGTTCGATCTGCGCGCGCAGCGCCATTTCGCTCTTCAGCAGTGCGTTGCGCGCCGTTCGGTATTTCGCCGACTCACCGGGGAAGCGCACCTGGTGCAGCGTCCTGGCGACCGTACTCCGCTTTGCCGGCGCTTTCCGTGCCGCTTTCTTCGCCATCAGCATCTCCTGTCACTGCCGTCGTGGATATTGACGGGTGAAAACGAAGACGTTATACACCCGGGATGCGCGTTGCGGCGTTGTACGACATCCACGGCAATCTTCCGGCGCTCGAAGCGGTGCTGCACGACCTCCGACGGCAGGGCGTCGATCGCATCGTCGTCGGCGGCGACGTCGTGCCCGGACCGATGTCGAGCGAAGCGCTCGACCGCGTGCTGGACCTGGGCGTGCCGACCGATTTCATCCGCGGCAACGGCGAGCTGGCCGCGCTCGCCGAACGCGCGGGAGCGCCGTCGGGCGTGCCCGAGCCGCACCGCGACGTCGTCCGCTGGTCCGGCGAGTCGCTGACGCCGGAGCAGAGCGAGGCGATCGCGGCCTGGCCCAGGACGGTGCTGCTGCGCATCCCGCCGCTCGGCGACGTGCTGTTCTGCCATGCGACGCCGCGCAACGAGAACGAGATCTTCACGAAGCTGACGCGCGAGGAGCGGCTGCTCGAGATCTTCCGCGGCCTCGACGTGACGATGGTGGTGTGCGGGCACACGCACATGCAGTTCGACATCGTCGCCGGCGGCGTCCGGGTCGTGAACGCCGGCAGCGTCGGCATGCCCTTCGGCGCGCCGGGCGCCGACTGGCTGTTGCTGGGGCCCGGCATCGATCTGAGGCACACCGACTACGACCTCGAAGCGGCGGCCGGACGCATCCGCCTCACGCGATATCCCAAGGCCGAGGATTTCGCGTCACGCAACCTGCTGCGTCCTCCGTCGGAGGAGCAGATCCTCGCGGCCTACGCGCAGGCCGCCGGGCATTGATCGGGTCGGCCAAACCGGCGACGCCGGCGTCTAAGCCGGCATGTCGCCTCTCGAATGGCGCGCCGGCCCGAACGCACACCTGCTCGTCGGCGACCTGCCGGCGCAGCCGCGGTTCGACGGACGTCCGTGGGAAGGCACAGGCGTCTCGATCGCCGCGCACACCGCGATGCTGATGGCCTTGGTGTATGCCGGCGCGCACGCGCCACAGGTCCTCGCGCCGGACAGCCCGATGATTCGCGGGCGGATCGTTTTCAGCGTGCCCGGTCACGGCGACGGAATTGCCGACGGCCGCGCCATGCCGGCGTCAGAACGCGCGAGCCGGGCGGAACCTGCCCAGACGCCCCCACGGCATATCGCGGCAACGGCGAATCCTGTGGACACGGTCTCGCCGGCGATCAGCGTGCCGGCGGTGATGGCGCAGCCGATCCGCACGCTTCCCGGTACGCCGACAGACTTCGATGCGACGTCACCCGGGCGTGGCACGGGCCCGGGCGGCGGCAATGGCGACGGTCTGGGCATCGGCCCTGGACGCGGACCAGGAGTGGGCACGGGCGGGCCCGGGGACGGTGACACCTTCCCACCGGGAAACGGCGTGACCACGCCGCAATTGCTCGTCGAAGTGAAGCCGCAATACACCGTCGACGCGATGCGCGCCAAGCTGCAGGGTGCCGTCGAGCTCGAGGTCGTCGTCCTGCCGGACGGCTCCGTGGATCCGCGGCGGATCCGGATCACGCGATCGCTGGATCGCGCGTTCGGCCTCGACGAGCAGGCGATCGCCGCGGTGCGCCAGTGGCGGTTCCGGCCCGGCATGCTCAAGGGGCGCTCCGTACCGGTCAGGGTCCTGATCGAGCTGACGTTCACGCTGCGTTGACCAATTCGGCACATCCCAAGCTGAAGCAGTTCTGCTAACATCCGCCGCTTACTGCGCAAGACGACGTTCCGGTCGTTGGCGGGCGCAGCACCGCATGGTCCGGTCCATGACGGAGGTGTTGGTATGAAGCGAAGAGAGTTCGTCGAGAAAGTCGGCATTGGCTCCGCCGTGCTGCTGGCGGGGGGAGCTCTCGGGGCGTCTGAGAAGACACCGACGGCAGCAAAGGCGAAACAAGGACACGATCATTCGCCGGTGAATGGCGACAAGGCGCATGCGACCGTGGCATTCGGGCAGTGGGTGCCGTTCGATCGGTTCCCGCCGCAGGATCCCACCAACCCCGCGCCGAACGGCCCGAACAACCGCACGAAGAACCATCACGTGCTGACGCCGTTCAACGCCCAGATCAAGCCCGGGGGCGCGGTCAGCTTCATCATCAGCGGCTTCCACCAGCCGACGATCTACGCGCCGGGCACGAAACTCGAGGACATCAACCCGGCGCTGGTGGTTCCGGGCAGTGCGCCGCCGCTCATCGACGACCCCAACGGGCGCTTGTTCCGAGGCGTCGATCCGCGGACGGTCGGCCAGGATCGCATCGAGAACGTGACCCTGTCGGACCCGGGAACGTATCTCGTGATCTGCGCGGTCCAGCCGCATTTCGTCAACGACAAGATGCACGGCTTCATCACGGTTCGCGGCGATCAAGGGTAAGGTCGAGACTCCGTCCTCCATATACGGGCGCGGCCG
>Ga0134122_10004025_pt1 | contig 10911 bp, 10 predicted proteins | sample KB302_FD_96461 | JGI IMG/M metagenome (GOLD analysis project Ga0134122, IMG submission 96461) | Terrestrial soil microbial communities without Nitrogen fertilizer from Kellogg Biological Station, Michigan, USA - KB3-0-2 | ecosystem: Environmental > Terrestrial > Soil > Unclassified ... | reverse complement strand
GAGATGCTTGGGCCCACGCGCAAGGACTTTTTGCGCCACCTTCACCAGATTCGAGTCTTCGCCGAGCGCCCGAGCCTCACCGTCGTTAATGATCAGAATATCGACCTGCTCCAATAGTCGCCACAACGCGTCTCGCTTGCCATTGATCCAAAAGTTCATCGTATCGCACGCGACCAATGGCGGACGTGAAAGTTTCTGCAACACATCCAATTGCAGCTCCGGGTCGATATTTCCGAGAAACAATACATCCGGTGATCGATAGGCCTCGGGGATTTTGGGCCGAAAGGTTTCAAACACGTTGAGTTTCGTATCGAGGGTGTGCGCTTCGTTCAACTGATGCGTGTACTCTCCTTTCCATCGAAAGGTCGAGCCGGATCTCCGTTCCAATCCGGTCACGTCGATGCCACGGCTCTTGAGGAAGGCCAGGTGTTGCGGAGGGAAATCTTCCCCCACGACTGCGATAAGATCGATACTGGCAAAATAACTGGCGGCGGTTGAAAAATAGGTGGCCGAACCTCCAAGGACCTCGCTGACCTCCCCGAAGGGTGTCTTCACTGTATCTAATGCGACTGACCCGACGACGAGCAACTTTCCCATGACTTAACGATCCCCTTTCCTCACTGGAACAACCCGTTCCATCAACAAAGTCAGCTTTCGTCTGAGAGAGGCTGGCATCTGATCGGGCGCTGTGATGATGGCATCCTGCAGCGCGCGCTGGCAGTTGCAGGCCTTGACTGCCGCCACTGCAGGCAGCACCGCTCGCAACAGTCGCTTGGCCAACGTGACATTCTGGCGGAGCGTGGTCAAAATCGCCTCGACGGTGACGGCCTCTTCCGTCTCATGCCAGCAATCGTAATCGGTCGCCAGGGCCACCGTGGAATAACAGAGCTCCGCCTCTCGCGCAAGCTTCGCCTCGGGAAGATTCGTCATCCCGATCACGCTCGCACCCCACTGACGATACAGTCGGGACTCCCCTTTGGTTGAAAACTGCGGCCCTTCGATGCACAGATAGACGCCGCCCTGATGCATGGTGGCGCCGACCATGCGGCCTGCCTCCAACAACGCGGAACCAAGCGAGGCGCAGACCGGATCGCCAAACGCCACATGCGCCACGATCCCTCCCTCGAAGAAGGTCGATACCCGCCGCTTGGTGAGATCGATAAATTGATCCGGCAACACCACATCCCCTGGCCGGATCGACTCCTTCATACTCCCTACCGCGCTCACAGAAATCACCCGTCGGACCCCAAGAGACTTGAGCGCATAAATATTCGCGCGGTAATTGATTTCAGAGGGATTCAGCCGATGGCCTTGCCCATGCCGCGAAAGGAATGCAATACGGACTCCTTCTAACTCGCCGAGTAAGACCTTATCGGAGGGGGCGCCAAAGGGAGTCTTGACCTGGCGTTCCATGACCTTGCGAAGCCCTTCGATGTCATACAGCCCGCTGCCGCCGATGATGCCGATGTCGGCATGTCCTCCGGTTTTCTGGCGTATCATGCCTCCTCCTCAAGTGTGCTCAGAAACCGACCCACCGATCCCACCACCAGCGACGCCGTGTGCTGAACTGATTCCGACTCCTCTATCGTCAACCATTGAATTCCCGGTTCCTTCCGAAACCACGTCAGTTGTCGTTTGGCATATTGTCTCGTGTCCCGTTTGAACCGACGAATCATTTCGGCTGCGTCATACTCACCGGCCAAGTGCTCTGCCACCTGGCGATACCCCAAACCCTTCATGGCCCCGCTCTCACGCCGATACCCCTGGGCGAGGAGCTGTCTGGTTTCTTCTATCAAACCATGAGCCAGTTGCCAGTCAATCCGGCTCTCGATACGCCGATACAGCGCGCCGCGATCCCGGTCCAGCCCGATGATCAAGGCTGAAAATGGTCTTTCCGTAAATCCATGTTCCTGCTGAAACTCCGACATCCGGTGACCGGATAACTGGTACACTTCCAGCGCGCGGATCACCTTCGATTCGTCGCGGGGATGCAATTGCGCCGCGGCCATTGGATCGACAGCGGCAAGTCGAGCATAGAGGCAATCGTGTCCTTGCTCTATCGCCTCCTGCTGCAGAACCTTCCTCAGAATTGGATCGGATGGTGGCGCGCTACACAAGCCCTTCAGGAGGGTCCTTATATAGAGCCCTGTGCCGCCTACAACGAGAGGAAGACGGCGGTCTTTGTACAGGCGTTCGATTTCACTCAGCGCCTCCCTTCGATATACACCGACATTAAATAGCTCACCAGGACCGACAAGGTCGATGAGTCGGTGGGGAATCCCCTGGCGTTCCTCCGGGATTGGCTTATCCGTCCCAATGTCCATCCCCCGATAGACTTGCCGGGAATCTGCCGCCAGCACCTCGGTCTCGAACGTCTTGGCTACCTCGACCGCAACGCGGCTCTTCCCCACAGCAGTCGGGCCCACGATCACCACCACAGGCTTGGAACAGACTTGCTTCTCTGAGAGACGGCGGGTCGCTTTTGCTGGAATGGTCATCATGACCATCCAACCCTGCCGAACAGCTGAGCGAGTTCATCTGTGGAAAGACGAAAGGCCGTGCGACGCCCATGCGGGCAGGTCATGATCAATCCTTCCTGAACCCAATCGTGGATCAACTGCTCAATCTCAGGAAGGGTCAAGGTCCGACCGGCGCGTACGGCTCCATGACAGGCCATAGACGCCAAGACCGGTTGAACACGTAATTCCAAGGATGAGGCTTGATCCCACTCGGTCAAGTCCTCGAGCAGGTCCTGTACCAACACCGCCGCATCCACCTTACCCAACCCGACCGGCACTCCTAGAATCGCCACGGCTGTTGTGCCAAAAGGTTCAATCAGCAGACCGAGTTTTTCCAGATCGTTGCTGCGCTTGAGCAGCAGGAGACTCTGCGCCGCGGGCAGTTCGACCGGTTCCGGAATCAAGAGTGGCTGCGACGAGATTTCCCGGCTCTGCCAGCCTCTCCAAAGCCGTTGGAACAGCACACGCTCATGCGCCGTATGTTGATCGATCACTTGCAGTTCATCACCCACCTGAGCCACGAGATAGGTGCGGAGGATTTGCCCGAATGGCACGACGTCAGGCTTCTCCGCCCGCTGATACATTGCAACTGGCTCGTGAGCGAAGACAACCTGACTCCCGTCGACGATGCCGGAGAGGGTCACCGTATCCTTCATCGTGATTCTGGAGTCCGGGCCAGTGGTTGGAATCACGCCCGTCTGGCGAGCGCCACTGAGCAGGGTCGGCTCTGACATCGTCTGCGACGCCTCTCCCTGCGTCAGACCCAGCACAACCTTCCGCTCAGATCCATCGAGTGCATGACGGACGGTCTGACGCACCAGCTGATGAAGAGCCTCCGTGTCTGCAAAACGGACCTCTTTTTTCGTAGGGTGTACGTTGACATCGAGTCGATCGGGTTCGATATCCAGGAAGAGCACGAACGTCGGGTGATGCCCCTTGGGCAGGAACGACCCATACCCGTCCACGATCGCATGAAACACAGTCCCATTGCGGATGGGCCGCCGGTTCACGAACAATTCCTGTGGTGTTCTCGAGGATCTCGCATGAAGTGGATCGACCATCACGCCACGGATCGACATTCCTGCTATCCGACCCCGCACCTCGATCGTTCGATCGAGAAAGGCTGGGCGATAGACTTGAAGGATCCGGTCACGATCCGTGATAACGGCAGGATAGTTGAGAACCTCCTGGCCGTTATGGGTCAGACGGAAATGAACCAATGGCCAGGCGAGGCCAGCGAGCTGAACCACATGGCTGATATGAGAGAACTCCGTCGTGGCTGATTTCAGAAACTTCCTTCTGGCTGGCTGATTGAAAAACAAATTGGACACTTCAATCCTGGTGCCTGGCACGGCGGGGGCGTCCACGATGGAACCGACGCCTCCTGCGACCAGTGTGACCTGCGATCCCACAGTGGTGTCTTGCTTTGTTGCAGTTGTCACCAGCACGTGCGAGACCGACGCGATGCTGGGGAGCGCCTCGCCTCGAAAACCCATCGTGGTCACCGAGGCGAGATCCCGATCGGACCGGAGCTTGCTTGTCGCATGCCGCTCGAACGCCAGGGGAAGATCGGCACGGCTGATCCCTTCTCCATCATCCGTCACTCGAATGAGGGTCAGGCCGCCGTCTTTTACATCGACCGTGATATGCAGGCCCCCTGCATCGAGACTATTTTCCAATAACTCTTTTACGACCGCAGCAGGGCGTTCGACGACCTCCCCAGCCGCGATGCGGCTGACTACATCGCCCGGGAGGACATGGATTTTCGGCGAACAGCTGGCGGCAGGCATGAAATTAGACCCCGGGGGATGCCGGAAACAAGAAAACCATCATGTGCCATCTCAATGGACGTCCGATCATCGGATGTCGGCCAGCTTGTTCTTGGCCAGCTTTGCCTCATCCGAGGTGGGGAACTCTTCAATAACCCGCTTGAGATTCTTTTTCGATTTGGCAAGATCTCCGGTTTCTCCTGCTGCGAGCCCCGATTTGAGGAGTGCCGCCGGTACCTTTTCGTTTCCCGGATACTCTGCCGTGAGATATTCGAACGATTGCATCGCGCGGACGTAATCTTTCTGCTGATAGGCAGACTCCCCCAACCAGTAGTAGGCATTCGGCGTCAGCGATGTGCCAGGAAAGTCCTTCACAAATCGCTGAAAGCCGGCCACGGCAAGATCATATTTTCCATTGAGATAGTCGTTGTATGCGAGATTGAATGCCGATGTCGGAGTAATCGTGGGAACGCCTGGCACCATGCTCGATACATCGCCAGAGGAGCCCCCCTTCTGTGGTTTTGGGAGACGAGTCTGTTCTCCAGAGGTTGGCTCTGGCCTTGGCGCAACCGGGATACCTGCGCCCTCATCGGACCTGGCCAATCGGCCTTCTAGCTTTTGGATCCGTACAGACAGGTCGTCGAACCTCGGATCAAACTTCTGCCGGGCGGATTCAGTATCCTTCACCCGCTCCAGAGACTCCACACGCCGTTGCAACGCATCCAATCGCTTTTGATCTTGATCTTGAGTTTTTGACACTGTCGACAAGCGGTCACGCACCTCTATAAAATCGGCATGGTTGGCGCATCCGGCGAGCCACAGGATTGCTCCGATCGTAAGAGCCCCCCCCCACGAATCTATCTTTTTGCGCATCACAGTTATTGCAGCTCCTTCAACTGGGATAATTTATCGGACGCTTTTCCTGCCTCCGGACTCTGTGGATACAACGTCACCACCTGCGTGAAGGCCGAAGAAGCACGCTTCTTATCCTTCATGGCCAGGTACGCATACCCTTTCTTCAAGATTGCAGCCGGCACCTTTTCACTCCGGGGGAAATCGAGCTCGACGCGGTCATACGAATCAATCGCCTGTCTATAATCCTTCTTGCCGTAATGCGCTTCCCCGAGCCAATATCGAGCGTTTGGAGACAGATCCGAATTCTCGTAGTTCCGTAAAAATGCGGCGAAGCCCTGCCTGGCTCCATCCAAATCTCCCTCACGGAACAGAGCCAATAGACGTTCGTACTCGATTCTATCGGAACGCTGGCCACCAGGACTGACTTGCTGGGTGGGTTCTTCGGCCACGACAGCCGGCGAGATCGCTTCAGGCGGTTGCCCTGTTTCCACTTGCGTATGGAGCGCTGTCGAAGAGGTCTCTTGTTCACCTTTTCGGAGCTCGGATGAAGGCTCCAGCGCTGATCGATGAGCCGGCTTCGTGGTCGACGGACGGGCTCCTCCCTTGTTTCCCCCTCGTGCGCGCACATCCTGCTGCATCTGATCGAGTGCCTTGGAAATGGTATCCAGACGACGCTCCTGCTCCTCGAAACGAGCAGCAAATTTCTGCGCGACAGAGGCGACACTCTTATTCACCTCGTTCAAATGACCGGTCACCGCTTTGTTCGTCTCATTGATATGGGTTGTCGATTGTCTTCCGGCCTGCTCTTCTTGGTTCAACCGCTCGCTCAATCCCGCCAGTATCTTCTGCTGTTCTTCTAAACGCGCGTCGAGATTCCTGGCAAGCCCGCCGTTTGTCTTCTGCACGGCCTCGATGATCTCTTTCCGCACCATCTCCATTTGTCTGCTCACATCGTCAAGACGAACGTTCACATCCATGCGGAGTTGGTCACGCTCCTGCTTATTCTTGACATCCTGAGCATTGAGGCTCTCACGCACCTGGTTGTAGCGGGTGGTATTATCCGCATCCAGCTTCGCGGCCAACTGTTCGAGCCGCTTGGTTTGCACCTCAAGTTGTACCGAGCGCTGCTTGAGATCTTCCTGCTTACCCTGGAGTTCATGAGCCTGGTGCAATGCCCGCTCAAGTTCGCCTCGTAACTGCGGCAACTCCTGCTCCCGAAGCACCGAGATCTCCTGACTCTGTCTTGCGCGGGTCTGTGCCGACTCATCGCTCGTCTGCTTGATACGTTGCTGAAGATTTCGCTCTGTCTGTTTAAGCTCAGCCTGTTGGGCAAGGCAGCCGGCAGACAATAAGGCAGAGATCGCACAGACCGCTGTCCAGGTTCCCTTTGCATTCGAATGGTTCCACATTGTTCCACCCATACTTATGATAAAGGAATCCACGACTCTCTGTTCCAGAACAACGAAGTCACAGCCGAGACGACAAAGAACACGTCGTCTACTTCCCGACCTTCACCGCAAGATGTCCACGCCGATTTTGTTGGTAACAGGACTCCGCATGTTCGGTGCACGACGGCCGCTCTTTCCCATACGACACAACGGACAGACGATTGGCGCCGACACCCAGTTCGACCAGGTAATTCCGTACGGCTTTCGCCCTTTTTTCACCGAGTACCAGGTTGTAAGCGGACGTCCCACGCTCGTCACAGTGCCCTTCAACCTTGAGCAGGGCATTCGGGTTGGATTTGATCCATTCACCATCGCGACTCAATGCCTGACGCCCCTCCTCAGTGATCGCCCAGCTATCGTAGGCGAAAAATACGTCTCGTAAGCCCGCCTCAGCCGACGCAGCCTGCTCGGCGCGAATCTCATCCATTTGTCGGTCGGCATTGCCCGAAGGATTTACCTTGGCCAGCATCGTGCCGCTACCGATACGTTCTTCCGAAGGATTCTTGTCCAGGCCCCGAAGTCCCCCGCCGGGCTGGACGCCGGTATCCGGATAGCTACCGACACCGGACTTGTCCCCTCCCCCTTTCGCCATCCCCTGAGTCGACTGGGAATCGCCGCCAGATTGCACAGATTTTTTGGCGCAGCCAGACATGCCGATCAATGCCACACTTGCTACCAGCGCCACACCCCATGCACAGAATATCTTATTCATGTCGTCTGTCTCCTTGTCCCGACGTTAGTAAGCTCCTCGTTGCGCCTTCATTCATCCGCTATAGTCATCTGCCCTCTTCAGGATGCCGGAGACCAGGAGGGCGCACTATTGTGCGTTCCCTGGAAGGTGAGCCGCTCTATGTCCTTGCCATCGGCATCAATCATATAGATGTGACTCTTCCCGTCGACCGTCGAACTAAAGACCAGATGCCGACCATCCGGCGACCAAGATGGAGAATCATCGACACCAGGCCCTGTCGTCAATTGCATTCGTTTCTGTCCATCCGGAGTGATGACACAGAGCTTGTACTCTCGGTGCGTCCGGCACACATAGGCAATCCAATTCCCGCGGGGCGACCACGCCGGTGCGGCATTGTAATCACCGTCAAAAGTCAGGCGGCGCACATTCGTTCCATCTGAACCCATGAGGAATAACTGCGGCCCGCCACCCCGGTCCGACACAAATACCAGCTCTCTTCCGTTCGGAGACCAGGAAGGAGACAGGTCACCGGACGGGTTTACAGTCAATCGTTGGATGGCTTTCGTCCTTGTATCCAGCCGATAGAGTTCAGAATTACCTTCATGGCTGGAGGCGAATGCCAGGAAGTTTCCGTCAGGGGACAGCGACGGAGTAATATTCAATCCCCCCAGAGAAATAAGAGTCCAACGCTTACCCGTCGCCAACTCGATCATATCGATATTCTGGGTATTACGATCACGATAGGCCGTGAAGACAAGGAACCGGCGATCCGGAGACCACTGCGGCATGAGGTTCAGAAATCCATCTGCCGTGAGCTGGCGCGCATCGTACCCATCATAATCCATCACAAACAACTCGCGAGCAGACCCCTGCTGAGCCACATACGCAATCTTGGTCCGCGCAATGCCCGGCTCACCCGTGTACCGAAATACCAGTTCGTCAACAAACCGGTGCGCCATCAGCCGCACTACTGACGGAGACCCTGCATATCGTTTTCCTCCCACGACTTCGTCGCTCCCGCTGTCGTAGACAAAGCCCTCCATATTCACGTCGGCATCTTTCTGCGCCTCTTTCATGACTGCTTTTCCCCAGACCAAGACCGCGACACCCTTCTCAGCCACCTGTTTGAATAGAGCTTTGGAACCGGTCCCCGTCCCATTGCCCATATTGGAGGTTGTAATTCCCAGACTAGGCAGATCCACCAGATCGAAGACCAAGGAGCGTTTGACGTCTTTCTTGAGGACTTCCTCGATTCGCCCCCCTAACCAGTCGGGACCTCCTCCGTTTTGTATCCCCGCAATACCGAGGGAAATCTTTTGGAAGTCTGACCGAGTGACCTCAAGGAACACATCGGCTGCCCCGGATTCAAGAATACCGACAGCTCCTGCCAGAAACAGGACTCCTCCGAACCAGGCGCTGATCAATTTTATCCTGGTCATCCAACCGGTTCTCCAACTCGAAATACCATCTCTACATCTTTATACCCGTCTGCCATTTCAGCGGGAAATGCAGGCAGACTTCGCGGTCGCAGTACAGCACGCTGGCCCGCCAGGTCAAAATAGGCATTCCCGGAGGACTGCTGCACCACCACATCTTTGATCACCCCATCCCGTTGTAGCCGAAACTTAACGACCATCGTATAGGTTTGGCCGGCCATATCTATCGGGGGAGGTTCCCAGTGGCTACTAATAATGGACTGGACGCGAGCCCAGTACGGATTCGAGCCTGCCGTGCCGGATATCTTCAGGACCGTATCGGGAGCCTTCACAGAGGGAATCTTTACTTCTTGCTGCGGCATCGGCTTGACCAGTGCCTCGTTCGGTTTTACCTCTTTTGGGATGTCCAGCTTGGCTGCAGGTTGAAACTGTTTGACCTTTTTCAGCTCCTCTTCCAACTCACGATTCAGTTCGTCGCTGACTGTGGGCTGCTGAGGAAGTTTCACCACCTGTTGAGGCTGAGGCGCCGATTTTGTTGCAGGGGTCAAATCTCCAAACTTCGGCGCATCCGGGGGAAGCTGAAGATCCTGCAGTATATCCCTTCTTTTTTCGCCTATCGGAGGCGCGGGAGAAGGAGCCACGCTTAGGGGCAGCGCCTTGACTATAGGTACCGGCTTCGGATCCGAAACCTTTACTGATTCGACCGGCTTCACCGGCTCAACCGGTTTTGGCGGAGGGGGCAAACTGACCAATGATACCTCCACAGACGTCATAGGCCGTTCACCCTGTCGCGGAAACCGGAGCCCTACTGCCACGAACAAGATCACCACATGAACAACAAGGGAAAGCACCAGCATTCGCTTGAGCCGAGCAGACAGCCTGGACTGAGCATCCTGATCAAACCAGAGACCTGACTGGATCGACGCCTGGAACGCCATAACAACCAGCCCCCTCGCATAAGCGTTGCATCAATTTTTTCGCCCCGGCGAAGGCGGAATGTGTGGCGTCCCCACACGCTCCGGTCCAACCGGCTCGGTCACCATTCCGATTTTCTCGATCCCGGCTTTTTTCACACCATCCATGACTTGCACCACGACGCCATACGGCACATCGCGATCTGCCCTGAGATAGAGGGAAACATCAGGGTGGTCCCGTTTCAGGAGTTTCAATTTCTGTTCCAACTGAGCCACTCCCACCGGATCTTTATCCAGATACAACCGTTGATCCTGTTCGATCGTGAGCACCGAACGCATTTCCTGTTTGATCGTATTCGTGGCAGAAACCGGCAGCTTGATATCCATCCCTCGATAGAGCAGCGGCGCAGTGACCATAAAAATCACCAGGAGGACAAGGACGACATCGACGAGGGGAATGACGTTGATCTCTGCCAAGAAGCGGCGGTGACGAGACTCTAAGGTCATCCTCGAACTCCGACCGGAACTGGTTTTGTCTTCGAGGCACTGGTCGAGAAGGATGACATCATCTCGACGGAGACCGAGTCCAATCGAAATGCAGTATTGCGAATCCGAGTGAGGAAGTAGTTATAGGCAATCACAGCCGGGATAGCCGTGAAGAGTCCGGCCGCCGTCGCAACCAAGGCCTCTGCAACTCCGGGAGCGACGGCAGAAATGCTCGCGGTCCCTTGGGTTCCGATTTCACGAAACGCATCGATAATTCCCATTACAGTCCCGAGCAATCCGACAAACGGCGTAATGTTCCCCGTCGTGGCAAGGAATGGAAGATAGGCCTCGAGCTGCGAGATTTGATGCTGGCCCAGATGGGACGCGGTCCGCTCTATGACCTGTCGATCAATAGGCCCTGAACCGCTACCATTTCCCTCCTCGACCCGCCCAGGCCCCATACGTTCCATAAGGCCTTCGAAGACAATTGCGGCTGGACTTCCTTCGATACGGCCAACTTGTCGATAGAGATCATCAAGATCTCGTGTTTTCATGAGAAGCGCCAAAAACCGCTTGTCTTCGCGGTCAGCCACTCGAAAGGCGCGCCATTTGAAAAAAATTATGGCCCATGAGATGACTGAAAAGCCGAGCAGGACCAGAAGCACGATTTTTGACACCGCGCCTAGCGAACCTACCAGCCCGATGAGACCAGTTTGAAACATGCGGAATGACCTTTCTCAGCTTAAAAGTTGTAGAGCGACTGTCTCCACGCCCACCCTGAATCTGTCTAGTT
>Ga0134122_10004024_pt1 | contig 10912 bp, 13 predicted proteins | sample KB302_FD_96461 | JGI IMG/M metagenome (GOLD analysis project Ga0134122, IMG submission 96461) | Terrestrial soil microbial communities without Nitrogen fertilizer from Kellogg Biological Station, Michigan, USA - KB3-0-2 | ecosystem: Environmental > Terrestrial > Soil > Unclassified ... | reverse complement strand
CGCTGATTTTTTTCTTTTGCCCCTATGCCCCAAACCAACTTCACCATCTCTAAGCTCCAACAGCTCTTGAAGAGCATTCCTCGCGGCAAAGTCACGACCTATGCTGAACTCGCGCGAGCACTCGGTTCTGCCCGGGCTTCACGCGCCGCCGGCACGCTCTGCGGGAGGAACCCCGAACCGGACAAGTATCCCTGCTATAAAGTCGTACGGAGCGATGGCAGCATCGGCAAGTACGGACTCGGAACTGCGGAAAAAATCCACCGCCTCAAAGCCGATGGCATCGCGATTCAAAATAATAAAATTCCTGAACTTAAGAAATACCTCTTCACGTTTGCGAAAAAGTAATACTTCTGTTTTTTTATGTCATCCCGAACTTGTTTCGGGATCTCCATCGTTCTTCATTTGGAAGCAGAACAGCAATCTTCTTATGCTTTCATATAACGAACAATAGAGACCCTGAAATGAATTCAGGGTGACAATCTCCTTCGCGAATATGAGAAATTTGACAGCAAATTTCTCTTCGCATAGATTAAAATCAGATTTTCTTAAGTTCCTATGCAGGTGCTCAAAGAGTTTAAAGAGTTCGCCATGCGCGGCAGCGTCGTCGATCTCGCGGTCGGTGTCGTCATCGGCGGCGCTTTTGGGAAAATCATCAGTTCGCTGGTGGAAGATGTCATCATGCCGCCGCTCGGACTGCTGCTCGGGAAAGTGGATTTCAGCAATAAGTTTTTTACGCTTTCCGGCACCGATGAATATGCGACTTTAGCAGCGGCCAAAGCCGCCGGTGCGGTGACGATAAATTACGGACTTTTTCTCAATGCGCTCATCACTTTTATCATCGTGGCATTTGCGATTTTTCTCATGATCAAGCAGATCAATCGTTTTCAGAAGAAACCCGAACCCAAGCCTGCAGATCCCTCAAAAAGCGAAATCCTGCTCACGGAAATCCGCGATCTTTTGAAAAAGAAAAACTAGGAGAAGCCGTCGGCAGTCAGCAATCAGCTATGCTTAGCGCGGTGTTTTTTACCGCGCTGCTTCGAACTTACGCGAAGGTGAGAACACCTTCGCGAGCATAGGGGAAGAAATTACCAAAAATAGATGTCATCCCCGCGTAGGCGGGGATCTAGTATTTTTAAATACTCCTAAGCAAAAACATAAAAACAGAATGATGCCTTAATTCTCATGTCATGAGATTCCCGCGTCCGCGGGAATGACAGCACTATTCAAGAAAGGCTCAGTATTCCAGCGCCTCTAAGGTTTTTACGAGATCGAGCGGCATGGGTGCGCTGAATTTCCGCTTTTTGCCATTCGGCAGGACAATTTCCAATGACTCCGCATGGAGAAAGATTCGCTGCAGCGGAAACTCTTTGAAAAATTTGGCATTGAGCTTTTCATTGCCATAGGGCGGATCGCCGACGACCGGAAAGCCGATCGAGCTCAAATGCACCCGGATCTGATGGGTGCGTCCGGTGACGATCTGTGCTTTCAGATATGAGGAAATTGGCGTCAGGTAGAAATGCTCCAGCGTGAAATGCGTCAGTGCTGATTTCGCGGCAGCGGCGCCTGAAATGCGCATTTTTTTGCCATCTTCCGGATCGCGACCGATCGGCGAATCTACGGAAAATTCCTGATGCGCGACTTTGCCGAAGACCAAGGTTTTATAGATCTTGGTACATTTGCGGGCGGCAATTTGCTCCGAGAGCAAGCGATGCGCCCGATCATGTTTGGCGACGATCATGACGCCGGAAGTATCTTTGTCGAGGCGGTGCACGATGCCCGGGCGGCGCACCCCGCCGATGCCGGAGAGCTTTTCCGCGCCGAGATAAAAGAGCAATGCATTCACCAGCGTCCCGGTGCTATGGGTTTCATCGGGATGGACCACCATGCCCGGCTTTTTATTCACCACCACCACATCAGCATCTTCGTACATAATTTCCAGTGGAATGTCTTCGGCTATGATATTCAGAAGTTTCGGCGGCGGAACCGCGAGGACAATTTCCTGACCGTCGCTCAGAGCATAGGAAGCCTTTGTGACGACCTTCTTAGCGATGGTGACTTGCTCCTCGGCGATGAGTTTCTGGCAAAAACTGCGCGAAAATTCGGTATTTTCGGCAAGAAAAATATCGAGGCGCTTGCTGCTATCATCCTCAGCGGTGATGAGGACATGGGTGCTATCTCCTTTCCAAGTCATGGCGCGGTATGCAAAAATACCGCTAGATTGTGGCATCTTTATGAAAACTCTGTCTACTTCTCCCAAAATTGCCGAGCTCTTGCAGCGTGGAGTTGCCGAAGTTCAGGTGCGCGCCGATTTGGAACGAAAACTTACCTCCGGCAAAAAGCTGCGCGTGAAGTTTGGGATCGATCCGACCGGCAGCGATCTCCATCTGGGGCATGCCGTGGCGCTGCGCAAGCTCGCCCAGTTTCAAAAAGCCGGACATACCGCGATTCTTTTGATCGGCGACTACACGGCACGCATCGGTGATCCCAGTGGCAAGTCGGAGACGCGACCGCTGCTTTCTGAAGAACAAATTCACGCCAATATGGAGCACTACATTGCCCAAGCGGCAAAAATTCTGGACCTAAAAAAACTGGAAGTGCGCTATAACTCCGAATGGTTTTCAAAAATTTCGATGGCGGAAATGCTCCAAATTGCCAGCACCCGCACCATCGCCCAAATTCTTCATCGCAACGACTTTCGCGAACGCATGAAGCAAGACACAGATATCGCCATGAGCGAGCTGTTTTATCCCCTGATGCAGGGCTATGACTCAGTCGCCCTCAAAGCCCAGGTCGAACTCGGCGGAACCGATCAGCTCTTCAATTTGCTCAGCGGTCGCATCGTGCAAAAACAATACGGGCAACCCCCGCAAGACGTCCTCACGGTGCCGATTCTCGAAGGGCTCGATGGCAAAGAAAAAATGTCCAAATCACTCGGCAACTACATCGCCCTCACGGATCGTGCGCAGGAAATGTTTGGCAAGACCATGTCGCTTCCGGATGAGCTCATTTTGAAATACTTTGAACTCGTCACGGAACTCCCCCTCGCTGAAATTCAAAAAATTGCTCAAGAATTAGCTGCGGGAGCAAATCCACGCGACGCCAAACTGCGCCTCGCTCAGGAAATCGTCACGCTCTATCACGATGCGGCGGCAGCTACCGAAGCGGAGGCCGAGTTTATCCGCATGTTCGCCGATAAAGGACGTCCCGATGACATGCCGCAAATTTCTCTTGCTGCTGGAGAGTATTCGCTGCTGGACCTCGTGATACAGAGCAAACTCTGTAGTTCCAACTCTGATGCTCGGCGCATGATTGATTCCGGTGCGGTGAAGCTCAATGGCGAAAAAAAATTACTGCCAGAAGAAAAAATAGCACTGCAAAAAAATACGGTGCTGCAAGTGGGCAAGCGCAAATTCTGCGAGCTTATTATTTCATAAATGCAGATACGTTGGCTTCCGGAGCGGCAAGCGAGTGAACGCATCTTCGGGCTGGATGCTTTTCGCGGACTCGCAGCGCTATTCGTTTTTCTCTTCCATTTTTGGACGTTCTACTTCTTAGGAAAAAATATTTCTTGGGGAGGGCTCGATTTCACGGCGCCATTTGCCGCCGGACACCTCGGAGTCGATCTGTTTTTTGTCCTTTCGGGATTCTTGATCTTCCTCGCGTACATTCGCAGCAGTTCACTCCAGTCCTATCTCCGCCGCCGCTTGCTGCGGATTGTCCCGCTCGCAACCTTCTTCACGCTCAGCATGTTTTTCGTGCTGCACGATTTTTCCGCAACAGGATTTGTCCAACTCTTCGCGCATCTCAGCTTTCTCCAAGGATTTTTTCAGTCGACCTATCATGGGCTGCATCCGGTGATGTGGACGCTTTCGGTGGAAATGCTCTTTTATCTCGTGTTACCACTTCTCATATTTTTCGGACGCAACAAGCTGTGGCATTTTCTCTTGATCCTGAGTGCGCTGCTGCTCCTAAACTTTTGGTATCGCGCCCAGATCTTTCCCTTTTTCTCCAATTGGTCGGTCTTTGAGCGAATATTTTATTCCGAGCAGCTCTGGGGACGTTTCGATGAATTCGCACTCGGCATGGGACTGGGCGTACTCTGGGTTTTTCGTGAAAGAATCGGCAATTTTGTACAAAAATTTAGTTCACTATTTTTGTTCCTAGGACTCGCCTCATTCATAGTCTTTATGGATATTTTTTCCAGACTGGGGAGTGGGTTTCGTGACATCCTGTGGCTTCAAATATTTCTCCATTTTTTCGTAGGACTCAGCTTCGCGCTTTTCCTGTTGGGTTTTCTGTTGAGCTCGGAGAAAGTACGGCGAGTCTTCGCACCGCAACCTTTATGCTTTCTAGGAGTTATTTCCTATAGCGTGTATCTGTGGCATTTTCCAGTTATCGCTCTGACGCACAGGATTTTTCCCACTGCCGGAACGGGTTTTCTCATTTCATTCGTGAGTACTCTTGTGCTCTCCAGTATTTCGTATTGGGCGATCGAAAGACCCTTTCTCCTCAGGAAAAATAAGGATTTACCGAAAAGTGCGCTTTGAAAAATTATCTTCATAATTCTTGCTGTTCTATACGATGTTTTTTTATTGCGCAAAAATCTCATAGAGGCGATTCGCGAATCGCCTCTACCACAAAACCTCTACTATTGCTCAGCGCGCTGTCTTTCGTAGCGCTACTGCGGGATGATACGAAGGTGAAGAACACCTTCGTGAGCATGAGAATTTACTATCTGCTATTTGACAAAACGATAGAAATCTTTCATCAGGAGCAACTCTCCAGAGTTGCTCCACATATTTCTTTTGGAGATATTTCCGCACTGCCGCCAATTACTTTTCAGCAAAAAAGTCTTCAGGGTCAGCAATGATTATCGGCTGATGCGGATTTGCCGAAGACCAATACCAGTGTTCTGGCAGGAGCACATACTGCTTGCGAACGGGGTTTTCGTGAATGTAGTTCAGTTTTTGATAAAAAATATCGGTATCTTCTATAACCTTCGGCATATTCGTCTCTTGCCAGAGTTTATATTTCCCATTCTCTTGTGGGAAAAGTGCTGCTACGGCAGGTTCGGTAGCGAGAATGTTTTTTATAAGTTCCCGCGAAGTGAATTTCTTAAAATCACACAGTACTCGAATCATATCTGGAGCCCTGGCAAGGAGATGGAGATGATTCAACATAAAAACATAGGCAAAAATCTTCAATCCTTTGTATTTTTGGCAGTACTGGAGTGAAGCAGCCAGCATTTCCCAGCGCTGATGACGATCAAAAATGGAGTACCAGTGTTGGATGGTACAAGTGATGAAGAAAATTCCATCGGTATTATTTTTTGGAATGCGCACTGAGGGCATTTTGTCTTTCGAGAAAGCGCTGTTGATTTTTTCAAATCCGCTGTGGCAGTCAAAAGGAATTTCCGAGAATTTTTAAGCAGGCGTTAATGCTGAATTTTTAGTTTGTGCCTGAAATATCAGAAGCAGAAAAAATAGAGCAACTCGGGAGAGTTGCTCTTGAATTAGCCTTTTTTTAGCGCTGCTCTGAAATAACACGAAGGTGCAGAACACCTTCGTGAGCATGGAGATTCTTTCAAATCCGCTGTGGCAGTCAAAAGGAATTTACGGAAATTTTTAAGCAGGCGTTAATGCTGAATTTTTAGTTCCTGCCTGAAATATCAGAAACAGAAAAAATAGAGCAACTCAGGAGAGTTGCTCTTGAATTAAATTGGAAGTACTTCCGACTAGTTCGGCAGCACATCATAATTCTCAATCACTCTGAGCTTCTCATTGCGTGAAGTATCAGGATTGTAGATTTGATAGAAGAGCTCCACGAGTTGATGGGTATTCAGCTCCTGTATTTGCAGTCCGCAATTTTCCAGTCCCACTTTCACGCTGCTCACGCGCTGCATGAGTCCTTTTTTTAAATTTTCAAATTCATGATGGCGTTCGCGGATCTTGGGAAGTGAATCCGCCGGAGTGATGTAGTCAAAAAATTTGCGGAAAATATTTTTCTTCTGGGCGCGAAACGGGTCATAGGGCACGATCACGAAGAAGTTTTTTTCCATGATGTCGGCGTATTCCACGAGCTTCTTGATGTAGTCGTGATATTCGACGGTTTGCTTTTGGAGCAGGGGATTGGTCTGCTTCTCGCCGATGTCGCGGAGAGTCTCCAAGTATTTATCGATATCGAGTTTGCGCGAACGGATGAGGATCTGCACCGGAAATTCCAAGGTATTTAAAAAGCTCTGGTAGCCGTAAATGAGCGAATTTTGCTCCGGTTCAGATTTCAGATTAAAGTTCACACTCGAAGTTTGGAGCACGGCACGCACGCCACCATTTTTCAGGATCACGACGCTATCTTTGATCTCGGCTACGGGCAAATAGAGCTGGGTGCTCGCTTGGGTATTGCCTTTTTTTTGTTGCACACTGGAAGCGCTCATAAGAATTTTAGGAAAAGGAAACGGTGCCGCCTTTTTGCAAGTCGGAAAAGGAGATGCGCTGCGGGAAACTCTCGGTCGGAGCTTGCACGGTATCGATCGCCTGACCGTTGCTGCGCACTGATTTTGGGGCAGCTTCAGTTTTTTCAGAATTTACTTGCGGCATGACCGCTGGAGTCTTATTTGGGGTATTTTCTGTAGCAAGAGCTGGTGGAGCTGCTGTCACCGGAGCGCTGGTGCGCGGTGCAGCGATGCTGGCAGCAAGCCGCTCTTCATGGCGCGCTTTCTCACTGGCGGAGAGATGCAATGCGAGATCTTCATCGTGATCATCTGGTGCTACTTTTTCTTCCGGCTGAAAATTGCTGCTGTGATCGAGCAGATAGGTGATTTCTTCCAGCGAAGAAAATTTGCGTTTGCCGGGCAGCGCAATTTTTTTCTTCACCGGCGCCGCTTTTTCCGGAGTCGTGGACTTGGCACTGACAAAGGCAAAATGCAGGCGCGCCGTTTCATTTTTATCCCAATGGCGGCGCTGCGCATTATGCCCATACTCAAACAGCAGCATGATCCATTTCAAAAAGCTCACGTCATTGATCCGAAAAAAAGCGAAGGCGAGGGCAAAAAGGAGCGGAAGCCCGAGCAAAAAATAGTCGAAAATTCCCAGGTAATAACTTTCACTTATAATCAGGAAAATACCATATGAAACGCCGCCGCCACAGGCGACGATAATGAGCTGTTTGAGCGTGAGCGGCCCCAAGATCTTATCGGCTCGTTCGACATCCTGTGGAATTTTGTATTGCAGCATGAGGTGACCCAAGAAACGGAAGCGAAGGCTTTGCTAAAGAAATTTCATCTCCCCATTGTAGCAAAAAATGAGGTTTTTTTCAATCTTTTTGCCGCTTGGCGCCTGTTTTTTGCGCAGGAAAATATTTGCTTTCCCGATGCCGGTTGCCATAGTATGCAGGAGTTTTTGCGCCAATTGTTATTTTTAGTTCGCAGTTTTGCTCATCATGAGGCGATCTTCTGGCGATTCTAAAAGGATTTTTCGGTTTCAATTTTAAGAAGATTCAGAAATTCAAAATTTATCATTTAGAATTTAAAATTCTCTCGTTATGTATCTTCCTTTCCTCGCCGCCGGATTTGTCAGCATCCTCTCGCTCTCGGGGGCGTTCGCTTTGCTGCTCAGACCCGATCTGCTGCGCAAACTCTTATTATTTTTTGTCGCTTTTTCCGCCGGAGCGATGATGGGCGGCGCTTTTTTTCATCTGCTCCCGGAAGCGATCGCACTTTTTCCGGTGGGGAGTTTGCAGCCGTTTTTTATCTTGAGCGGCGGTTTTTGTCTCTTTTTCATCCTCGAACGCTTCGTGTTTTGGCATCACTGCCATAACGAGGAGGGGTGCAAAGTGCATCCGCTCGGGGACATGAATCTGGTCGGCGACGGGGTGCATAATTTTATCGACGGTCTGCTCATCGCCGCGGCTTTCGGGGTCAGTACGGAGCTCGGGATCGCCACCACGATCGCCATCATCAGTCATGAGATCCCCCAAGAAATCAGCGATTTCGGCGTGCTCATTCATTCCGGTATGTCGGCGAAAAAAGCGCTTTTTTTTAACTTCGTATCGGCACTTACGGCTTTATTGGGAGTTTTTATCGGGGTGCTCTTTGCCGAAAAAACGGAAATTTTCCAGCGCGTGCTCATCGCTTTCGCCGCCGGCGGATTTCTCTACATCGCTGCGAGCGACCTCGTCCCAGAACTCCATAAAGAGGAAAATGTACAAAAATCAACGCTGTCTTTTTTCATCTTTCTCTTGGGAATAGGGGTGATGGTCGCGACGAAGATTTGGTTTGAATGAGAGTAATACGGAGGAAATTTTGAATGAAAAATGATGAATCTTTTGTTCCATTCGTAACTGCTAAACCCCCTCTAACTCCCCCTTGTCAGGGGGAGAATAGCTCTCTTACTACTTACCGCTTACTACTTATTGCTGACGCGCTGATTGCTGAGTGCTTGCGCATCCGCTACAATCTGCGAGTTATTTTTGCTGGTGTCTAAAGGTCGTGTCCTCGTCGGCTTATCTGGTGGTCTCGACTCCACCATCGCGGCGTTTCTCCTGAAGGAAGCCGGCTATGAAGTTATCGGCGTCCATCTCAAACTCTGGTCGGATGATAAAGCGCCGGAACTGCAGAGGAATTTGCCGGAAAATAAATGCTGCTCGGTGCGCGATCTCATGCTGGCGCGCGGCGTCGCCAAGAAGCTCGATATGCCCTTTTATCTCTTCGATTTTCGCGAGAAATTCAAAAAAGCGGTGGTTGATGATTTTCTCGAGCGCTTTGCGATGGGACTCACGCCCAATCCGTGCATCGAGTGCAATCGCCATGTGAAATTCGGCTTCTTTTTGGAAAAAATGAAAGAGCTCGGGGCGGATTATGTCGCGACGGGGCACTACTGCTTGAACACTTGGAATGCCGAGAAAAAACACTGGGAATTCCGGCGCAGCCCCGATGACCGCAAGGATCAGAGCTACTTCCTCTATACCTTGGATCAAGAAAAACTGCCGCATGTGCTCTTTCCGGTCGGGCATATGAATAAGGATCAGGTCCGCGAGATTGCCCTGGCAAATGGCTTTGAAGAATTCGCTGCCAAGCGCGAATCGCAGGGGGTCTGTTTCTTCCCGGAGGCAAATCACACCGCATTCCTGGAGCGCCATCTGCCGCCGCAACTTTTCAGCAAAGGACAGATCGTCATGAAAAAAACCAACGAGGCGATCGGTGAGCACGAAGGACTGCTCAAGTACACTGTTGGACAAAGAGCACGCGTAGCAGGCGTGGCGCGTCCGCTCTATGTACTTTCGAACGACCTCCCGACAAATACGCTCTTTGTCGGGCAAGATGAGGAATTGCTCACGCCGGAACTGCAGCTCAAGAAAGTGGTCTGGACGATCGCCGATGTCGCTGATGCTAGCGAGATCGAGATTCGCATTCGCCATGGCGGCAAGCCGCAACAGGCGCGAATTTTTGGCAAGGGGAGTGAGCGTACGATTAAATTCACAACACCGGTGCGCGCGATCACACCCGGACAATCGGCGGTGTTCTCGGATGGAGAATTAATTTTAGGAGGAGGAATAATTGTTTAGGAAATTTTGGATTTTGAATGTTGAATTTTGAATGAAAAATAACGAATAATAGAAAGGGATGTCATCCCGAATTTATTTCGGGATCTCTATTCCTTCTCTGAATCAAGAAATTCACTCTTTATTTTCCCAATATCAAGGTTGAGATTCCCGTCTACACGGGAATGACAGAAGAACAACTGGCTCACTGATTTACTGACCAACTCACTTACTGTTATGTACACCGGTTTCTGGCTTATGGAAAACAAAGGCAACAATGCATTCGCTTTTGCGGAGCGCCAAGAGCAAATTGGGGGATCACCGCGTATCTGGGTACCGCCATGCGTGTCTGGAAAAATTTCTGATATGGAAATCGGTACGGAAACTGCTTTTGCTGAAATTGGAGAAAATGGTGAGATACAGAGTTTCTCGGGACTAAAAAATTTTATCAGCACAACTTTTCCAAGTGCCTCGCAGAGAGCAGTTCCCGGTGTGATCTTTGATAATCACAATCATGCGTTTTATTTCTGGCATGAAGCATGGCGGCAGGGGATACTCAAAAAACCCACTAAGCTCATTCATATTGATGCGCATACGGATATGAAAGCGCCGTCAGAATTTCTCGCTTCTGAAGACGCACAGGATCTCAAGAAGGTCTTTGAATATACGAATTTCACGCTCAATGTCGGGAATTTTATCATTCCGGCGATCAAGACCGGGCTGATTGATCCAGAGGTGGTCATGGTGAATTCCGCAGCGGCTCTGGAAAAATATTTGCCGCAAAACATACCGTTCACAAAAGATCAGAGTGTGATCCTCGATATTGATCTAGATTTTTGGAATCCTGAGCTCGTGAGTGTTGATTTCTCTCGTTCTCGGGAGTTTGTGCAAGCGTGGCTTCAGAGAGCAGATTTTGTGACGATTGCGACTTCGCCATTTTTTATCGAGCAGGAAAAAGCGCTGGAGGTTCTGCGACGAATTTTTTGAAGGATAAAATATCTGATTGCCAACCCTTATTCTAAGGAGCAGGTGGCACAAGGCACGCCTGCTCCCGCTTAGAAAAAGCAATGGAAGTTTTAAGGCAGATTTTCTAGGTACAATTTTGATACTTTCTTTGAAAATTAAACTAAAGTCCACCAGGACCATGTGACCAATCTACTGGTTGTATAGGTAAATTTAAAGTTGTACCGGAGTTAGATTCAGCCGGTAATCCGGACTTAAGGGCTTTAGAAAGTTTTTCAAATAATGTTCCGTCTTGCAAACAAAGTTTAACCATGATTTGAAGTTGTTCTTTTAGAGGAAGAGCTAAGAGTCTTCTAGTTAGGGCTTGTTCACACTAATAAATAATTGTGATAGAGTGGAGATGAATTTAATT
>Ga0134122_10004020_pt1 | contig 10916 bp, 10 predicted proteins | sample KB302_FD_96461 | JGI IMG/M metagenome (GOLD analysis project Ga0134122, IMG submission 96461) | Terrestrial soil microbial communities without Nitrogen fertilizer from Kellogg Biological Station, Michigan, USA - KB3-0-2 | ecosystem: Environmental > Terrestrial > Soil > Unclassified ... | reverse complement strand
CCGAGGCGACCAGGAAGGCCGCTTCGCCGGCGCTCTGGGAGCTCAGGTTGCGCGTTCCCACTGCTAGCGCGGCAACGCCGACACCCGCACCGACCACCAGCGTGAGGAAAGCGCCGAGGCGCTCGCCAGGCGGGAGCGTTATACCGACGATCCCGGCCACCAGAGCGCCGGCGCCGATCAAGATGAAGCCCCACATCACCGTCGCGTCCATGCCGCGAGCATCCTCCCGAGAACGCCGGCGGGGGAAGGCCTGCAACGGGAACGTGACGCGGGCGTCACACCTTCGTCGCGGCTATCTCGGCTCTTCCCCGTGCGGACGCTCATACCGAAGCAGGACGACCCCGCTGCCGAAGGAGCGGGTCTCGGCGAGCCGGAGGTCGACCTTGGCGTCCGATGGCTCGAACAGCCTTTTCCCGCGTCCGATGAGCACCGGGTGCACGTAGAGCCTGTGCTCGTCGATCAGGTCATATCGCATGAAGGCTCCCGCAAGCGCGGCCCCACCCAGGGCAAGGTCTCCGCCGGGCTGTTCTTTGAGCTTCAGCACCTCGGCGGGCACGACGTCGCGGACCACCGTGGCGTTCCAGTCGGCGTGATCCAGCTTGGTCGAATAGACGATCTTGGGCATCTCGCGCCAGATCCGGGCGAACTCGACCATGGGCTTCGTGCTCGTAGGGTCTTCGTCGGCCGTCGGCCAGAACCCGGCCATGAGCTCATACGTGACACGGCCGCTCAGGAACCCTCTCATCGCTCCAAGCACCTCGTTGAAGTGCTCGTGCAGCTCATCATCGACCAGCTGCCAGTCGAGCTCACCGTTCGGCCCCTCGAAGTAGCCGTCGAGCGACACCGACAACATCAAGACGATCTTCCGCATCGGGATCAGATCGTGTCGCCGCTCGCTTCAGCGGATGGTGGAGATCCGAGGATCGCTCACATCAGGGTTTCCCAAAGGCCCATCACGTTTCCCTCGGTGTCCTTGAAGTACGCGAAGGCGCCCATGTTCGGGATGGGCGTCCGAGGCGTGATCGTGCTACCGCCGCCAGCCTCGACCTTCTTCAGGGAGTCGTCGATCGAGTCCACGCCGATGGTGATCACGGGCACCGGGGTGTCGGACGTACGATCCATCAGGCCACCGTTGATCGCACCCGACTCCTTCGGCCGCATCTTCTCGTCGACCGCGACCGTCCCGGCCGTCGTGTAGACGCTGCCGCCACCCATGTCGCTGTCCTGTACATCCCATTCGAAGACCGAGGCGTAGAACTCCTTCGCCCGACCGCGGTCGTCCACCGGGATCTCGAAGTGCACCACCTTGTCCATGCCGTTCCTCCCTTCCCGACGTCAGCGGGTCTCGCTGATCGCCTTCTCGAAAACGGGGACCGCTCGTTCGACCATGTCGTCGGTCGCGGTGATCGAGAGCCGGAAGTATCCGGGCATCTCGAACATGTCGCCCGACATCGCCAAGACCTTGTCCTCCATCAGCCGCCGGACGAACGCGGACTCGTCGTCGACCGGCGAGCGCACCAGCAGGTAGAACGTCCCCTCCGGCGTGTGCACCTGGTAGCCCGCAGCACGCAAGGCCTCGAGCAGCCGGTCCCGGCGAAGCTGCAGCTTGTTCATGTCGACCGTGATGTGCAGCAGATCCGGCAGCGCGTACTGCATCACCGCATCCGGTGCCATGTTGGACGTCGAGAAGCTCGCGGACATCGCTCCCTGACGGAGCGCCTCACGGTCGGGCATCGTCATCGGCATCGCCAGGTACCCAAGCCGCTGGGCCGGCGCGAGCGCGCTCTTGCTGAAGGTGTGCACGACGAGCGTGCGGTCGTAGTGGCGTGCCGGCGACCGCATCACGTTCCCGTCGAACAGGATCTTGCTGTACGCCTCGTCGGACAGGAGGTAGATGGGTCGTGCGGAACCGTCCGAGTGCCGTTGCAGGAGCGCGGCGAGCAGCGCGAGCGTGTCGTCCGGATAGATCCGCCCGGTCGGATTGTTCGGCGTGTTGATCAGGACCATGCGGGTGCGCGGCGACAAGGCTGCTGCGATCGCGTCCAGGTCGAGGTCCCACGTCGTCTCGTTCGCGCGCACGCGGACGGGCGTCGCGCCCGCGCCCAGGATCAGCGCCTCGTAGAAGAACCACGGCGGGCTGATGAAGACGACCTCATCACCGGGATCGAGCACGGTCGCCATCGCGAGCGCCATCGCGCCGTGTGCGCCCCGCGTGAGGAGGACGTCGTTGGGCTCGAAGACGACGCCCAGCTCATCGCTGAGCTCCGGTGCGGCCGCCTCCGCGGCACGCGGATGCGGCATCCCGTACTCGAACCAGCGTCGGTCCTGCGGCTCGAGCCACTTCTGGAGTGTCTCGACGTAGCCGGGAAGCGCCGGGACCTCTGGGTTGCCGGCCAGGAAGTCGCAGGCGTCGAGGTCGCCCATGAGCGCAGCGGATCCCATGATCCCGCGCAGGAAAGGCGCGAGCGAGGCCTGGATACGCATCTGCCGCTCAGCGACCGCCACCGGACCACCGTAGGACAGCGATCCGGATACGTCGATCCGGTTCAGATCGAGCAGGTCAACAGCAGTGGACGATCAGGGGGGTCCGGTACGTTCCGGCGTAGTCCCCCGCCGCCCAGGCCCCACCGTGCGGGATCGCCGTCACGCCGTAGAGGAGGTTGTCCAGAGGGAAGGACTGATCCGGATCGGCACTCGGCTGACGCTTCCAGGCGGTGCCGTCCCAGTGGAGCACCACGGTCGACGTGCCGAACGTCCCGAACGACCAGCCGACCGCCCAGGCGTTCGTCTTGGACGCCGCGGCGACGTCTTTCAAGATCGAGCTGTCGCCCGGCGTCGGTACGTTCTGGCGCTTCCACGCACGCCCGTTCCAGCGGACCACGAGCGGCGTGTCGCCCGACGTGCCGAGGAAGTGCCCGGCCGCCCAGGCCCCACCGGTCGGCAGCGCGGTGGCGCCCTCAAGACAAGGTCCGGTTCCGGGTGAGGGCGATGGAACACGCCGCCACCGGTTGGCGTGCCGACGGAGGATGAGGCTTCCCGTGTCGGAGCACCCGACGGCCCAGGCATCCGTGGACGAGACGGCCGCCACGCCGAAGAGTTCGTCATCGACGCCGGCCACGTCGGGCGCCTTCTGCAACCGCCACGCGACGCCGTTCCAGTGAAGGACCAGCGCGCGGTATCCGGGTTTCCCGTCCCGCTCGCCGACCGCCCAGACGTTGTTCGTGGAGGTGGCATCAACGTCGAAGAGGTCGTTGAAGCTGTCGGTCACCGCGTTCGGACTCTTGACGACCTTCCACGCCGTTCCGTTCCAGTGGAGGATCAGCGTCAGGTAGTCGATCGGACCTCGATAGGAGCCGACGGCCCATGCATCCGTCGGTGAGATCGCGGTCACGCCCCGGAGGAAGTTCGCTCCCGTGCCACGATTGGGGCTCGGGACCACGGACCACTTCGTCCCGTTCCATCCCAGGATCAACGTGTGCATCGTCCCCCCGTCGTCGAACGAGCTCACGGCCCACGCCGAGCACGGGCCGGCCGCGGCTACATCCTGGAGGGTGACGTCGAACGCGCCGATGTTCGGCGGCGGCGCCCCCCACGATTGGCAGGTCTTCGCGCCGGCGTCGAGCGGTTGGACGACGGAAAGGACGACGAGCACCGGCGCTGACCAACGGACCCCTCTCACGTTTAGCCCTCCTGGTTCGGTCGCGCGACTCTCCTACGGCGCACGAGCCGGCGTCAACACGTCGGATTCACCGCGATCGATCGGCGCCCGGGTCGACGCTGCATGCACGTTGGCCGAGCATCCAACCGAGTCGTTCCCGGTGACGAGCGACCAGTCGATAGGTCGTGTCGGTCGCACCGGGGAAGGCAGCTGCGATCGACGCGAGCAGGCTCCCGCCCGGCAGTTGGGCAAGGATCACCCGAACGGCTTGGCCGCCCGACCACACCCTTCCGTCCGTGGTGACGGCATGCATCGAATCGAGTCGCTCCGCTTCTTGCACGGCGTGGAGTAACTCGGATCCTCGCATGCTCTGGATCGCAGCGAACGTGAGCCGACGTCGCGTGTCCCACGCGCGGAGCTTGTCGGCGGACCAGCGGCAGAACCCACAGTCCTCGTCGTACAGGACCGTGATCACGTGCTAGCTGGCCGGCGGGCCGTACGTCGCGGAGATCACGCCCGTCTTGAACGTCTCGGACTTCAACAGTTCCAATGGCATCTCCGCCGTCACGTCATCGAACAGACGCTTCCCCGATCCGAGAACGATCGGATGGATCATCAGGTCGAGCTCATCGAGCAAGCCCGCCTGCAGCAATGAGCGCACGAGGGTCACGCTGCCGGTCATCCCGATGTCCTTCCCGAGCTGCATCTTGAGCGTCCGGACGGCATCGAGGTCGCGCACGACGGTCGTGGGCTGCCAGTCGACATCGCCGAGCGTGGTCGAGACGACCACCTTCTGCGTGTTGTTGATGAAGTCAGCGAACGGATCGTCCTCGCCGGTCTTGTCGGGCCAGTACGCCGCGAACTCATCGAACGTGTTGTGACCCAGCAGCAAGGTGTCCTTCTGCGCCATGCTCGCGCCGATCGCCTGACCCATCTCGTCGTTGAAGTACTGCATGTTCCAGTTCTGGGGTGATTCGGTCACGCCGTCCAGCGAGATGAACAGCCCCGCCACGATCTTCCGCATCGTCCGCCTCCTCTTCGCGATCGGTCCGCCACCCTACGACGGCGCCTGTACCTGCGGACCCGACCTGCAACGGCCGGTTTCCTTAAGCCGAAGGTCCGTAGACCCGATGAGCACTCCAGACGCTCAAGCGTGGAGTTCGCTGTGGACCGGAGCATCCGAAAGAGGATCCGACTCTGCCTCGTCATAGGCGGCTTCGCTCTGCTCGCACCAGCCGCGTGTTCCGCTGCACCGCAACCGAAAGGCCAGGTCGTGGACGTCACGTTGCGGGACTTCCACATCGACACCGCAACACCCTCGGTGGCCGGCGGTGACGTCGTCCTGCAGGTCCACAACGACGCGCCCGCCACGCACGAGTTCGTGGTCGTCCGGACGGACCTCCCGTCCGATGGACTGCCCCTCGGTCCCGACGGCTTGAGCGTGAACGAAGACTGGCTGGACGGGGTCGGCGAGCTCAACGAGGTCCCCGCCGGGACGGTCGGGACGCTTCCCCTCACCCTCGCCCCGGGGCGCTACGTCTTCTTCTGCAACCTGGACGGTCACTACCTGGGCGGGATGCACGCCGTCTTGGAGGTCGGCGCGCATGCGTAAGGGTGCCGCGGCCCGACGACTCCTCGCTCCGGGTGCACTGCACCCCGATCGGCGGATCGGGCGAACGCTGGCCATCTACCTCGTAGTCATCACGGTCATCGTCGGCTACAACGCGCGAGCGATCGCCGACCAACGCGGGTCGGCGCTCAGCGTGAACGTGGCGGCCCGGCAGCGCGCGCTCGCCGAGCGGTACGAGAAGGACGTGGTCCTGACCACCCTCGGGATCCAGGCCGACCCGGGAGCGGACGCGGAGCAGCTCCTCGCGAATTCAGACGCCCTCTTGCACGGTGGCGAGGTACTGGCGGTGCAGGGCGCCGACGAGGAGATACGGATCCAGCCCGCGAGCCACGATCGCCTCGTGGTGGCCAAGCTCGAGGAAGAGAACCGCCTGATCCACGAGCTCATCGGAGTCGGTGACGACCTCTACCCGATGCGGGCCGGCCAACCCGGATATCAGGAAGCGCTCCGCAACCTCCGGATCGCGGGCGCGCAGGTCACGAGCATCTCGAACGATGCCGTCGGTCAGATGACCCGCGAGACCGAGTCCGCACTGGCGCGGCTCGTGGCCGTCGTCATCACGCTCGGCGTGCTCGGTGCGATCGCGGCGCTCGGCATGGCGTGGTTCCTCCGGATGACCGCCGCACGACGCGCGGCACAGTTCCGTTCGCTCGTGCACAACGCGTCGGACCTGATCACGGTCCTCGACGCGACCGGCGAGATCCGGTACCAGAGCCCGTCCGCGCAGCAGCTGGTCGGGGTGAGCTCGGAAGAGTTGATCGGGACGAGCTACATGGCGCTGTTGGACGAGAACGACGGAGCACGTCTCCGCTCGATCCTCGCAGACCTCGCGACCTCTGCCGACCCCTCCGCCTCGGCGACGGCGGAATACCGGCTCCGCCACCAAGACGGTTCGTGGCGATCGGTCGAGAGCATCGTGAGCAACCAGACGACGGACCCGACCGTCAAGGGCCTCGTGCTCAACACGCGCGACGTCACCGACCGGAAGCTCTTGCAGGAAGAGCTAGCGCAGCAGGCGTTCCACGATTCGCTGACCGGCTTGTCGAACCGCGCCGTCTTCCGCGACCGCGTGGATCACGCGCTCGCTCGTGCGACGCGCACGGGGAGTCGGTCCGCGGTCTTCCTGCTGGACCTGGATGGCTTCAAGACGGTCAACGACGGCCTGGGGCACGACGCGGGCGACCAGCTGCTGATCGCCGCCGCGCAACGTCTGCAGTTCCAAGGTCGGTCGAGCGACACCGTCGCCCGGATCGGCGGGGACGAGTTCGGCATCCTGCTGGAGGACGACGCGGACGAGACGAGCGCGCGCGCCATGGCGGATCGTCTCTTGGCCGCGTTCTCCGTTCCGTTCGAGGTCCGGGGGCGCGAGCTGTTCGTGCGCGCGACGATCGGGATCGCGCTCAGCGTCGCCGGGGAGTCGAACACCGACGAGATGATCCGGAACGCAGACACCGCGATGTACGCGGCGAAAGCCGCCGGCAAGGCTCGGTACGAGTTCTTCCGTCCGTTCATGCACGCGCGTGCCCTCGAGCGCTTCGAGGTGCAGGCCGATCTCGAGGTCGCCTTGATCCGCCACGAGTTCGTCGTGCACTACCAACCGATCATCGACTTCGAGACCGGGAAGGCGCTGAGCGTCGAGGCGCTCGTGCGCTGGAACCATCCGACCCGCGGGCTGCTCGGGCCCCTCGAGTTCATCCACATCGCCGAAGACACGGGGGTCATCGTTCCCCTGGGTCTCTGGGTGCTCGGCCAGGCGTGCCGACAGACCGTCGCGTGGCGCGCCGAGCACCCGGAGGCATCCGACCTCCGCGTCAGCGTCAACCTCAGCACGCGGCAGCTGTTGGAGCCGGACCTGGTCACACGGGTCCGCCAGATCCTCGAGGAGAGCGAGCTGGAACCGGCGGCGCTCACGCTGGAGCTGACGGAGGGCAGCCTCATGCAGAAGATCGAGGACACGGTCACGAAGCTGCGCGCGTTGAAGGAGCTGGGCGTTCGCCTCGCGATCGACGACTTCGGCACAGGCTCCTCGTCGCTCGGCTACCTGCAACGGTTCCCGATCGACATCCTGAAGATCGACAAGTCGTTCGTGGACGGGATCGCCACCCTCGATTCCGAGGATCCGGCGCTGGTGCGCGCGATCGTCGAGATGGCGAAGACGCTCCGCCTGGAGACGGTGGCCGAGGGCATCGAGGAGACCGAGCAGCTCGACGAGCTCCGATCGGCGGGATGCCGGTCGGGTCAGGGGTACCTGTTCGCCCGACCGCTACACCCCGACGCGATGGGAACGTTCTTCACCAAGGTTGGCGAGGAGCCCCGCGCGATGACGCGATCGGACGCGACCTCGTCCTAAGCGCGCGTGGCGCGAGACTTCACGACCGTGCGCGCAAGCAAGAGCGCCGCGATCGCGATCAGCTGACCGCCCAGGATCACCCGGTTGACGTCGATCGCCGGACGCCAGTCGACCTCTTCGCCGCGGATCACGAACGCGCCGGCCGGCCGCGCGTTGACGCCGAATCCGGCGCCGATCCCGGTGCCTTCTCCGCCGGGCCCGTCGCCGCCACCGCCACCGGCGCCTCCCTGGACGCGAGCCGCGGGGATCACGGTGACGCCGTTCTTCTCGTACGGGTCACCGAAGACGCGTTGGACGCTGATCACGTCCCGGGCTCCTTCGATCGTCTGGCGGACATCGCTCTTCGTGTCCATGTCGGCCTCCTCCGCCGTCGACGTCCTTCCCACCCTACGCCCGTCGTGGCGAACGGTGTCGTGACGCCCCGAGCGTCAGTCGCCGTCGGAGGAAAGGGTTTGGTCCATCCGGTCGATCGCGTCGATGAGGCGCCCGCCGTCGGCGGTCGAAACCGTTCCTTTGTCGACGGCTTCGGCCACCTTGTCCTTCAAGTCCTTAAGCGCGTTGCTCGCGTCGCCTCCATGGCCGTGGCCTTTGCCGTTCACGGCTTCGTCGACCGCGTGCTGGATGTCCTCGGCCAGCTTGTGGTCGATCGCTCCCGCATCTTGCAGCTGCTGCGTCAAGGCGAGGAGCGCGGCGGCGGCGGTTTCGGGTGTCTGCGCCAACGGAACCGACGGTGACGACGATGCCGAGGAAGGTGTTGACGAAGGGGCGGTCGTAGGGCCCGAGGGCGCCGCGGCAGGGTCGCCCCGGGCCAGGATCGCGGCCGTGGTGATCGCGAGCAACACGACGACGCCGATGATCCCTGCCACCAGGGGCCACCACGGCTTCCGCCGCCGCTCGGCCTGCGCTCGGCGCGGGAGAACGGCCGTCGCCGTGACCGGCATAGTCGTGGTAGCGGTCGCGGTTCGTACGGGCTCCGTCGGGACGGACTCGAGGGCGCGCTGCACCTGCTCAGCCGAATCGGGCCGGTCATCGGGATCCTTCGCCATCAGTCCGGCGACCAGATCGCCGAGCGCGACAGGGACCTCCGGATGGAGTGAGTCGACGCGCGGCGGCGTCGTGTGCACGTGCTGATACACGAGGGACACCGGGTCGTCCCCGGAGAACGGGCGGCGACCCACGAGCATCTGGAACAGCACGCACCCGAGCGAGTACAGATCGGCGCGCGCGTCGACCGTCCCACCGGTCGCCTGCTCCGGCGCCACGTACGGCGGCGAACCGAAGGTTTGCCCCGTCAGCGTCAGGGTGGCGTCGGGCCGTTCCAAGCGCGCGATGCCGAAGTCGCCTATCTTCGCGGCATCCGACGGCGTCAGGAACACGTTCGACGGCTTCACATCGCGGTGCACGATCCCCTGACGGTGCGCCGAGGCGAGCCCGCTCGCGATGTCCGTCGCGATGGCAACCGCGCGCGGAGGTTCGAGGCGCCCGGCTCGCTCGAGCTCGTGTTCGAGCGTCGTGCCTTCGACGAGCTCCATCACCAGATACGGACGCTCGTCGTCCTCTCCGGCGTCGTACACCGCGACCACGTGCGGCGAGTTCACCTGCGCGAGCGCCCGTGCCTCCCGTAGGAACCGCGCGCGCGCCGGCTCGTCCTGGACGAGCGACGACGACAGGAGCTTGACCGCGACGTTCCGGTGGAGCGTCAGGTCGGTGGCCTCGAACACCTCGCCCATCCCGCCGTTGCCGAGCGAGCGGTCGAGTTGATATCGCTCCGCGAGCACGGTCGGGAGGGCCGGTCCGGTCGGAGGCGTGGGAAGGACGTCCTCGCGATCCATCTCCCCCGAGGCTAGCCGACGCAGCCGACTACCGCGCTTGGACCTCGAACGTCACCTCCGCCGTCACCGGCGGGCGGAACGGTCCGTGATCGGAGGCGACGAACTCCGCGCGCAGCGTGTGCGTACCGGGTCCGACCGAAAGGCTGGCCTCGAGACCTGTCATCGTGACGAGCGATCCGTCGAGATAGAGGTGAACGTGACCCTGGTTCGGAACCACGTGGATCGTCGTGACCGGCACGATCGTCGCGTCCCTCAGGCTGATCGAGACCGGCACCGTCGCCGGATCCCCCTGGAAGATCTGCGCCGGCCGGGGCGACACGATGGCGAGCTGGCCGGTGGAGGTCGGCCTGCTGAGCGAGCCGGGGCCCACGATGAACGGGAGCACCGTCGCCATGCTGAAGCAGCCGACGGCCGCGAGGCCGAGACCGACCACCGCGATCCTGCCGGACGTCCCTTCGCGATGGTGGGCCACCCAGTACGCGCCGACCGCGGCACCCATCCCGGCGAAGAACAAACCTTCGGATGTGAAGACGACCGGCGCCGGGAACGACGCATGGGCGAGCAGCCGATCGAAGCCGAGCACGTGGCGAGGCTAGCCCACCGCACCCGGGCCGAGCCAGGCTGTCGGCGCCGTGAGAGAAGATGGGATCGGATGCGCACTCTCCACCTGCCCCTGCCGCGATGAGACAGGGCGACGTCCTCACGACCCGCCGGCTGAACCGGGCGCTGCTCGCGCGCCAGATGCTGCTGCGGCGCCGGAAGCTGGCTGCGAGCGACGCGATCGAGCAGCTCGTCGGGATGCAAGCGCAGGTGCCGCTGGCACCGTACGTCGGGCTCTGGTCTCGGCTGCACCGGTTCCGGCCGGGGGAGCTCGCTGAGCTGATCGAAACCAAGGCGGCCGTCCGTGCCCCGATGATGCGAGCGACGCTGCATCTGATGACGACGCGCGACTATCTGAACCTGCGCCCCGTCCTGCAGAGCGTCCTCGAGCGCAGCTTCCTGTCCGGAAGTCCCTTCGCGCGTCGGCTCGAGGGGATGGACTTGGACGAGCTCCTCGAAGCCGGCCGTGCGTTGTTGGACGAGGAGCCACACACTCGGGTCCAGCTGAGCCGGATCTTGCACGAACGGTGGCCCGATCGCGATGAAGCCTCGCTCGCGTACGCGTGCAGCTACCTCATGCCCCTCGTGCAGATCCCGCCGCGGGGCGTCTGGGGCAAGAGCGGCCGGGCGGCCTGGGTGACGGGCGAGTCCTGGCTCGGTCTGGCGTTCGGAACCGATCGTTCACCCGACAACATGGTCCTGCGGTACCTGGCCGCGTTCGGCCCGGCGAGCGTCAGCGACGTGCACTCATGGTCGGGGCTGGCCGCGATGCGCGAGGTCCTCGAGCGCCTCCGTCCGGACCTCCGAACGTTCCGCGACGAGCACGGGCGCGAGCTGTTCGACGTG
>Ga0134122_10004019_pt1 | contig 10917 bp, 15 predicted proteins | sample KB302_FD_96461 | JGI IMG/M metagenome (GOLD analysis project Ga0134122, IMG submission 96461) | Terrestrial soil microbial communities without Nitrogen fertilizer from Kellogg Biological Station, Michigan, USA - KB3-0-2 | ecosystem: Environmental > Terrestrial > Soil > Unclassified ... | reverse complement strand
GGGGCTGTATCCTGAGCACGATCTGTTCATCCAGCAGACCAAGCTCAAGAACACGCTGCGGTGGTTGATGGGCGAGGATCAAATCACCCACCTCGGCATCGAGTACTACGAGAAGGCGTGAGCCTCTCGCAGTACGTCGTAACGGCCGTCGGGCTTGCCGCCATCGTCTGGGTGCTGTGGTATTTCCTGCTTGCGAAGGGGTCGGCAACGGGGGCGCCCACCGTCGCCGGCGTGCAGGAGGTGCGGGTGGTCGTGAAGGGCGGCTACACTCCCGATACCATCGTGGTGCGGGCCGGCGAGCCGGTGCGACTCCAGTTCTACCGCGACGAGACCGCGGACTGCTCGGAGCGCGTCGTGTTCGAGGACTTCGGCATCGATGCCGCGCTCCCGCCGTTTCAGACCACGGCCGTCGAGTTCACACCCGAGGAGGCGGGCGAATTCCGCTTCCGCTGCGGCATGAACATGCTGAAAGGACTCCTCGTGGTGGAGCCCGCCACCGCCGACCGGCGGCCGTCGTCCTCCCCGCACAAGTTCCATGAGTAAGGCCCGCATCGTCCTCCCCATCGAGGGGATGAGCTGCGCCTCGTGCGCCGCCACGGTCCAGGAGGCGCTGGGGAGCGCCGGCGGCGTCGTCACCGCCGCGGTCAATTACGCCACCGGGAAGGGCGCCGTGGACTATGACGACGCTCAGACGAACGTCGCCGAGCTGATCAGGACGGTCCGGGCGGCGGGCTACGACTGCGGCCAAGCTGGGGTGACGTTCACCGTCGAGCAGCTGCACTACGCGTCGAGCGTCGCGCCGCTCGAGCAGGCACTGCGAGGCGTGCCGGGCGTGATCCGCGCCGCCGCCAACCAGGCGACGGAGACCGTGACCGTGGACTACATCCCCGGTGCCACGACCGCGGAGGCTCTGGAGCAAGCCGTCGAACGCGCCGGCTTCCGGGTCGCGGAGCCGATCGCCGCCGAGGATCCGCTCGAGCGGGAGCGGCTGGCGCGCGAGCGCGAGGTCCGGACGCTCACGTGGAAGCTCGCGCTCGCGGCCGCCGTCACGGTCGTGAGCATGCTCGGCGCGATGCTCCTGATGGCGCACGATGCCGACGCCACCCTCAAGCAGGTCGATCTACTCGGGCGGCTGCTGATGCCCGTCGCCGTGCGACTGCAGCAGGCGCTCGCCGGGCGGGGCGCGCTCGACCCGCAGTGGATCAAGGTCGGACTCGCCGTCCTCACACTGCCGGTGATGATCTGGTCGGGCGGCCAGTTCTACCGGGGCGCGTGGAGCGGTTTCAAGCACCGCACCGCCGACATGAACACGCTCATCGCCGTGGGCACGGGCGCAGCCTACCTGTATTCGCTCGTCGCCACGTTCGCCCCCGACGTGTTCGCCGGCGCCGGACACCCGGCGGACGTCTACTACGAATCGGTGTCGGCCATCATCGCGCTGATCCTCCTCGGCCGGCTGCTCGAGGCCCGCGCCAAGGGCCGTACCTCGGAGGCGATCCGGCGCCTCGCCGGGCTCCGCCCCCGCGCGGCGCACGTGGTGCGCGAGGGCAAGGAGACCGACATCGCGGTCGAGGCGGTGGTCCCGGGCGATCTCGTGATCGTGAAGCCCGGCGAGAAGATCCCGGTGGACGGCATCGTCACGGAGGGCGCCTCCGCGGTGAATGAATCCATGCTGACTGGAGAACCCATGCCCGTCGCCAAGAAGATCGGCGACGAGGTGATCGGCGCAACGCTGAATACGACGGGCAGTGTGACGTTCCGTGCCACCCGGGTCGGCAAGGACTCGGCGCTGGGCCAGATCGTCCAGCTGGTCGAGGACGCGCAGGCGACCAAGGCGCCGATCCAGCAGCTCGCCGATCGGGTGGCGGGCGTGTTCGTGCCGATCGTCATCGCCCTGGCGATCGCGGCGTTCGTGATCTGGTACGACCTGGGGCCCGCGCCGGCCCTCGTGTTCGCGACCGTCGCGCTCGTGACCGTGCTCATCATCGCCTGCCCCTGCGCGCTCGGCCTCGCCACGCCCACCGCAATCCTGGTGGGAACGGGGAAGGCCGCCGAGTACGGCATCCTGATCAGGAGCGGCGAAGCGCTCGATCGACTCGCCAAGGTGCGCACCGTGCTGCTCGACAAGACCGGCACCATCACTGAAGGTCGTCCCAGTGTGACGCACATCGTCACGGCCAAACGGCCGGACGGCACCCCGCTCGCGCCGAGCGAAGTGCTCAAATGGGCCGCTTCCGTGGAGCAGCGCTCGGAGCACCCGCTCGCGCTGGCCGTCACCAAGGCGGCCAAAGACCGGCAGGTCGAGGTGCTGCCGGTCGAGAAGTTCGCCGTCATGGAGGGGCGGGGCGTGCGCGGCACCGTGGACCGGCGCATCATCGAGGTGATCTCCTTGCGGCACGCGCGCGAGCGCAGCCTCGAGCTCGGGACGCTCGGTCCGGACGCCGACCGCCTCGCGGCTGAGGGACGCACCCCGGTGATCGTGGTGGTGAACAACACGGTGCACGCCGTGATCGCCATCGCCGACCCCATCAAGCCCACGGCGCCGGCGGCCGTCGCGTCCCTGAAGCGCCTGGGGCTCGCGGTCACGATGGTGTCGGGGGACTCGAAGCGTGGTGCGCAAGCGGTGGCCAAGGAGGTCGGGATCGACGAGATCCTGGCCGAAGTGCTGCCGTCGCAGAAGGCCGACATCGTGAAGAAGCTGCAGCGCCAGGGCACGCAGGTCGTGATGGTGGGCGACGGGATCAACGACGCGCCCGCCCTCGCGCAGGCCGACGTGGGAATCGCCATCGGGACGGGGACCGACATCGCCATGGAGGCGTCCGACGTGACGCTGATCCGCGGCGATCTGCGCGGCGTGGTGACCGCGATCCAACTCTCGCGGCGCACCATGGGGACGATCAAGCTGAATCTCTTCTGGGCCTTCGTCTACAACGTGATCGGCATTCCCGTCGCCGCCGGGGCGCTGTACCCATGGCTCCACGTGCTGCTCTCACCGGTGCTCGCGAGCGCGGCGATGGCGTGGTCGAGCCTGAGCGTGGTGCTGAACAGCCTGACGCTGCGGCGCTTCAAGCCGGCATGGGAGGGGAACCTGTGAGGTATTTTCATCGCACCACCCTGAGCCCCGACGACGTGCTGGCACAAGCGAAGGCGTTTTTCGGCGCGCGCCTCGCGCCGGCGGACGAGGCGGCGCGGCGGCGCACCTACGCGGGCGCGCTCGGCAAGGTGACCATCACCGCCCGTGCCGAGGGCGGGCACTACACGTTGGTGGAGGTCAGCACCGATCAGGTCGGCGAGTCGGAGCTCGATCGCCTCGCCAAGCGCTTCCTCGCGGAGGTGCACAAACAGGTGGAGCCGGGCCACGAGCTCCGGGGCGCGTACTAGCCCGCGACCCTCGCGCCGTACCCCGCCTTCGCGACCGCCGCGATGATCTGGTCGGTCGTCGCGGCGTCGTCGTTGAAATCCACTTCCGCTTCGCCGGCCGAGAGGTCGACGACCGCGGAGTACACGCCGCCCGCGCCCAGCAGTGCCTTCTCGACTTTCATCTGGCAGTGCCCGCACGTCATCCCCGTCACCCGCAGCTTCAACGTCGCCATACCGCCTCCTCACGCCGGAGCTTGATTTGCCCGCCCCGTCCAGCCAAGTTTCACGCCCACTACAATTTACGTCATGCCATCGCGCGCCGCACCGATCACGCAGTCGCCGCCCATCCCGGCGGGCCTCACCCGCGACCAGCTGCTCGAAATCTATCGCTATCTGCGGCTCACCCGGACCCTGGAGGAGCGGCTCACCGCCCTCTACCGCCAGAGCAAGGTAATCGGCGGCTTGTTTCGCTCCCTCGGTCAGGAGGGGGAGTCGGTCGGGTCGGCATACGCCCTCGCCCGAGGGCCGAACCCCGACATCCTGTCACCCCTGATCCGCAACCTGGGCTCGATGCTCGTGATGGGCGCCGAACCGATCGCGATCCTGCGCCAGTACATGGCCAAGGCCGACGGTCCGACCCGGGGGCGCGAGCTGAACGTCCATTTCAACGATCTCGAGAAGGGGTACCTCGGCCAGATCTCGCATCTCGGCGACATGGTTCCCGTGATGGCCGGGATTGCGCTGACTTTCAAGCTGCGGGGTGAGCCCCGGGTGGGCCTGGTCTATGTCGGCGACGGCGCGACCTCGACCGGTACGTTCCACGAGGGCCTCAACTTCGCCGCGGTGCAGAAGGTCCCGCTGGTCGTGATCGCGGAATACAACCGCTGGGCCTACTCGACGCCTCCGGAGAAGCAGTTCGCGGTGAAGGACCTCGCGGAGAAGGCGAAGGGCTACGGCATCCCGGCCGTCACCGTGGACGGGAACGACGTGCTCGCAGTATACGAGGCGACCAAGTTCGCGGTGGAGCGGGCCCGGCGCGGTCACGGCGTGCAGTTCGTCGAGGTCAAGACGTACCGTCGCAAGGGCCACGCCGAGCATGATGACCAGCACTACGTGCCCAAGGACGAGCTCGACTGGTGGGCCAAGGAGAACGACCCGGTCGACCGCTACGTGAAGCAGCTGGTGCAGCACGAGTGGGCCGAGGAGCGCGAGCTGAAGGCGATCGACGACGGCGTGAAAGTGGAAATCGATCAGGCGACCGATGCCTGCATAGACGAACCGTTGCCGTTGGGGGAGTCGGCACTGGGGAGTGTGTACGTCGACCCGCCGGCGGCATCGCGACACTGGTACCGGACCCTCTGATGCCCGAGATCACCTACCTCGAAGCCCTGCGCCAGGGGTTATGGGAGGAGATGGAGCGCGATCCCAGCGTCTTCATCTTGGGCGAGGACGTGGGGGCGTACGGCGGCGCGTTCAAGGTGACCGAGGGCTTCGCCAAGCAGTTCGGCGAGGCGCGTGTGATCGATACGCCGATCTCTGAGGCGGCGATCGTCGGCGCGGCGGCCGGGGCGGCCCATATGGGCATGCGCCCGGTGGCCGAGATGCAGTTCATCGACTTCATCTCCTGCGCCTACGACATGCTCACGAACTACGTCGCCACCGCGCGCTATCGCGCCGGTCTCGCGACCCCGATCGTGGTGCGCGGCCCGTGCGGCGGGTACGTGCGGGGCGGCCCGTTCCATTCGCAGAACCCGGAGGCGGCGTTCTTTCACACGCCGGGCCTGAAGATCGTGTATCCCGCCACCGCGCGGGACGCGAAGGGCCTGATCAAAGCCTCTATCCGGGACGAGGATCCGGTCATCTACCTCGAGCACAAGTGGCTGTATCGCCGCATCAAGGAGACGCTGCCGGAGCAGGAGGAGATCCTCACGCCGATCGGCGAGGCGCGGCTCGCCCGCGAGGGGAAGGACCTGTCCATCGTCACCTACGGAGCCACGGTGTGGAAGTCGCTCGAGGCGGCCGACCAGCTGGCGAAGGACGACGGCCTGTCGGTCGAGGTGCTCGACCTGCGGACGCTGTTGCCGATGGACGACGCGGCGATCATGCGGACGGTGCAGAAGACCAACAAGGTGCTGATCGTGCACGAGGACACGCGAACCGGGGGCCTCGCCGGGGAGATCGCCGCGCGCATCAACGAGCAGGCGTTCGCCTGGCTCGACGGCCCCATCATGCGGGTGACCGCGCACGACGTGCCGCTGCCATATGCGCCGACATTGGAAGACTTCGTGCTGCCCCAGACGGAAGACATTGTAAAGGCTGCAAGATGGCTTGCGGCGTATTGATGGAGACTTTATGGCGCGCGTAGACGTCCTCATGCCCCAGATGGGAGAGTCGATCGCCGAAGGGACGCTCTCCAAGTGGCTCAAGAAGCTCGGCGACGAGGTGAAGCGGGACGAGCCGCTGTTCGAGATCTCGACGGACAAGGTGGACGCCGAGATCCCGGCGCCTAACGCCGGCGTGCTGGTCGAGATCAAGGTTCAGGAGGGACAGACCGTCCCGGTACAGACGCTCGTGGCGGTGATCGAAACCGACAAGGGCGCCTCGGCGACGGCAGCGCCCGCCGCGGCGGCTTCGCCCGCGGCGCCCCCGGTCGCAGCAGCCCAGCGGGCACCCGCTGCTCCCGGGGGCACCGCGGTCTCGCCGACGCCACCCGCCGCCCCTTCCCGTCCTCTACCGCCGTCTACCGCCCCGGTGGTGGGGAAGGGGGACGGGGGCGTCGAGACCGCCGAGGAGCGCCTGCGCCGCAAGTCCACTCCCCTGGTCCGCAAGATCGCCGCCGAGCATCAGGTCGACATCTCAACGATCCCGGGCAGCGGGTTCGCCGGCCGGGTGACGAAGCAGGACATTCTCGGATTCATCGAGCGCGGTGTGCCGGCGCCCACGGCTGCCGGCTCCCGGCTCCCGGCTGCCGCGCCGTCCGGCCCCGTCGAGCACCCGGTGGTCGAGCCGTGGCCCGGTGACCGGGTCGAGCCGTTCTCGAAGATCCGCAAGATCACCGCCGATCACATGATCATGTCGCGCCGCACCTCGGCGCACGTGACGAGCTTCTTCGAGATCGACTACAGCCGCGTGGCCGAGCTCCGCCGCAAGCACAAGGCGGCGTACACCGAGCGCGGTGTGAATCTCACCTACCTCGCGTTCATCGCGAAGGTCTGCGCCGAGAATCTGCGGACGCACCCCGTCGTGAACGCCGCCGTCTCGGGCGACAACATCATCTACCGTGGCGATGTAAACATCGGGATCGCGGTGGCGCTCGACTGGGGGCTCATCGTGCCGGTCGTAAAGCGCGCGGACGAGCTCTCGCTCGGCGGCCTGGCCCGCGCGATCAACGACCTGGGCGAGCGGGCGCGGACCAAGAAGCTGTTGCCCGACGAGATCCAGCGCGGCACCTTCACCATCACGAACCCGGGCGTGTTCGGGTCGTACGCGGGGGCGCCGATCATCAACCAGCCGCAAGTGGCGATCCTCGGCGTGGGGACGATCGAGAAGCGTCCCAAGGTGGTGACGCTGCCGGACGGCACCGACACGATCGCGATCCGCACCATGGGCATGGTGTCGATGTCCTACGATCACCGCGTCGTGGACGGCGCCGACGCGGACCGATTCCTCGCCGACGTGAAGCGCGCGCTCGAGGACTTTCCCGAGGGAGCGATCTAGCCATGCCCAAGGTGCTCACTGCGGCGCGGGTACGCGTCGCCCCGACCAACGAGGCCGACTACCTCGCCACCCTACGGGAGCTGTGTCAGTTCGCCGACGCCCGCGGCCAGCGGATCTGGGTGTTCCGCAACGCCAAGGACCCGCAGCTCTTCACGGAGTTTTCCGAAAGCCAGACCGAAATGTCGCACCGGGCCCAGGCGTCGCGGCTGCCTGAGGAGATCAAGCTCGAGAAGCGGCTGCAGAGCCTCGGGACCTACGCGCCGGATGCATGGGAGCTGTGGACCGAGGTCTCCCTCGCGACTGCCACCGAGGCGTAAGGGAGCGGCGATGGCGGGGCGAACGATCGTCGTGGACGGGGAGACGTGGGAGGTGGCCCCGGCCGGGCGCGTGACAGTGTACGACCGGGACCAGTTCGGCGTGGTGTTCGAGCAGGGAACCGGCCCCGAGCGCCGCCGTCGCTACACGCGCTACGCGCCCGTGGGCAGCCGCAGTCCCGACGCCGCGCTGGCCGAGCTCTCCGAGCGGGAGCTGGTGGAGCTGTTCCGGCAGTCGCAGCCTGCCTGGACCGCGCCGGAGGGTGCCTACGGTGCGCGTTGACCTGCATTGCCATTCGACGGCGTCGGACGGGGAGTATCCTCCGGCCGAAGTCGCGCGGCGGGCGCACGCGGCGGGTCTGGCCGCGATCGCCCTGACCGACCACGACACGACCGGCGGCGTTCCCGAAGCGACCCGCGCGGGTGAGACGCTCGGCGTGCGCATCGTGTCCGGCTGCGAGTTCAGCGTGAAGGCGCCGTGGGGCGAGCTCCACCTGCTCGGCTACTTTCTGCCGCCGGGTCATGCGCGGCTCGAGGAATTTCTCGCGGGCACCCGGGCCGCGCGGCAGCGTCGCGCCGAGCAGATCGTGACGCACCTGCGGCGGCTCGGCGTCGTCATCGAGCTCGGGGACGTGGTGCGAGCGGCGGACGGCGGGGCGCTGGGACGCCCCCACGTGGCTCGGGTTCTGGTGCAGCGCGGCGTGTGCGTCGACATGAACGACGCGTTCGCGCGCTTTCTGGGCCGTGGCCGGCCGGCCTACGTCGAGAAGCCGCTCCCAACGCTGCAGCAGGTCGCGGAGCTGGTGCACGCCGTCGGCGGGATCGCCGTCGCCGCCCACCTGGGCGATCACGGCACCGAAGGCCAGCTCCGGCAGTTCCAGGAGCAGGGTCTGGACGGCCTCGAGGTGCGGCACCCGAGCCATTCTCCCGGCATCGAGCGGCGCCTCACCGGGATCGCGCAGCGCCTCGGACTGGCCATCAGCGGTGGCTCGGACTGGCACGGCGACATGGAGCTCGGGGATTCGCATGCCCCGCTCGGTGGACTGGATATCCCGATGGAGTGGCTCGAAAAACTCGAAGAGCGTCGCGGGAAGGCGTCACGGGTAACCGTCGCGGACAACCGTGGGGAGATCACATGAGCGAGCTTCTGGCGATCGGGAGCAAGGCGCCCCCGTTCACCGCCGCCGCGTCGGATGGGAAGACCTACGGCTTGGCCGACGTGCTGAAGACCAAACAGGTCGCGCTGGTGTTCTATCCCGGAAACAACACCCCCGGCTGAAACCGCCAACTCTCCGCCGTGCGCGATGAGATGACCAGGTTCCAAAAAGCGGGCATCCAGCCGTTCGGCGTTAACCCCGCCGGCGTGGCGAGTCACGCGAGCTATGTCGAGAAGTTGCGCTTCAATTTTCCCTTGCTCTCCGACCCCGACCGCGCGATCGCCCGGGCGTACCACGCCCTGAAAGACGACGGCAAGGGTATCCAACGCTCGGTGTACGTCGTGCAGCGGGACGCCACAGTCGCCTTCGCGCAGCGCGGCGCTCCTTCCGTGGACGAGATCGTCGCGCATGCCTCCTGACCTTCGCGGCACGGTCGCACTCGTCACGGGTGTGGGTCGCGTGGGTCAGATCGGCCACGCGGTCGCTCGGGGGTTCGGTCGCGCGGGCGCGCAGCTCGTCATCGCGGACGTCAACGCGGCCGGGCTGGCCGACCGTGCGAAGGAGTTCACGGCGGAGGGTTTCGCCGTCCACGCCGTGGCGGGTGATCTCACTACGCCGGACGCGGCCCGCCGGGCGGTCGCCGGGGCACGCGAGCGCTTCGGGGGTCTCGACGTCGTGGTGAACGTCGCCGGCGGGCTCGTGAGCTATGGCCCGGTGCTGGATCTCAAGCCCGAGCGCCTGGAGCTCGAGCTCGCGATCAACATCAAGACCGCGTTTTATGTGTCGCAGGCCGCGATCCCGGCCCTGCGCGAGCGCGGGGGCGGGGCCATCGTGAACTTCGCCTCCGCGGCGGTCCTGAAGCCGCAGAGTCAGCTGGCCGCCTACACGGCCGCCAAGTCTGCGGTCGCCGGGCTCACCCGCGCGTTGGCGAGAGAGCTCCGCGACGACCGCATCCGCGTGAACGCCGTCGCGCCCGGCACCATGAAAACGGCCGACAATGTCGCGCAGATGCAGGGCGACAAGGTCCGCTGGGTGGAGCTCGATGAGCTCGTGGCCGCGGTGTTGTACCTCGCGAGCGACGAGGCGCACGGCGTGACCGGCGAAATCCTCGCGGTGACGGGCGGAGACGTCTAGGCGTGACCGAGGCGGTCGTCATGCGCGACGTGGCGGTCGTGGGTGGCGGCTGCTACGGGACGTTCTATGCCGGGCAGCTGGCCAAGGCCAAGGAGCGGGGCAAGGCCTGGTTCCGGCGCGTTGTCGTCGTCGATCGTGATCCCGCCTGTCGGGCACGGGTTGAGCTGGGCGAGGCTGCGGACCGCGTCTTCGTGGCGCGGGAGTGGGACGACTACTTCGGGGAGCTTCTGGGCGGAGCCGCGCCGGCTGCGGCGGGCGAGCCGCAGGATTACATCGTGCCATCGCCGCTCATGCCGCACCTCATGTTCCAGTGGTTGCTGGCCCGCGCGCGCGAGCGGTGGCCGGGGCGCGGCGTCGACGTCGCCCCAGTGCCGGGCGACCCGGGGACGCCATACGACCGCATCGGATCCGACCGGACGCGGTATGTCTCGTTCGCGGACTGGATCTGTCCAACACACTGCATCGAGCCCGCCGTCTGCCCGGCCATCGGCAGCGCGCGGACGTGGGAGATGGGGGACGCCGTGAGAGGGCTGGCGGAGCGGTTGCGGGCAGCAGGGGAGCCGGTGCATGGGCCGGCGCTGTTCGTGTGCCGCCATCATGTGTTCGGCGTCGGTACCTTCGCCGTGGACGCCGTGCTCGAAGGCGACGCGCTGGTGCGGGCCGCTGGCGAGACTGGCTCGGCGGCGGCGGTGTTGGTGGGGACGATTAGCGCGTGCCACGGAGCGTTGAACCTGCTGACGATAGGGGCGGTAGAAGACGGTAGAGGACGGTAGAGGTGCATGCGCCTCAACCTCTACCGCCCTCTACCATCGTCTACCGCCCTCGACCGCCCGTGACTCCCGCCGTGCGCCAAGCGACCCTGACGCGCGCCTGCGATCTCTTCAACTCCGGCGACTATTGGGCCGCCCACGAGGCCCTGGAAACCGTCTGGCGTTCTATTATTAGTGACGGCGACGAAGCCGCGGCACGCGTTTGGCAGGGATTGATCCAGGCAGCGGCCGCGTTGCTGCATCAGCAACGGGGGAACAGGCACGGCGTGAGGGTGGTGGGCCAGTCGGCGCTCGACAAGTTGGCGGGCCCGCAGCGGCCCGATGTCGAAGTCGAAACCGTGCGGTTTCGCGAGCAGCTGGCGCGAGCGCTGGCCGGCCAGGCCGAGCCACCACGACTGGAGCTGCGTGTTGCGGACGGAGAGCTGAGGACGGATGACGGACAACGCTAAGCACGGATACGACGTG
>Ga0134122_10004018_pt1 | contig 10919 bp, 12 predicted proteins | sample KB302_FD_96461 | JGI IMG/M metagenome (GOLD analysis project Ga0134122, IMG submission 96461) | Terrestrial soil microbial communities without Nitrogen fertilizer from Kellogg Biological Station, Michigan, USA - KB3-0-2 | ecosystem: Environmental > Terrestrial > Soil > Unclassified ... | reverse complement strand
CGGCAGATCGGGAGTCCAGCCGCAAAGGCTTAGGATGCCGGCAGCGAGATTTTCGCGTAGAGGCGCCTGGCCGCCGCTCTTGCGTGCACCGCGCTTGAACAACGGTTCCCCCGAAGTATCGAGATAGACAGTAAAACGTTCCGTTTCCAAAAAAGCATGGATGCGCACATCGGGCTGAGCGGTATCGACGTTCGGTCGCATGCCTGTGCGCGTACGAAAGCTGTCGCAGACAGCGTCCTTGATGCGCAACGTGATGAAATCAAGACTCTCGAGCGGGCTTCGTATAGCGGCGACATTGACCCGTATCGTCAGCGCGCCATCGAACCATTGAGGCCAGTCCAGCCCATTGACCCCGCCATAGATATCGTCTTCGCTTCCGTAATGGCCTGATCCGACCCGCCATAAAATCCGGCTCGCGATACGGCTGTGCAGATTAGCGGCGTAGGCTAACGTCATCGGACCAGAAAAGCTGATCCCACCATCCGTATTGGCCAGTGCGCGCGCGCCCAGTTGTGCAAGTTCATCTGCCAGGACTGTCTCCAGCCCGCGCGGGCAGGGAGCAAAAAAGTTCTGCATCTGATTGTCGGTCATAGGCGCCATCCAGTACCTGAGCGCGGCAGTGAAATATTGTTATGGTTGCAGGCGAATGAACACTTCGAATTCAATGCGCTTCCAGGGATCGCGGTGTTTCGTGAGCCGCACGATACGCGCTTCAAGCTTGTTGCCGCGATCAAGCTGCCGCGCCACCGCGTCATTTTCAGCGCGTGGGACATAGCCCAGCATGTGGCCATTCCAGTGGACACGCACGGCGCGGGAATCATGGAGATTGTCCGGTTCGCGCACCAGCATGAGCGCATCGCCTACCTGAAGCTGTTCCCACAGCCGCTTGCCTTCGTGAAACTGGAATCCAGCTAACGGCGAGCTTTGAATCAGGATGCGCGTCGTCGGTTGTGCCGCCTGCAGCACTGTGCAAGCCAACGCAGCAAAGACAAACAGAACCCTTGCCGCGTGCATATGCATCAGAAGGGCTGTAGTTCCACCAGCAGGATGATCGCGATCAAAATGATCACCGGGAATTCGTTAAACAGGCGGTAGAACATGTGACCGCGACGATTGCGATCATGCTTGAAGTCATTCATCAACCTGCCGCAGTAGAGGTGATAGCAGACCAGCACTCCAACCAGTGCCATCTTGGCGTACAGCCAACCGCCATAAAAGCCGTAACCCAACCATAGCCACAGACCAAACCCGATGGTCAATACGCCACCAGGGGTCATGATGCCGTAGAAGAGTTTGCGTTCCATGATCTTGAAACGCTCGCGGCTCACCGCGTCGTTGCTCATGGCGTGATAGACGAACAGTCGCGGGAGGTAGAACAGGCCGGCGAACCACGTCACCATGAAGACGAGGTGAAACGATTTGATCCACAGCATCGTGTTGTCTTTTTCAGTAAAGCAGCCAGGTACCCGAGTCAAAGCTGCTGCCAAGGACGGCTGCGCTTTGTATGTAGAACAGCAGATTCATTCGGTGCGGCAATGCCGCTCTACAACGCGTTGCAGCCCGACAAGATTGCCGTGAAAGAAATGGCCAGCGCCCGGAAAAACGATCACCGGCAGCGCTTGTGGTCTTGCCCATTCGAATACTTCTTTCAGCGGCACGACCTCGTCCTCCTCTCCATGGATTACCAGCGTGTTGACCGGGACACTTCCGAGCGGAAAGCGCCCGACAGCAGGGGCGGCCAACACCAGGTGTGTCGGCGTCAGGCCTTGCACGACAGACGCGGCGATGAACGCCCCAAACGAAAATCCGCCGATGGCAAGCTTGCGTTCTCCAAAGGTGCGCCGTCCATAATCGGCGAGCGCCAGAAAATCGTCGACTTCGCCGCGTCCATCATCGAATACACCGCTACTCGCGCCGACTCCGCGGAAGTTGAGCCGCAACGCACAGTAACCCAGCGCTACAAACGCTTTGGCCAAGGTCTGGACAACCTTGTTGTCCAGCGTGCCTCCATACAGCGGATGCGGATGGGCCAGCAGCGCTAAGCCGCGCGGTTCTTCGGCCGATTCGTTGACGGCAATCTCGAGGCTTCCAGCGGGCCCATCGATGGAAAGCCTGCGCGCAGGCGGGGCTTTCAAATGCGCAGGCGGTCGACGATGCGGCCGTTCACCAGATGCTGCTCGATGATCTCGTCGATGTCCTCCTGATCAACGTAGGTGTACCAGACCTCCTCGGGATAAACCACGATCACCGGCCCTTCCTGGCAACGATCAAGGCAACCGGCCTGATTGATGCGCACCTTGCCCCGTCCTGCGAGCTGCAGTGATTTGATTTTGGATTTGGCATAGTCGCGCATTTTCTGCGCGTCATGGTCTGCGCAACAGGCTTCGCCATTCTTGCGCTGGTTGCAGCAGAAAAACACATGGTGTTTGTAGTAGCTCAACTGAAATCCTCGTGAACCACTCCATTATAAACTGCGAGGCACCGGATACTTTTGGGCGTTCAGCGCTATTTTTTCGCGCGCTGCGGAGAGCAGATCGATATCCAGCACGTCGGCTAATCTCACGAGGTAAAGCAGCACGTCGGCGATTTCATGCGCGACTTCCCGGCGCGCCGCGTGACCCAGTTCAAGGCTTTGCGCGGGCGTGAGCCATTGAAAGTGCTCCATGATCTCCGCTGCTTCAATGGCAACCGACATGGCAAGGTTCTTCGGTCCATGGAATTGATTCCAGTCGCGTTCGGCTGCGAAATGGCGCAGTCGTTCGCGCAAATCCTGCAGGCTGTCCAAGCTGGCAGCCGCGGCCTGGGTGGCTTCTGTCATGGCATATGCTCCTTTGGATCCGCAACGTCGACTAGCCTGGTAATGCGAGCGGCCGGATTCGTCATGAGCGAAAACAGGCAGTACAGCAACACCAGTGCCGGCCACCAGGACGACAATAGCCCAATCATGGCGTTGAACGGCAGCAAGTGACCGCGCTGCAAAATTCTGAGCGCCGCAATGAGATACGGATTTGCCGGCGCGAAATTGACCAGCAGGAACCCAACTACGAAACAGAGTGTAGCAGCGCGCATCAAGTTCACCGGCTTGCTTTGCGCGAGTGCGGGCCACACCATCACGCCTGCCACCAGCCCAAGCGCAGATCCTGGCGTCAGCCACAGGCCCGGGTCGCCTGGAATAAACAAGGCCATGGCGGCAATGGTTTTGAATGCCAACGCTGAAAGCATAATCACCGTGACCGCCACGGCAGTCGCGGCGAATGAGCGCGTGATCGTCCCAACCAGACAGGCGATACCAACGAAATTAATCGCGGTGATGCCGGCCTCAAGCAGCAAGTAGACTTCCGCGGAATAGCGTAAGCCGGAATTCAACTTAAAAATGTGCCTTAGGTCGCCGTTGCCGAATAGCAAAATATCCGCGTTGAATTGGGTAAGTAACCAAAGAAAGAGCAGCAAAAACGCCAGGTCGGTGCGTGCGCCGCCCTGAAAGTGCCGTTCGCGCAGGCGACGCAGTTCTCCAGACAGCAGCCAGCGTTGCCCCCAGGCGTAGGCGGCCGCTGCTCCCCATAAGGCGCCTATCGAATTGGTCAGCACGTCGAGGTTCGATGAAATGCGCGTTGGAACGCAGGCCTGGGCGAATTCAATGGCAAGGCTGAGAAGCACGCCCGTGCCGACGGCCAATACCATTGCACGTAGCCGCGGCACGTACCCCATCCAGAACAGTGTCAGCAGCAGTCCAAGCGGAAAGTACGCAACAATGTTTACCACAACGTCCGAGGCAACTATGTACGGCGGCCATCCCGCAAACAAGAAACGGGCGGCTTCGTAACCTGGAATGCGCCAATCCGAGAAGGGATACAAGCTGGCGTACCCCACCAGCAGCAGGTAAGCTACAGTCAGGTAGGCAACCAGCCTGGAATTGCGCGCGTAGCGCGCGGGCGGAAAAGCAAGCGAACCGCTCATGTTGTTGGATTGCGCGCTGGGGCCATCCATTCACGCGGACGGCGCAGCATGGGATTCTATGACATCTTCAATGGCGATGCCGATGGACTCTGCGCGCTGCAGCAGCTGAGGCTGGCCGAACCGCGCGCAGCCACGCTGGTCACCGGCGTCAAACGGGATATCGCGTTGCTTGGTCAGGTATCGCCCAAGGCGGGCGACGAGCTTACCGTCCTGGACGTTTCGCTGGATTCGAATCGCGACGCGCTGCTTCGCACCTTGGCAGTTGGAGCACATGTGCGCTATTTCGATCACCATTTCGCGGGAGAAATCCCGACTCATGCGTTGCTGGAAACCCACATCGATATGTCCGCGACCACTTGCACGAGCCTCATCGTTGACGGTTATTTGGACGGCCGCCATCGCATGTGGGCCATCGTGGCTGCTTTCGGCGATAACCTGCCCGCGCAAGCTTACGCAGCAGCGGCCGAACTGGGGATCGGCAGTAACGACACCGAAACGCTTAAAGACCTCGGCGAAAACCTAAACTACAACGCTTACGGCGCGAATCTGGCCGAACTTCACTTCCATCCCGCCACGCTGTATCTGCGCATGCGGCCCTATGCGGATCCACTTGCATTCTGCGCGCACGCGCCTGAACTGGATACGCTGCGCCGTGCCCGCGAAGATGATTTGCGGCACGCACGTGCCTTGCCATTGGAGAAGGTGGGCGAGCATGCGGTGCTGGTCTGCTTGCCGCAAGCGGCATGGAGCCGGCGCGTTATCGGGACTTTCGCGAACGAGCTGGCGCGGCAGCATGCCAAGCGGATTGTGGCTTTGCTGGTACGCACCGGCGCAGGCTATCAGGTCAGTTTGCGCGCGCCGGAACAGGGAGAAGCGGCCATGCATCTGCTGGCGCGGCAATTCGAATCCGGAAATGGCAGGGCTCGCGCTGCAGGTATCGCGTTCCTGCCGGACTCGGAGGTGACCAGATTGCGTGCGCTGTTGAACAAGCCGCCAAGCCCCGAACCCGCCTGAAGTGAAAAGGCGGGGAAGCCGTAGGCTTGTGAACGTTATTTTGCTTTTATTTCGGTCCAGATTTTATTAAGCAGCTGGCGCTCCTTTTTGTTCATGTCTTTGAGCTGTTCCAATCGTTTGGCCGACTGCGCATCCGGAAACACCGCCTTGATGGACTTGATCTCCGGCTTGATGTATTGCATGGCCTCGGCATTCGGATTGCCGGAGCCCGTGATGTTGGTCAACGCTGCGGAGTTCTTGCCCTCCAGCATGAAATTGATGAACTGGTGAGCAAGGTCGGCACGTGGTGCGGTTTTCGCGATCACCATCGCGTCCAGCGCCAGCACGGCGCCTTCCTTCGGCAGTGCATGACGGATGCGGAATTTCTGCTTGGCTTCCTGCGCGCCAGCATCGGCCTGGAAAATGTCGTTCGAGTAACCGTGTACGACCCAGATATTACCGGTGGAAAGCTCCTTGATGTATCCCTGCGCCATGAAAGCGGCCCAATACGGCTTGGCTTTCAGGATGACGTCCTTGGCCTGATTCCAATGCGCCGGATCGCGGTCGTTCACCGAGTAGCCGAGATACTTCAGTGCAGCCGCCATGACTTCCGCCTGGCTGTCCAGCACAGTGATCTTCCCTTTTATTTTTTGCAGGATCTTCGGATCGAAAATTACCGCCCATGAGTCCACGGTGATGCCCAGTTCCTTCATCTTCTGATCGTTGTAGCCGATCAGCGTGATGGACATCGCGTAAGGAACGGAATACTTGTTGCCCGGATCGAACGGGGTATTCAGGTAAGCCGGCATCAGATTTTTGAAATTGGGCAATTTGCTCTTGTCGAGTGGCTGCAGCCAGCCGGCCTTCGCCATGCCTGCCACATAATTCGATGTGGGCACCATCACGTCGTACCCCTTCGCACCCGCGGCCAGCTTGGCGACCAGTTCTTCATTGTCGCCGTAGAAATCCTGAACAACTTTGCATTTGCATTGCGCCTCAAATTCCTTGACCGATTCCGGGGCAATGTAATCATTCCAGTTGTAGAGATGCAGTTCATCCGCGGCAAGTGCCGGAAGTGCGATAAACAGCAATAGAGGCAGCAGCTTTTTCATGGTGGGTCTCCGTGATTTGGCGAAGCACGTTGTTCTTGGTCCTGCGGTAGCTTAGGCAAACGCGGCTGGTGCGTCCAGAACCATCGTTTATCACGGCTTTTTTACTGGGTACGCAATGACCCGGGCGCCAGCCGCGACGCAATCAGGATCAATGCCAGTGTAAGCGTCATCAGCAACGTGGAAACAGCATTGACTTCGGGCGTGACCGCAATCTTCACCATCGTATAAATCTGCAGCGGCAAGGTGGTCGAACCTACGCCCGCAGTAAAGAACGTAATGACGAAATCGTCGATCGAAAGCGTAAACGCCATCAATGCGCCCGCCACAACGCCGGGCATGATCAATGGAAGGGTTACCAGCCGGAAGGCTGTCCAGGGTGTAGCCCCCAGATCGCGCGCGGCTTCGGTCAAGCTTTCATCCATGCCGGCAAGGCGGGAACGAACAACAATCGCCACGAAGCCAATGCAGAAGGCGATGTGCGATAGCACGATGGAAACCATGCCGAGCGAAATATTCAGCAGTACGAAAAAGATGAGTAGCGAGACGCCCATGAGTATTTCAGGAATTGCGATCGGGGCCAGGATCAGTACTGGCAGCAATCGCGTGCGGAAGCGATACATCGCATAGCCAGCCATCGTGCCCAATATCGTTGATACGGCGCTTGCCGTGATACCGATCAGCAGCGAATTCCAGGCCGCATGCAGCATCTTTTCGTTATGGAACAGTTTCTGATACCAGGACAGGGTAAAACCTACCCATTCAGCATTGAGTCTGGAATCGTTGAAGGAATAGACCACCACGATAGCGAGCGGCGCGTAGAGAAATGCATACGCCAGAATGGCAGCCGACCACAGTAAGACTACCCGCTTGTTCACGTACGCGCCCGTTTCGCAATCCAGGCAGCCGCTCCGGCAAGCACGATCGCCAGGACGGTCAATACCATCGACAGTACGCTACCGAAAGGCCAATCGCGCGTGTCCAGGAACTGCTGCTTGATGACGTTTCCGATCATGATGCCTTCGGTGCCCCCCAGGATATCGGGAATGGCAAATATGCCAAGCGCCGGAATGAAGACGAGCGCTGCGCCGGCATAGACGCCCGGCAGGGACAAGGGAAAGGTTACCCGCCAGAAACGCCGCCACGCATTGGCGCCCAGATCCTGCGCGGCATCGAGCAGCGCGGGATCGTGTTTCTCCAGATTGGCGTACAGCGGCAAGACCATGAAGGGCAGATGCACATAGACCAGGCCGATGATCACCGCAAAAGGCGTGTAGAGCAGCGTGAGTGGAGCCAAACCGAACCAGCCAACGATATGATTCAGCGCCGACACAAACACTGATTGTGGCCCGAGGATGATCATCCATGCGTACACCCGAATCAAAAAGTTCGACCAGAACGGCAGGATAACCAATAGCACCAGCAGATCGCGATGCCGCTTGGAGCTGCGCGCAATCAACATGGCAAGCGGGTAGGCGATCAGCAGGCATGCGAGGGTTGTCACCCCGGCATATGCGAGCGATTTGAGGAACAGCTCCGTATAAAGGAAATCACCAAAGAAACGTCCATAGCTTTCCGTGGTGAGATCAATTTCCCGGCTTCCGGATTCGTCGTTCAGGAGTGGCGCCAGGCCGCCGAATTCCCCCGGATTGCGAAAAGACGCCAGCACCATGATCAGCACGGGAATGGCGAAAAATACAATCAAGTAGGCGAGGGGCGGCCCACTGATCAGCCATTTATGCAGGCGGTTTTGCTGTGCCGCCATGGTTCAGTCGTTCAGAAAATGGCCGGCGTCATGGCGCCACGCAATTTGTACCTCGTCGCCCGCCTCGAAGAATTTGGTGCGACCGGCCGCCGAATTCGGCAACAAGGCTTCAATGCGCATGCCATTTGCAAGTTCGACGATGTAGATGGTCACATCGCCGAGATACAGCAGGTCGTGCACCTTGCCGGTAAAGCAGTTGGCCTCGGCATCCGCCGGAAGGTCGCGTCCGATCGCGACTTTTTCGGGTCGCAACGCCAGGGCGCCTTTCAATCCGGGCGCATCGCCTTCCATATTGATTGCCACCACGTCGCCAATACCAGATAACGCAACAGTCATACGCTCGCCGGAACAAGCCTTGATCTGGCCGTCGAGAAGATTGCACTGACTGATAAAGTCGGCGACGAAACGATTCTTCGGAAATCCGTAGATTTTGGAAGGTTCGTCGACTTGTTCGACTCTCCCCTGGTTCATCACGGCAATGCGATGCGACAGCGCGAGGGCTTCGCTTTGGTCGTGGGTCACATAGACAAACGTGATGCCGATTTCCTTTTGCAGCGCGATTAGTTCGAGCTGCACGCTTTCCTTGAGTTTCGCATCCAGTGCGGCAAGCGGCTCATCGAGCAGAAGCAGTTTCGGGCGATTGATCAGCGCGCGGGCCACGGCCACGCGCTGCTTCTGGCCGCCGGACAGTTCATTCGGATAGCGTTTCCCCATCCCGGTCAGACGCACATCTTCCAGGGTTTCCTCGACACGCTGTGCGATTCGCGCCGGGTCCACATTTGCCATCTTGAGTGGGAATGCGACATTCTGTTCCACGTTCATATGCGGAAACAGCGCGTAGCTCTGGAATACGGTGTGGACGTTGCGGGCTTCGGGCGGAATCCCGACCATGTCTTTGCCATCAAGCACGATGCTGCCACCATCCGGCACGTCGAAGCCGGCGATCATGCGCAGCAGCGTTGTTTTCCCGCAGCCGGATGGTCCCAGCAGAGTGAAGAATTCGCCGGCCTCGATGTTGAGGCTGACCTGATCGACGGCAGCGAAGGTACCGAAGCGCCGCGTGACATTGCGAATTTCGAGAAGCGGCATCCTGCCGGTCCGAGTAAACGGGCATTCTAGCAAATGGCATGCGACGGTAAACCGTCACGAATGCTTTGCACGTAGCTAAACCTTCGTCGGCCGCCATTGCAACCGGGCACAACACGATTGCCGGGCACCCGGTGTTACGATTGGCACAGCGGCGACCAATTTTTCGGCGACGCGTGTGAAAAAAGGTATTCCGTCAGCCGGAGAAGAACGAAACACAATGAAGGCAGCGGCACAGTCTGCGCCGGGCGGCGTGCGTGCCCCGGATGCCAATCGCTGGTGGCAATTAATCATTGGCATCATCTGCATGTCGATGATTGCCAATCTCCAGTACGGCTGGACGCTGTTCGTTAACCCCCTGGACGACAAGTTCCAATGGGGCAGGACGTCGATCCAGGTTGCGTTCACCATTTTCATATTGGCCGAAACCTGGCTGGTACCGCTCGAGGGTTACCTCGTGGACCGCTTTGGCCCGGCATTGATCACGGTGAGTGCGGGACTGCTGGTCGGCCTGTCGTGGGTTCTGGACTCGCTCGCGGACTCGCTTGCGCTGTTGTATTTTGCCGCCGCACTCGGCGGCATAGGCGCCGGGGCCGTGTACGGCACTTGCATCGGCCAGGCGCTGAAGTGGTTTCCCGATCGGCGCGGTCTCGCGGCCGGCCTCACCGCCATGGGATTCGGCGCCGGATCGGCACTCACCGTGATTACGCTCGCTTCAATGATCAAGTCGAGCGGCTACCAGACGACCTTCCTGTACTTCGGCATTGCACAGGGCCTCGTCGTGTTCACATTGGGTTGGCTTTTGAAGAAACCCGGTCCGGGTCCCGGCATCGCGCACGGCATTCGGCTTGCGCCGGAGCGGCACTTCACGCCATTACAGATGGCGTCCACGCCGGTGTTCTGGATCCTCTACGGAATGTTTGTGCTGATGGCTGCCGGCGGCCTGATGGCAACCGCGCAACTGGCGCCAATCGCCAAAGATTTTCAGATTGCCGATGTGCCAGTCAGCATACTCGGCCTGAGCCTGCCGGCCCTCACGTTCGCGCTGTCGATCGACCGCGTGCTGAACGGCATCACCCGGCCGTTCTTCGGCTGGGTATCGGATCGGCTGGGCCGCGAGCATACGATGTTCCTTGCGTTCGTTCTGGAAGGTGCCGGCATCTTGCTGCTTAGCCACTTCGGACGAGATCCGGTCGCATTCGTACTGCTTACCGGACTCGTATTTTTCGCCTGGGGGGAGATCTACAGCCTGTTTCCGGCGACCTGCGCCGATACCTTCGGCGCAAAGTTTGCGGCCGCCAACGCCGGGCTGCTCTACACCGCCAAGGGAACGGCCGCGCTGCTGGTGCCGCTTGCCAGCCTCCTCAGTACCTCAGCGGGTGGGTGGCACACCGTTTTTGTCGCCGCAAGCGCAATGAATTTCATTGCAGCCTTCGCGGCATTGCTGCTGTTGAAGCCGCTGCGCGCAGCCATGAGAAAATAGCCGCCCAATTCCGCTTGAGGCGCACAGATGCACTGGTTGAGATTCTCGTGGCAAGGCAGCAGTGGATTCGGCTTCATCGAAGGGGACAGCGTGCGCGCATGCCGCGGGGACATGTTCTCCGCCTGGGAGCAAACCGGCGAACTCATCGCGTTGAAGGATATCCGCTGGGAAACGCCCTGCGCGCCGACCAAAATGATTGCGCTGTGGAACAATTTCCACGAGGCAGCAACGAAATTCGGGCTGAGTGTTCCCGCGGAACCCCTGTTCTTCGTGAAAAGCACCAATTCCTTCTGTGCGCACAACACCACCATTCCCGCGCCGAAATCCTATTCCGGCAAAGTCCTCTATGAAGGTGAACTCGGCATTGTCATCGGCAGACAGGGCAAGAACATCACACCGGACCAAGTGGCGAACCATATTTTCGGATACACCTGCGTGAACGACGTGACGGCCGCCGAACTATTGAAGTCGGACCCAAGTTTCGCGCAGTGGACGCGCGCCAAGAACTTCGACGGCTTCGGGCCTT
>Ga0134122_10004015_pt1 | contig 10921 bp, 6 predicted proteins | sample KB302_FD_96461 | JGI IMG/M metagenome (GOLD analysis project Ga0134122, IMG submission 96461) | Terrestrial soil microbial communities without Nitrogen fertilizer from Kellogg Biological Station, Michigan, USA - KB3-0-2 | ecosystem: Environmental > Terrestrial > Soil > Unclassified ... | reverse complement strand
CGATGGTCGCCGTCAGCGCGTCGTGCAACGCGAATTTTCATGCGACCGGCGCGCACTACATCAACGCGGACACGACGGCGTTCATGCAGTTCATCCAGGCCGACCTGTTCAAGGACTTCCCCACGCTGCGCTTCATCATTCCGCATGGCGGTGGCGCGGTGCCCTTTCACTGGGGCCGCTTCCGCGGCATCGCGCAGGACCAGAAGCGTCCGCCGCTGCCCGAACTCATGAAGGACAACGTGTTCTTCGATACCTGCGTCTACCACCAGCCGGGCATCGACCTGCTGCTGAAAGTCGTCCCCATCGACAACATCCTGTTTGCCTCGGAAATGGTCGGCGCGGTGCGCGGCGTGGATCCCGAAACCGGGCACTACTACGACGACACCAAGCGCTACATCGATGGCAGTTCGCTAGCCGCCGCCGACAAGCAGAAGATCTTCGAAGGCAACATCCGCCGCGTCTTCCCGCGCCTGGGGTCTGGCTCCATTTCGGCCCCGCGAAATGGTGCCTGACCCCATTCTTTCGCAGCGTCGGCCGCTGGGTCCGTACGCAGTCACCGCAGTCAGTTTCGGCTGCATGAACCTGTCGCATGCCTACGGTCCTCCGCAGCCGCGCGACCAGGCCGAGCGCATGCTGAGGCGCGCACTCGAGCTCGGCGTCACCCATTTCGACACCGCCGCGCTCTATGGCTTCGGCGCCAACGAGCAACTGGTGGGCGAGGTGCTCGGCAAGCGCCCCGACCACGTGATCGTCGCCAGCAAGTGCGGGCTCTTCGGCCGCGATGGCAAGCGCGTGATCGATGGCCGTCCGGAATCCATTCACGCCATCTGCGATCAGTCTTTGAGGAATCTCAAAACCGATCGCATCGATCTCTACTACCTTCATCGCTGGGACAAGCTCGTGCCCATCGAGGAAAGCGTTGGCGCCATGGCGGACCTGGTACGGGCCGGCAAGGTGCGCGCCATTGGACTGTCGGAAGTGGGGGCCGCCACCCTGCGCCGCGCGCACGCCGTGCATCGCATCAGCGCTCTGCAGTCCGAATATTCGCTGTGGACCCGCAATCCGGAGATCGCCGCGCTCGAGGAATGCGCGCGAATCGGTGCGACGTTCGTGGCCTTCAGTCCGCTCGGCCGTGGCTTTCTCACCGGCGCCTTGCGTTCACCCATGGATCTGGCTGAAGGCGACATTCGCCGTGGCATGCCACGCTTCCAAAGCCCGAATTTCGAGGAAAACCGTCGCCTGATCCAGCCCTTGTCTGACATCGGCACACGATGTGGCTGTACGCCAGCCCAATTGGCGCTCGCCTGGGTGCTCGCGCGGGCGCCTCACGCCATCGTCATTCCGGGCACCACGCGCGAGGCGCACCTGGTCGAAAACTGTGGCGCGGAGGCGATTCGTCTCGACGCCGCGACACTCGCAGAGCTTGATGCGCTGTGGCCGCCGGGGAAAGCCTCAGGGGCGCGTTATCCACCTGCGACGCAGGTCGAAAATGACACCGAAGACATTGGTTGAAAGCGCTTGAATCGTATAGGCTTGCGCGCCTATGACGGATCCCACCAGCGCTCCCGAAACCCCCTCCAATCCGACCCGCTCCGACGCACGCAAGACTGTGCGCGTAGTGATGCAGCAGTACATGCGTCGTGAGGCGATCTTCCCGGTGCTGCGACTGCTGTTAGACCTTACTTTCCTCGGCGTCTCCATTGCCGGCGCGTGCTACTTCAGCGCCTGGTGGGCCAAGGCACTCATGGTTGTGCCGGCCTCGATCGCCATCGCGCGCTTGTTCGTCATTGGACACGACGCCTGCCATGGCAGTTACACGCGCTACGACTGGCTCAACAAGCTAGTCGGCCGCATCGCCTTCCTGCCTTCGCTCACGCCGTTCTCGCTCTGGGACGTCGGCCACAATGTCGCGCACCACGGTTTCACCAACCTCAAGGGGCGTGACCAGGTGTGGGTGCCGATGTCACTGGAAGAGTGGAAGGCCGCTTCGAAATTCCGCCGCTTCCTCGAGCGTATCTACCGCTCCGGTTTCGGCCAGGGTCTCTACTACACGATCGAGATGTGGTGGAAGAAGCTCATCCTGCCCTCCAAGAAACACGTCGGCGTGCGCCGCGCGATTTTCCTGTGGGACAACGCGCTGGTGCTGGGCGTGGGCGCGGTGTGGATCACCGGCCTCGTGCTGTGGGCCGTCAATGGGCGCCACTCGGTGACCTGGACCCTGCTCTGTGGATTCGTCCTGCCGTTCCTGGCCTTCAACTGCATCATGGGCTGGGTCATCTACGTGCAGCACACGCACCCGGAAGTTGCCTGGTTCGACAAGCGCGACGAGTGGCAGAAGCGCCTGGGATTCATCACCACCACCATCAACGTGGTCGTGCCGAAGCGCATGGGCGAGATCCTGCACGACATCCTCGAACACGGCGCGCATCATGTGAACACCGGCGTGCCGCTGTACCGGCTGCGCGCCGCGCAGACCGCGCTCAAGACTGCCGTGCCGCAGCTCGCGCGCGTGCAGGTGCTCAACTGGAAGCGCTACTGGGCGACGGTGCGCACCTGCAAGCTCTACGACTACGCCAACCATCGCTGGCTGGACTTCAAGGGTCGTGTCACGGCGTCGCCGCTCTTCCCGGAGCCGACTCCCGCCTGACGCTGCGAGGCGCGCTACGATGCAATCGTGAGCGCCACTTCGCCAATCTCACGCTGCACGTGGTTGCCGGCATCGCCGGCATCTCGCTCGGCTTCGTGCGCCCGGGGCGCGAGCTCAGGATTCCCGCGTCAACTTGACGATCATCTCGCGCAGCCAGGTGTGCGCGGGATCGGTCTCGTGGCGCTTGTGCCAGAGCAGCACTTCCTGCGTATGCGGCACTTCGAAGGGCAGCGGCAGGACGCGGATGGGCAGGGCGTGCATGTACAGCTGCGCCACCCGCTCGGGCAGCGTCGCGGCCAGCGTCGATCCCGGCAGCACCAGCGGCAGCTGCAACAGGCTCGGCAGCGTGAGGTGGATGCGGATGTCGATGTTCAGCAGGTGGCGCACCAGCTGGTCCGCGGCCCCGGTATAGCCGCCGGGCCGGCCGAACATGTGCTGCAGCCCGATGTACTGATCGAGGGTCAGCGAGTCGCGCACCGTCGGGTGGTCCTTGCTGACCGCGCACACCCACTTCACCGAGCGCAGCGGCATGGAACGGATGGTGTCCGGGTAGGCGCGCAGGTCGAACATGTGCAGGCTTTCGAGGCACAGGCACAGGTCGGCCTCGCCGTACTCGAGCCGCGACAACGCGGTCGGCGAAACCATCTCGATGTGCACGTCGAGCTCGGGCGCTTCATTGGCCAGGGTCTTGAGCAGCGGTGGCAGGACGCCGGGAACCGCTTCCTCGGACATGATCACCGTGAACTCGCGCCGCGCCGTTTTCGGATCGAAGGTCGGCTGGGTGCCGAGCATCATCTGGATGCGCAGCAGCGCCTCGCGCACCGGCTCCACCAGCGACAGTCCGCGCGGCGTGAGCTCCATTTCCCGCCCGACGCGCACCAGCAGCGGATCGTTGAAGTACTCACGCAGCTTGTGTAACGCCGCGCTCATCGCCGGTTGCGAAACAAACACACGTTCCGCGGCGCGGGTGACATTCTTCTCGCGCAACAGCGCGTCGAGCGCTATCAGCAGGTTCAGATCGAAGCGGTTGAGTTGCATGTGCGTGAATCATAACGGACATGCACAACGCCCAAGGGATTTCCCGGCCAGTTGATCGCAGGTTCGGCGTGGGTGGAGTCGTTGCGGGGTTAAAGGGTTCTGATCGCCGGCAAGAGGGGGAACTGTGGCGTTGATGCATCGGCATCGTCGCTGCGCGCTCCCGAGGGGATGCCATATCAACCTGGCCTGGGGAGTTCGCAATGAACGAGCTGCTAAAAGAAAAGCCCACGGTCTCCGCACGAATCGCCTGGCTCATGGCCGGAGCCGCCTGTCTCATCGGGACGGGTACTGCTTCCGGCCAGGGAACCACGCCTGCGGCTGAACCGTCGGGTCTCGAAGAAATCATCGTTACTGCACGGTTCAAAGAGGAAAAGCTGCAGGAGACGCCCATCGCCATCACGGCGATCACGGGCGCTGACCTGGAAGCCCGCAACATCTTCACCTCCTCGGACGTGGGCTTCCTGGTCCCCAACGCCTCGTTCCGACCCGCACAGGCCGCCTTCGGCAACACGATGACCGCATATATCCGCGGCATCGGCCAGTACGACTTCGACTTCGCCTTCGAGCCGGGCGTCGGCATCTACATCGATGACGTCTATCACCCGTTCACGCTGGGTTCGCAGATCGACCTGCTGGACATCGATCACGTCGAAGTGCTGCGTGGTCCGCAGGGCACGTTGTTCGGCCGCGGCGCCATCGGCGGCGCGGTGCGCTACGTCAGCAGGAAGCCGCAGGGCGACGGCACCGGTGACGTCTCGGTGGTCTATGGCCAGTTCAACCGCGTCGACGTTCGCGGTTCGTACGACTTCGCGCTTTCGGACACCCTGTTCGCGCGCGTCACTGGCGCCACCAAGCAGCGCGATGGCTACCAGAATGTCATCGACTTCGCCTGCGCCTACCCGACGCTCGCCGGCACCATCAAGTCCAGCATCGTGAACCGCGGCAAGAACTGCAAGATCGGTACGCAGGGTGGTGAGGACGTGGTCGGCGCGCGCGCGGCCTTGCGCTGGGCGCCGAACGAAAAGTTCGAATGGAATCTGACTACCGAGTACACCAACGACAGCTCCGAGGCACGCGCGGATACGCTGACTGTGGCGTTCCCGGCGGACCAGCAGGGCTTCGTGTACGGCCTCTGGGAAAATGCCTACGTCATCCCGAACTACGGCGTGCCCTTCGACACGCGCTTCCTGCCGCCGAACATCTATACGTCGTACGCAACCTATGACGATCAGAAGAGCGGCCTGAGCTTCAAGCCGCAGACTGCGTTCGAGAAGTGGGACGTGGCGACCACGTTTGAATGGAATTTCTCGGAAAACCTGCAAGCCAAGGCCATCTTCTCGTACACCGATATCGACAGCAGCTTCTCCACCGACGCTGACGGCTCGCCGATCAACGCGCAGACGGTCGATGGCACGCAGCCCATCCAGTCGCGCACCGCCGAGTTACGCCTCAGCGGCCGCGCGTTTGACCGCATGGATTGGACCTTCGGCGGGTTCTTCTACAACTCGCATGCCACCAACACGCAGACGGTGAGCATCCCGGCACTGAGCCTGTTCCTGGACCAGATCCTGCAGGGCGTTCCAATGCCCCAGGCGCTCATCAACATCGACCAGGGCAGCGGGCGCTTCTTCGTCAACGCGAAGAACGTGCACAAGCTCGAGAACCAGTCGGTGTATGCGCACGCGGTGTTCGACCTCAACGACCAGTGGGACATCCAGGCCGGCGTGCGTTACTCGAAGGACCAGAAGAACGTCGACTTCGACAACACGCGCGTGGTGGCTCCGGGCGTCAAGATCGAGGATGACCACACCGACTGGCGCTTTGGCGTCGACTGGAAAGCCACCGAAGACATCATGACGTACATCTCGGCGTCGAGCGGCTACCGTCCGAGCGCTTACAACTCGCGCCCGTTCCAGCCCACGCAGGTGGTCGCCGTGGATCCCGAAGAGGCGATTTCGTACGAGCTCGGTCTGAAGGCCGACTTCTTCGATAATCGCCTGCGCACCAACTTCGCCATCTTCGACATCGACTACAAGACCCGCATCCTGCCAGTCGCCGGCACCGAGTGCGTACTGGCGAATCCGCAGGGACCGCCGCCGTATGTCTACCTGCCGGATGATCCGAACGTGCCGGGTTCCGTGACCGACACGCTCGGCAACGTCTGCGACGCCACCGTCTCGCGCACGTTCTATACGAACGCGCCGGGCGACGTGAAGGGCTTCGAGTTCGAGACCACCTGGAAGCCGACCGATGCGTTCACGCTCACCGGCAACTACGGCATCCTCGACTGGTCGTCGGATGACGTCGACAACTGCGACTTCAACCTCGACGGGCAGCCGGACGCGGGCATCACCTGCGAATCCGACCGTCCCGGACAGGTGCCGGAGTGGAACTGGGCCGTGGGCATGAGCTACGACTTCAAGACCGGCGCCGGCGGCACGGTGACTCCGCGCGTCGACTTCTTCGGCCAGGCCGAGATCTGCTTCGGTCCCGTGGCGCGCCCGGGTAACTGCGCGGATGGCTACACGCTGGTCAACGCGCAACTCCAGTACGCGTCGCCGGAGGGCAAGTGGAGCTTCGCGGTGGGTGCGACCAACCTCGGCGACAAGGAATACTTCCTCAACACCTTCCCGCTGGTGGCCTTCGGGCAGCCGCACTCGGAAGGTCAGCCGGGACGGCCGCGCGAGTGGTACGTCAGCGTGAAGCGCAGCTTCGATTGAGCGGATCGGAAGACGGATCAGCAAGAGGAAGATAGGTGTCTAATCGGGGCGCGTCCGGAATCGGGCGCGCCCCTTTTCTTGGCGGTCCCTGTCTAGGGTGAGGTGGGCACATGAACGAGTTGCGTGACAAGGTGGCGTTCGTCACGGGCGGCGCCAGTGGCATCGGGCTGGGAATCTCCAAGGCCATGGTCGCCGCCGGTATGCGCGTGGTGATCGCCGACGTGCGCGACGATCACCTCAAGGACGCGCGCGCCTGGTTCCTGTCGCAGAAGCAGAGCCGGCGCATTCGTTGCATCAAGCTGGATGTGACCAACCGCAAGGCGTACGCGCGCGCCGCGGATGCCGCCGAGAAGGCTTTCGGCAAGATCCACGTGCTGGTGAACAACGCCGGCCTGGGATTGCTGGGCGCCATCGACAAGACCAAGTACGACGATTGGGACTGGGGCCTGGGCGTGATGCTCGGTGGCGTGGTCAATGGCCTGCTGACCGTGCTGCCGCGCATCCGCAAGCACGGGGAGGGCGGGCATGTCGTCAATACCGCGAGCATGGCCGCGGTGATCCCGATTCCCAACTGCTCTATCTACATCGCGGCCAAGTCGGCGCTGGTCGGGTTGTCGGAATGCCTGGCGGGCGAGCTCGCGGCGGACAAGGTCGGCGTCTCGGCATTCTGCCCGGGCCCCGTGCAGAGCAACATCCGCGAGCTCGGCAAGCTGCGGCCGGAGAAATACAAGAAGGACAGCGGACTCGGGGAGTTCGAAAAGCAGCTGGCGCAGCGGCCGCAAGGCGATCTGTGGATGGACCCGGTGGAGTGCGGTGAGCGGGTAGTGAGGGGAATCCAGCGCAACGACCTGTACATCTTCACGCACCCGGAGTTCAAGGCGGGGGCGAAGGAGCGCTTCGACAAGATGCTGGCGTCTTTTCCCGATGAGCCGATCAACCAGCCGCGGGCGGACGCAATCAGATTCCTGCTGTCGAATCCAATCTTCAGGTAGCCGTGTCGGGCGCTGTCACAGCGATCCCCCTACTCGGGTCCCCGCGACGCCGGGCAATTGCGTCACACATTTGGAAAAAAGTTCGCCGGCCATGAGCCGGGCACACGGCGACTTTACAGTTGCTTGACGCGTCGCGGGTCGCCGACGCGGTCAAAATCGTAAGCTTCGGGGATGCTTGCACTGCGACGAACAGGCCGTCTTGCGCGCCTGTTCATGACCCTCACATTGCTGACCGCATGCGGACTTGCGCGTGCGAACTGCGTTGAAGCTCCGGATCCGGCGATCCGGCGCCTGCAGTCGCTCGCCATTTCGGATTCCAACAAGGCCCTGGCGGAATCGCAGGTGATGCTGGCGCAGGCGGCGACCACGCATGCCAACCCGCAGGACATTGCGTGGCTCTACGCAGTTCGCGCCCAGGCTTACAGCTCGCTCGAGCTCGATGCGGACGCGCGCACCGCCGCGGCCGCAGGCATTAGCCTGGTGCCAGACCCGAATGCCACGGTGCGGCTGGCCCTGTTCTTCATCGATGCCGAGAACATATACGACGCGGAAGGCATGGCCGAGGCCAAGCGTCGCGTCGAAGCGGTGCGCGCGCAGGGCAAGGCTGGCCCGGGAGTCGAGCCGTGCATGTTGATCACGCTCGGCACGCTGCAGTTGCGTGAGAATCGCGCGGACCAGGCCGTGACGTCCCTGACGCAGGCCTACCGGAAGGCCGATGCCGCGGGCAATCCGCGCCAGCGCATCTTGGCCGCGTCGCCACTGTCGACGGTGATGCGCGACCTGGGCGACTACACCCAGGCGCTGGCCCTCAACCAGGAGGTGATCACCTGGAACGCCGAGCATCACGAAACGCTCACGCTTTCAGTGTCTCGCTACCTGCGCGGCATCATCCTGCACTACATGCGCGAGTACGATTCGTCACTGCTGGCGTTTGCAAACGCACGTGCGCTGTCGGTGACGCTCGGCGATGAACAGGGTGTGGCGTTCGCAGACATGCGTGTCTGCGAGGTGCTGATTGACCTTGGTGACCTGGGCGCGGCGCGCCGGCGCTGCGACGATGCGCTCAGGATCTTTGCGGCGTCGGGCACCATCGACGTCGTGAAGCAGACGCGCAAGCAACTGGCGCAGATCGATATCGCGGAAGGTTACGCCGGCCGGGCGCTGGATTCTCTCAACGAGATCCTCGCCAATGGCGCGGTCGACATGCCACCGCGCGAGGCGGTGCCGCTGTTCAAGCTGCGTGCCGAAGCCAACGCCGCACGCGGCAATCTCGCAGCCGCCTATGCGGATCTCGACGAATACATGCGTCGCTACACGACCACCAACGAGACCCTGCGGGTACGCCAGGTGGCTGCGCTGCGTGCACGATTCGAGATCGACCGGGAGATCGATCGCAACACCGCGTTGCAGCGCGAGCTCGTGCGCTCGCAACTGCGCCAGGCCGAGTTGCAGCGGCGCACGTGGCTGGCGATCACCGCCGGCTCGCTGGCCGTGGTGCTGCTCACCGCGATGCTCATCGGCACGCGCCGCCATCGCCGCCAGCTGGCGAAGCTCGCCAATGTCGATTCACTCACCGGGCTGCCCAACCGCCGTCATACGGCGCAGCTGGCCGAGGCTTCGCTGCAAAGCTCTGCCCGTGCAGGCGAGCCGCTCACCATCGCGCTCATCGATCTCGATCACTTCAAGATGATCAACGATCGCTGCGGACATGCCCGCGGCGACCAGGTGCTGAAGGAGTTCGCACTGCGGGCGCGCCAGGTGCTGCGCGTGGGCGACACCTTCGGCCGCTGGGGTGGCGTGGAATTCCTGCTGGCGATGCCCGGCACGACACTGGACGTTGCCCTGGCGGTGGTGGAGCGGCTGCGCGCAGTGGCCCAGACCATCGAGGTCCCGGGCGCCGGCGAGACGATCAAGGTCAGCGTCAGCGCCGGGCTCGCGCTCAACGATTCGCAGCCGCACTCACTCGATGCGCTGGTGGCGCGCGCGGACGTCGCCCTGTATCGCGCCAAGCACGACGGGCGAAACGTCGTGCGCATCGATGACGCCAGCGTTGCGGCGGCGTCATCGGGCGTGCGGCGCGCGCTCGGCTGACGTAGCCGAAAGATTGGCGCCGTCAGGCGCTGACGTACCCGTAGCGCAAATTGCTCGACAGCCCGCCCTGGGCGAGATATTCCGCCTTGATCGCGTCGAAGTTGTCCGCCGACATCTTCGCCGCCGCGGCCGGGTCGATCTTGTACAGCTTCGAGGCGTTGCCCGCGAAGATCTTGCTCTTCACCGGGCCGTCCGCGGCGCCCAGCGGCTGGTAGCCGTACTTCTTCTGCATGTCTTCGGGGATTTCCAGGCGGCGCATGGCTTCGATCTGCCACTGCGGCGAACCCCACCACACCGAGTCCGTGCCCCAGATCACGCGGTCCTCGCCCAGTCCCTTGATCAAGGTGCCCATGAGCGCGGCGGCAAGCCTGGGATGGGTGACGCAGGTGTTGGCGAAGCAGGCGCCGAGCTCGCCATAGACATTCTTGACGCCGAATTTGGCCGGGATGTCGGCGAGATCGGAGACCCAGTCGAAGCGCCCGGTCTTCTCGAATTGTGCGAGCTCGCGGTCCGGCAGTTCGAGGAACGGCCGCATGGCCGAGTGGTAGATGACGAAGTTGATCTGCGGCCAGTCCCTGGCGGCCTTGCCCACGTCCCACACCGTCGCGTACTGCCACATGTCGGCCCAGGAGGTCATGTAGTCGGCCGGCATCAGTCCCTTGTGGATGCAGATGGTGTTGATGCCGTTCTTCAGCATGGCTTCGTACAGTGGATAGACGAGCTTCTCGTCGTCCATGCGCCAGTTGGTCTTCTTCCTGGTCTGGTAGATAGGGTCGCCGATGGTGTAGCCCTTGATGCTGTCGGGCTTGAGATGCTCCATGACGCGCGTGATTTCCTCGAACCAGCCGGGCGTGCCCGGCGTGACGATGCCGTGCGCCAGCGTGCGACGCGAGCCGGCCACCTTGTTGACGACGTCGCGCGCGCTGGCGATCTGGTCGTTGGTGAGGAACAGGTAGGCGTAGTCGTCGGTGGGCGTGCCGGAGATCATCGCGACCTTGGTGTCGCTGTCGACGAACACCTCCTTCACGTAGTTCTGGAACTTGTAGCGCGTCAGGCCTTCGCTGCCCGGGATGTCCGGGTTCCAGTGCTTCTTGGCGAAGTCCGCCGAGAACACCAGCAGCTGCTGGTTGTAGTCGTCGCGCACGAAGTGGGTCTGGCAGTCGACGATGAATTGCTTCTTCAAGGCGTTCGCCCGCTCGTCGGCTACTCCGGGCGTGGCGGCCTCGGCGCGAGAAGCGCTGAACAGCGGGCCGAAGACTTCGTTCATGGCGAGAAACGCGGCCGACATTCCGGCGGCGGAGGACAGGAAGCCGCGGCGCGACAGGCCGTGCTTCGGCGCGAGCTCTTCGGCCAACTGCAGGATCTCGTGCTCGACGCGCCGTTGATCGGGCGTCTGCGGCAATGGCGTGAACTCGCCGTTGGAAATCATCTGG
>Ga0134122_10004012_pt1 | contig 10928 bp, 18 predicted proteins | sample KB302_FD_96461 | JGI IMG/M metagenome (GOLD analysis project Ga0134122, IMG submission 96461) | Terrestrial soil microbial communities without Nitrogen fertilizer from Kellogg Biological Station, Michigan, USA - KB3-0-2 | ecosystem: Environmental > Terrestrial > Soil > Unclassified ... | reverse complement strand
TGCGGCGGCCGGCTGCCTTAGGGCGGCGCGCTACCGTTCTCCCAAGGCGCCGGTAGCTCAGCTGGATAGAGCACCAGACTTCGAATCTGGGGGTCAGGGGTTCGAATCCCTTCCGGCGCGCCAAGATGTTCATTGATAATTGGGAACTTTCCTCAATTTTATCAAGCGCAATCTGCCCAGCAACTCGGCTTGGGCAGACCCTGGGCAGATCGGCAGAGGACAGCCGCAGCGGTCATCACAACATCAAGCTGGCGATCGGATAACGAGATCATGTCTTGCGCTCCCGATTCCATGGATTGTCCGGATCGAAATACGAGATTGAAATAGAGAGACCGCCGCGAGGCGGTCTTTCTGTTAGTCATGTCCGCTTATGGCCCATAGCCGACATTGCTAGTTGCATTGCACATGTCTGCTGTTGGGGGGAAAGCGGACACGGCTATTTGCGGCATGTCTGCTTTTGCGGTCGCTATTGGGGGTAAAGCGGACATCGCTTTTTGCAGCGCAAGCGCATATGTCTGCTAATGATCCAAAGCGGACATGTCAGCTGCCGCAACAAGGAGCTCTTTTTCGAACGTCGCGTGCTTCGCTCGGTATTCGCTCAACGAAAATAAAACGCGCGTAAAATTACTCCACCTGACTACCTGCTGTGTCAAATTTTATATTTATTGGGCCAAGGTCCAATTTTTTACGTGTTCGCGAAAGCTTTAATTTCACCACGTGTCCCGATGCACGACTCTAACAAAAGCAATTTGGGAGGAGTGCTATGCTAAAAATCGCAACAACTTTCTGTGCAATCGTTATCGCCGTCTCCGCTTTTTCAACCTCTGCCGACGCGCGCTGGGCCGGAGGCGGTGTCCGCATGGGTGGATTTAGTGGCGCCCGCATGGGCGGGTGGAGCGGTGCCCGCATGGGGTGGAGTGGTGCTCGCTTTGCTGGCCCTGCGAGATTCGCTGGTCCGGCCAGGTTCGCTGGTCCAGGCAGGGTTGCTTGGGCGGGCAGAGGCGCTTGGGCCGGAAGAGGAGTCTGGGCAGGCAGATGGGCAGGCGGCAGATGGGCCGGCTGGCGCGGTGGTCGCTGGTGGCCGTGGTGGGGTGTCGGCGCCGGCGTCGCACTGGCCGCCGGGTGGCCCTACTACGGCGGCTACGGTTACGACGATTGTGTCCAGTGGAGGCCTGATTGGGGCTGGGTGAACGTCTGCAGCGGTCCGTACGGCGGTTACTGGTGATGTCCTGAGACGGGAACAAACGTTACGTTGAGAGCCGGTCGCCTCCCAGTGGTGCTTGGCCTCAACCGGCGGTCGGGTGCTCGCGCATCCGACCGCTGCGCATTCGTGGACGATCAAGTTCGACCATTTGCGGCATGTCTGCTTTTGCGGTCGCTATTCAGGGTAAAGCGGACATAACGTTTTGCGCTGCAAATGTCCGCTAGTGACCCAAAGCGGACATCGTCAGTAGAGGGTCGTCGTTCAAACCGGCTTCTGCTATGATGATGATCCAGTGGGCACGGGATATTGCCTTGCGCAAAATAGCATCGGTATTGATGGCCTTATCGTTTCTGACGTGCGCGCCAACAAAATTGGTCGCAGGCGATGAGCCATTTGGTCTGGAGAAAGTCGTCGCGCCCGAAAGCCACAACACCGTGGCCGAATGGCGAAAGCTAATGGCCAACGTCGCGTCCGCCAAACGGGAGCTTGAGAAATGTCTTGCGGAAGCGGATCGTTGTAGCGCGTCTCAAAAGCGGTTTGTGGCCCTAATCAAAGAGGCCAAAGGTCGTCATGGCCGCGCCAAAATCGAACTCGTCAACGAACGCATTAATGGTCAGGTCCGCTACGCGCCGGACCAGGCGCAGTGGGGCACCGCTGACAAGTGGACGCTTCCCGTTACTGCCAGCGAGGATGGTTCAGTGAACAGAGGAGCGGGCGACTGCGAGGACTATGCGCTTGCCAAATACGTGGCGCTGCATCAGGCCGGAGTGCCCGACGAAAGTTTGCGCATGGTGTTAGTGCACGACAAGGCCGTTCGCGAGGATCACGCCGTTCTTGCCGTACGCGACGACAGCAAATGGCTCATTCTCGACAATCGTTGGAATAAACCGATCGAAGATACCGAGCTCACGCGGTTTACACCGCTTTTCGTTGTCGAAAAAACCGGCGTAAAACGCCTGGCGAAAGCATTCCGTTTAAACGACCGAATGACTATCGCACCATCTCCAGTGCCTGCGAGCAAAGCTGGTTCTCAGCAATAGGACAGTGAACCAAGGTCCAGCGTTCCAACCGGCTGCACATGTCCGCTTTCGGGGGAGAACCCAAAGCGGACATCGGCGCATTACGACCGGGGATGCTCGACGCGGTTTCCATTTGCATCCAGTACGATGTTGGTGGCAGCTATATTTTCTGCACCGATGATTTGCATCATCGCCAACACAATGGCCGCTATGAGAATTACTTTTCTAAACGTTTGCAACGAAGCTCTCGTCAGAAACAACACGGCACGCCTTTAGGCGATCACACGCTTCGCATTTGAACACTTGCGTGAGCGTGTATCCGTCGCGTGTATGCACTTCTAGGTCAGAATGCCACGCCATTGGTTGCTCGCATTTCGAGCAACTGGGCCGTTGGATTGCATCGCGCATCGGGTACTCCACTGTCTGCAGGCGAGCCCGGGACGGTCTACGCGACTTTCCCGACCGCAGTTTCGATGTGTTCACACCTAGGGCAAACGAAAGTAAGTAGCTCGTAGCCGGGGCGCTCTGCTTCTATTCCAAATAGGTGTGTCGCTGTTCCGCAGTCGGAACAGTTTGGTCGCTTAATGGAATCGGAGTGCAGAGTGGCTGGTTGGTAAAGAATCATCGGCATTGGGCCTTTGTTGATTATTCTGGTGCGTGTCTCTCTCGACATGCCTGGTCCTATTTTTTGAACTTGACCGTCACCGTTTCGGAATGGTCGCATCGCGGACATTCAAAGGTGCGTTGATCGTAGTCAGGCCTGTCAGTTGGCTCGATGCGAGCAAGCCACATTCCCTCACCGCATTTGAGGCATGGCGGTTTTTCAATCAGCTCGGACGGATTATGGAGATAAGATTGCTTCATGACGCACTCTCCCGTTACCTAGCTCAGGCGGGAGTGCGATTGGTCTCTCAGCCACCGACGCCTGGGACAGAGCCGCGGTCGATGATGCTTAAACGGTGCGCTCAATCCACGACAGAGTCGATCCGCGAAAGACTTGAGACCCGTAAAAGGCATCGGTTGAGTAAGTGGAACTCGGGGCAAAATAGCCCCGTAATATCAATGGCGTTTCGCTTCGAACTGCGTGCGTAGCTGAACGCCCAAAAATAAATTGAGTCGGTTTCGGATCATCTCCGAAATCAGCCTCTGAGGCTTGGCGGGATGTCCGCTTATGGCCCGAAGCAGACATGAGCTACTGCATCGCACACGTCCGCTTTCAGGGGTAAAGCAGACATGGGCTGGTGCACCGCAAATGTCCGCTAATGACCCAAAGCGGACATTGCTCGCCTGCCAGCACGTCTTCTAAAATTGCCTGGACACAAATTTTTCCCGCTCGTTGTACGGAACTTCGGTGGTGCCCTTTGTTTTAGCTGCAATCCTCCTAAGATACTTTTTCATCTCATGGTCTTTCAAATCCGCAAACGAAATTGAGCGCCAAAACTCGCCCAATGAAAGCCGATTCGCGTCGTGGGAGGGGAGATAAACAATATTCCGCCCTTCAAGGAGGATCACCTCGGGACCAACATGCTCATAGGGTCCAAATCTTGGATCTGTTGCAGTCGCGGGCGGCACCATAGGTACGATATCGTTCTCATCGACAACCCGCGCCAGCGGCAGGAAACTCAGCCGTTTTACGCCATCGGCGGTCGTGAATCGTGGCTGTCCAAACGTCACCACACGAACAACTTCCACGCCGTCCTCAATCAGGTAGATCGTTAGAATGGCCGCGACAGCTCCGCCAAGAGAATGGCCGGTCACATAAGTCTTATAGCCAGGCTTCAAGCAGGGATTCACATCGTCATATATCGCTCGAGCCGCTAGATCGAAACCGGCATGCACCGGAATGCCGGTCTTGCGGTCTTCGCGCACTCTGATTCTAAAATCCTCAGAAAAGTTCTCGTCGTTTGCTGTTCCACGTACCGTGATGAACTGCGTACGGGTCTTGTCATTCCGTTCCAGAAAATACCTCACATCGGTCTGGCCCGGCGAGTTGATACGAACCGTTAAAGGATATTTTGAGCGGATAACAGATTTAGCTGCATAAGCAGCGCTTGCTCTCTCAGCGTAGGTATAGAGTTCGCCGAAGTTTATATTTTCAGGGGTAATCTTTGAGCCAATGCTCTGCAGCTCAGTTGTTGATATCCCAACACATGCCGTAAGCAGCGAAACAGAGGTCGCCAAACTCGCCAGAAAAAAGATGTGGCGCTGTCTAATCAACTTGACCCGGCTAACTGGTCCATCAACTGATGGAATTCTCCGAAGCAACACCTCATAACGCGATTCAGAGGCCGCACGGTATTGCCCCAAGGGGCAATAACTGCAACGAACAGAACAATATGACACTCAGCCCACGCCACCTCGCCGACGCATGCACCGGCTCACGCAAGAGGAGTGGGCGCGATGGCCAATGCACATCACGCGTTTGCAATAATCGGGAATCTGTTGCGATCGATGGTACGCCGTTGCTGGGTGCTCCTGTGCCGTTTTTATGCCCCTTCGGGCAATACCGTCGCCCAAAATGTTTGCGCTAAAATTGCGCCGTCAGACGCCGAAGTTGCAACGATAACACCATGAGGTGGTCAAATGCGTATGTCATTAATTTTCGGAATCTGCGCCGCGTTCCTCTTCACCCTGCACACTGGCGTCTCACACGCTCAGACGAGTTATACTGGGTATAGAAGTCCAAAGTCGGAGACGGCCTGCTACAAGTGCTGTAGACGCTGGCAAGCCAGGATGGGTTGGTCAGGGGCCAGACTCGAAGCATGCTCGCAAAAGTGCATGATCGGGACGGGCCGTAACTGCTGACCGCAATTCCTATCCTTACGATACGTCCGACCGGCGATCAGACCGCGTAAGCCTGAGCCGTTGGACCGAAGGACACACCAGCAAGAGCAGCGACAGCAGCAAAGGTCAGGCGATGTCGCCAACGCCACAGAACACAGGCGATGATAGAATGCGTTTATTGCTTTCGGGTGCCGTTATCATCGGGTTGTTTGGAACGATACCAGAGCCCGCATCCGCTCAATTTTATGGACCGGGACCGTGGTGTGCGGTGACAAACCAAGGCATCGGCGATTTTTACTGGGATTGTCAGTTTTGGTCCCTTCAGCATTGCGCATCTAACGTGATTGCCGGTAATCGCGGTTTCTGTAATCAGAATCCGAGTTTCGTTCCGGGCCCGAGAGATCGCAGATATCGGCGATCTTACCGCTATTAGTCTGGTTAGATTTCGAGCTCCTGGATCTATCGTCGCGGGCCATAGAGAGGAATTTGATGCAGTTCGTCAGTGATTACATGAAAGCTATAGATTTTATTGCTTTAGCGGCGCTCGTCGTTATCGGTGTCGTTTCATTCTATCGTCAGGGGTCTATTTTGCTTTTGGTTGCAGCAATCGTCGTAGCCATTTGGGGTGCAAGTCGCGTGTTTGGTCTCTTCTGACGGATCGTTACAGTTCGTGGCGATCCAGTACGATCAAGTGATGATTGGAGATGTCAAATGGTGCACATTGGACTCGCCGCCACATCTGCATTCAAAGACGTATCGCCTTTGTCGGTATCGCTTCGCCGATGGAAGCGCCTCGCTTTCGCGCTCCTGCTGAGTGGCCTATTCATGTGCCTGCCTGCTCGCGGCCACGCGGCCGGCCTCGACTGCCCCGAAACGGGTCCGGGTGCAGTTCCAAATCTTCTCACCGGCCTCCAATTGAAACTGGTGATGTCCGGAAACAGTGTCGATCTTGCCAACGAGATCAACTACGTCATCAATAAGCTGCAGATCGAGAAGCCCAACATCTCTTACGCCGAACTGACGAATGTCATGGTCGCCGCTTATTGTCCGGTGATCGCGGGCATGGCTAATTTGTCGGCATCAGAGAAATGGCGCCTCATGCGTCAGTTCGATACGGCTCTGCAGCAACAGCTCGCCGCCAACACCTTGGCGCCGGGAACGCTCATTATTGCCAACGTTCCCCTTCCACCTGCGGTCTACCGTGAGCTTCAGAGTCAGGCAGCGATGGCGGATAAAACGCCGGCGCAATTGATGGCGGCGATTCTCTCTCGAGCCGCGGGCGCTCAATGATCGTAGCGATAGGGGCCGCAAGGGTAGTAATTCAAGCCCCATGGCGAAGGCGCAGTGCACCAACGAATACCGTACCAATGCTCTCCTCGCGCTGCGCGGTGGCGGTGGTGCGCGTTCGCAACACTCGATAGTGTCACAACGCCGGCTGCAACGATAAGAGTTATAGCTCGTAATTTGATACCCATGGCCTTCGCCTTTCCGGTTTCAATCTCAGTATCGAAGATGATGCTTGGGGTTGCCAGGCCGTTGCCTCTCTGTACCATTCGACGCCGTTGTTAGGGTTGGCTGATTGCCCAAGCGACCAGACCGATGACCACGATGACGAAGAGCCCGACGACTCCAATCTGAAGCGGACCGGCCCTGCCTTCGCTCAATCGCAACATAGGGTCGGGCTCCAGCTTGATTTCCTCTTGAAGGTCGCGGTCAGATATCGCCTTCGGATGCCGTTTCTCATTGGCCATCGTTGCAGCTCCATCGCTTCGTCGAATTTTTCACAGTCGTTTGCTTCCAAGACACAGTGGCAACCGGTTTAAGAATTTGAGTCTATTTTGGTACCCGGCGAAATTGCCCTTAGGAAGGACGAGGCTACCGCGCAGAACGCTTTTCGGGAGAGGTGCGCTATTGGCGCTTAGTGGACACGGGCTAGTGCACGGCAAATGTTCGCTTTCATGGGTCAAACCGACATTGGGAAGCGCTTCAGTTGGACTACGGTCCAATTGCTCGCGCCGCGCGTTCATCAAACAATCCCGGTAAAGAGGCAACGACCCGCCGTGACGATGCTGCTATCGATGGCCACCGTCACAGTGATGGTTGTGCTGTTGTCGAGCGTAAGGCTGGCCTCGGCTCTTAGCGGAGGCCTCCCTACATCGCCGAAGGCGACAAGGCGACATTGGAGTAACCATGTCCATCCGCGATCACATTAGCCAGGCAGCACAGGAAATGGCAGCGCACACCAAAGAGCGCCTGTCTCATATCGAGCGCCGTCTTGTCGAGGCTAAGGAGCAGGTAGCGAAGATAGAGGCGGAACACGAAGCGGCGCGCCTTGCTCCCCAACGGCTTTCCGATTTTCCGATTGAAAGCGGGGGTAATTATCTTTGTCCCCGCTGCGGCGTTGAAAAAGGCGGTCTGTCGCCGCTCCGGCACATTCCGAACGATGCGCGCGATGATCTTCTCCGCTGCCCAGTGTGCGAATACGAACTCTTAATTCCGCATGTGTAACCGTGCAATTTTCCCAAAGGTTGCGCAGGCATAGCTCGTGGAAAGAGCCAGCCGCGCCGCTCTTTCTGGCTAGTCAGACTGCTGCAAATGTGCCGAAAGTTGCCCCTGCAGCTTTTTGGCTTCGCTTTCGTAGTGGTCGCCAAGTTTCCGCAGTGCCTGCTTTACCGCCCGATCCTGGGTTAGCCGGGCCTGCGAATGGCACAGTCGGGCAAGGTTAAGCAGTTCGCCTTCAATCGACATGAGAATCTCTGAGCCGCGATTCCTCGGTCGTCGTCTCCCTATTCCCCTTCACCTGAACGGCTCATGGCCGGCAGATTAAAGTTCCGTAAGCAATCTTGCGAGAAAAGCCGGCGCCGCCATTTCACGTTTGATGCGGATGAGATTGAGCCGCCGTTCCGACGGCGGGTTATCGAGCGTAGCGAGGCGGCGTCGATGTTTGGATCGCTCAAGAATTTCATCGTGAGCCTCGTGGGGGACACGAGGCTGCACAAATCCGAAGATAGGGATTGCCAGCTCGCAACCGCGGCGCTGCTTACCCGTGTAGCAACCATCGACAGTGAAATGTCAGAAGCTCGACGAGAAAAGCTCCACGCCCTTCTGAAATCGCACTTCGGACTCGACGATCTTGCCGTGGCGCAGTTGGTCCGTGACGCCACCGAAGCCGCCCGAAGCGCGGTTGATCTCTATCATTTCACCCGCCAGCTCAATGGTGTTCTCGACAATGAAGGCCGCCAACGTGCTGTCAAAATGATGTGGCAAGTTGCTTATGTTGACGGGCGCGCGAACGAATTTGAGAGCAATATCATCTGGCGTAGCGCCGACCTGTTAGGAGTTTCGTCTCGCCAGCGCATAGAGCTTCGCCAGCTCGTTGCGTCGGACAGGGCGGCAACAAAATGGGATGTGACTATTGAACGGTAACGCTGACTTGAACTGCAGACGTGCCACTGCCGCCGGGTCCGCTACCGGAAAGCGTGAACGTAAAGCTGTCCCGCCCCGTAAACCCGGGTTGCGATTGATATAGCACGGCATCGCCGCCAGCGCCCACTGATGCCGAACCGTTGCGCGCGGGAACGCTGATCGTAACCGATGTGATTACGTTGGTTCCGCCCACGCCTGGGTCAATTTGGCAAACTTGTCCGCTGCCGACGAGCATCGCCGTACTGGTATTCGAGCCGAGATACGGGATGGACCACGGCTCAACCGCACAATCGGCATACGCTGGCCAGTAGCTGCACCCCAGTAGAACCGAAGCTACGATGAGAGCGCGCCACATTGTCGTCTCCATAATGCAACCAAGCATCGGCCGGACACAGCCAATTTCGGCAGTCCGTAGAGACGGTTTGATCATCCCACCCCAATTGTTAACGTGGTAGTGCCCTTTGGGGCAGGCTTCTGACCGAATGCGGACGTGCGACACTGTCACGTTTCGTTGCCCTTAGGTCCCACTTACGCTGTCGCAATTTCCAGGTAACATTGAACCAACCCGAGCTAGCCAAGCCGTTCAATCTTATGTCGACATCGTGGGGCTGAAGATGACTCGATTGATTTTAGTTATCACCGTCTCTTTTGCTTGTGTGTTCCTCGATCTGCAGCCAGCAGATGCCGAAGTCGCCTCTCACACCTTTGCGGCCGCTCAGACAGCTAAACAGAAATGCGTAAATACCTGTCGTGCACGCTATCGAGACTGTCGTCGCCTAAAGCAGTTGCCATCGTTTGAATGTCGGAGCGTTTACCAGGACTGCACCCGTTACACTTGTACTGGTTTAGGACCCGGATGACCGAGGGAGGAAAATGCTTCGACTTCAGCTCTTACTGTTTGGAATCGCCATCACCAGCATCACAACTGTCCAGGCCATGCCATTCAGCCGGCCACAAACTGGATCAGTTGTACCGGTCGCAGCAGGATGTGGCCTCGGCGTCAATCGGGCCCTTGATTACGGGTGCTTTCCAATCTATCCGCCTTCTTACAGGACTTATAACAACCCTTATTACGTTGGTTACTATGCGACTTACGATCGTGGATATCCCTGGTGGTGGTACTACGACAGGGCCCGACACCGACGCTAACCTTTATCCACTTTTGCTCCTTAGCGGATATCACTAGTTGCGCTGCACGTGTCCGCTTTTGAGTCATTAGCGGACGTTTAGCGATGCCCGCTTTACCCCTGAAAGCAGACACCGGCGCGCCACCTATTCCTTCCCGCGAATACCAGGCCGATCCGGCGGGGCAGGGACTGCCCCAAAGGGTAATTTCGCCTCATAAATTTGCAGGTCACAGTTCGGTTTATCCACTCCTGCGACTGATGAGGCATTGCGGTGGAAGAGATCGGCCAACTTGTTGCTGGCCTGGAAAGTTTCGTTCGCAACTACGGCGCATTCGCGGTCATGCCGATTCTCGCGATCGAGGCTATAGGCGCGCCGGTCCCCGGCGAGTCGCTGTTGATATTTGCGTCAGTGTTGGCCGGCCGTGGAGAAATGTCTTTGCCGTCTCTCTTGATCTTCGCGTGGGTCGGCTCGGTCCTTGGCGACAATCTGGGCTATCTGATCGGCAGAAAGCTCGGACGAGGTACTATTTTGCGCTACGGGACAAAGATCGGTCTCACTGACGAACGCTTTAAAGGGATTGAACGTGTGTTTGCCCGCTACGGCTCCGCCGCGGTGCTGTTCGCTCGCTTCTTTAGTATTCTGCGCCAACTCAACGGCATCGTGGCGGGAACGCTGGGAATGTCCTGGTGGCGTTTCGTATTGCTCGATGCAGCCGGTGCAGCACTCTGGGTAACGGTTTGGGTGCTCGGCCCTGCCTATTTCAGCGAGCACCTGACTTTCATTGTCGGGCTGGCGCATCACACCAAGGTGGTCGCGAGTTTCCTGGTCGCAGCTGGTCTCATCCTTGTACTTGTCCTTTTCATCCGGCGTCTACGCGTGACGGGCTGGCAGGTGCGGCGATGATTACAGGCGACAGGACGGCTACGTCTGCACGGCTGAGATCTGGGGGATCATCATGAGCGATTTTATGCCGAACGATAAATCAGCTGCTCCCACGACAGCCCCGAAGAGTATCTGGCTCAAGGAGCTGCCATACGCTGTTGTACTGATCCTTACACTCCTTGGCGTCGCCTATACGAGCTTCACGAGACGGCCGACGACAGGTTATTGGGAATTTCTTGTGCCTGTGATGGGGGTCGTCTGTATTTGGAGCGGCTGGCGCTACGCGCACGATAAAAAGACACAACTCCGCCTAATCTGGACCCAGGCAGTACATTGGCTGGCCTTCTTTGCCGCCATGAATCTGCTGTTGCTGCCCAGCGTGCAGAGAATGCTGAATGCGGATGCCACCGGCCTCGCTATTCTTCTTTTGCTGGCGCTCGGCACGTTTGTTGCCGGTATCCACATTCCTGCGTTGGAGGTTTGCA
>Ga0134122_10004010_pt1 | contig 10931 bp, 11 predicted proteins | sample KB302_FD_96461 | JGI IMG/M metagenome (GOLD analysis project Ga0134122, IMG submission 96461) | Terrestrial soil microbial communities without Nitrogen fertilizer from Kellogg Biological Station, Michigan, USA - KB3-0-2 | ecosystem: Environmental > Terrestrial > Soil > Unclassified ... | reverse complement strand
TGGCCTCGGAATGGAGAGGTGAGCTGAAATGAAAGGGGAATGTATTGTGCAATCCAAAAATCCAGCTCTCATTACCGAGACGGTTCAAACGGCGATTACGGCCGTCGAGTACGGCACATTTCAGAACGCATACGATCACTTCAATGCCGCATTGTTCGGTGGGCGGCTTCCTCAAGTGCTTATCACCTTCCAGCGCCGTTCTCGCGTGCGCGGATATTTTTCACCTGAGCGATTTCAGAGTCGTAACGAAAAGAACGAAGTTATTCACGAAATTGCATTGAACCCCGATGAGTTTCCCGAACGGAGCGACGAGGGAGTCCTCTCAACGCTGGTGCATGAAATGGCGCATGTCTGGCAACAGGAATACGGCCGGCCCGGCCGAGGCCGTTATCACAATCGTGAATGGGCCGTCCTGATGCACAGCATTGGCCTGATGCCGAGTGCTACCGGCGAACCAGGCGGCGCGGCGACCGGCGACCATGTGTCCCATTACATCCTTAAGGACGGGCTTTTCCTGTCGGCTTGTCGGACCTTTCTGGAGAAATACCGCTTGATATGGGAATCGTCGGGAATGCAGCGCGGGAGGCAGTCAGGCACGCAGGCAGGATTGGAGGGAACGATGCAGCCTTTGGAGAACGGTAACGCGACTGAGCATACTCAGGGCGCAATCAGAAAGACCCAAACACGGAGCAAATTCACCTGCCCAATATGCGGGCTCAATGGCTGGGCGAAACCCGATGCGCAGATGGATTGCCATGTCTGTTCGGCGGAAGTCGGAGAGGCGATCATGATGTGCCCGGAAGAGCAATGACGATAGGAGCGTTAGCGACCCTAGCTCTGATAGGGGACATGTCTATACGGAAATCTGTGGATAACTTTATGCGAAGAACACCACAAGTTTTGGTTGCAGATTGCGACAACGGCTACTACTTTTCGCACTTCCAAAAACGCGAGTTGGAGAAGCTGCCGTGATCTTCGTAAATCACGTTAAAAATGCGAGTCAGGCGAAGGATTACTATTCGCAGCACCTCGCTCCGGGGGATTATTTCATCGGCAAGGATGCCGCCGAAATGAAAGGCCAGTGGCACGGACGTGGTGCAAAAATGCTGCACCTGTCCGGCGAAGTTGCCCACGATGATTTCCTGAAGCTCTGCGACAACATTAATCCTTCGACCCTCGAAAAATTGACTGCGCGTACCAAAGACGACCGCCGCGTTTTGACCGATTTCACCTTCGATGCACCGAAGTCGGTAAGCCTTGCCTACGAGCTGGGTAAAGATGAGCGGGTCTTGGGTGCCCTCCGTGTATCCGTCCGGGAAACGATGGCGGAAATCGAAACCGCTGCACAGACCCGCGTTCGGAAGGGCGGTAAGGATGTCGATAGAAAAACGGGCTCAATGTTATGGGCCGAGCATATCCACAGGACTACGCGTCCCGTGGATGGTTCGCCCGACCCTCAACTGCACTGTCATGCCACTGTTTTCAATGCAACTTTTGATTCCGTGGAGAATCGTTGGAAAGCGATTCAGCTAGGCGATATCGTCCGCGACAAAGGCTATTACCAGGCGGCGTTTCATTCGCGTTTGGCAGGCAAGCTTAAAGACCTCGGATACGGAATTGAAAAGGACGGCAATTCGTTTCGGTTAGCTGGTATTGAACGCGCCACGGTTGAGAAATTCTCACGCCGCACCGCCGTTATCGAAGCCGAAGCGGAACGACTTGGAATTGATGATGCGAAATCGAAAGGCCAGCTTGGCCGCAGGACACGCGAGAAGAAAAGCAAAGAGCCCGTCAGCATGTCTGCGCTGCGTACAAAATGGGACAGCCGCCTCACGCCGGAAGAGCGTCTGGCAATCAAAACGGCGGGAAGTGGATTGGCCAGAGGTGACGATGCGATAACGCCGGAACAGGCGAAGGAATTCGCGATGGAGCATTCGTTTCAGAATGCTTCCGCCGTTTCTGAAAAACGCCTGAAAGCCGAAGCGCTTACCTATGCAGTCGGTTCCGTCCGTCCGGAAGATGTTGCCGATATAGCGCAGCATCCGGAAGTGATTGCCAAAGAGCGGGACGGCCAATTAATGACCACAACACAGACCGTGCTCAATAACGAAATTGCCTTCCTGCAATTCGCGAAGGACGGGCAGCGCAAATTCAAGCCGTTTGTAGATGCCTCTTTACTTTCGAATGATGCTTTCGCCGGGCTATCGGTAGACCAAAGGAAATCCGCTCTTCATATAGTCACAAGCCGCGATCAGGTGACAGGAATGGTCGGTAAGGCTGGTACGGGCAAAACAACCTCCATGCGCTCCACGCGGGATGTACTGGAAAGCGAGACCAGCCTGCATGTTTATGCGTTCACGCCATCGTCGCAGGCTTCGCGAGGTGTACTGGCAAAGGAAGGATTCAAAGACGCAACCACGCTCGCAACGCTTCTGAAAAGCACAAAAATGCAGGAGCAGGTGAAGGGGCAAATTATCTGGGTTGATGAGGCCGGGCAGATTTCATCAAACGACATGAAGGAACTCATGGATGTTGTGAAAAAAGGCAATAACCGTCTGATTCTCTCCGGGGATTACACCCAGCATTCCAGTGTCGAGGCTGGCGATGCCTTCCGGCTTCTGGAACAGGAAGCGGGTGTCCGTCTTGCTCGCTTGACGGAGATTCGCAGGCAGACCGATCCCGGATACAAAAAGGCCGTGGAATCCATCTCGCAAGGTACCGGCAAAGCCGCGCAAAAAGGATTCGATGCGCTCGACCGGATGGGCTGCGTTATTGAAGCCACAGGTGAAGAGCGCCATAGCATGCTCGTCGCCGACTACCTGAAAGCGCAGGACGAGGGACGCAGTGCGCTAATCATCGCGCCGACCCACGCCGAAGGCCAGAAGCTCACCGATGAATTGCGCCAGTCGCTGAAAGCGCGCGGCGCTCTGGGCAAGGACCATGTGTTCATCGCCCGCCGTTCCACCGGATGGACGGACGCACAAAAGGGCGATGCCCGCAATTACGAAACCGGCATGGTGCTGGAGTGGAACCAGAACGCCAAAGGATTCACTCGTGGTGATAAGGCTGTTGTTATCGAAGGCGAAAACGGACCGTTGCTGCAGAAGCAGGATGGAACAAGGGCGGCGCTGCCATCGGGCAACGCGGACCGTTTCGAAGTGTACCGGACGCGTGAGGTTGCCATTGCGCGCGGCGACCGCATCCGCATTACCCGCAATGGCGAAGCCAAGGTCGAGGGTCAGACCAAAGGTACGCGCCTGAATAACGGCGATATTTTTACGGTCGAGGGGTTTTCCAGGGAAGGCGACATCCGGCTCGAAAACGGGAAGATGCTTCCCAAAAACTTCGGACATTTTAGCCTCGGCTATACGGATACAAGTTTCAGCAGTCAGGGAAAAACGACAGACAGGGTCTTTATTTCCGTCGGCAATGAATCGCTTCCTGCGGCAAATCAGCAACAGTGGTACGTCTCTGCATCACGTGGCCGGGAAATGGCGAAAGTATACGTGGACTCCAAAGAGGACGTGCGTAACGCCATCGCCCGCACCGGGCAACGGCTTTCTGCCGTTGAGCTGACGCATACAAAGCTGCGGGATTCTTGGCGCAAGCGTTTTTCCCAATCGCTGGAACGCAATCGTGTGGGGCGCTTCTTGAAGGCGCGCGCGAACGCCATTGCCGAGCAGTGGCGCGGGCGTGAAGGGGTGAGCTATGCCTGATACCAAGAGCAAATTCCTGAAGGATCTCATCAATAAAAACAGTCCCTTGGCCGATGAACCGAAGAGCTTTTCCAGCGAACGCCAGCACAGCGCACAGGCGTTTAACCTGCATGTGGAGCAGAAAGACGGACGGCGAAGTGAAGGCTTCGCATGGTCGCACTATTCGAACTACCAATGGACGGAGGAGGGAGGCCATGAGCGGCTCGTGGTGATTTTCGGCCCGCGCGCAGTGGAGATTGAAGGCCGGAATCTCGGCGTGCTCATCACCGAAATCCGCGAAGGCCAGTTAAACCGCATCAGCGAACTGGCAAGCAGGCAATGCGCCCTGCTTGAACAAAGCAACCCGGACAACGAACCCATTATCACCAGCGTGAAGTCGTATCCGGATTTTGAAGAAATGTTGAGAGAAATCAAAGGAGAAGACGAACGTGAAACTCGAAATGCTCGACGGGTTGAACGATGACGATTTGAGGGCAGTGGATGCGCGCTGCCTGGAGCTACTGAAACAGCACGATATTGAAAGGAAGGAAACCGCAATGGCTCAGGCACGCGCAACACTTGCGGCAGTGGGCCTTACGTTCAAAGACGTCGCGGGAGGAAAGGTCGGGAGCAAGCCCGCGAAAGGCCCGGCCTATCACACCGGGCATCAGTACCAGCACCCGACCAACAAGGCGCTTGTGTGGAAAGCCACAGGGCAGAAGCCGAACTGGCTCAGGGAACTGGAGGCAAAGGGCGGGAAGGCGATGGAGGTGGGCTTAAATGTGCAAAATTCATGAGCTGAAGCCGCGCCTGTTTGATGCCGGGGAGGTGAATATCACTATCGAAGCGTTTCAGCGCCTAAAAGAGGGCGGCGTTGAAGCGCAGGGCGGGAAGGCGCTTGGGGTGAATGACTGAACCCTGAAATCACTCGCATGTTCCCATCAATTACTCCGACCGTGAATGAAAGGAAATGGTGACGTATGAACTCTATGGGTTGTTTGAATCGCTTCGGACGCCGCTTCGGGTTTTTGGGCTTTGCGTTTTTGATAATGGTGTCACGTGCCAGGGCTGAAACCGTTGTAACGATAACCGGAACTGTCGGAGTCGGATTCGACGGAGCGGCGCTGTTCGGTGCCAAGTCCGCGCCACTGAAGGGGCTCCCTTTCACCGTTGTCTTCACATTTAAGGACGATGTGGGCGACCAGTATGCGTATAAGCCATGCTTCTCGACGGGTCCGGGGAAATACGCGTCCGGCGAAATGGGAAAAGGCGAAATGTCTCCCGGAACAGCCGTTCTGACGGTTGCGGGTAAATCCTTCACGATTGGAGTAAAGGGCCAAATAGATTCCCATATAACACTAACCGTTAATACGCAGTGTTCCGGCAGTGCTTTAGAACTCTCGGTTAATGAACATGCTCCGCTTGTTCAGGGAATGAGCTACCAGAAGACATTGGAGTACGAAAACACTGTTACGATTTTGATAGTTCCGAAGGACATCCCCGGCAGTAGGACAAAAGCTTCCCTTACACAGGAACCTGATTGGCGCAGTAGCCTGTTTTTAGAAAACCTCGATGACCCGATGCGTTACAACACCAATCTCAGCGCGTTCCTCCTTCAGGCCTATACGAGAGCTCCATTGGTGTTGAAGACATTGACTATCATCGGAGCGGTTCCGAAACCTAAATAAACGCCGGTGTGAATCAAAAAGTGAAGGGGCGACTCGCGTCGCCCCTTCGGAAGCCTATCTCCTGTTCTTCTTGAAGCTGTGCTTCCGGTGCGGATGTTTTAGTGGTACGGGAAAAGAGCGAGCCAGTGAAACCGTCCAGCAGCGTCTTTGTGGAATCATCCGCGTTGATATTCGGAAGATTCCCGTTCCCGACGTTCGCGGTGGATTCGGTGCGTATAGAGCCCCTCCGATATGAGGGCGGCGGAAACGGAAAATATCCGGATGAATCGCCATTTCTTTTCCGGGTCTTTCACCAGTTCGCCGATGACGAGCGGTGCCAGGATGCCGGCAGTACGCACCCAATGGCCGACTTCGTTCGGCGGCCTGTGGCTGGAATGCCGGTAGCCTGAATCACGGTCGCTGTCGGCGGCCTGATGCGGTTGTGGTTTTGGCGGCTGCATTTCTCGCATAAGTTACGGCGGGGAAATGGTTCGGTCAAGTGAGGACGCCGTATCACAAGCAGGCATGGTGTTTTCCCGCATATGAGTTCCTTCCTGCGCGAGCCTGCGGGTTGCAGTGGCATGATGTTTCCAATCCAGTTCTACGCCCAGCCACCTGCGGCCCAGCTTCTTTGCCGCCAACAAGGTTGAGCCGGAACCAGCAAACGGATCGAGCACCGTTTCGCCGGGCGCGGAATAGGTTTCAATCAGCGGCAACAATACCGAGACGGGCTTCTGCGTCGGGTGCAGTTTGTTTCCCGTGTTATCCATCCACTCGATGACATCGCCCAAGGGATTCTGGGGCCTCTCGGGATTTCCCTTCGCCAGTAGATAGGCGCATTCGTGCTGACAACGGACGTGCCCTACCGACGACGTATAACGTTTGGGAAAGCTGAAATGTCCCACGGGCCGGAAACCCGCCGCGCGAAATGCTTCCATGAAGCGGTCGGCATGGGGCCAGCCATAGAAACTGAAGCAATAGCCGTCGGCCTGGAGCACGCGGTACATTTCCGCGAAGCTGGGCTTGAGCCATGCGTCGTTGCAATCGTTGGCGACAGATCCTCCGCTTCGAGATTTGTAGCGGACAAGGTAGGGCGGGTCGGTCAGGATGAAATTGACGCTCTTTGAAGGAAGCTTCGGCAGGACGTGAACGCAGGCGCCTTTGATGATGGTGTTGATGAGCATGGAGGTCATGGCTGTCCCTCCCGGTTGCGTGCTACGGAATCCACGTTAACGGTGAGGCTGCCGAGCAGGTCAACTTCGTCATTGTCGTAAACGTCAATGACGATGCCTGTTTCGACACGGAGGATGCTGATATCGAAAATATCGTCCACGCGGACATAGATGCGGTCTTCATTGTCGTCTTCAGGCGGGGTGTATTCGAACTTTGCCATGGGGAAATTCCTTGCAGTGAGGGATCAAGGGAAGGGGCGGCCTTGCGAGCCGCCCCTCGGAGGCGTGGTTATTTGCCGTTCTGCGGACGGGTGCGTTCCCAGTAAAGGGTGTGGCCCTGCTCGGAGCCGGTCTTCACCAGGCGGCAGTTGATGCGCTCGGCAAAGCTCGGGTCGTCGATGCTGACGGAGAGATATTCCGCGCCTTCCTTGGAGGTCTTTTTCCATGCCGCGCCGATCTCGGAGGTGAAATCGTCGGTGATTTGGAAAACCCGGTAGTCGGGCGCGTTTTCGGTGCGCTTTTCCTGCGGCTCGAAGGTGAGTTTTGCCTTGAGCGTGAGCGTCTCGATGGTTCCTGCGTAGCCCGCGCCGTCTTTGTTGAATTTGCCGATGGTAGCCATAAGTCTCTCCTTTTCGTGTGTGGAGGCTGCCCATTGCAGCCTCGCTTACGGCGACGTTCAGGCGCGCGGATGAGCGATCAAGTCATAGCTTTTTTACTTTCGCGAGGAATGCCCCAATACTTCCATTGGGGCAGGGGAAAAAGCGTCATTGATTTGTGAGCGACGCGCGCATCGTTCGCCGGTATAAAGCGAGTCGGCATGGGATTGCGGAGGACAGAATGGAGGAGGGCTTACGGCGTCGGCACATGGAATGAACAGCGGACGCGGCGGGGAAACACGGCGGGGCGCTGGAGCATTAGTCGCCTCAGCAATGGCAGGGACATCCTCAGCGTCGACGGTATTAACTTAGCTTGCCATAAGAAGAGAGCAGCCGTAGGTTCTGGGAATTCCGCCTCGCAATTAACGCAACAAAGAGACCTCTCATGGCCGCTTCGAAATGGACGAGCCTGCACGAAGCGACCGCCCGTGGCAAACTCGGGGAAGTGAGGGCACTCATCGCCGGGGGCGCAGGCGTCAATGCCGAGGCCAAGGACAACAGGACGCCTCTGCACCAGGCAGCTGTTCGTGGCGATGCCGAGATTGTGAAGGAACTCATCGCTGCCGGAGCGGATATCGAGGCGAAGTACGATACGAACAAAACGCCACTGCATGTGGCGGCCCGACTCGACCGCGCCGGGGCAGTTGCGGCGCTTATCATCGCCGGCGCGAATGTTGGCGCGAAGGACAAAGAGGGGCAAACACCCCTGCACAAAGCTGCCGCCGCTGGCAACGCCGGGACTGTAAAGGATGTCATCGCAGCGGGCGCACCTGTCAATGGGAAGGACAGTGATGGCAATACGCCCCTGCACGAGGCAGCGCGCTCTGGCAATGCCGAGGCAGTTGGGGCGCTCATCGCTGCGGGTGCAGAAGTCAACGCGAAGAACAGCAAGGGAGGCAGGACACCCATGCACCTGGCAGCCATCTTTGGCAGAGCCGGTGCAATGAGGGCGCTCATCGTTGCGGGTGCTGATGTCAACGCGAAGGACGATGAGGGTCAGACACCACTGCACGGGACAGCCTTCTGCGGCACCACCGAAACAACAAAGGAACTCATCGCCGCGCATGCCGATGTCAATGCGGTGGACCATGAGGGCCAAACACCGCTGCACGAAGCCGCCCTTTCCGGAAAGGCCGAGTCAGTTGAGGCGCTCATCGCTGCGGGCGCGGATGTCGGGGCGAAGGATAGTGAAGACCAAACGCCCTTGGATAGAACTCGGAACGAATCAGTCAAAGAGATGCTGCTATCAGCCGAAGGAACCCTGTGGACAGACAAGGCGAAAGACAAGAAAGGCAGCCCTTCACAGGCAAGGTAATGACGGAAAGCACGGTTACGAAGCCATGGCTGCGGCGGTGCGGTCTTGGGCTTGAACGCGGGCGACGAAACTGGCTGGGACGGTTTTCTCTTCGGGCTGGGGGGCTTCGTCCACCACCTGCATGTCATGCTTGTCGAGGTCAAGAGCTGCGTTGAGCTGCGCCTGTTTAGCCAGTAGTTCTTTGAGGCGTGTCTCATGCTCGAACGGGCGGCCCATCTGCGCTTTGTATTCGTTGAGGGTTTTCTCCTGCCGCTCGATTTCACGCTGCTCTTCATCGGCCTCGCGGTTCAGTCCGCGCAGGATATGTTCGATGCTCTGGATCGTGCCCACGGGATTTTCGGGGTTGAAATTGGCTTTGTACTTCTCCTTTCCCCGGATGATCAGGTCGGGCACGTCTTCTTGTAACTGGCTTCCACGGCTCAGGATTTCAAATCCCTTGAAGTGTCCACGTACTTTCGCGGTCTGGTCATCGCGCCATGACATGACGACATCATTCAGTGCCTTGGCCGCTTCCTCGCGCGCACCCTTTCCGGAGTATTCATGATTTCCGATTTTCATCGTGAAGCAGTCGCTGGTATCGGCGTCGCGGGTGAGGATGTCGGCGGAAACGGCGGCATGGTATTTCCGGGCGCGGTCGATGCGCTCCGGAATATTGCGCACCTGCCAGCGGATATTGTGCTGCTGGTTGATGTGGGACGCGCGGAGCTGGTCGAGCTTGCGGATCTCGGTATCCACCCTGACCTTTTCCATCACTGCCGGGTTGCCCGATGCGATGGCTTTGATTTCCGCGTAGGTGAGAACGCCGCCTTCGAGGTCTTCCGCCTGGCGCACGGTCACGCTGCCGTTCATCACCTGATTGATGAAACGCGCTTTCGTTTCCAGCACCTGCCACATATAAGCGTCAAAGCTGCCTTCGGTGACGTAGCGGTGGATTTGTATCGTGGGATTCTCATTGCCTTGCCGCAAAATCCGGCCCTCTCGCTGCTCGATGTCGCGCGGTCTCCATGGGGCGTCGAGGTGATGGAGTGCGGCGAGTTTCTTTTGCACATTCGTGCCTGCACCCATTTTCTCGGTGGAACCCAGAAGGATGCGGATGCGTCCCGCGTTTACGGAATCGAACAGCGTCTTCTTCTGCACGTCGGTTTCGGCGTCATGGATGAAGGCGATTTCTTTTGGCGGGACGCCTTTTTCGATGAGCTTGCACTTGATGTTGTCATAGACGTTGAAGCGGTCGGGGTTCGGTGTCGAGAGGTCGCAGAATACAAGCTGCGTTAGGCGCTTGTCCTCACCTGCTTCCCATGTGTCGAAGATTTTCTCTATGGCGCGGTCCACTTTGGTGTCATGGGTTTCCGCAAATGGCCGGACCAGGCGCATGTCGAGCGCGGCCTTCCTGCCGTCGCCGGTAATCTTCAGCATATTGTCGATTGAGGGGTCAATCTTTGTGCTCTTGAGTTTCTGCGCGCGTTCCACCAGCGTCTGGACATATTCCTTAAGCTCTGCTGATGCCGGAGCGGCGGTGATGTGGGGCTTGCCTCCTTCGACTTCAGGACGGGGCAGGTGCAGCATGTCCGCCGTCTGCACGTCGGCGACGGAGCGGAACATCGAAAGCAATTCGGGAAGGTTCACGAATTTCGCGAACCGCGTGTGCATGCGGTAGCCGGAGCCGTCGGGGGCAAGTTCCAGCGCGGTCACGGCCTCGCCGAAGTTGGCGGCCCATGCGTCGAAATGTTCGACTCCGGCGGCTTTCAGCGCCTCGGGTGCGAGATAGCGCTGCAATGTGTACATCTCGGCCATCGTGTTGGAAATCGGTGTGCCGGTGGCGAATACTACGCCACCGCCACGCTCGGCGAGATAGCGCGTCTTCATGTACATGTCGAGCGCCCGGTTGCTCTCCGTGTTGGGAAGACCGGCGATGCGCGTCATCTTGGAAGTGAAGCCGAGATTTTTATACAGGTCGGATTCATCCACAAATATCCGGTCGATGCCCATCTGCTCGAACGTAATCGCATCGTCCTTGTTCTCGCGGTCGGCGCGTTCCTTGAGTTTGGCTTCGAGCCGTTTCTTCGCTTTTTCCAATTCCTTAACGATGCGGCGTGTATCGCCTTTCTCGGACTTCGCTTCGATGATCGCTTCTTCGAGCTGCCCAATCTGCTTACCGACGAACCGTTGGAAGGTTTCATCACTGACCGGTAAGAGTTCAAAAGACCTGTGGGAGACGATCACCGCGTCATAGTTGCCGGTAGCGATGCGAGCCATCGCCTTTTGGCGGTTGCCTGTCGTGAAGTAGTCCTTCCCGGCAACGAGGATATTGGCATGCGGATATAGTTGCAGGAATGCCGCACCCCACTGCTCGACCAGGTGATTGGGGACGACGATCATAGGCTTGGCGGCAAGGCCTAAGCGTTTCATCTCCATCGCGGCGGTTG
>Ga0134122_10004009_pt1 | contig 10931 bp, 7 predicted proteins | sample KB302_FD_96461 | JGI IMG/M metagenome (GOLD analysis project Ga0134122, IMG submission 96461) | Terrestrial soil microbial communities without Nitrogen fertilizer from Kellogg Biological Station, Michigan, USA - KB3-0-2 | ecosystem: Environmental > Terrestrial > Soil > Unclassified ... | reverse complement strand
GATGAGCGGGGTGCGGGCCTCGTCGATGAGGATGGAGTCCACCTCGTCCACGATGGCGAAGTTCAGCTCGCGCTGGACGTAGTCCTGGAGCCGGAACTTCATGTTGTCGCGCAGGTAGTCGAACCCGAACTCGTTGTTCTGCCCGTAGGTGATGTCCGCGCGGTACGACTCCTGGCGCTGCTTGTCACTCAGGTCGTGGAGGATGCAGCCCACGTTGAGGCCGAGGAAGCGGTGGATGCGGCCCATCCACTCCGCGTCGCGCCGGGCCAGGTAGTCGTTGACGGTGACGATGTGCACCCCGCGCCCGGAGAGCGCGTTCAGGAAGAAGGGCAGCGTGGCGGTGAGCGTCTTGCCCTCGCCGGTCTTCATCTCCGCGATGTTGCCCTGGTGGAGGAACATCCCACCGATCAGCTGCACGTCGAAGTGGCGCTGGCCGATGGTGCGGCGCGCGGCCTCCCGCATCAGCGCGAAGGCGTCCGGGAGGAGGTCGTCCAGCGGCTTGCCGTTCTGGGCCTCCTGCTTCCACTGGATGGTGAGGGCCGGGAACTCCTCGTCCTTCAGCCCCTTCATCTTGGGTTCCAGCTCGTTGATCCGAGCGACCTTCGGCCAGGCCTTCTTGAGCTCGCGCTCGTTCTTCGTGCCGATGATTTTCTTCAGGGTCCACTCGATCATGGCGCTTCGGACCTTCCTCGTTTTGCCCCAAAGCCGCAAACCTAAAGCGCATACTTCGCGCCGCAATGCCAACCGGCCGCCGACCGTCCGGAAAGCGCCTACCTCGTCAAGCCCGTGCGCCCAAGGTGGGCGGCTACCTCTGGCTGTGCCGTGAGGGGTTCGAACCCCATCTCTTCGAGGAGTTGGCCACCCAGGGCGCCAACCCCGCTCTCATCACGCGCGGCCTGGTCGCCAGCGATTCCGTCCCGGCCGCCTCCCCGGCCTTCGCCCGGACTGGGTTCCTGGTGGGGAAGGTGTTCGACCACGCGCCGGGGGTGCTGGGATTTCCGGACCTGGTGGGGACGATCGCCCGCTCGCTCGAGGGGCTGGTGCGCGACCGGGTGCTGTGCCTGCAGGCGTTCACGCCGGACACCGCGGCCGGCAACCGGCTGTCGGCGGACGCGGAGGCGCTGGTGAAGCCGGTGCGGGAGATGGTGCGGGTGGGTCGATTGGTGGACGACCCGAAGGCCGCGCGCGACGCCGGCGGCGTGCTGGGGCAGATCTGCCTGTGCTCGCCGGAGGTGCTGGTGGTGGGCTGGGTGGCGGCGCGCGAGGCGCTGTCGCTGGCGCCGGGCGGGCGGCGGCGGATGCGCACGGGCCCCGCGGACCTGTCGCGCGCGGCGGCCAAGCTGGAGGAGGCGCTGGACTCGTTCGGGCTGGAGCCGGGCAAGGGTGAGTCCTGCGTGGACCTGGGCGCGGCGCCGGGCGGGTGGACGGCGCGGCTGCTGGACCGGGGCGCGCGCGTCACCGCGGTGGACCCGGCGAACCTGTCGAAGGAGATCGCCAAGCACCCCAAGCTGAAACACGTCCGCGCGAGCGCCTTCGCCTACGCGCCCGAGGAGCCGGTGGACTGGCTGTTCTGCGACATGGCCTGGCGCCCGCTGGAGGTGGCGCAGCTGTTGGCCAAGTGGGGGCGGCACGGGTGGGCCGACTTCCTGGTGGCCAACGTCAAGCTCCCCATGCGCGACAAGAACGGCGTGCTCCGGCGGGTGCGGGAGATCCTGGCCGGCGGCGGCTGGAAGGGGATGACGCTGCGCCAGCTCTACCACGACCGGGACGAGGTCACGGTCACGGCGCGGAGGAGGTGACGCATTGCGCCTGCGGATTCCGGCAGATATGTAAGCGACCGCCGAACCCCACCGCGAATGATGGTGGGGGCGGGGGACCCTTGTCGTTGGGGCGCAGCGCCGGCAATCCGGCGCGGGGCACTTCTCGGCCCAAGCCCGTCAGCTAACCCCGCAGGCGTCGAGGAGGTCTGATGGACGCGAAGCCTGAGGAAGGAAAACCGGGGCCATCCGAGACGCCGCAGTCGCAAGCGGCGGAGCCGGCGAAGCCCACGGAGGTGAAGGCCGACGCCCCGCCGGCGACGGGCGCGAGCGACGAGCACCCCACCCTCAAGGATCTGGTGCTCGGCAAGGCCAAGGACGTCGAGGATCCGCGCGTCTTCCACCACGTCTCGCTGATCGCCTTCCTGGCGTGGATCGGCCTGGGCGCGGACGGGCTGTCGTCCTCGAGCTACGGCCCCGAGGAGGCGTTCAAGGCGCTGGGGGCGCACACCTTCCTCGCGCTGGGGATGGCGCTGGCGATGGGCTTCACCGTCGTCGTCATCTCCGCGTCGTACAGCAAGATCATCGAGCACTTCCCGTTCGGCGGCGGCGGCTACCAGGTGGCCTCCAAGCTGCTGGGGCGGGGCGTGGGCGTGGTCTCCGGGTCCGCGCTGCTCATCGACTACGTCCTCACCATCACCGTGTCGCTGGCGGCGGGGACGGAGGCCATCTTCAGCTTCCTCCCGCCCGCCTGGCACGGCTGGAAGCTGGTGGTGAACATGCTGGCCATCGCCATGCTCACCACGCTCAACCTGCGCGGGGTGAAGGAGTCGGTGAAGGTGCTGATGCCGATCTTCATCGGCTTCCTGGTCACCCACGCCATCCTCATCTTCGGGGTGATCTTCTCCCGCGCGTACGAGTTCCCCGAGATCGGCCACGAGGTGAAGACCGGGTACCAGGCGGGCATCGCCGCGCTGGGCGGGATGGGCGTGCTGGCGCTGTTCCTGCGCGCCTACTCCATGGGCGCCGGCACGTACACCGGCATCGAGGCCGTCTCCAACGGCCTGGCCATCATGCGCGAGCCGAAGGTCGCCACCGGCCGCCGCACCATGCTCCTGATGGCGCTCTCGCTGACCATCACCGCGGGCGGGATCATCGTCGCCTACCTGCTGATGCACGTCTCCCCGGTGGAGGGGAAGACGATGAACGCCGTGCTCGCCGAGCGCTTCGCGGACGGCTGGGCGCCCGGCGGCCTCCAGGTGGGGCGGTTCTTCGTGCTGGCGACGCTGATCTTCGAGGCCCTCCTCCTCTTCGTCGCCGCGCTCTCCGGCTTCATCGCCGGCCCCCGCGTGATGGCGAACATGGCGGTGGACTCGTACCTGCCGCACCGGTTCGCGCAGCTGTCGGACCGGCTGACGATGCAGAACGGCGTGCTGCTGATGGGCGGCGCCTCGTTCCTGGCGCTGCTCTACACCGGGGGGGACGTCACCCACCTGGTGATCATGTACTCCATCAACGTGTTCGTGACGTTCTCGCTCTCGCAGGCGGGGATGGTCCGGTACTTCTACCGGAACCGGAAGAAGCAGCAGGACTGGCGGTCCAGCCTGGCGCTGCACGCGGTCACCCTGCTGCTCTGCCTCTTCATCCTCGCGGTCACCGTCTACGAGAAGTTCCTCCAGGGCGGCTGGGTGACGCTGGCGCTCACCTCGGCGCTGATCGCCCTGTGCTTCGTCATCCGGCGCCACTACCGCAAGGTGGTGGTGAACCTGAAGCGGCTGGACGCCATCAAGGAGGCCCTGCCCAGGGACGAGAAGCCGCCGCGGTCGCTGGAGAAGATGAAGCCCACCGCGGTGCTGCTGGTGGGGTCCTACGCCGGGCTGGGCATCCACTCGCTGCTCAACATCCAGCGCCTGTTCGCCGGGCACTTCCACAACTTCGTCTTCGTCTCCGTGGGCGTGATCGACACCGCCACCTTCACCGACCTGGAGGAGGTCAACGAGGTGCGGGACCGCACCCGCGCCTCGCTGGAGCAGTACGTGGCGCTGGCGCGCCGGCTGGGGCTGCCGGCGGAGTACCGGATGGCGGTGGGCATCGACGCCACGGACGAGGCGCAGTCCGTGTGCCGGCAGGTGGTGAAGGACTTCCCGCGGTCGGTGTTCTTCGCCGGGAAGCTGGTGTTCGAGAAGGAGCGCTGGTTCCAGCGCGTCCTCCACAACGAGACCGCCTACCAGCTCCAGCGCCGGCTCCAGTTCGCCGGCCTGGACGCGATGGTGCTGCCCGTCCGCATCATGGGCGTATAGCCACGCGGCGGCTCCGCTCGTGGACCTCGCTCAGCCGGCCCAGGGCCACGGCGCCCAGCAGCAGCCCGAGGTCGCGGAGGGCGACGTCGCGGTCCGCCGTTTCCTCAGCGGACGGGCGAGCCGCCGGTCACCGGCAGGTCCGCTTCCCGGAGGCGATGGCCTTCAGGTGCGCGACGAGCTGCGCCTGGTCCCCGGGCGAGGTGAGGGCGGCGGAAGCGGCGGCGAGCGCGTCGTAGACGTTCTGGGGATGGTCCGGCCAGCCGCGCACCAGGTCCACCGCGCGCGTGGCGGCCGCCACCTCGGGTGGGTACGGGAAGACGGGCGAGGGCCGCGGGCGGCAGTCGCACGGGCCCGCCGGGTCGCAGATGGGCCCGCGGCGCTCCGGGCGATCGCCGGAGCGCTCGAGCAGATCCGGGGCCGGCGGCGGCGGCGGCGGCTGGGCCGGTGGCGCCGCGAGCGCCTCCCGCGCGCGCTCGAGCGCGTCCGGCGCGAGCGTGGAGGGGAGCTTCGCCAGCGCCCGGGCGGCGAGCCGGGCGCGCGCGATCACCTCGTCGCCCGGCATCGGATCCGGGCCGCAGTCTCTCGGGTTCCGGGCCACCTCCAGCGGGGGCGAGCGGAGCCGGGGCGGGTGGACCTGCGCCTCGAAGGCGTGGCGCGCGCCGAGGCGGACGGCGTCGTCCACCGCCGTCCGCGCCGCGCACGTGAGTGAGACCGGGGAGAGCGAGAGCGCCCGCACCGCGGCGGCGTTCTGGGGCGACAGGCCGGAGGCGAGCGCCTCCAGCGCGGCGGCCGACTCCACGCGCGGATTCATCACGCGCGGGTCCAGCCCGGGCGGCACGGGGTACGGCGCCGTCTCCCAGGCGATCGCCTCCCACTCGGTCACCGCGCCGGTGCAGCGCGGGCCCTCGAAGACCACCTGGCCCGTCGTATGGTCCTTGCCCCGCTCCGGCGACGCCGCCACCGAGAGGACCTCCCGGCCGTCCGCCCGCAGCGACACGCGCCGGCCCTGCAGCTCGATCCGGTAGGTGCGGGCCGCGGCCACCGGCGCGAGGGGGGCCGTCACCAGCGGCTGGCCGGTGTCCGAGAGGCCCACCGCTGACGGGCCCAGGGTGGCCACCACCATCCCCTCTCCATCCCAGACGCGGATCGTCGCCGGCACGGGGCCGCAGGGGCCCTTCTCCGGCAGCGGCCTCAGGCGCGCCTCCACCGCCCAGCCCTCCGGGTTGCTGGCGGCGGGCGACCAGCGCTCCGCCGGCAGCTGGAGCATCGCGTCGAGGCTCTCCAGCCGGAGCCCGCCGTCCACGGCGGCGACCCCCGTCGAGGGAACGATGAGGCCGGCGTCCGCCGCCGCCTCGGGGCTGGTGAGGAGCACCTCGTGGCGGACGCGCGGGACGCCGGCGTCCTCGCCCGCGCGGGCGCTGGCGCCCGCCGCCGCGAGCGCGAGGGACACCATGAGCCAGGTCGAGCGCGCCATCACCGCATGCAGACCCGCGGGAGCCCCATCCGGTTCCACCCGCGCCGCCTTCCGGGCGGCGGGACTACTCCTCGAGGATGAACTTCCTCGGGTTCTGCGGGATGCCGTTGACGCGCACCTCGTAGTGCAGGTGCGGCCCGGTGGAGCGGCCGGTGTTGCCCACCACCGCGATGATCTGCCCGCGCTTGATGCGGTCCCCCGCCTTCACGGTGATCTTCGCCAGGTGGCCGTAGCGGGTCTTGATGCCGTACCCGTGGTCGATCACCAGCACGTTGCCGTAGCCGCCCTCCAGGCCGGCGAACACCACCGTGCCCTCGGCCGGCGCCGCCACGTCCTTCCCGTGCGGCGCGGCGATGTCCAGGCCGGCGTGCATCACCCGGTCCGCGGTGTACGGGTCCAGCCGCTGCCCGAAGTCGGAGGTTACCCAGCCGCGCGCCGGCCAGATGGACGGCGTGGAGGCGAGCAGCGACTTCTGGTCCTGGAAGTAGTCGTGCAGCTGCTGGAGGCTCTGCTCCTGGCGCGTGGCCTCCGCGGAGAGCTTGTCCAGCTTGCCCGACAGCACCGCGGGGGCATCCGCCGTGGACAGCCTCGTGAACTGGTTCTCCGCCGCGCCCGCCTGCTGCGCCTGCGGGTCCGACTCCGTCGGGCCCATGGCCAGGTTCCGCTGCGGGTCCGACAGCAAGGTGATCGCGCGGAGCTTCTGGTCGAACCGCTCGACCCGGTCCAGCGTGGAGCCGATGTGGTCGATCCGCTCCCGGATCGACTTCAGCTGCCCCTTCAGGACGAGGTTCTCATCCCGGAGGATCCGGTTCTCCGCGGCGTCCTTGGCGAGCTGGAAGTAGCGGACGGTGCCGATGATGCCGAGCAGCGCCACCACGCCCACACCGCCCAGCACCTGGAGGAGGAACCGCTTCTGGATGTGGTAGCGACGGACCGCATGGGAGTGGTCCGGCACCACGATGAGCGTGAAGGACTTCTTGGCGGCGGCCGCTGCCTCTCCCGCCTCTGGCACCTTACCGACCCCGAAGAAGCGCATCCGCATCATGAGTGTCCAGGAAGGTGTGGCCGCACTGGTCCGCCGTTAAGTTCCGCCTTGCATCTGTGAACGTCGCGCTGGGTATCCCGGACGTTGCAACGTGTCAAGGCAAACAAAGTTGGTTGATCTGCGTGGGGAGCCTACACCTGCGTCGTCTGAACGACGATGACGGTGATGTTGTCATCTCCGCCCCTGTCGTTCGCCATCTCGATCAACTTCTTGGGGATGTCCTCCAGGGACTTGGTCTTCTGGACCACCTCCAGCAACTCCCGGTCCTCCAACATATTCGCCAGGCCGTCAGAGCAGAGGATGAAGGTGTCCCCCGCCTCGGAGACCAGGCCCATCACGTCCACCTGGACCTCCTCTTCGAAGCCCACCGAGCGGGTGATGATGTTCTTGTACCGGGAGTGCTTGGCCTCCTCGGGGGTGATCATCCCGGCCTTGATCTGCTCGTTGACCAGGGAGTGGTCCTCGCTGATCTGCTGGATGAGGTCGCCGCGGATGAGGTAGGCGCGGCTGTCCCCGACGTGCGCGAAGAACGCGTACTCGTCCTTGACCAGGAGGGAGATGACGGTGGTGCCCATCCCCGCCAGCCTGGGGTCCTCCTGGGCGGCGGTGAAGATGTTGAGGCAGGCGCGCTCCACCGCGCCGCGGATCGTCTCGGGGAGCGGCGAGTCCTGGAGGGTGGTGGAGGCGTCGAACGGGTTCTCCTTGCCCTCGCGGATCTTCCGCAGCTCCTTGTCGATCGTCTCCACGGCGATGCGCGAGGCGGTGCCTCCGCCAGCGTGGCCACCCATCCCGTCGGCGACGACGTAGAGCTGCAGCTCGTCGTCGACCAGGAAGCTGTCCTCGTTGTGCGTGCGCTTCCGGCCAACGTCAGTGAGGCCGGCGGAGATGGCCCGCAGTTTGCGCGGCGCGCTCTGCTGCCCAGCAGGCTTCGACACGGCCGGGGATGCTAGGCGAGCCCTCCGGCCGCAGCAAGGTATCGATCTCGCGGCTTCACGATTACGCCGATCGCCTGGCCCGCAAAGAAGACTTGACGGCCCTGGGGGCGAGCGCGGCGGCGCGGATCAGCGCCTGGGCGGCGCCCTTGGCCTCCGGGGTCACCTCCAGCCCGGACAGCATCCGGGCCAGCTCCAGCGTCCGCTCGTCCTGGGCGTCCAGCGCGTGCACCCGGGACAGCGTCCGGCCCTTCTGCTGCGACTTCTCCACCACTAGGTGGGCGTCCGCGTAGGCCGCCACCTGGGGCAGGTGGGTGATGCACAGGACCTGGCGGTGGCGGCTCACCTCCTTGAGCATCCGGGCCACCACCTCCGCGGCGGCGCCGCTCACCCCCGCGTCCGCCTCGTCCAGGACGTAGGTGCCGCAGGGGTCGGAGGCGGCCAGGGCGCGCTTGAGGGCGAGGAGCAGGCGGGAGGCCTCCCCACCCGAGGCCACCTTCTCCAGCGGGCGCAGGGGTTCGCCCGCGTTGGCGCTGAAGCGGAACTGCACCTCGTCCGCGCCGCGCTCCCGAAGGGGCCCGGGGGCGAGCGCGATCTCGAAGGCGGCCTTGGGGAGGGCCAGGTCGGCAAGTGCCTGGCCCACCGCCCGGGAGAGCCTGGCGGCGGCCTCCTTCCGCGCGGCGGTCAGCGCCTCCGCGGTCCGCCGCGCCGCCGCCTCGGCGTTGACCCGCTTCTGCTCCAGCGCGGCGAGCGTCTCCTCCCGCCGGCCCAGGGCGGCCACCTCCTCCGCCAGGTACTTCTGCCGCTCCAGGAGGCCCGCCACGTCCACCTGGTGCTTGCGGCAGAGGCGGCGGAGGACGTCCAGCCGCTCGTCGATCTCCAGCAGGCGCGCGGGGTCCGCGGCCAGCTTCTCCAGGTAGCGGTCCAGCTCCCGGGCGCCGTCGTCGATCTCCAGGTGGGCGGCCTGCAGCCGGGTGGCGAGCGCGGTGAGCGAGGCGTCGGACCGGGCGGCGTCCAGGAGGAGCTGGGACGCTCGGGCGGCGCGGGTGGCGGCGCCACCTTCGTCCTCGCCGGTCAGAAGGGTGGATGCCTCGCCCACCGCGCGGCGCAGGCGCTCGGCCGAGGCAAGGCGCCGGCGCTCCTCCTCCAGGTGGAGGTCCTCGCCGGGCACGGGGCGGGCGCTCTCCAGCTCGTTGAGCTGGTAGCGGAGGAGGTCCGCGCGCTCGCGCAGGGCGCGTTCGTCCCCGCCCAGGGCCTCCATGCGGGCGATGAGGTCGCGGAGGTCCTGGTACTGGGCGGCGTGGGCCTCCAGGAGCGCCTCCAGCCCCCCGGTGCGGTCGAGGAGGGCGCGGTGGAGGGCGGGGTCGAACAGGCTGACGTGTTCGTGCTGGGAGGCGACGTCCACCTCGCCCTGGAGCAGGCGGCCCAGCACGCCCACGGTGACCAGCGAGCCGTTCACCGACGCCTTGCCCTTGCCGGAGCGGGAGAGGATGCGCCGGACGGAGACCTCGTCGCCCAGGTCCGGCACGCCGGCCTGCTCCAGGCGCTGGGCCAGCCCGTCCGTGCGCGAGAAGATGGCCTCCACGGTGGCCTCGCCCGCGCCGGAGCGGATGGTCTCCGGATCCGCCCGCCCGCCGAGCAGCAGGCCCAGCGCGCCGAGGAGGATGGATTTCCCCGCCCCGGTCTCGCCGGTGAGGACCGTCAGGCCCGGTCCGAACGCCACCTCCACCCCCTCGATCACCGCCAGGTTCGAAATCCTGAGCGCCGAAAGCATCTGCCCGTCCCTCCCTGGGCCGTTCAGGCCCATACTGAACAGGCTAGCAGTAGTGGCTGACAATCGCCAATTGGGGGGGTCAGTGACCGGCGGGCCCGGCGGTGGGGACGGGCTCGCCTTCGGCCTGGGGACGGAGGGAGGCGAAGCCGGCCATCGAGCCGAGGCTCATGCTGTCCAGGGCGGACGAGGGGACGATCATCAGGGCGCCGCGCTCCTTGAGCCCTTCGTAGAGCATGTTCATCGCCCGCAGGTGGAGCGCGGTGGGGTTGGTGGCGTAGACGGACGCGGCCTCGCCGAACTTCTCGGCGATCTGCACCTCGGACTCGGCGAGGATGACGCGCGCCTGGCGCTCCCGCTCCGCCTGGGCCTGCCTGGACATCGCCGACTGCAACTCGTTCGGGATCCGCACGTCGCGGATCTCCACCGACTCCACGCGGATGCCCCACGGCTCGGTGTGCGCGTCGATGATCGACCGCATCTGGTCGTCGATCGCCTTCCGGTCGCTCAGGATCTGCGCCAGCGACGACCTCCCGATCACGTCCCGCAGCGCCGTCTGTGACGTCCAGTTCACCGCCGTCTCGTAGTGCTCCACCGCCAGCGCCGCGCGCTCGGGGTCGATCACCTTCCAGAACAGGACCGCGTCCACGTCCACCGGCACCGTGTCCAGCGTGAGCGTCTTCTCCGCCTTGAACGGGCTGGTGATGGTGCGGACGTCGATGACGTACGCCACCGCCTCCACCAGCGGGACGATGAAGAACAGCCCCGGCCCGCGCGTCGACCTGAACTTGCCCAGCCTCAACACGATGGCGCGCTGCCACTGGTTCAACACCCGCACGCTGGAGACCGCCAGCGCGAGGGCGACGATCAGCACCGCCGCCACCGCGATCGCGAACGCCGTGCGGGCCGAGAGCGCCCAGAACCCGAGCACGCCGGCGACGACGAGGAACACCACCCACACGACCGATTGAAAGGAACGCATCGGATCACAGGTCCGCACCCACCCGCGCCGCGGCAAGGACCCTCCGGCTGCCGGCCAGTCGACGCTCCGGCTCGCCAGGCGTTTACCCCTTGAGCACACCCAGCGGCACCAGCCGCGCCACCTTCCGCGCGATGCCGGCGCGCACCACCACGTCCACGACGCGCGAAACGTCCTTGTAGGCCAGGGGTGCCTCCTCCGCGAGCTCCGCGTTGGACGGGCACTTCACGATGATGCCCCGCCCCTCCAGTTCCCTGCGCAGCTCATCCCCCTTCACCGCCTTCTTCGCCGCCGTGCGGCTCATGGCCCGCCCCGCGCCGTGGCAGCAGCTGTTCAGCGACACCTCCGCCGACGCGTCGTTCCCCGCCAGCACGTACGACTCCGTCCCCATGCTTCCGGGGATGAACACCGGCTGACCCGCAGTCCGGTACGGCGGCGGCAGCTCCGGGTTCGACGGACCGAACGCCCGCGTCGCGCCCTTGCGGTGCACGCACAGGTCCCGATTCCCGTACCGCTCCACCTTCGCGATGTTGTGCGCCACGTCGTAGACCAGGGACAGGCCGAGGTCCTGCGCCGAGCGGCCGAAGACCTCGGCGAACACCTCGCGCGTCTGCGCCATGAGGAGCTGGCGGTTGCACCACGCGAAGTTGCCCGCGGCGCACATCGCCCCGAG
>Ga0134122_10004008_pt1 | contig 10934 bp, 12 predicted proteins | sample KB302_FD_96461 | JGI IMG/M metagenome (GOLD analysis project Ga0134122, IMG submission 96461) | Terrestrial soil microbial communities without Nitrogen fertilizer from Kellogg Biological Station, Michigan, USA - KB3-0-2 | ecosystem: Environmental > Terrestrial > Soil > Unclassified ... | reverse complement strand
GCCGCCCTGCTTCTCGGTGGTCGCGGAGCGCGGCATAGCGAACTGGCCGGCGACGCGCCCCACCTTCACCACCTGCGAGTTGCCGCCGAAGGTCAGGATCAACGCCATCTGCAGGAACAGCTGGAAATAGTCGCGGATGTAGTCGGTCTTGTGCTCCTTGAAGCTTTCCGCGCAATCGCCGCCCTGCAGCAGGAAGGCCTTGCCGTCGGCGACCCCGGCGAGTTTCTCCTTGAGGTCGCGCACTTCCTTGACAAATACCAGCGGTGGGAAGTTGCGCAAATTGCGCTCGACCTCGGCCAGGGCGACCGCGTCGGGGTACTCGGGGACCTGGACGATCGGTTTTGATCTCCAACTATCGGGCTTCCAGGCCGCCAGCATTGCGCATTCTCCGGACAAAATCGCAACCGGCCCGGAGCAATGTGCCTGGGCCATCAAGACAATCGTGGGGTCTTGGCCGGCGTTATAGTGGAAAGCCTGAGAAGCCACCAGGGCCTGTGGCATTGCCTTGAGGCCAGACGCCGGCCCATGCTGCCCCGAAAGCGAAGGAAGCTAGCAGGGCCCGATGACGCTTGTGGACGACGACGGCGCCGTGACGGCGCGCCCCTTCACCCTTGCGGCCACCGATGGCTACGCGCTGGCCGCAACCGAATATTTACGCCCGAGCCCGGCCGAGGCGGCCGCCGTGACGTTGATTGCCCCGGCCGCCGCCGTTCCCGCGCGCTACTACGCCAGGTTTGCCAGCTATCTGGCGTTGCGCGGCGGGCCCGTCGTCACCTTCGACTACCGCGGCATCGGCGCCTCCGCACCCAATACCTTGCGCGGCTTTCCGGTCCGCATGCGCGATTGGTGCATCCTCGATGTCGCCGGCGCCATCGGCTGGGCGCGGCAAGCCCACCCCGCGCGTCCCCTCCATTGGCTGGGCCACAGCATGGGAGGGTTCGCGACCGGCCTCGCCCACAACAATGGCGCGATTGCCCGCCAGCTCAACATCGCCACCCTCAGCGGCTATTGGGGCCGGATGCGGAGCCCGGAACGCTACCGCGTGCGTTTTTTGATGGGCTCGGTGGCCCCGCCCCTCGTGCGCCTGCTGGGCTATTTCCCGGGCGTGTTGATGGGCGGGGAGAATATGCCGGGCCCCGCCTTTCTCGAATGGGCCGGCTGGTGCATGACGCGGGAGTTCATTTTTGGCGACCCGACGCTGAGCGAGGTCCGCCACTTCGCCACGCTCAAGGCCCCGGTCAGGTTTGCCCAGATCGAGGACGATGTGTGGGGCACGCCCGCCGCCGTTGGCCACATGGCAAGCCATTTCACGGCCAACAGCGAGCGCAGCATTTGGCGGGTGAGCCTGGCCGAGGCCAAGGCGAAGCGCGTAGGCCACCTGGGTTTCTTCCGCTCGGCATTCCGTGCCAGCCTGTGGCCGCCGGCCGCCGCCTGGCTCGAGGGCAGCTTACGGGACTAGTCGGGGAGCCGGAGCGCTCCTCTTTGCTCCCCGGCGCTCGCGGGGAACCGCCGCCTCGAGGATCATGTCATCCCCAACATCCCCAATTGTTGCGGGGGGCCGTCATTTGAAGGGCGGCCAATTCGTGCCAACATTTCCCCATGGCGATCAAGGATCCTTCCTTCAGTCTCGGCATCGAGGAGGAATACCTCCTGGTCGATGACACGACGCGCGACCTCGTGCGCGAGATGCCACAGGCGCTGTTCGACGCGGCCCAGCAGGCGCTGCAGGGCCAGGTGGCGCGCGAGTTCCTCAAGTCCCAAATCGAAGTCGGCACCAGCGTGCACAAGTCACCGCGCCAGGCGGGCGCCGAGCTCGCACACTTGCGCCGCACGGTAGCCGATCTCGCTGCCGAGTACGGCCTGGCGCCGATCGCGGCATCGACCCACCCGTTCGCGCGCTGGAGCACGCAGGAACCCACCGAGCGGGCGCGCTATCAGTCGATCGCCAAGGATCTTGCCGGCGTCGGTCGTCGTCTTGTGATCTGCGGCATGCACGTGCACGTCGGCATCGAAGACGACGAGTTGCGCATCGATCTCTTCAACCAGGCCCGCTATTTCTTGCCGCATCTGTTGGTGTTGTCGACGTCCTCGCCGTTCGCGGAGGGCGAAGACACCGGCCTCAAGTCCTATCGGCTGGCCGCCTACCAGGAGCTGCCGCGCACGGGCATGCCGGGTCGGTTCGAGGGTTGGTATGAATATCTGCAGACAGTTGATCTGCTCGTCCGCAACGGCGTCATCGAGGACGCCAGCAAGATCTGGTGGGACATCCGGCCGTCCTCGCGCTTTCCCACCCTGGAGATGCGCGTCACGGACGTCTGTCCTCTGATCGAGGATGCCGTGTGCGTCGCTGCCTTCTACCTCTGCATCCTGCGCATGTTGTATCGGCTGCGGCGCGCCAACCAGACCTGGCGCACCTATCCCTTGTTCCTACTCGCCGAGAACCGCTGGCGCGCCCAGCGCTACGGTGTGGAGGGAACCTTGTTCGACCTCGGCAAGGGCGAACTCGTGCCGTTCCGCGATCTCGTCGATGAACTGCTGGTGATGCTGCGCGAGGACGCCGAGGCGCTGGGCTGCCTCGCCGAGCTCGAGCATGCCCGCATCATCCTGGCGCGCGGCACCAGTGCCGACCGGCAAGTCGCCCATTTCCAAGCGCAACTTGGCGCCGGCGCCACACGCGAGGACGCGCTGTTGAGCGTCGTCGATCACCTGATCAAGGAAACGGTGGCCTGAGGCAGGCGTTGGCGCCCATCACTCCGGGTGGGGCTCGCCCGTGTGCGCTTCGGCATTGAGGGCCAGTTGCTCGTAGGCCTGCGCAATCGCAAGCAGGGCCTTCTGGGCGACGGGGTCCGCCAACGCCGCGGCATGCCGGCGCGCCTCCTCGGCGCGGCGACGCCAATGGGTGGAATCATGCACTTCCCCGGCCTTGTGCGTTCCTGCCCCGACCATCAACGCACTCCGCATCCCCACTGCCGCTCCGCCCGCCCCCTTTTTTGCAAAGGGGCGACCCACGCCTTGCCTCAATCAGACGCGCCATCGTCCAGGCGATTTTTCCGGGCATTGGCCCGCTGCGCAAGACTTTCGTAGGCCGCGGCAATATCCTGCATGATCCGCCGCGCCCGCGGCTCGGCCATCTCGGCGGCACAAGCGCGCGCCTCGGCGGCAAGCGTTCGCCAATTGGCTTGCCCCCCATCCTCTTGCGTTGGCGTGTCCGTCGGCATGCCCGCTGTCCCCTCTCCCACGCGCTTTCCTTCAACGCCGCCAAAGACCAACGGGTTCCTGTTGCAGGCGGTTCGGACGCGGCGCGACCGCGCCTGGCCCTATGGCACGCCCTTAAGACTGCGCGCCGGCAAAAGAGCGGAGCTACCTCAGCTCAGCGCCGCCTTGGTGGCGGCGGCCCAGGCGGCAAAGCGGCCTTCGGCGATGGCCTTGCGCATGGCGGCCATCAAGTCTTGATAGAAGGCGACATTGGCCCACGACAACAGCATGGCGGCCAGATATTCCTCGGCCTTGACCAGGTGATGCAAGTAGGCGCGGGAATAGTCGCGCGCGGCAGGACATTGACTTTGGCGGTCGAGCGGGGCTGGATCCTCGCTATGCGCGGCATTGCGCAGATTGAGCTTGCCGGCCCAGGTGAAGGCTTGGCCGTGGCGGCCGGAGCGCGTCGGCAGCACGCAATCGAACATGTCGATCCCACGGGCGACGCTTTCGATGAGATCGATCGGGGTGCCGACGCCCATCAGGTAGCGCGGCTGGTCCACCGGCAAGCGCGGCAGGGTGCCCTCGAGCGTTTCCAGCATCGCCCGTTGTGGTTCGCCGACCGCCAGGCCACCGACCCCATAACCTTGAAAATCAAGATCGAGTAGGCCATCCACGGAGCGCGTGCGCAGGTCCCGATTGGTGCCCCCTTGCACGATGCCGAACAGCGCCTGGCCGGGGTCGGCGGCCCCCCGCGCGCGCTGGCTCGCAAAGGCGCGCTTGGCACGCGCCGCCCACGCCAGCGAGCGTTCGACCGCGCCCGCGACGGCTTCTTGCGAGGCCGGCAGGCTCACGCATTCGTCGAGCTGCATCTGGATGTCGGCGCCAAGCAGGCATTGGATCTCGACGGCGCGTTCCGGCGTCAGCGCGTAGCGGGTGCCGTCGATGTGGGACTGGAAGGCAACGCCTTCGTCCGTGATCGTGCGCAGCTTCGACAGGCTCATGACCTGGAAGCCACCCGAGTCGGTCAAGATCGGTTTGTCCCACCCCATGAAGGTATGTAGCCCGCCGAGGCGGGCGATACGCTCCGCGCCCGGGCGCAGCATCAGGTGATAGGTGTTGGCGAGCACGACCTCGACGCCCGCCGCCTTGAGCTGGTCGGCGTAAACGGCCTTCACCGTGCCAGCGGTGCCGACCGGCATGAACGCCGGCGTCGCGATCTTGCCACGCGCGGTGACAATTTCGCCGAGGCGGGCGCCGGCATCGCTCTTGTGCAGGATGAAGGCGAAGGGCGTCGTCATCTGTTGGTGCAGGCAGGATAGAGCAGGCAGGCATCGCCATAGGAATAGAAGCGGTAGCCGGCGTCGATGGCATGCCGATAGGCCTGTTGCATGGTGGCAAGCCCCGAGAAGGCCGCCACCAGCATGAACAAGGTCGAGCGCGGCAGGTGGAAGTTCGTCAGCATGAGGTCGACGGCCTTGAAGCGGTAGCCAGGCGTGACGAACAGCTCGGTGTCGCCGGCAAATGGCGCCAGCCTGCCATCCTCGCCGGCGGCCGTTTCCAGCAATCGCAGTGCCGTGCTGCCGACGGCGACGACGCGCCCGCCCGCGGCGCGCACCCGATTGAGCGCCTGCGCCGTCGCCTCGCTGATTTCACCCCATTCCGCGTGCATGCGATGGCCGGCCGTATCGTCCGCCTTCACAGGCAGGAAGGTGCCGGCACCCACGTGCAGGGTGAGGAAGTGCCTGGCAATGCCGCGCGCCTCGAGTGCGGCAAATAGTGCGGGCGTGAAATGCAGGCCCGCGGTCGGCGCCGCCACGGCCCCGGCGTGGCGCGCATAGATGGTCTGGTAGCGCTCCGCATCTTCGGGAACCTGCTCGCGCCGGCTGGCGATGTAGGGGGGTAGCGGCGGATCGCCAAGCGCCTCGATCGCTTCGTCGAGATAGGGGCCGTGCAGACTGAAGGAAAGTTCAACCTCGCCGCCCGCGCCCGTGGCCGCGAGGGTTGCCTCGAGCTGACCCAACAGACAGACGCGACCATCGTGGCCGAACCGGAGGCGATCGCCGGGCTTGAGGCGTTTCGCCGGCCGCGCGAAGGCCAGCCAACGGCTCTCGTCCAAGCGCTTGTGCAAATTGAAGGAGACCGTCGCACGCTGCTCCCCGCGCTGACGCTCCCCCGTCAGGGCGGCGCGGATTACGCGGGTGTCGTTGAGGACCATGGCATCGCCCGGCCGCAGGAATTCGGCCAAGCGGTGCATGCTGCTGTCGGTGAAGCGCGCACACGCTTCCCGACCCAGCGGGACCGCCTCGTCCGGTCGCACGACCAGCAACCGGGCGGCGTCGCGCGGCCGCGCCGGCTCCAGCGCAATGTGGTCCTCGGGCAGCTCGAAATCGAAAAGGTCGGCCTTCATCGCAGCCATTATAGGCCCATTGTCGCCCAGGGGCTCCGCCCGACATTCAGGAAAGCGTTGCGAACAAGATTTGCCAAAGCCTTGCCAACAAAGCCTTGCCAAGAAGGCCTGGCCGGGAAAGCCCGGCCTAGAAAGCTTGGCATGGGTGACCCTGCTTGCCGCCGCTATCGCCCAGGACAGCTTTGGACAGCTTTGGACAGCTTTGGACAGCCAGCCTTGGGGCAGGCCGCGCGGCGCCTGACTTAGCGCGGCGTACCGGTGGCGGTGGCCACGACGTCGCGCAGCAGTCCCGCCAGCGGCTCCGGCTGCTGGCCGGCTTCGCGACGGGCGAGGTCCATGAGCCGTGGGTCGCTGGCAGCGCGCAGGGCCAGCGCTGCCTTGGCCTTGTGGCCGGTGCTCGAGGCGACTGGGTCGCTCTCATCGAGGCTGCCGGCGAGTGCGCCGACGAGACGCCGCGCGGCAGCCTCGCTGCCGGTTGCCATGAAGTGCGCCACGACCATGTCTAAGACCACGCCGGCTTCGTCGAAGGCAAGCGACAGGGTGGCCCGCGTGTCGGGTACGGCCAACAGCGTTTCGATCTCCAGCGCGCGCGCCGGGAGCAGGCGCTTGAGGAGCGTCAGCTGCCGGCGCCAGTCGGGCAGGCCCGACAGGGCAATAGCCTGGGCAAGGAGGCGCTGTTTGGCCGGCGCCGCCTCGGCGATCGTGTCGCTGAAAAGCGCAGTCAGGCCTTCGTCCTCGGCAATCAGCGCCGCCAAGAAAGCGGCGGTTGGCTGCAACCGGGTCTCCGCGTCGAGAGCTCCGAGCGCCACCAGCGCGTCGATGGCCTGGGCAACGCGCTGCGGCTCGGGGTTGAGATGGTAGTGCGCCATCCAGGTTTCGACGGCGGCCACATCGCCGAAGGCCGCGGGCGAACTAACACCGCGCCAGCCGCTCCCCAGCCATAGGCCGGCGGCCAGCGCGAAGCCGAGCCAGAAGCTCATTAGATAGCGCACGCGAGCAACCCCTCGGAGCGCCCCGCCCGCATGGGCGCAGCCGCACACCCCGCCAAAGGTGTGCCGAAGCATACTGAGCAAAACAAGGTTGACGAAGGCTAAAATCCCGGCCCGCTGGCGCGCCAGCGTTAAGGGTCGCTCAAGGGTCTCGGCTCAGGCGGCCACGTCGGCCGCCACCTTCAGCGAACGGATCTTATCGGGCTTAGCCACCGGTTCGCCGCGCTCGAGTTCGTCGATGTGCTCCATGCCCGTGAGAACCTTGCCCCAGACCGTGTATTTGTTGTCGAGGAAGGTGGCGTCGTCGAAACAGATGAAGAACTGGCTATTGGCGCTGTCGGGGCGGGTCGAGCGCGCCATCGAGCACACCCCGCGCACATGTTTCTCGGCATTGAACTCGGCCTTGAGGTCGGGATAGTTCGACCCGCCCATGCCCGTGCCCTCGGGGCAGCCGGTCTGCGCCATAAAGCCGTCGATCACACGGTGAAAGACAACCCCGTCATAAAACCCCTCACGCGCCAGCTTCTTGATGCGTTCCACGTGCTTGGGCGCCAGATCGGGCCTAAGCCCGATCACAACCTTGCCCTTGCTGGTTTCCATGATCAACGTGTTCTCAGGGTCTTTGATGTTGGTCATGCGTAACTCCGGGTTGCTTGCACATGCCATGAACGCGGGGCCATGAACGCGGGGGCGCGACGGGGCGTCACTTCTTGTCCGCGAGCAGGTAGACCTTCTGCATCTTGTCGGGTTGTGGCGGCGGCTCGCCGCGCGCAATTTTGTCGACGGTGTCCATGCCGTCGATCACCTCGCCCCACAGCGTATATTGACCGGTGAGCTGCCGACAGCCGTCGCCAAAGCAGATGAAAAACTGGCTGTTGGCGCTATTGGGATTGCTCGTGCGCGCGGCACCAATGCTACCGCGCTTGAAGGGCTCCTTGGTGAACTCGGCCGGTAGGTCCGGCAGTTTCGAGCCGCCCGTGCCGGTCCCCGTCGGGTCGCCCGTCTGGGCCATGAAACCCGCAATCACGCGATGGAAGACGATGCCATCGTAAAAGCCCTGCTTGGCGAGCTGCTTGACCTGCGCCACATGCTTCGGCGCCAAATCGGGCCTGAGCTTGATGCGAATGGGACCCTTAGTGGTTTCGATTACCAGCGTATTTTGCGGATCGGTCGCCTGCGCTTGCACGAGCGAAACCGAGGCGAAAAGGATGAGGGCAAAGCCCAGCAACGAGCGGATCACGGAAAGGCTCCCGTTAGGGTTGAAAGGGAGATCGGGTCGTGGTGGACCGAAGACGGCACCGAAGACGGGGCGAATGATCCCGCCCTTGCTGGCCCTTCTAGGGCAGGATTGCGGGCAAGGAAACCTCTTTGCGTGCCCTGCCGCGCTGCGGCTTAAGCTAGGCGAGGCCCCAAATAGGGCCACCGCGGGCTCTGCACCTCGGCCGTCAGGGCTTTTGCTTTTGCGCGGCCTTGGCCTTGAGTTTGCGCGCGACCGCCGGGGACACGAACTTGGAGACGTCGCCGCCCATCAGCCCGATCTGCCGCACCAAGGTTCCCGTAATGTGGCGCACCTGGGGGCTGGCCGGAAGAAACACCGTCTGAATAGCGGGCGCCATGGCACCGTTCATCCCGGCCATCTGCATCTCATAGTCGAAGTCGCTGCCGTCGCGCAGACCGCGAAAGATGAGGCTGGCGCCGACCGCGGCGGCGGCCGCCACCGTGAGGTTGTCAAAGGTGACGATCTCGATTTTGCAACCCGTGGCCTTGGCGATCGCCGCCGTCTCCGCCTTGAGCAGCTCGATCTTCTCGGCAACGGGGAACAGCGGCGTCTTGCCGGGGTGCACCCCGACCCCGATCACGAGGGTGTCGACCATGCGGGCGGCGCGCTCGATCACATCGCGGTGTCCGTTGGTCACCGGGTCGAATGAGCCCGAGGTAAAGCCGATCCGCTTCATTGCCAATGCCCCCGCCAATTGCCTCCTTGCACGCTCGGGCTCCCTTCTAGCACCCTGGCCCCAACCGTTCGGGCTCGACACCGCACCTGGTCATGGCCGCCGCATGGTCGCCAAAATGGCGCCTCCGAGTAACAGGAGGACGCCGGCGGCACCGTCGAGGAAGCGCAGCCGCGCCGCGCTAAAGCGCGTGCGGGCGCGGGCAAGCGCCAGGGTATAGCCCACATCCACCGCCGCCAGCACCAGCACGAACAGGATGGCCAGCACGGTGAGTTGCCCGACGGCGTCACCTCTCGGATCGATGAACTGGGGCAGGAATGCACCGAGGAACAACATCACCTTCGGGTTCGACATGCTGACGAGGAGCCCTTGCACGTAGCAATTGCCGCGCGAGACCGACGGTGGGCTATGCGCGCGCTCGGCTTTCCAGAATTGCCACAGCTGGCGCGCCCCGAGCCAGACCAGGTAAAGCGCGCCCACAAAGCGCACGACGTCGAACCATTCGGACATGAAGACCATGACCGAGCTCATGCCCATGACGGCGGCGGCGACCAGCAAGGCCAACCCCGTGGTGGTGCCGGCCAAGGTAAAAAGCCCCGCCGCAAGGCCGGTGCTGAGCGTATTGGCGACAATCAAGGACATGTTGGGCCCGGGCGTCAGGCCGAGCAGCAGGCAGGCGGCGATGAAGGCAATGAGCACTTCCACGGTCATAGCCGACGGTCTTTCCTCACGAGCTTTCCAGATTATGCGAGTAACGGCAAAGCCCTAACGCCAAGCCGCGGCCGCGGCAAGCGGCTCGCGCCGGCACCACTCACGGAAATTTCATGGGGAGGGGCGCTCGGGCGATGATCCGAACCCTCGCACAAGCCGTATGCTGTAGGCGGAACGATTATCGAGGGGAGGAGACACCGTGAAAACATTGCCAATCGTTGCCACGCTCAGCTTGGCCGCCGTGGCGCTGACCGTCGGGGTGCGCGCCGGTGGCGAAAAGATCGCCTTTCCCGAGAACTACGCCAAGGGCGTGCTCTACACCACCGTCGATCGCCCAGACAACAAGCAGTACCGGGAACTCTATGCGACACCGGAAGCCATCGCCGCAGTGAAGGCGGGGCAGCCGATCCCGAGCGGCAGCGTCCTCACGCTGGTGCAGCACAAGGCCAAACTCGACGCCGACGGCAATCCGGAACGGGACGCCAACGGCCGTTTCATCAAGGGCGAGCTCGTCGGCTACACGGTCATGGAGAAGCGAGCCGGTTGGGGCAGCGAGTATCCCGAGGAGCTGCGCAACGGCGAGTGGGAGTACCAGGCCTTCAAGGCCGACAAAACCGTGAACGACAAGGCCAACCTGAAAAACTGCTTCACCTGCCACAAGCCGCTCGACAAGCAGGATTTCGTGTTCTCGTTCCCGGCCATGCAGAACGCCAAGTGAGCCGCACTCGCGCCAGGCGCGCGGGGGCCGCCCCCTCGCGCGCGGCGCGCGGCCAGCTTGGCAACAACGCGGGGCCTCCGTTTTGGGCCCCCACGCTCGAGCCTTGGCAGGCTCCGGCTTAGAGGTCGGGCTCGGTCTCAGCGGCGCCGTTGCCGCCGTTGGCCTCGCCATTGCCGTCTTCGGGGATGCGCTCCACGGAGACCACTTTTTCGTCCTCGTCGGTGCGGAAGATGCGCACCCCCTGCACGTTGCGCCCGGCGATGCGCACGTCATCGACCGGGCACCGGATCAGCTTGCCGCGGTCCGTGACCAGCATGATTTGGTCGCTATCCTCCACCGGGAAGGAGGCCACCAGGCGCCCGTTACGGTCATTGACGATCATGGCCGTGATGCCTTTGCCGCCACGGCCGGAGATGCGGTACTCATAAGACGAGGAGCGCTTGCCGAAGCCCCGTTCCGAGACGGTCAGCACGAACTGCTCGCGCCCACCAAGCTCGGCATACCGCTCCGGGCTCAAATCCACGGCCTCTTCGGTTTCTTCGACCTCCAGCTCGGTGGCGGGCTCGATCGCCGCATCGGCCTCGGCGCCTTGCGCACGGCGCACGGCCAGGGCTTGCTTGATGTAGGCGGCGCGCTCGCCCGGGGTCGCTCCGACGTGACGCAGGATCGCCATCGAAATCACCTCGTCACCCTCATCGAGGCGGATGCCGCGCACGCCCGTCGAGTCGCGGCCCTTGAACAGGCGCACGTCCTCGACAGGAAAGCGGATGCAGCGCCCGCCCGCCGTCGTCAGCAGCACGTTGTCTGATGGGGTGCAGATCGCCACGCGCACGATACGATCGCCCTCCTCGAGCTTCATGGCGATCTTGCCGTTGCGATTGATGTTCTCGAAATCGGCGAGACTGTTGCGACGCACGCTGCCGCTGCGGGTCGCAAACATCAGCTCCAGACTGCCCCAG
>Ga0134122_10004007_pt1 | contig 10936 bp, 8 predicted proteins | sample KB302_FD_96461 | JGI IMG/M metagenome (GOLD analysis project Ga0134122, IMG submission 96461) | Terrestrial soil microbial communities without Nitrogen fertilizer from Kellogg Biological Station, Michigan, USA - KB3-0-2 | ecosystem: Environmental > Terrestrial > Soil > Unclassified ... | reverse complement strand
CTGCAGGAAAACCAGGACAAACGACAAGTTATTCTGGTCAGCAAAGACATCAACATGCGCATCAAGGCGCGTGCCCTGGGCTTTGCGGCGGAAGATTACTTCAACGACAAGGTGCTCGAGGACACCGACTTGCTGTACACCGGCGTGCGCGAACTGCCGCCGGATTTCTGGGATCAGCACGGCAAGGAGATGGAATCCTGGCAACAGGACGGCCGCACTTACTATCGCGTGCGCGGACCGCTATGCGACAGCCTGATGGTCAACGAGTTCGTCTTTCTCGAAAGCGAGAAACCGTTCTATGCGCAAGTCCGGGAACAAAGCGGCAAGACCGCAATCCTGCAGACCATCCGGGACTACACGCATCAGAAAAACAATATCTGGGGAATCGTGGCCCGCAACCGCGAGCAGAATTTCGCGCTGAACCTGCTGATGAATCCCGACGTGGACTTCGTGACCCTGCTCGGACAGGCCGGCACCGGCAAAACGCTGATGACGCTCGCGGCCGGCCTGATGCAGACGCTGGAGGACAAGGTCTATTCCGAAATCATCATGACCCGCGTCACGGTCCCCGTCGGCGAAGACATCGGCTTCCTGCCCGGCACGGAGGAGGAAAAAATGACTCCGTGGATGGGGGCGCTCGATGACAATCTGGACGTGCTGAACAAGACCGACGACGAGGCGGGCGAATGGGGACGTGCCGCCACGCGCGACCTGATCCGTTCCAGGATAAAAGTGAAATCGCTGAATTTCATGCGCGGCCGCACTTTCATCAACAAGTTCCTGATCATCGACGAAGCGCAGAATCTGACGCCCAAACAAATGAAAACCCTGATCACCCGCGCCGGCCCCGGCACCAAGGTGGTCTGCCTCGGCAATATTTCGCAGATCGATACGCCCTATCTGACGGAAGGCAGTTCGGGGCTGACTTACGTGGTGGACCGCTTCAAGGGCTGGGTGCATAGCGGACACGTCACACTCATGCGCGGGGAACGCTCGCGCCTCGCAGACCACGCCGCCGAAGTTCTTTGAACAACGCCCGATTCCTGCGCCGCGGGCCTTGGTTTGCGGGGTCTGCCCGCATCCTGGCTGTCGGAAGCCCAAAAGCGTCAGCGCAGGAGCCCGTTGCGCGCCCCAAGCGATCGGGCTAAACTAGCATCCACTACATATGGTGCATATGCACTGAAACCCTACAACATCTAGTTTGAAGCGTGCTTAGACCGATCCCCCCACCCGTGGCGTGGCAGGCGATTACGGCCTTTGCAGGGTTTTTCACCCTTGTTTCCGTGTTCGCCGCTCCGGTAGATCTCTGGCGTCTCAGGGTCACGTCGCATCAAGGAGAGCCGTTTCTCGCTGTTGCTACGCTGGGATCACTCCCCGGAGAACACATTTCCAATGCATGCCTCTCGATGGGTCCTGAAAGTGACGCACCGGATTCGGAGACACCTTTTCTTGGCAAGGCGAATCTTGAACTCGACACGGCCCGCAGCACGGTCACAATCAGCTCTGATGAGCCAATCGCTTCGCCTGCGCTGGCGCTCGTTTTGCGGGTGCAGTGTGCCGGTGCCCCGCTCTATGCCCGCCATTTCTCGGCTCTGATACCGCCGCCAGTAGCCGAAACTCAGCGCGCTGATGTGCGAGCGCCGAAGCGCCGGGGGTTCTATCTCAGTCTGCTGCCGGGGGATTCCGTCGCGAGCGTGGCCGCGGCGATGTTCCCGGGCAAGCGTGACCTGCAGCGTGCGTTGATCCGGCAGGTAGTCGCCGGAAATGCGCAGGTTTTTCCAAACGGCCACGCCAGGGAAGTTCCCGCAGGCACCGTGTTGTGGTTTCCAGACTTGCGCGATCTGCGCAAATCCCCGGCAGACAAACCAGCAAGGCAGCCTGCACCTGTACGCCGGGCGGCCGCCGCGGTTGCCCCGCCTTCGACAGAAGCGGACGTGGCGCAGTCCATCGAACAGGCTCCCGGCAAACGCCACACACCGATTACGCTGGCAAGAGCTCTCAAACTGGGAGACAAGCCGGGACCCAAGGAGTGCAAGCAGTTGATGGAATTGTGCGGCGCGCCGCCTGCAGCGGTTGCTCCGGCACTGGACGAAAAGGCCCGTGCGCTGGAAGCGGGAATCAAGGAATTGCATCTGAAGCAGGACAGCATCGACCAGCAATTGCTTCGGATGGAGCAGTGGATGCAAGCGCTGCAGACAACTGTCAGCAGCGCGCCCGCGCAGGCCGCTCCCCAGGCCGCACCGGTGCCGCCGAGGGTGGAGATCCGCACTGTAGTCACATCCGAACCGATCGAATGGTATGTCTGGCTCGCCCTCGCGGGGCTCGTCGTCGCGGCGGGCGTCGGCGGCGTGGCCTACGGGCGGCGCGGGTCTTGGTCGCGGGGGCTGGCCGAAACCGATGAGCAACTCGATCGCATGCTGGCAACCGCGGCGACGGCCATGCGCGAACTTGACTCCGCACCGAAGCCGCGGCAAGCGGCACGTGTTGAGACGAGGTCGCCGACGACGGCACCACGCCAATCACGAGCGCCGCCTGCCGCGACCATCTCGCCTGCCACTGAGGTACAACCGGTTCAAACGGTCGAGGAAGAATCCTCCTCCGCCGTCGCGAGCGCCGAATTGGGACGAGGGCTACCGGATTCGCAGCCGCCTGCAGAGGTCGATCATCAGCTGGAGAGCGAGCCGCGATCCACGCCGAATATCGATGGTTTGTCGAACGAAGTCATGTACGAAATGGATCAGGCCCTCGACAATACGCGCTCGATGTTTACCGACGTGGATCGGTTCATCGCGCTGGGTCGCACCCAGAACGCATTGAGCCTGCTGCAGTTCCAGGTCCACAAGGATCCGAAGGACCGGGACTCGTGGATCAAACTGCTGGCCATCTACCGGCAGGAAAAAATGGATGTCGAGCTTGCCAAGGCTGCACGCGAATTCGTGAGGCATTTTCCGGACGAGAATCCAGCCGGGTGACCGAGATGCAGTCCAGTGGTCAGAAACGGCCGGGATCGGCGAAATTCGCGAAGCGGGTGTATTCGCCCTGAAAGACCAGAGTCACGGTTCCGATAGGGCCGTTGCGCTGCTTGCCGATGATAACTTCGGCCTTGCCCTTGTCGGAAGAATCCGGGTTGTAAACCTCGTCGCGATAAATGAACAGAATCAGATCGGCATCCTGCTCGATGGCACCGGACTCACGCAAGTCGGACATGACCGGCCGCTTGTTCGGACGTTGCTCCAGGCTGCGGTTCAATTGGGAAAGCGCGACTACGGGCACGTTGAGTTCCTTGGCCAGCGCCTTCAGACCCCGGGAGATTTCGGAAATTTCCGTTGCGCGATTTTCTCCCTGCGAACTTGCCGACATCAGTTGCAGGTAGTCCACTACGATCAATCCGAGCTTGCCGTATTGCCGGTGCAAGCGGCGCGCGCGGGCGCGCAATTCGAGCGCATTCAGCGCCGCGGTTTCGTCGATATGGATCGGCGCGTCGTTGAGCCGGCCCACCGCATCGGTCAATTTTCGCCAGTCCTCATCGGCGAGGCGTCCCGTGCGCACTTTGTGCTGGTCCAGCTTGCCAACGCTGCCGAGCATGCGCATGACCAGTTGCGAGGCGCCCATTTCCATCGAGAACACGCCGACCGGCATGCCGGTTTCCAGCGCCACGTGCTCGGCCATATTCAGCGCAAGCGACGTTTTTCCCATCGAAGGCCGTCCAGCCACTATCACCAGGTCGCCGGGCTGCAAGCCGGAGGTCATGCGGTCGAGATCGGTGAATCCTGTCGGCACGCCGGTTACGTCCGAAGGGTTGTCCCGGTTGTAAAGCATGTCGATGCGCTCGACGACCTGGGTAAGCAGCGGTTGCATGTCCAGGAAACCCTGCTTGCCGCGCGCACCCTCTTCCGAAATCGCGAACACTTTCGATTCCGCCTCGTCGAGTAACTGCCCGGCTTCCTTGCCCATCGGACTGTAGGCAGCGTCCGCGATTTCGGTGCCGACTTCCGCCAGTTTGCGCATGACCGCGCGCTCGCGCACGATCTCGGCGTAGCGCCGGATGTTGGCGGCGCTGGGCGTGTTTTGTGCCAGCGCACCGAGATAAGCCAGCCCCCCTGCGTTCTCGAGTTCACGCGTGCTTTCCAGGCTTTCCGACGCGGTGATGACGTCCGCCGGCCTGGAATTGCCGATCAGCTTCGAGATATGCCGGTAGATGAGCCGGTGATCGGAGCGGTAGAAATCCGATTCGCCGAGCATGTCCGCAATCTTGTCCCAGGCGGTGTTGTCCAGCAGCAAGCCTCCCAGCACCGACTGCTCCGCCTCCACCGAATGCGGGGGCAGCTTGATGAGTTCGACCTGGGTGTCGGCGGCGCCGACGCGTTGCGTTGCGAACTGCGCCATGAAGTTTTCTGGTTGAAGCTTCCTGATTGTTTGCTGGAAGTGTCGAAAGAGCAACAGACGACGCGGACAGGTGTTGCGTCTATTATTGGGAAGCCGGCGGTGTGCGCAAGAAGAAAAATAAAAAGGGCTGTTTTCACAGCCCTTTTTTTTCGCCCTTCGATCCGGGCTAGTTCGAAGTATCGCCCAACACCGAAACCGTAATGATCGTTGTGACGTCGCCGTTCAGATCGAGAGTGATGGGATAGTCTCCGACCTGTTTCAGCGGTCCTTGCGGCATGCGCACCATGGCCTTGGTCACTTCGTGCCCCTGGGCTTTCAGCGACTCGGCAATGTCGTAGTTGGTCACGGAACCGAAAAGGCGGCCATCGACGCCCGCCTTCTGGGTGATCTGGATCATCAGGCCCTCGAGCCTGCCCGCGCGTTCCTGGGCCAGTGCGAGCGCCTTGTTGTGCGCTGCCTCAAGCTCGGCCCGGCGTGACTTGAATTCCTCAAGCGCCCTATCCGTGGCCCGCCTGGCCTTGCCCTGCGGAATCAGAAAATTCCGCGCGAAACCGTCCTTGACCTTGACGACATCGCCAAGCTGGCCGAGGTTGTGCACTTTTTCCAAGAGGATGATCTGCATGTTGGCGTTCCTTCAGTGCAAGTCGGTATAGGGCAGCAGCGCGAGGTAGCGGGCGCGCTTGATGGCCACCGACAGTTGCCGCTGAAAATGCGTCTTGGTGCCGGTGATGCGGGCCGGGATGATACGGCCGTTTTCATTGATGAAGTCCTTGAGGATTTCCACATCCTTGTAATCCACTTCCTTGATGCCTTCCGCGGTGAAACGGCAGAACTTGCGGCGCCGGAACAACGGACGGTTGCTGCGCTCCTTGCCTTTATCCTTACCCTTGCCTTTACTGCCTCCGAAACGTGGCATTTGTCTATCCTCGATTCAATTCAAAATTTTTGACATGCAACACCGGTGTGCGCGACAGCTTGTTGCGCAGGGCCAGGAAACCTTCGAAACTGTATTCGCCTGGCATCGGCATACGGCTCAGTTTCTCTGCTACTTCGCCGAGTGCCACGGCATCTATTTCGAGATGAACGCTGCGGGACAGCCCTGCTTCCACCTGGTCGGAACCATGGCCTATCCGGAAATTCAGCGCGGCCATTCCGGCCGGGGTATGTCGAAGTTCCTCGCGCGCGATCAGCGCTCCGCTTAGCATCACCGTGTTGCGATTCACTCAGACCTGCGTTTTTTCACTCGAAGCTGCGGCTGTCTCGGAGGGCGCCGGCTTTTCGACGCCCTCGGTGCGTGCGGGTTCGGGTCTGGCGCCATCGGGCCTTGCGCCCTCAGATCTCGCACCGTCGGATCTCGTACCGTCGCCCACGACGCTGCGCGACTTCTCTTCCTTCATCATCGGGGATGGCTCGGTCACCGCGCGCGTCATGTTCACGATCAGATGGCGCACGACCGCATCATTGAATTTATACGCATGCTCAAGCTCGTCGAGCGTGGACTGGTCGCACTCGATATTCATGAGCACGTAGTGCGCCTTGTGCACCTTCTGGATCGGGAACGTCAGTTGACGGCGGCCCCAGTCCTCGAGGCGATGGATGTGTCCGTTGCGGGAGGTCACCATCTGACGGTAACGCTCGATCATCCCCGGCACCTGCTCGCTCTGGTCGGGATGGACGATGAAAACGATCTCGTAATGCCGCATTAAGTGGTCTCCTTATGGGTGAAGCCCCTGCGGTTCAATCCGTGAACCATCTGTTGCGGGGCGGGCAGCCTTCCGGGATGCGGACCCGGTAAGGCAAGGAAGGGCGGCATTATACCGATTTGGCCTTGAAGATCAATGGCGGTCGGCAACGTTATACAGGCGCTCGCTATACAGTTCGAAGGCTTCCTGGAATATGGCGATCGCGTCCTTGGTGCGCTCGGGATCGATCGCGACCGGCGTCTGCTGGTGCGTAAGCGGATCATAGGTGTACTGCGCGCAAGTCTTGCGGAAACCGATTTCGATCAGGTTGCGTCCGTCGAACAGCGCGATGTCGCGATTGTGGTTCAACGGAATCAGCCGGCCTGGATGGCTGTCCCTCAACACGTCGATGCCGAAGAACGTGGAATCGTAGTTGAAATCGAGGATGCCGATGACGGTGGGCGCAACGTCGATCTGGCTGGTCAGCGCGTCCACGCGTCCCGGCTTGATGTGCTTGGGCGAATACAGGATCAGGGGAATCTCGTAGGTTCTGATGGGAATGTCCTCCCGGCCATACACTCGCGCGCCATGATCGGCGACGATGACGAACAGCGTATCGTCGAACCACGGCTTCGACTTCACGGCCTCGAAGAATTTGCCGATGGCGTAATCTGCATAGCGCACGCCCGCCTCCCTGCCTCCTCCTTTTGCCAGAACTCCCGCCACGCCGTCAGGAAAGGTGAACGGTTTGTGGTTCGAAGTCGTCATGACCACGGAGAAAATCTTCTCGCCGAGGCTGTGTTGCCGGTCGAACACGCTCAACGCGTTACGGAAGAGATCTTCGTCGGAGACACCCCATATATTGGCGAATTGCGCATCGTGCATGTCGGTGCGATCGACCACGCGATATCCGTTCGATCGGAAAAAATAATTCATGTTGTCGAAGGTGCCATAACCGCCGTAGATGAACGTCGGCGTATAGCCGTTCTTTGCCATCACCGTCGACCAGTTGAACATGCCTTCGTTATGCCGTCGCTTGACGATGGATTCTGCGGGTACTGGAGGAAAGGATGCCGTGACCGCCTCCATGCCGCGCACGGTACGCGTGCCGGTGGCGTAGGCGCGGGTAAACAACATGCCCTCCCCGGCCAGGCGATCGAGCGCGGGCGTCAAGCCTCGCTTGTCGCCATACGCGCCGACAAACTCGGCGCCCAGGGATTCTTCCAGCAGGACGACCACATTCAGGTACTTCGGCGGGCCGTCTGCGACGATATGGCGCTCGATGTGATCTGTTTCCGGGAAGTAAGTCGAATGCCGCGTCATCATCAGCTTGCGCAGCCGCGCGTCGGCTTCCTCGTCGGGCAACGACAGGTAATAGGTGCCGTAGTCCATTTCGCTGTTCAAGACGGCGCTGAAAAACGCATAGATGCCGTTCATCGCCAACTCGTTGACGACTCGATTTGCCGAATAACGGCTCGTAGTGACGTTCAGATTCAACAGCGTCAGGCTGATCGCCGCCGCGAGGATCGCCAACGTGGCGTAGCGGATGCCCAGCGAACCGGCAGCCTTGCGTTTGCCAAAGAACGAACTGCGCATGAACCAGACGGCCGCCGCGGTAATCGCCAGAGCAAGAAGCATCAACCTCGCCACAGGATACGACTGCCAGATGTTGACGAATACCTCGTGCGGATAGATCAGGTATTCGACCGCGACGAAGTTGAAGCGGGCATTGAACTCGTCGAAAAAGAAATATTCGACCGCGCCGAGATAGATCAGTCCGAAAATCACGAACGAACACGCGCCCGCGAGCAGCAAGCGATGCCATCCGCTGTCATAGATGCGCTTTGGAATCACTACCAGATAGAGGGCAAACAACGCAAACAGGTTCAGTGCGGTAACGATGTCAAACAGCAAACCGACCGCCATCATGGCCGGCACGTTGCCGAGGCCCACTTGACCTTGCGAAATCGCAACGCCCGCGAGAACGGCCCGGGTCAGCGTGGAAACACACAGATAAAGCGCGTTCAGCAGCCACCACAGGCGCAAGCGCTCGTCGAACAACGAGGTTGCGAAAGTAGCTTTCGCTCGGCTGAAAAAAGTTGGGGATAGTTCTCTCGGTGTCATGGGATAAGTGACCTACGTGCACCTAGACGTCCTGGAGGGACGTCGGTTACTGACGGGGCGGTCGCGTATCGCGGTGGGCGTACAACTAACCGCCCACGGAGGATTCCATGAACAGATTGCCCGGCCCGCTGATCGCGCTGTTGTGATCCTCGATGCCATTCTTGATTTTGAACCCCGTAGTTTACTCCGCAGCGAGCATCATGGGTGAGTTAGAATTGATCGATCAATCTCAGGAATGCGGTCCAAAAAAAAGCCCGCCGAAGCGGGCTTTTTCTGTGGCTGTGTGGCTTAGTTCTGCGGCTGCGTGACGATCTTGGGTTGCGTTCGAGGCAGCAGCAGAATGATGATGGCTCCGAGCAATGCCACACCCGCCAGCGTATAGAACGCCGCCTCACTCGCGCCCCCGGTTGCCGTGCGGATGCGTCCGATCAGGTCCGGTCCGAAGTGTCCACCGAGATTGCCGACAGAATTGATCCAGGCGATGCCCGCAGCGGCAGCGGTCCCTGAAAGGAATGCGGTCGGCAGGGACCAGAACGTCGCCACCCACGACAGGATGCCCACGGTCACAAGGCTTAGCGCGATGATCGAGGGAACAGGGCTGTGGCCAACCAGCGCCAGACCGAGGAGCCCGACAATGCCAACGAGCAAGCCCCCGGCAGCGTGCCAACGCCGCTCGCCTGTGCGGTCCGAATGGGCACCCCACACGACCATCGCCACCGCTGCCAGGCCCCAGGGAATCATGCTGATCAATCCCACCAGCAGGAAGTCAGTCTTGGATATGCCCAGCTCCTGGATGATGGTCGGCATCCAGAAATTCACGGCGTAGAAACAGACAACGCCGCAGAAATAAACGATCGCCAGCGCCCACACGCGATAATCCTTGAACGCATCCAGAAAATGGGCGCGCTTGCCCAGCTCGGTCTTGCTGACATCCTCTTCGCGAATGCGCTGCAGTACAAATTCGCGTTCCTGGGACGTCAGCCATTTGGCAGTCTTGGGGCCATTGGGCAGAAACGCGAACACCATCAGGCCGACCAGAATCGACGGTACGCCCTCCAGCAGGAACAGCCATTGCCAGCCCCGCCAGCCATTGAGCCCATCCGCGTATTGCATGATGGCGCCAGATATTGGTGAACCGATCACGTTGGAGATGGCGATCGCCGTCATGAACAGCGCCACCATCTTGGCGCGGCGCGCGCCGGGAAACCAATAGGTCAGGTAGAGAATGATGCCGGGGAAAAAGCCGGCCTCGGCGACGCCGAGCAGGAAGCGCAGAAAATAAAACGAGAATTCCGCGTCGGTGCAATTGAACGTCGTCGCGATCACGCCCCAATGGATGTCGTTGGTGAACATGAACGCCGAGGAGATAATGCCCCAGGTGATCATGATGCGCGCGATCCACACTCGCGCCCCCACCCGCTCGAGAATCACATTGCTCGGCACTTCGAAGATGAAATAGCCGATGAAGAAAATACCGGCACCGAAACCGTAGACGGTATCGCTGAACTTCAGATCGGGTGCCATCTGCAGCTTTGCAAAGCCGACATTGACCCGGTCCAGGAACGCGACGATGTAGCAAAGGAACAGAAATGGAATCAGGTGCCAGGCAACCTTGCCATACGTCGATTTTTCGAATTCCGCGGAAAAAGTTGTGGCCACTGTGTTCCTCCTCTATGTTGTTATACAGCTCTAGGCGGCTGCGACGCTTTCGACTGACGTCCTTGCTCGACTGACCCCTTGTGTCGGCGGCATAGTGTAGCAGTCTGCGCCGCGGTTCGGTCGCGCGCTGTAGCTTACCGTTGACGCACTGCAACGTGAAACGCTCGCGAGAGCGGAGTGCGCGTCGAGTAAGAACTTTCCACTCAGGGACGGGCCTCGGAGGTGCGTCCGATGGCGCCCCTGACTTCGAAACGGACGCGGTCGACTTCGTTCTGGCCGTCGTCGATGAGAATCAATTCGTGCCGTCCGGCGCGTGGAATCCAGTACAAAGGCGGGTCTGCACTGCCGAGATCCTCTGCGTCGAGCCGCCAGCGGTAGCCTGCTGCCGGAGGCGAAAAACGAAATCGCACTCGTTGCACCGTATCGGGAATATCGGGATCCAATGCGATGATCGTGCCATTGCCGGGATAGGCAATTCCGGCGCGAACCGTCGCGCGTTTTGCGCCTACGACATCGAGTTCGGTGCCAGCAACGAAATATTCCATCCGTGGCGCTTCGATCGCCATCTCATATTCGATGCGGCGTTCGACCACCGCCGCGGGTTGTCGCGGCTGGGACGAAGCCGACCGGCGATGCAAGTAATCGATCAGTTCCATCCAAACCGGCGCGGCACCGGCGATGCCGGACACATCGTGCATGGAACGGCCATCGAAATTGCCGACCCAGACGCCGACTGTGAAACGCTGCGTGTAGCCCACGCACCAGTTGTCGCGCATGTCCTTGCTGGTTCCCGTCTTGACCGCAGCCCAGTAGCGCGAAGCCAGCGGATTCTCAAGTCCGAACGTCACGCTTCTCGCCAGCGGATCGGACAGCATGCTGGAGACGATCCAGGTAGCGGCGGCATCGAGAACGGGCTTCGCTGCCGTTTTGGGCGACCTTTCGAGCCTCAGCGGGGACCACATTCCGCCGTTGGCGAGCGTGCGGTAGGCGTTGGTCAACTGCCAGAGACTGACCTCCGCCGAACCCAACGCCAGCGAGTAGCCGTAATAATCGCCATCGTGAATGACGTCCTCGAATCCGAGCAT
>Ga0134122_10004006_pt1 | contig 10937 bp, 8 predicted proteins | sample KB302_FD_96461 | JGI IMG/M metagenome (GOLD analysis project Ga0134122, IMG submission 96461) | Terrestrial soil microbial communities without Nitrogen fertilizer from Kellogg Biological Station, Michigan, USA - KB3-0-2 | ecosystem: Environmental > Terrestrial > Soil > Unclassified ... | reverse complement strand
GATAACAGGTGGTCTTAACGAAATCACTCAAACGTTTGAAACTGATGGTAGCGGAGGCCGGAATCGAACCGGCGACCTTCGGATTATGATTCCGCTGCTCTAACCAGCTGAGCTACTCCGCCATCAGCGCGATAAAGGCCCGTGCAGGCCGTGGCGGATATAAGGAGCGGTGCGGAGGCCTGTCAAGGCAACAGCCACCGCTCGCTGATCACCGGCACCGCCCGGGGGCGCTGCGTTCAGACTTCATCGGCGGCGGCATCGGCCCCGGACATGCCGCGGATCGGGCCACTCAGGCTGCGGCGATCAAGCGCGACGCTCTTGATCAAGGCGTAAACGGGCGTTCCAGGGGCAAGGCCCAAGCGCTCCACCGAATAGCGGGTTAGACGGGCAATGAGGACGTCACCAGCGCAATCGAGCCTGACCTCGACTATCGCCCCGTGAGGGGACCCGATATCGGACACCCGGCCAGACAAAACATTGAGCGCGCTCAAATCGGATGGCGCTGACGTGGCGATCATCACGTCACGAGCCCGCACGCGCAATCGCAAGCGAACTCCAATCGGCACGTCGAGACGAGGCAGTTTCCAAAGGCCCGCATGGGAACGCAGTTCGGTCAGACCAAATTGCTCGTCGTGCCGCTCCACGGTGGCCTCAATGAGGGCACCTGCCTCCGCCCGCCCTGTCAAGGGAAAGAGATCAAGACGATGCATGATCTGTGCGGTCGGACCGACCGCAGCAACCTTGCCGTCGCTGACAAGGACCACGGTGGACGCGAGGCGCGCCACTTCCGCAATCGAATGGCTGACATAGATGATCGGCACGCGCGCCTGATCGCGTAGCCTTTCGATGTAGGGCAGGATCTCGGCCTTGCGTGCCTCATCAAGCGAGGCAAGGGGCTCGTCCATAAGAAGGAGCCGAGGTTTCGCCAAAAGGGCTCTACCGATAGCGACGCGCTGCTTTTCCCCACCTGAAAGTCGGCCCGGCCGCCGCTCCAGAAGTGCACCAATTCCCAAGAGCTCGACCACGCCGTCGAAGTCGGTGCCCGCTTCCCGTGGCGCAAACCAACGTCCATACAGGAGGTTCTGGCGGACAGTGAGATGGGGAAAGAGGCGACCCTCTTGGAAGACATAACCAATTCGGCGGCGATGGGGAGGGACAAAGATTTCGCGGGCGGTATCGATTAGGACCACATCGTCGATCGTCACTCGGCCATGGTCAGGATAGATCAGTCCTGCAATGGTATTGATGATCGATGTCTTGCCGGAACCAGACCTTCCCAACAACGCAACCAGCCCATCCACCGTCTCGAACCGGGCGTCGAGGGTAAAATTTCCCAACCGATGGCTGATGTCGACGGCGACAGTCATTCGATATCAAGCCGGCGATTGGCGTGGCGCGCCATCAGTTCCGAGGCCAGCAGCGCCAGCATGGCAATGGCCACGGAGACGATGGTCAACCTCAGTGCACCAGCATCGCCGCCGGGGACCTGGGTAAAGGTGTATATCAAAGACGGCAGAGTTTGCGTTTCCCCTGGGATATTGGAAACAAAGGTGATGGTAGCGCCAAACTCGCCCATGGCTTTGGCGAAGCACAGGATCATTCCCGCAATGATACCCGGCAGGATGAGCGGAAGCGTCACCGTCAGAAAAACCCAGGCCCGATTGGCTCCCAACGTGCCCGCGGCCTCCTCCAGCCGCGTGTCGACGGCTTCAATCGACAAACGCAGCGCGCGAACCATCAGTGGGAACCCCATTATGCCACAGGCCAGCGCTGCGCCCGTCCAGCGGAACGAAAAGACAATACCGAAGTGCTCGGCCAGGAAACTGCCGATCGGCCCACGCTTCCCAAAAAGAATGAGCAAGACATAACCGGTGACGACCGGCGGCAGGATCAGAGGCAGCAGCACGAAACCATTGAGTAGTGAGTGGCCCCAAAAGCGCCCGCGTGCCAAAGCCATCGCCACAAGAAGGCCGAACGGCAGGCCAACCAGCGTGGCAACCAGGGCCACCCGAATACTCAAGCGCACCGCGGTCCATTCCTCCTGACTGAGGCTCATCCAATCCACGGTGGATATCCCCAACTCAACCCTTTGCCGCGCTGCTCCGCCTCGAGATGATGCCGATCGCTTGTCCGCCAAAACAAAGATGTCAGGACGGGGGACCCCTTTAGCCAATCGCCTCGCGAACCCTGCATAATGGGACTTCGGTCTCCCTGTCACTTAGGTAATAGAAATGAAAGCATAGAGCAGCGCTGTATTCCATCCTATATGTCGAAGGGCTTGCGGCTATCCTGCGTGATCAGGGCTTAAAACGTGCCAGCAAATCCACGAGCATCGACAGCGCGATTTGTGACATGATAGGGAAAGTCGCACCGCGGGTCGCTTGTGCGGAGGCTCTCAACTCGACCATTGCTCCCATGCGAAATGCTCCACGAAAAAGCACCCGACGCGCAGCCATCCTCAAGGGTGACCTGCGCCTTGCCGTCCTCACCATCCGCATAGATTTCGGCGCCTACGGCTACCTTGGCCCCGGCAAGATTGCCCTGATGGAGCTTATTTCCAAGCACGGCTCGATATCGGCGGCCGGCAAGGACATGGGCATGTCCTATCGGCGGGCCTGGCTGCTGGTCGACGAGATCAACCAGATTTTTCGCGAGCCGTTGGTGGAAAAGCAAATGGGAGGGTCCGGCGGGGGAGGCGCCCGCCTGACAAAGCTCGGACGGGACATCGTCGGCCGCTACCGCGCCATCGAGGGCGCGGCTGCCACGGCGTCGGCTGCCGACCTGCGGGCGATGAAGGCTTCGCTGCCGAGCCGACCCGCGAGCCCCCGCGGTGCTGACGATTAGTCTGTAACAGAGGTCGCTTGCGGTGGCCGCCTAGATCATGCTGTCGACTTGGCAACCAAGGAGGCGATGGTGATGTCCTCGCCGCGGGCGCGCTGCGCGAGACCTTCGGCCACACCGGCGCGATCGGCCGCTGGACGGTTCTGGCTCATTTTCGACTTACCCTCGAGCCGGCGGATCGTGAGTTTCAAGCCGACGATGCCGCGCACAAGCGCATCGAGGAAGTTGGCGGGAGCATCCGCGGTCGACCACGGCGCGGCATAGGGAGCCTCCTGTTGATCTGAGAGCTCGGAAACATGAGCCAGCAACCAATCCTTATCTTCCACTGTCTCCAGATGTCCGTAGGCGTGCACAGCGGCATAATTCCACGTTGGCACCACTTTGCCCTGTTCGGCCTTTGAAGGATACCAGCCGGGACGAATATAGGCCTCGGGTCCTTGGAAAATCATCAGGGCGTCGATGTCTGGCGTGAGCGTCTTCCACTGCGGGTTCGGCCTTGCCAGATGACACTCGATGCGCCCCAACGGGCAGTCTGCATCGACTTTCAGCACCGTTGGCAGATGCGTAGCGGTGATCCCCTCGCTGCCATGGGTAACGAGAATGGCAAAGGGCTGTGCGCGCATCATCGCGTGCACGTCTGCCGTCTCCGTGACCTTGAAATAGCTTGGCGTGTACATTGGGGAAGCGCTCAAAGTGGGCGATTTGAGAACGGTGCAATCATGCAAGCACGATTACCATCGGATGGGGACGCCGATGAGGACGAGGGACGTCGATCTCGTCGCCATTGTAACGGCCGCAAGCCGCGATGGCGCAACGCGCCGGCCTCGAGCCCCGTGTTGGAAAAGTTGCGCACAGTAACGCTCATGCCATGCACCAAACATCGACGCCCAATGCTGTTCGCCCCGAAGGCCCACACGACGCGGCCCTCACGCCGGCGCCTCGACCCGCTTTAGGGCCGCCAGCAGCTTGCGCATGGTCGCCTCGAAGTCCGCGCGCCGCTCGCGATTTTCCTCAACCACTTCGGGCGGCGCCTTGGCAACGAAGTTCTCGTTGGCCAGTTTGGCATCGATTTTCTTGATCTCGGCCTTGGACTTTTCGATCTCGCGCACCAGGCGCGTACGTTCGCTGCCCATATCGATCACACCCGCCAACGGCAGTGCAACCGTCGTCTCGCCGAGCACGATTTGAGCCGAACCCGGCGGCGCCGCCTTAGCAAAGGAGAGGGCATCGATCCGAGCCAGTCGCTTGATGGTCTCCTCGTAGGCTTCGGCGCGCGCGCGCACCGCCTTGCTCGCTGCGACCATGATCAACGGCGTCTTGGCACCCGCTGGCACGTTCATCTCCGAACGCACCGAACGCACCTCACCCACTAGATTGACGAGCCAGCCGATCTCCTCATCGGCAGCCGCATCGGCGAGACCGGTCAGCAGGGGCCAGGCGCTCAAGCACAGCAGATTCTCGCGCTTGACCCCGACCTCCACGAGGCGGTCCCAAAGCTCCTCGGTGATGAAGGGCATGAAGGGATGCAATACCTTCAGGATCTGGTCGAGTACCCATGCGGTCGTAGCGCGGGTTTCCGCCTTTGCCGGTTCGTCATCGCCGTTGAGGATTGGCTTCGCCAACTCAAGGTACCAATCGCAAAACGTGCCCCAGGTGAACTCGTAGATGGCGACCGCGGCCTCGTTGAACTTGTAAGTCTCGATGCCGGCGGTGACGGCCGCAGCGGTGCGCTCGACCTCTCCCGCGATCCAGCGGTTGAGCGTTTCGCGGACCGCCTTGGGCTCGAAACCCTTCTGGCGCACGCATTCGTTCATTTCGGCGAAGCGTGCCGCATTCCAGAGCTTGGTTGCAAAGTTGCGGTAGCCCTCGACGCGATGGGTGGACAGCTTGATGTCGCGCCCCTGCGCGGCCATGGCGGCCAACGTGAAGCGTAGCGCATCGGCGCCGTACTGGTCGATCATGCCAAGAGGATCCATGACGTTCCCCTTGGTCTTGGACATCTTCTGCCCCTTGTCGTCGCGCACCAGGGCGTGGATGTAGACCTCGTGAAATGGGATCTCCCGCATGAAATGGAGACCCATCATCATCATGCGCGCGACCCAGAAAAAGATGATGTCGAAGCCGGTGACGAGGGCACTGGTCGGATAAAAACGTGCAAGCTCCAGCGTCTTCTCCGGCCAACCAAGTGTCGAAAATGGCCACAGCGCGGAGGAGAACCAGGTGTCGAGGACGTCTTCATCACGCCTGAGAGCGTCCTCCTCCCGATAATGAGCGCTGGCGGCCGTTTGGGCTTGGGCCTCGTCGAGCGCCACGAAGACCTTGCCGTCGGGACCGTACCAGGCCGGGATCTGATGCCCCCACCAAAGCTGGCGCGAGATGCACCAAGGCTGAATATTGCGCATCCATTCGAAGTAGGTCTTCTCCCAATTTTTCGGGATGAACCTCGTGTCGCCGTCCTCAACCGCGGCGATGGCGCGCTTGGCCAATTCCGCCGCGTTGACGTACCATTGGTCCGTCAACCACGGCTCGATGATGGCATTACCGCGCTGAGCGTGCGGTACGGCATGAACCGTCGGCTCGATCTTGTCGACGAGACCGAGCGCCTCAAGATCGGCAACGACCGCATCGCGCGCGACAAAGCGATCGAGGCCGCGGTATTTCTCCGGTACGTTCTCGTTGACCCGCGCCCTGGCGTCGAAAATGTTGACCAGCGGCAAATTGTGCCGCTTTCCGACCTGGTAGTCGTTGAAGTCGTGCGCCGGCGTGATCTTCACCGCGCCCGAGCCGATGTCCGGGTCGGAATAGTCGTCGGCAATGATGGGAATTTCGCGCCCGACAAGCGGCAGCACCACCTTCTTACCGATCAGATCCTTGTAACGCTCGTCCTCGGGATGGACGGCAACCGCCGTATCCCCCAGCATTGTCTCAGGCCGCGTCGTGGCCACGACAATGTAATTGCGCTCCTGCCACTCGACGGCTTTGCCGGCCTCGTCGAAAGCCGTCGGAAAGCGATAGGTGATGGCGTCCTGCAAGGGGTACTTGAAATGCCAAAGACTGCCCTTAACGTCGACCATGTCGACCTCAAGGTCAGATAAGGCGCTCTGAAACTCGGGATCCCAGTTGACGAGACGCTTGTCCCTATAGATCAGGCCCTGCTTGTGAAGATCGACGAAGACCTTGAGCACTGCCTTCGATAGGCCCTCATCCATAGTGAAGCGTTCGCGCGTCCAATCGCACGATGCGCCGAGACGTTTCAACTGGTTGATGATCGTGCCGCCGCTTTCTGCCTTCCACGCCCAAACCTTTTCTAGAAACTTCTCGCGCCCGATCGTGCGCCTGTCCGGCTCCTGGCGCTCCATCAACTGCCGTTCGACAACGAGCTGCGTGGCGATACCCGCATGATCCGTTCCCGGCTGCCACAGCACATCCTTGCCGCGCATGCGCTCAAAGCGACAGAGCACATCCTGCAGCGTATTGTTGAGCGCGTGCCCCATGTGCAGCGAGCCCGTCACGTTGGGGGGCGGGATGACGATGCAATAGGGGCGTGCCTTTGCGCGTTCGGGCCGACCGGCCTCGAAGGCCCTGGCCTTTATCCAGTCCTCGTGAACGCGCGTCTCGATCGCCGAGGGTTGATAGGTTTTCTCGAGCATGGTTGTCAGATTACATCAATCGGAGAGACCCCGCTGTACGGCGCAAAAACGACCGTTGTCAACCAACGGTTGTCCCCTTCAAGGCGGGGTGTGCAAAGGAGACTTGCCTGGGCTGATGTGAACGCCACGTCACACTTTGCGATCGGCGTCCTGGCCGTTGAGGTGCTTGGTGTCGAGCGCCCGCGCCACTTCCGCGCGAATTGCCGCATCTACCAGGCGCGGGAGATTGGCCTCCACCCAGCGACGAAGAAGCGGTTCCAGCAGCTGTTCGATGATCTGCTCAAGCGCCTGGGTTTGCGCCGTCGGCACCATCGTCGGCCTCGCGGCATCCGGCAGGGATGCCGCAGCCGGTGGCGTGGCGGTCGACGCTGCGCCATTCAGCGCGGTGGGGCGGGGGATGGCGGACGCACTCTTGGTCGGTGAGCCAACACTGTTGCCGAGGGTCGCACGCAAACTTGCTCCGACTGCGGCGGCCGCAGGCTTTGCAGGTTCGGCTAGACGTACCGGATTGGGAGCGGTTGCAGTCGCCTGGGGCTGGGTCGCGCCTGGCGGCTTGAGCGGCGCCGCGGCAGGTCCGATAACGGCTGGCGCGGACGCCATCACGCCAGGCTTTGCGAGGTCGGCCTTCGGTGCCGCAGCCGTCGGTGCGGGTGCCGGCGCCTTGACGGTTGCCGTGCGCCCAGCAACCTCCGGTAGTGGGGAGCTTCCGGCGACGTCTTTGGGGGCATTTGCCGGGGCCGCGGCGTCCTGCGGAGACGCCTTGGCGGCGGGTTTGGTTTCGATTGGCGCAGACGCCGCGGCCGGAGCGGCGGCGTTGCCCTGCGCTGGCGGCGACGGCAGACCCGTAGCGGCCGGAGAAGGTTGGCCATTCCCGCGGCCGTCGTCGGCGACGAACACGGGCGCCAGGCTCGACCGCTCCGGTGCTGGGTTGGCCGAGCTATCCATCAGGGCCTCAATGCTGGGGGAAACCCGATCAGCGGGAAGTGGCAGCACCTGGGACTCGCGTTCCCCACTCGGTCGCAAGAACCAAAGGGGATCCTTTTGATCCGCCGTGCGAGGCGTATCCTTAGGGGCCGGAGCGGAGATACCCAGGCCGCCGGCGAGCAGATCGGCCAAATCCTCATCAATTTTGCCCGCGGGCGCCTTCGATCCGTTGTGGTTCACGGAACCGGGTGCCTTTGCTTGCGCAGCAGAATTGAGCTCCCCTGCGGCAGCATCTGGGTGCGGTGACTCGTCGGCCAGGGTTTTGCGGATCGACGCGAGGATTTCGTCGAGGTTCTTGCCCGCGGTCTTATCGAAACTGCTCATACCGCACCTCTACACACGGGGGCCGCTGATCAACTGGGGCTCCTTCCTCTACACATGCAAAAGCAAAACTATGGCAATGGCGCAGCGGCCGTCGCTGTGGCACGCAGCGGCGGATGCGGCGACTTCGCGTCACTTGGCCGGTTTAGGTCCCGGCAAGGGCGCAGGCGCCGCTTCCAACGTTTCACGGCGACCGTCGGAATGCGTAATGTTGACATCAAACCACTTGCGGCGGACCTCGAGGTAATGCGCTTCAGGGTCATAAACGAGGGAGGCCACGCCAAGCTCTTGTGAATTGAGCCGTCCGATCGTCGACAGCACATTGTAGGAGGCGACCACCAGGTTGCGCTTGGTGGTGACGAGATTGACCTCGGAGTTCAATAGCTCCTGCTCAGCGTTCAGCACGTCCAGCAAAGTCCTTTGCCCAACGCGCTCTTCTTCGCGCACGCCGGCGAGAGCAATGCGATTGGCATCGACGCTGGCTTGATCGGATTCGAGCTGGGCTCGCGCAGCAATGAGCTGCGACCAGGCCGCCACCACCTGCGCCAGAACCTCGGTCCGCGCCTGCTCGATTTCCTGCAGGCGACTAACGTGGGTGTGCTTGGCCTGGCGAATCCGGGCCTCGACCTCGCCGCCAGTATAGAACGGAACCGTGAGGCGCCCGGTGACGGCCGTTGTTTCCTGCCATTCGAGGCCGATGCTCTCGTCGAAGCGTTTCTGGTAGGTGGCCTCGAGCTGAGCTGTAGGCAGCCGCTCACCGCGAATGCGGTCGACGGCGAATTTTGCTGCTTGCTCGCGATAAAGGGCTGCCACCACCGCCGGGTTCTCGCGACCGGAGATCTCTGTGCCATCCGCCAAGGTCTTGGGAACGAGCCCACTCGGCCGCGGCTCCACGAGGTTGCTTGGGGGATGGCCGATCACGCGCTCGTAGGTGGCACGGCTGGTCTGCAGGTTGGACTTCGCAAGGTCCAGGGCCGAAACGGCGGCCGCGCGCCGCGCCTGCGCTTGGGCAACGTCGGTGCGGGTGACCTCACCGACATTGAAGCGATCCTGGGTTGCGCGCAAATCGCGCGTCAACACCGTTACGTTGTTCTCGCGCAGACGCACGATCGCCTGATCACGTACGACATCCATGTAGGCGGTGACGGCCTCGAGCAAGACCGACTGCTCGACCGACCGTAACGTCTCCCGCCCCCCACGAACGGTCGCCTCGGCTTCCGACACGGCATTCACCGTTTGGAAGCCCCTAAAGAGAGGTTGCACCAATTGCACGTTATATCCGCGCGGATTGGAGGAGCCGCCGATGCCACTGGGGGGCTTCGTTGTGGTTTTCTCAAAGCTGGTATCCGCATTGCCGGTGACGGTGGGACGGTATCCCGAGATGGCGCGCGGCACCTCCTCGTCCGTTGCGCGCAGGGTCGCGCGCGCAGCATCGAGCCGAGGGTTCACTTTGTAGGCGGACGTGAGTGCTTCGTTGAGCGTTTCGGCCCGCGCAGCGTTGGGCCAGCCTGCCTCGGCGGCGAAAACCGCCAGAAGCAGGAAGCACCATCTGTGGGCCACCCGCAACCAACCCTTAGCGCATATGCTCACGTCTACGTCCCTCTATCCCCTTGGACAGGGCCGTCTCTTCCGTCACGCGCGAAACTGCTGCTCGTTAGCGGACACCACGCCAATCCCCGGAGAGGCCGGTATCCATGATTCGCAAACCTTACGGTTAGTTATCTCCCATCCCTGGAGCGGAGAAGAACAAAATCTGGGACATCGCCCCCCGGTTTTCCCCCAGGCGTTGCCCGCTTTCAACACACGCGACACGGGGAAAGACGCTGGAAAATGAGAGCGCTGTCGCCCAAATACCACGGATTAGAAAACGAAGCTCGCGGGGCGGGCGAATCCCGGGATCGGCGGCGCCGCCACGTCGAAGCCCGGCCGAATATCAAAAGTATCACTGGAACGGCGCCACACGTTCGCGCGCCCAAAGGAGCCAGAGGTCTGGATGCCGACCATTCTGCCGCCGTCCTTCAGCTGATCGAGAAGACCGGAATCCACAGCTTCCACGGCTCCGTTGAGCAAGATCGCATCGAATGGGCCCTCGCCCGCTGCCCCCGTCGGCAACGGTCCGTGCATGACACTGGTGTTGGCGAGGGCCAGGCGGCGAAGGTTTTCTTTCATTGTCGCGCAGAGGGCGTCAGCGACTTCCAGGGCCACAACCCGGGCCGCAAGTTTTGCCAGCAGGGCGGTGGAATAGCCCGTGGCCGCTCCCACATCGAGAACGCGCGAGGACGGGTCGATTTCGGCAAGTTGGACGAGCTTTGCCAGCGTCCGCGGCGGCAGCAAATACCGGGCAGCCACGCCGTCGTGGCGGGGCGCGACCTCAATGGCCTCGTCCATATAAGCCATGGTCCGCATCGCCTCGGGCACGAAATCCTCCCGCGGCAGCTCGAGCATCGCCCGAATGATGCGCCGATCTGTGATGTCGCTGGGGCGTACCTGGCTTTCGACCATATTGATGCGCTGCTGCAGGAAATCGACCATGTCAGGTTGCTCAAACAAATTTGGTCGCTGATCGACGAGGGCGACCCACCCCCGATACAATGCCGGCGGACCTTAGCCAATTGCTATGGTTGGGGCCAGCCTAGGGTGGCAGGCCGCTCTGCAGCCAATCGCCGCAAATGCTCTGCACGAACGTTGCCGCGCTGCATCGCGCATGATACACGCAGCCCATAGCCTGGCTACAGGGTACGGCCTCGTGGCAGAGTGGTCATGCAGCGCCCTGCAAAGGCGTGGACGTCGGTTCGATTCCGGCCGAGGCCTCCAGTTCCAGCGCGATTCCACACTCAGGCTTTGCCGCTCAGCGCGCCCAAGGGGTGCCGGTGCAGCAAAAAAATGGGATGGGGCCTTGGCGCGGATCGCGCCGATTGCTAAGGAGGCGTCCAGAGCTCCTCGAAGTGAGGCTATTCCGCGGTAGCTCAGCGGTAGAGCAGCCGGCTGTTAACCGGCTGGTCGTAGGTTCGAATCCTACCCGCGGAGCCAATATCTTCGTGTCCGGCCCGGACACATGGGTAACAAAACGTACCTAAGACATAGGTGACAACCTGGGCCCGAACGGGTTGTCGATGGGTTGCAAGGTTCTCTGCTCCAAGT
>Ga0134122_10004005_pt1 | contig 10939 bp, 3 predicted proteins | sample KB302_FD_96461 | JGI IMG/M metagenome (GOLD analysis project Ga0134122, IMG submission 96461) | Terrestrial soil microbial communities without Nitrogen fertilizer from Kellogg Biological Station, Michigan, USA - KB3-0-2 | ecosystem: Environmental > Terrestrial > Soil > Unclassified ... | reverse complement strand
GGTCACCCAGAACTTCGACACGCTGGCGACTGCCGGGGCGGCCAACGCCTGGGCCGACAACACGACGTTGCCCGGCTGGTATTCGCAATTCTCGGCGACGCCCGCGAACCCCACGACCTATCGGGCGGATGCCGGCGCCTCGAACACGGGGGCCATCTACAGCTGGGGCACCGGCACGGCCACGGAGCGGGCTTTCGGTTCGGTGTCCTCGGGGACCCCGGTCAACATCTTCAACGCGGCGCGGTTGGTGAACAACACCGGCTCGACGATCAGTTCCTTCCTCATCGCCTTCAACGGCGAGGAGTGGCGGGATGGCGGTGCCGCCACGCCGGTCGCGCAAACCCTGTCCTTCGAATACCAGGTCGCCGCGGCCGGCGTGATTACGGACTCCAACACGCCGACGACCGGCTGGACGGCGTTCACCGCCCTCGATTTCGTCAGCCCGACCTTTACCAACACGGGAGCCGGCGTCGCCCTGGATGGCAACGCGGCCGCCAACCGGACCGCCAAGTCCGCCACCCTTACGGTGTCGGTCAGCCCCGGGCAGGAAATCTGGCTGCGCTGGAAAGACATCAATGACGCGGGCAACGATCATGGCTTGGGCATCGACGACCTCTCGGTCACTCCGAACCCCGCCGCGGCCCTCCCGAACCTGACGATCAACGACGTTTCGCTGAACGAAGGAAACGCAGGCACCACGAGCTTCACCTTCACGGTCAGCCTCTCCGCCCCGGCCGGTCCCGGCGGCGTGACGTTCGACATCGCGACGGCGGACAACACCGCTACCCAGCCGAGCGACTACACCCAGAAGACGCTCGCCGCTCAGACGATTCCCGCGGGAAGCAGCACCTACTCTTTCACCGTACTGGTGAACGGCGACCTTACGCCCGAAACCAATGAGACCTTCTTCGTCAACGTCACGAACGTCACCGGCGCCACCATCACGGACGGCCAGGGCCAGGGGACGATCGTCAACGACGATGCGGCGCCGAACCTGACGATCAACGACGTTTCGTTGAACGAAGGCAACGCCGGCACCACGACCTTCACCTTCACGGTCAGCCTTTCCGCCCCGGCCGGCGCGGGCGGCGTGACGTTCGACATCGCGACCGCCAACAACACGGCGACCCAGCCGAGCGACTACACCCAGAAGTCGCTCACCGGCCAGACGATTCCGGCCGGAAGCAGCACCTATACGTTCGACGTGCTGGTCAACGGCGACACCACTCCGGAGGTCAACGAGACCTTCTTCGTCAACGTCACGAACGCGACGAACGCGATCGTGACCGACGGCCAAGGCCAGGGCACGATCGTCAACGACGACCTGAATCTGATTCACGACCTCCAGGGAAACGGCGCCGCGACGCCGATTCCGGGCGCCACGGTCACCGTCCAGGCGATCGTCACCGCGAGCTTCCAGCCGAGCACCCAGAAGCAGGGCTTCTTCCTTCAGGAGGAGGACGTCGACGCCGACGCGGACCCGGCGACCTCGGAAGGCATCTTCGTCTTCTGCGGCGGTTGCCCGACGGCGGTCGTCGAAGGGCAGCGGGTGCGGGTCACCGGCACGGTTTCCGAATTCTTCGGCAACACGGAGCTCACGGCGACCACGGCGGGCTCGGTCGTGGTCATCAACAGCGGCAACCCGTTGCCCACCCCCTCGTCGATCGACCTTCCGGTGGTCGGCGTGGTCAACGACTTCTACGAGGCGCGCGAGGACATGCGCGTCACGTTCGTCGATACCCTCGCCGTCTCGGAATACTTCGAGTTGGCCCGCTTCGGCCAGATCGAGCTGTTCGAGGGCGGGCGTCCTGTCCAGTACACCGAGACGAATCCGCCGAGCGTCGCGGGCTACACCGCCCACCTTGCCGCCCTCGATCGGCGGCGCGTGATCCTCGACGACGACGACGACACGCAGAACGTGTCGCTGCTCGACCCGAACGGCTTCCAGTTCATCTACCCGCCGCGGGCCAACGGCGGCTTCTCGGTCGGCACGCAAGGCATCGACTTCTTCCGCGGCGGCGATCAGGTGAACGGCCTTACCGGCGTTTTGGACTGGTCGTTCGGGGGTGTCAGCGGCACCGACGCCTGGCGCGTCCGCCCGACGCTCGCCACCCCGGCGACGTTTACGGTCGCCAACCCGCGGCCGGTCGCGGCTCCGGTGGTCGGCGGCGCGATCAAAGCGGCGGGGATGAACCTGCTCAACTATTTCACCACCATCGACACCACCTCCAGCGACACCACCGGGCCCTGCGGCCCGGGCGGCACCCTCGACTGCCGCGGCGCCGACAGCAACGCCGAGCTGATCCGCCAGCGCGAGCGCGCCTCGATCGTGGTCTGCACCCTGAACGCCGACGTCTACGGCTTCATGGAGCTGGAAAACACCACCCCGAACGCCTCGATCAACGATCTGCTCAGCGCAATCAACGCGCGCTGCGGCGGCACCCATCCGTACGCCTTCGCCAACACCGGTGGAACGCTCGGCACCGACGCGATTCGGGTCCAGCTCATCTACCGGACGGGCGTCCTGTCGCCGGTCGGCTCGCCGATCTCCGATCTCGACCCGATCCACAGCCGGCCGCCGACCGCACAGACGTTTGACGTCGTCGATGCCACCAACCCGGCGTTCGGCAAGCGGTTCACGGTGATCGCCAACCACTTCAAGTCGAAGGGTTCGAGCGCCGGCCTGCCCGGCGACGCCGACGCGGGAGACGGCGCGGGGGCCTCCAACGCCACGCGCACCGCGCAGGCCAGCCGGCTGTTGACCTGGATCACGAGCACCGTGGTGCCGGCGGCCGGCGATCCGGACGTGCTGCTGCTCGGGGACTTCAACTCCTACGCCGCGGAGTCGCCGGTCACCACGATCACCGGCGGCGGCTACACCGACCTGGAGACCGCGCTGCTCGGTCCGACGGCCTACTCCTACCTGTTCGACGGCCAGCTCGGCCACCTCGACTACGCGTTCTCGAGCGCCAGCCTGACCCCGCAGATCACCGGCGTCGCCCCGTGGCACATCAACGCCGACGAGTCCGATCTGCTCGACTACAACGACGAGATCAAGGACACCGGCGAAGCGGCCTTCGAAGAGAAGCCGGACGGCTCCGCCCTCGTGCCGCCGCGCGTGCTGTTTCAGCCGGCGTCACCGTACCGGGCTTCGGACCACGATCCGGTCCTGGTGGGTATCTTCCAGATCGCCGATCTCGCGATCACCAAGACCGATTCTCCCGATCCGGTGATCGCCGGCAACAACCTGACCTACATGATTACCGTGACCAACAACGGGCCGGACCCCGCGACCAGTGCTTCGTGGAGCGACACGCTGCCGGCCGGAACGACGTTCGTTTCTCTGCCCGCCGTCGCGGGCTGGTCCTGCACCACGGGCGCCACGGTCTCGTGCTCGAACCCGTCCTTCGCGGTCGGCAGCGCGGTCTTTACGCTCACCGTGGCGGTCGCGCCGTCGGTCACGGCCGGGACCAACATCTCGAACACGGCGACCGTGACTTCGGCGACGGGAGACGGCACTCCCGCCAACAACAGCGCCACGGCGACGACCGCGGTCGCGGGATCGGCGGACCTCTCGATCACCAAGACCGACGGTGTCGCCACCGTGACCCCCGGCGGCAGCACCACCTACACGATCACGGTGTCGAACGCCGGACCGTCGAACACCCTGGCCGCGGTGTTCGACAACTTCCCCGCCGCTCTCACCTGCAATTGGACCTGCGTCGGCGCGGGTGGCGGTTCCTGCACCGCCGCCGGCTCCGGCAACATCAACGAACCGGTAACGCTGCCGGTCGGCGGGTCCGTCACCTTTACGGCCCCCTGCTCGATCTCGGCTTCAGCCGCCGGGTCGCTCACGAACACCGCGTCGGTCGCCGGAGTGGCCACCGATCCGAGCTCGGGCAACAACAGCGCGACGGATACCGACACCCTGGTGGGGCAAGCCGACATCGCCCTCGCCAAGAGCGTCGATAACGCCTCGCCGGGCATGGGATCGAACGTCGTCTTCACGGTCACCGCGACCAACAACGGTCCGTCCGACGCCACCGGCGTGGCGGTGAACGACCTCCTGCCGGTGGGCCTAGCGTTCGTCTCGGCGACGCCTTCGACCGGCAGCTACAGCAACACCACGGGCGTCTGGACTATCGGCTCGCTCGCCAACGGCGCCTCCGCGACCTTGACGATCACCGCCACGGTCAACCGGCTCCAGGCGATGGTCAACCAGGCGAGCAAGAGCGCCGCGGGAGAGGTCGATTCCCGAGGCAGCAACAACACCGCGACCGTAAGGCTCAACGGCGCGCCCTTGATCGACATCCAGGTCTCCGAGGCGGTCGACAACAGCACCCCGGGCGTCAGCCAGAACGTCGTCTTCCTGGTCACCGCGAAGAACGCCGGGCCGGCGACCGCCACCGGGATCATTCTGAACAGCAACCTGCCGGCGGGAGTCACCTTCGTCTCCTCCGCTCCGTCCCAGGGGACCTACACCCCGGGCACCGGAACCTGGAGCGTCGGAACGCTCGCCGCGGGCGCCTCCGCGACGCTCTCGCTCACGATGACCAATACGGTGGCGACGCCGGTCATCCAGACGTTCACCAAGACCGCCTCGACCGAGCAGGATCTGGTCACCGGCAACAATGCGGCGAGCGTGGTGCTGAACCCCGCGACCCCGCAGATCGATCTGGGTCTCACCAAGATCACCATGCAGGAGCCGGCTGCCGCCGGATTGAACTTCAGCTACGTGATCGAGGTGACGAACCTGAGCGTGGGCACCGCCACCGGAGTTTCGGTGAGCGACACCCTGCCGGCCGGCGTCACCCTGATCTCCGCCACGTCGAGCCAGGGGAGCTGCACCGGAACGACGACCGTCACCTGCACCGTGGGTACGCTTCTTGGCGGCGGCAGCGCCACGATCAACCTGGTGGTGATGAAGACGGTCGGCGGAACGGTGGTGAACACGGCCATGGTCACGGGCGCTCAGAGCGATCCGAACTCGGCCAACAACACCAATGGCGTAACGACCACGCCGGTCACGCTGTTGGGCTTCGAGGTGGAGTGATCGGGTAGCGGCAGTACGAGGGGCCTTTTTCCTAGAAGGCGAAAGGACCTGAAGGACTCCAAGGACTCCAAGGACATCCCGCTCCGGGCAGTTGTCCTTGTGGTCCTTGCCGTCCTTTAGGTCCTTTTCATCCTTTAGGGCATCAGCCCACGACCAGCTCGGCGGCCTGCTCGTCCTTCGCCATCTGGGCGGCGACCAGGCCGGCGTAGACGCCCCCTTGGGCCACCAGCTCGTCGTGGCCGCCGCGCTCGACCAGCAGGCCGTCGTCCATCACCAGGATCAGGTCGGCCGCCCGGATCGTGGACAGTCGGTGGGCGACCACGATGCGGGTGCAATGGAGGGCTTCCAGCTCTTTTTGAATCCGCCGCTCGGTGACCGAATCGAGCGCGCTGGTCGCTTCGTCGAGCAGCAGGATCGCCGGCTTGCGGACGAGCGCCCGGGCGAGCGCCAGGCGCTGTCGCTGGCCGCCAGAAAGCGAGGCGCCGCCGTCGGCCACGAGCGTTTCGTACCCCATCGCCATCGCCTGGACGTCGGCGTGGATGTGCGCCTTCTCCGCCGCGCGGGCGACGTCGGCGAGCGACAGGTCGGGATCGGCGAGCGCGATGTTGCCGCGGATCGAGCTGCCGAACAGATAAGGATGCTGGGGGACCACGCCGATCTGGTTCCGGAGCGAGCGGAACTCCAGCTCGGCGAGATCGAGCCCGTCGTAGAGAATGCGCCCGGAGGTCGGCACATAGAGTCCGACGAGCAATCCGGCGAGCGTCGATTTGCCCGCGCCCGAACGGCCGACCAGGGCGACGAACGTGCCCGGGGGGATTTCGACCGAGACATCCTTGACCACGAACGGCAGCGACGGCCCGTAGCGGAACGCGACCTGCTCCAGTCGGATCGACCCCGACAGGCGGGGCGTGCGCCGGACCTTCTGCAGATCCTGCTCGGGGGGAGTCTCCATCACGTCATTGATCCGCTCCAGGTAGCCGCCGAGCAATTGGAGCTGGAACGCGGTCGAAACCAACGTCGAAAGCGGGGTGAGGAAGCCGTTTGCGAGCGCGTTGAGCGCCAGCATGGTGCCGAGGGTCAGCTCGCCGTTCAGCACCTGGTGCGCGCCGAACATCATGATCACCAGGGGGGAACCGCTCTGGAGCGCGGCGAGCATGGCATCGACCAGCGCCTGCAACCGGCCGCGGGCGAGCGAGACGTTCAAAGTATCGACGAACAGGTGGGACCAATGCTCGACCGCCCGCTGCTCGGTGCCGCTCGCTTTCAGCGTCTCGATGCCGGAAAGCATTTGCACCTGGTAGGTCTGCGACGCCGCCTGCGCCTGGAGCGATTCGGACATCAGGTCGCCGGTCTTCCGGCGGGCGGCGAGGAACAGGAGCAGCCGCAAGACGCCGAGCCCCAGGACCAGCAGTCCCATCGAGGGCGAAGCGGCGAAGACGAACACGAGATAAAGGACGACCAAGGTGCCGTCGAGCACGCCGGAGAGAGCGCCCGAGGTGAGGATCTCGCGCACCGTGGCGTTCGAGTTGAGCCGCATCATCAGGTCGCCCGCCGAACGCTGTTGGAAGAACAGGTAAGGCAGGTTCACCAGATGGTCGAGAAAATCGAGCGTCATCTGCGCGTCGAGCCGGGTGCGCAACGCGAGAAGCAGGTAGGAGCGCACGAGCGAGGCGAAATACTGGAACAGGACGATCGCGCCGAGCCCGATCGCCAGCAGCTGGAGGAGCGACAGGTCCCCCTGCGGCAGGACACGATCGACGATCATCCCGGTGAGCACCGGGAGGGCCAGCGCGAGCAGCTGGACCAGCACCGAGATCGCGACCACCCGGCCGAGCCAGCCGGACTGGCTGAACAGTTGTTTCAGATAGCGGCGCACGCCCGAGGGGCGCTTGTCCGCCGGCTCGAACGTTTCGCCCGGCTCGAACATCAAAGCGACGCCGGTAAAAGCGGTGCGCGCCTCTTCGAACGGCACCACGCGCCGGCCGCCGCCGGGATCGACGATCGCGAGGCGGTTGCCGGAGAGCAGGCGCTCGAACACGACGAAATGGTTGAACCGCCAATGCAGAATGCTGCCCGGATCGACGAAGCGGAGATCCTCGATCCGCTCGACCTTCACTCCGCGCCCGCGCAGGCCGAACCACTCGCCGCCGCGCAGAATCGCCGGGGCCGAGGCCCCCTCGCGGCCAAAGCCGACGATCTCGCGCACCTCGTCGAGCCGCAGGTTTTTGCCGTGGTAGCCGAGCACCATGGCCAGGCAGGCGGAGCCGCAATCGGACGCCGCGGTCTGTTGAAGGTAGGGGACGCGCTTTTTGCCGCCGGCCCAGTCGGTGAGCCGGGAGAGAGCGGGGAAGCGGCCGACCAGCCCGCCCTTGGGGCGCAGCGGCGGCGTCGATCCGAGGTCCGGCGTGGAATCCCTCGGGTCCACCGGCGCCGGCATCAGCGCCGCCCTCCGCCGGTCAAGACGCGCAGACCGGGGATCAGCGCCGTCGCGAGCGGCTCGGAGCGCAGGCTCACCTCGGCGGTGCCCCACATGCCGTCATAGAAAGCGTACTTGTGGCCATCGACCGTGAACCCCGAATCGGGCAGCCGCGCCCAGGCGAAGACCACCGGCCCGGTGATCTGCGCGCCTTCGCCGACCCCCGAGCCCAGCAGGCGCCGCGCCTCTTCGGGGCCGAGCACCTCGTCGCTCACCGATTCGATCTGTAACCGCTGGTAGGCGTAGCGGAAGCCGTCCAGCTCCAGGCGGATCGGCAGCCCCGCTTCGAGCTGCGGCCGGACCTTGCCGGGCAGCAGCACGGCGACCCGCGGCGCGCCGCCGGCCTCGGTTCCGGTCGAGAGCGAGGCGATCACCTGTCCGGGGACGACCTGCTGCCCCGCGCGAACCCGGATGTCCGCGACCACCCCGGCGCGCGGTGCCCGTACGTCGCGCTCGGCCAGCCGCGACTTGGCAAGCTCGATCTGGCCGGCGAGACCGATCAACGCCGCCTCGGCGGTCCGGTCGCCCGGATCGCGCAGGCGGGAGGCGAGTTGCAGTTCGAACTCCCCTTCGAGCCGCGACAGCTCGGCCGCCTCCGGACCGCCATAGAGATGGACCAGCGAAGCGCCCTCCGCCACCCGCGTTCCCGGCGGCGCTTCGATCGAGGCAACCGTCCCGGCGGCGGTGGCGGTGATCTCGCTCCGCCCGCCGAGCCGAACGACCGCGACACCGGTCGAGCGCTCGTGAATCCGGCCGAAGATCAGGAACAAGAGCCCGCATCCCGCCAGGCCGAGCAGCAGCCACGACGCCCAATCGATCCAGACCGGCGAGATGCGCAGGAGGTCGCCCTCCTTCCGCGCCGAGGTCATGTGATGGTCGAGCGCCTCCTCGCGGAAGACGTCGAGCGCCCCTTCCCGCAGTTGGCGCTCCTCGCGCTTGCCCTGCTCGGCGAGGCGGGTTTCGAGGGCCAGCTGGGCGAGCGCGGGGGCCGTCCGCTCGGCATAGAGAGCCAAAGCCGCGCGATCGGCGGCGGAGAACGGCTCGGAGCCGGGATCGCGCAAGGCGGCGAGGACCGCGATGACGGGGCCGTCGGTGGTCGATCCACCGACCGTGGGATCGCGCACCGCGATCGCCGTGAACGGTCCCTGGCCGGAGCCCTCCGGATCGTCGGCCTCGCGCTCGAAGCGGGGGTCGTCCGCCAACCGAGCCGCCGCGACCGCCCGGCCGGTTCGCGCGACGAAGCTGACCACGCCGACCGCGGCGCTCTCGCGCCGCTCCTCGGCGGACATGCCGCCCCGCCGCTCCCACAGCACCTCGGTCTCGGCGTCGTACAGCAAGACATGGGCGCGGGAGGCGCCGATCAACTCGCCGAGATCTTCGCGCACCAGATAGGCCACGGCGGCCGGATCGCGTTCGCCCGCCAAGCGCCCGGCGGCCGTGAGCACCCGCCGCGAAAGCTCCGCCCGCTCGTCGCGCTTCGGCACCGGCAGAGGAACGGTCCCGGCGAGCGCAAGCCCCTCGGAATGGGGACCGGCGGGCATAGGAATCGTGCGCTCGGCCGTGGCCTCCGCGAGCCGCAGTGCCCGGAACCGGGAAATCGCGCTCTCGAGCAGAGCCGACAGATCCTCGCCGCCGATCGACTGGAGGCTCAAGAAAAAGATTCGATCCTCGTCGATCAGCTCTTGGAAGACCGCGGGATCGGGGCCGCCGGTGGCGAGCAGGTGAAGCGTCCGCGACTCCGGAAAGCGCCCGCGAAGCGATTCGAGCAGATGTCGCGCGGAGTGCCCCGAGAAACTGGGACCCAAGGCAAGCACCGCCACTTCGCCGCGTTCGAAGCGCTCAATCACCTCGCCCTCGCTGCGCGCGGCCTCGACCCGCACCTCCGCGCCGAATCGCCGCCGCTGCGCCTCGGTCTCCGCCTCGGAGAATCCGGCAAGCAGCAACGACGCCTCCGGCTCCGGGGCGCGGACCAACCTCATCGTGTCGCGGTTCGTAGCCACAAATCCTTGTCCTGATGCGAGATAAGCATCCTCTCCAGAATTGACCGAGCATAAGTTCGCCCTGCCCCAGGGTCAAGGCGAACGGGCCGCTCTGTAGGTCTACGGTGCCACGGGTGGAGTGTTGTGCGCCGCGCTCGGGCCGGATCGACGCCGCGAAGAGTTCGACGGCGGAGAGGGGCGGGGGTATTAGAGGCGCCAAAGCCCTCCGCCCCAGCGATCGGTGGAAATGTTCGACCGCCGGTTCCCCTCGGCCCTTCCCGGCTCTGCCGATCTAGCTCCCGAATTCGAATTCGACACTCCCGAAATGGAATTCGCGAGTCAGAAAATGGAATTCGGCAGTCCCGAAATCCAATTCGCGGCTCCCGAAATCGAATTCGCCGTTCCCGAAATGGAATTCGGGGCTCAGAAAATCCAATTCGGCAGTCCCGAAATCGAATTCGCCGTTCCCGAAATGGAATTCGGGGCCTGGAAAATGGAATTCGCGAGTCCCGAATTCGAATTCGGGAGCTAGAAAATGGAATTCGGGACTCCCGAAATGGAATTCGGGAGCCAAGACGCACGGCGGGGCTCGGTGTTCCCGGGAGCGCCATCCGCTCCACCCGATGTGCGAAGCTCACCCTCCAATGAACCTCTTCGGCGGGCAATCCCTGATCGGTTGGCAGGACTTCGGCGTCCTCGTCGTGCTGTTGGTGACGATGGTCGCGGTCGGTGCCTTCTTCGAGCGGCGGCAGACTTCGACGTCCGAATTTTTCCTGGGCAAACGGAGCATCCCGGCCTGGGCGGCGTGCCTGGCGTTCGTGGCGACCGAGGTGAGCGCGGTCACGATCATTGCGGTTCCGGCGACGGCGTTCCGGGAGAACTGGCAATATCTCCAGATCTTCATTGGCTCGATCGCGGCGCGGCTGGCGATCGCTTTCCTGTTCATCCCGGCGTTCTACAAGTTCGATTGCACCTCGATCTACCAGTTCCTCGGGCGCCGGTTCGGCCGTCTGACCCAGAGCACCGCGGCGATCTTCTTCTTCGTCACCCGGCTGCTGGGATCCGGGGTGCGCCTGATGGCGGCCTGCCTCGCGGTCTCCGTGCTGCTCGGTTGGCCGATCGCTCCGGTGATCGTCGTGTTCATCGTGGTCAGCATCCTCTACATGGGGCTCGGCGGCATGCGGGCGGTCATTTGGACCAACGTGATCCAGGCCCTGGTGATCGTGGTGGGGGGCCTCGCGACGCTCGTCTTTCTGCTCTCCCGGATCGACGACGGATTCTCCGGCATCGTGGCGCTCGCCGGGCCGGCCGGCAAACTGAGCCTGTTCAATTGGGGACCCGCGTTCTCCGATCCAGGCTTCGCGCGGAAGTTCTTCTCCGATCCGAACATCGTCTGGATCGCACTTTTAAACGGCCTGTTCGGCTCGATGG
>Ga0134122_10004004_pt1 | contig 10939 bp, 1 predicted proteins | sample KB302_FD_96461 | JGI IMG/M metagenome (GOLD analysis project Ga0134122, IMG submission 96461) | Terrestrial soil microbial communities without Nitrogen fertilizer from Kellogg Biological Station, Michigan, USA - KB3-0-2 | ecosystem: Environmental > Terrestrial > Soil > Unclassified ... | reverse complement strand
GAGGCGGAGGCGCAGCGGCTCGCCGGCGCGGAGGCGGGCCGCCCGTTCGACCTGGCGCGCGGGCCGCTCGTGCGCAGCCTGCTGGCCCGTCTTTCCGAGCGCGAGCACCTGGTTCTCTTCACGCTCCACCACATCGCCTCCGACGAATGGTCGTCCGGGATCCTGATGCGCGAGCTGGCGGCGCTGTATCCGGCTTTCGCCGCCGGCCGGCCCTCGCCGCTACCGGCCCTGCCGGTGCAGTACGCCGACTTTTCCGTCTGGCAGCGGACGTGGCTGCGCGGCGAGGCGCTAGAGGCCCAGCTCCGCTACTGGCGGGAGCGGCTGGCCGCGGCGCCGGCGGTCCTGGAGCTGCCCGCCGACCGGCCCCGGCCGGCGGTGCCGAGCGGCCGCGGCGGCGTCTGCTCGGCGGTGCTGCCCGAGGATCTCGCGGCGCCGCTCGCGGCGCTGTGCCGCAACTCTGGAACGACCCGTTTCATGGTGCTGCTCGCGGCGTGGAAGGCGCTGCTCCACCGTCTCACGGACCGCACGGACCTGGTGGTGGGCACGCCGGTGGCCAACCGGAGCTGGATCGAGATCGAAGAGCTGATCGGGTTCTTCGCCAACACCCTGGTGCTGCGCACCGACCTGCGCACGGAGCGCCCGGCGGGCCTGCCGTTCACAGAGCTGCTGGCCCGGGTCCGCGAGGTGGCGCTCGGGGCCTATGCCCACCAGGACCTGCCGTTCGAGAAGCTGGTCGAAGAGCTGGCGCCGGAGCGCAGTCTCTCCCATGCGCCGCTGTTCCAGGTGATGTTCCTGCTGCAGGACGCGTCGCCGCGGACGCTCGCGCTGCCCGGCCTCGTGCTGGAGGCAGTCCCGCTGCCCGGCGGCACGGCGAAATTCGACCTGACGCTCGCCGTGTCCTGGACCGGAGGACGTCCCACGGCCGCGGTCGAATACAGCACAGACCTGTTCGACGGTTCGACGGCTCTGCGCTGGCTGCGCCATCTGGAGAGCTTGATCGAAGGTGCCATTCTGGAGCCCGGCCGGCCGGTCGCGGAGCTGCCGATGCTCTCGGAGGCCGAGCGCGCGCAACTCGTCCAGGAATGGAACGACACCGTGTCCGCGGTTCCGGAAGACATCTTGCCGCGCCTGTTCGAGGCGCGCGTGAAGCGCGCTCCGGAGGCGCCGGGAGTGGCTTTCGGGGATCTCTGCCAGAGCTTGGGAGAGCTCAACCGGCGGGCCAACCGGCTGGCGCGCCGGCTGCGCTCGCAGGGAGTCGGCCCGGAGGTAATCGTTGGGGTGGCGATGGAGCGCTCGATCGAGATGCTGGTGGCGGTGCTGGGCGTGCTCAAGTCCGGCGGTGCCTATCTGCCGCTCGATCCGTCCTATCCGTCCGATCGGCTGTCCTACCTGATGAGCGACAGCGGCCTGCGGCACCTGCTGACGCAGGCGGATCTCGCCGCCTCCCTGCCGGCGCACGCGGCCACGGTCCTCTGGCTCGACGAGGGTTGGGGGGCAGGCAAGGGAGACGATGGCGACGACCTCGACGGCGGCGGCCCCGCGCCGGACAACCTCGCCTACGTCCTCTACACCTCCGGCTCGACAGGCCGGCCGAAGGGGGTTGCAGTGTCGCACCGAGCGCTGAGCAACTTCCTGGCTTCAATGCGCCGCGCGCCCGGCCTGCACGCGGGGAGTCGCCTGCTCGCCGTCACGTCGTTGTCGTTCGACATCGCCGCCTTGGAGCTGTTCCTGCCGTTGCTGGCCGGCGGATGCGTCGAGCTGGCCAGCCGGGCGGAGATCATCGATGGTCGCCGGCTCGCGCTGCGGCTCGCCGATCCCTCCGTTCAGGCGATGCAGGCGACTCCGGCATCCTGGCGGATGCTGCTCGACGCGGGATGGCACGGCCGCTCCGATTTCACGGCGCTGTGCGGTGGTGAGGCGCTGCCGCCGGATCTCGCAGCGGCGGTCCGGGCGCGGGTGGGCGAGTTGTGGAACCTCTATGGGCCGACCGAGACCACCGTCTGGTCGTCGGCGTCCCGGGTCGGGGACGGCGCGGTCTCTCTCGGCCGGCCGATTGCGAATACGCAGCTCCATCTGCTCGATCGCGTCCTGCGGCCGGTGTTGCTCGGGGTGCCGGGGGAAATCTGTATCGGTGGCGCCGGCCTGGCGCGCGGCTATCTGCACCGGCCTGATTTGACCGCCGAGCGGTTCATCGCAGACCCCTTCTGTGGCCTTGGTGCCGGGAGCCGGCTCTATCGGACGGGCGATCTGGCGCGGCGGCGCGCCGATGGCACGATCGAGTTCCTCGGCCGCCTGGACTTTCAGGTCAAGGTCCGCGGCTTCCGCATCGAGCTGGGCGAGATCGAGGCCGTGCTGGCGAGTCTGCCGCAGGTGCGCGAGGCTGTGGTGCTCGCGCCGGGAGAGGGCGACGGCCGCCGCCTCGTCGCCTGTATCGTCCCCGCAGGAGAGCGCCCGATCCTGGCTGACGAGCTGCGAGGAGCCCTGGGAGAGCGGCTGCCTGCCTACCTGGTGCCATCGGCATTCGTCCACTTCGACCGGCTGCCACGGACGCCGAACGGCAAGGTCGACCGGAAGGCCCTGACCCGCTTGGCCGCGACCGGGGAGGTCGGTGCCGGCAGCCGCGCGTTCATCCCCTGCGACGATCCGACGGCGCAGATCCTGGCCGGGATCTGGAGCGAGTTGCTGGGCAAGCAGGAGATCGGGCCCGACGATGATTTCTTCGCTCTCGGTGGCCATTCGCTGACGGCGACCCGGGTTGCCTCGCGCATCCAGCAGGCGTTCGGCGTGACCGTGCCCGTACGCTGGCTTTTCGAGCGGCCGACGGTTCGCGGCCTGTCCGCGCTCGTCCGCGAGGCACTGGCCGGCCCGCACTCCGTCGCTCCTCCGCTCGTTCCCATCGCCCACGAAGGCGCTCTGTCCCTGTCGTTCGCCCAGGAGCGCCTCTGGTTCCTGGATCGCCTCAAGCCCGGCAGCTCCTGGTACAACCTGGCCTCGGCGTTGCGTCTGGAAGGCCGGTTGGATGCTGCGGCCCTGGTGTGCAGCCTCGGTGAGATCGTCCGCCGGCACGAGTCGCTGCGCACCGTTTTCCCGGCGATGGAGGGCCAGCCCTTCCAACGGATCGTCCCGCCGGAGCCGGTGTGCCTGTTGCTCCTCGACCTGACGCTCCTGCCAACCGAGCCCCGGGAGGCCGAGCTCATGCGCCGGATTGCCGCTGAGGCGGCCCGTCCGTTCGACCTCGCCCGCGGGCCCCTGTTCCGAGCCATCCTGCTCCGGCTCGCCGAGGACGACCACGTGCTCCTGCTCGTCGTCCACCACATCGCGGCAGATGCCTGGTCGATCGGAGTCTTCGTGGGGGAGCTGTCCGCCGCCTACTCCCGTCTTGCTCACGGCGAAAGCCCCTCTCTACCCCGCCTGCCGGTTCAGCCCGCCGATCACGCGGCGTGGCAGCGGAGCTGGCTGCAGGGGGAGAGCCTCGATCGTCTCGTCGCGGCCTGGCGCACCCGGCTGGCCGGAGCCGCCACGGTGCTCGATCTGCCGGCCGACCGGCCGCGCCCGGCGATCCAGACCTTCCGCGGGACCAGCCTCCCCGCAGAGATGAGCCCGCGGACCACCCGGGAGCTGCGCGCTCTGGCTCGCGGCCAGAATGCGACTCTTTTCATGGTCCTGCTCGCCGGCTTCGAGACTCTCCTGCATCGCCTCAGCGGCCAGGACGACCTGCTCGTCGGCTCGCCCATCGCAGGGCGCAACCGGGCGGAGATCGAGGGTCTGATCGGAGTCTTCATCAACACGCTCGTCCTGCGCGGCGATCTCACCGGTCAGCCGAGCTTCCGGGAGGTGCTCGCCCGGGCGCGGGAGACAGCTTTGGAAGCCTACGCGCTGCAGGACCTGCCGTTCGAGAAACTGGTCGAGGAGCTCCAGCCCCAGCGCGATCTCGCCCGCCCACCACTGTTCCAGGCGATGCTGATCCTGCAAAACGCGCCGATGTCTGCGCTGACGCTGCCAGGCCTCGAGCTGCGTCCGCTGCCGCTGGCGAGCAGCACCGCCCGCTTCGATCTCCAGCTTTCCCTCGCAGAGGCAGGCGACCGGATCGCCGGCCGTCTGGAGATCAACACCGATCTGTTCGACCGGTCGACCGCTCTGCGCTGGCTCCGCGATCTGGAGCTTCTGATCGAAGGCGCCATCGCGGAGCCCGATCTCCCGGTCTCTGAGCTGCCGATGCTCTCCGCCACCGGGCGCGGGCAGCTCGCGCGGGAGCGGAACGACAGCTCGTTCGAGCGCCTGAAGCGCGTCGCCGCGCGAAGGCGGCAGGACGGGGCGCCTCGCCTCGGGCGCCCCGAGTTGGCGGCCGCGTATGTGCCTCCGGGCACCGATCTCGAGGAACGCCTGGCGGCGATCTGGCGCCGGATTCTCGGCCTCGACCGGGTGGGCATCCACGACAACTTCTTCGACCTGGGGGGCCACTCCATGTTGCTGATGCGGGTCCAGGCTCGTCTGGTGGAGGAGCTCGGTGCCGAGCTGCCCGTTCTGGAGCTGTTCGAATATCCGACGGTCAAGGCCCTCGCCGGGCGTCTGGGTGAGATCGGGAGCGGCGCCGGTGAAGCTCCGGGCAGGCCTTTGGAGACGAGGGCGGAATCTTTGGCGCGCGGCAAGGATCGGATGCGTCAGCGCCTCGCCCAGATGAGAGCTGGAATGGATTGAGATGCAGATGACGCAGAAGACCGGGCTCGAGATCGCCGTGATCGGGATGGCGGGGCGTTTTCCCGGGGCGAGCGACCTGGACGAGCTCTGGCGCAACTTGTGCTCTGCGGCGGAGGCGATCCACTTCTTCTCCGAGGAGGAGTTGCTCACCGCCGGTGTCCCGGCGCAGGATCTCGCGTCTCCGGGGTACGTCCGGGCTTGCGGCATGCTCGGGGGGATCGATCTCTTCGATGCAGGTTTCTTCGGCTACAGCCCGCGCGAGGCCGAGATCATCGACCCGCAGCACCGCCTGTTCCTCGAGTGCGCCTGGCAGACGCTGGAGGACGCCGGCTACGACCCGACGCGCGAGGGGGTGACCGTGGGTGTCTATGCCGGCGCGAGCATGAACAGCTACATGGTCAATGTCTACTCCGATCGCCGGCTGGACGACGCGGTGAGCAGCTATCAGGTCATGCTCGGCAACGACAAGGATTACCTGGCCCCCCGCCTCTCGTACAAATTGGACCTCGAGGGGCCCAGCATCACGGTCCAGACGGCCTGCTCGACGTCCCTCGTGGCCGTCCACGTCGCCGTCCAGGCGCTGCTGAATGGCGAGTGCGACATGGCTCTGGCCGGTGGTGTCACCGCGCGGGCTCCCGAGACCGGCTATCACTACCGCGAGGGGATGATCCTGTCTCCGGACGGCCATTGCCGCGCCTTTGCCGCCGGCGCACAGGGGACGGTGGGGGGCAACGGCGTCGGGGTGGTGGCGTTGCGGCGCCTCGAGGATGCTCTTGCGGCCGGCGATTCGATCTATGCCGTGATCAAAGGCTCGGCGGTCAACAACGACGGATTCCAGAAGGTCGGCTTCACGGCCCCCCGCATCGAAGGGCAGGCCAAGGTCATCCGCTCCGCTCAGCTCATGGCGGAGGTCGAGGCGCGCACCATCACCTACGTCGAAGGGCACGGGACAGGGACGCCTCTGGGCGATCCGATCGAGGTCGCGGCCTTGACCCGCGCCTTCCGGGTGACGACCGACGAAAAGGGCTTCTGCGCCCTGGGCTCGGTGAAGACCAACATCGGCCATCTCGATGTCGCTGCCGGAGTCGCCGGGCTGATCAAGACCGTCCTGGCCCTCCATCATCGGCAGATCCCTCCGAGCCTGCATTTCGATGCGCCGAATCCCCAGATCGATTTCGCGGAGACCCCTTTCTATGTCAACGCGGAGCTCCGCGACTGGCCTGCCGGCGGTTCCCCCCGCCGGGCTGCCGTGAGCTCTTTCGGGATCGGTGGCACCAACGCCCACGTGATCCTGGAAGAGGCGCCCGAGCCGGAACCCTCGGGAGCATCGCGTTCCGTCCAGCTATTGCTGCTGTCGGCAAAAACTCCCACGGCTCTGGAGAGCGCGACGGCGAACCTCGCGCTCCATCTGGAGCGCGAGCCGCGGCTCACACCGGCGAGCTTCGCCGATGTCGCCCACACCCTGCGGGTGGGGCGCAAAACCTTTGCATGCCGCCGGGCCGTCGTCTGCCGGAGCGCGGAGGAGGCGGCCCAGGCCCTGCGGATGCTCGACCCTCGGCAGGTGGTGACCGGCTCGCACGAGGGTGGAGAGCGCCGGGCGGTTTTCCTGTTCCCGGGCCAAGGGGCACAACACGCCGGCATGGCATCCGACCTCTACCGCGGTGAGCCGTTCTTTCGCGAGCAGGTAGATCACTGCGCCGAGATCCTGCGGCCGCACCTGGGGCTGGACCTCCGCCAGCTCTTCGGTCCCGAGCCGGCGCGGACCGCCGATGTCGACCGGATGCTCGAGGAGACCTGGCTCACCCAGCCGGCGCTCTTCGTGATCGAGCATTCGCTGGCGCAGCTCTGGCGCGAGTGGGGAATCCGGCCGGCTTCCCTGATCGGCCACAGTCTCGGCGAGATCGTGGCGGCCTGCATGGCAGGGGTCTTCTCTCTGGAAGAGGCTCTCCGGCTCGTTGCCGCCCGCGGCCGCCTGATGCAGAGCCTGCCGCTCGGTGCCATGCTCGCAGTCCCGCTTCCTGAAGAGGAGATAGTCCCGCTGCTGGGAGAAGCTCTCTCTCTCGCCGCCGTGAACGCTCCGGCCCGGTGCACCGTCTCCGGCCCGGTTCCGGCGATCGAGGCTCTCGAGCTCCGGTTGGCGGAGCGCGGTTTGGAGTCTCGCCGTTTGCGCACCTCCCGGGCCTTCCACTCGGCTGCCGTCGAGCCTGTCTTGAAGGATTGGGAGCAGCAGGTGAGATCCATCGCCCTGCGCCCCCCCGAGATCCCTTATCTGTCCAATGTCACCGGCGACTGGATCCGCCCGGGAGAGGCCACCGATCCGGGTTACTGGGTACGGCACCTGCGCAGCACCGTGCGGTTCTCCGCCGGCTGCCAGAAGCTCTGGGAGCCCCCTTGGGTCTTTCTCGAGGTGGGACCGGGAACCACCTTGCGGACACTGGTCCGGAGACACCGAGGGACCGCCGTGGAGGTCTGCTCGTCCCTCTCGTCTCCCGGGGAGGAGCCCGTCCGGACCGACCTCGAGGTCCTGCTCGGTTCCCTGGGGCGTCTCTGGCTTGCCGGGTTGGAGGCGGACTGGCAGGGTCTCGTCCGCCGCGAACGGCGCCGGCGCGTTGCGCTCCCCACCTATCCGTTCGAGCGCCAGCGCTACTGGATCCAGTCCGAGAGACCCGCGGCGCCGCAGAGGGCCTTGCGCAAAGAGCCGGATCCCGCGGCCTGGTTCTACGTGCCGTCGTGGACGCTCAGCGCGCCGCCGGCCATGGGCGGCTTCGCCGGCCGCAGTTCGACCTGGTTGCTCTTCACCGACCGGGAAGGGGTCGGAGTGCGGCTTGCCGAGCGTTTGCGGCAGGAGGCGCAGGAGGTGATTGTCGTCGAGATGGGGGAGCCGTTCCGTGGTGTTTCGGGGGATGCCGCAACCTTCGATCCCCGGCGCGAGGAGGATTATGACACCCTCGTCCGGGCGCTCCAGAGGGCGGGCCGGCTGCCGCGGAGGATCGTCCACCTCTGGAGTGTCACTCGCGACGACCCGCGGCCGCCGAGCTCGGACCTGTTCGAGGAGATCCAGCTCTCGGGCTTCTACAGCGTGCTCTCTCTCACCCGGGCGCTCGCCCGGCAATGGGCTGTCTCCGGGGTCGACCTCGCGGTCGTCTCGACGGGTGTGCAGAGAGTCGACGGCCGGGAGTCGCTGCGCCCGGAAAAAGCGACGCTGCTGGGGCTCTGCAATGTTCTTCCCCAGGAGTATCCGGACCTGGCGTGCCGCAGTATCGACCTCTCCCTGCCGGAGCCTGCCTCGCAACAGGACGAGGGGGTGCGGTGTGCGGCCGCGGCTCTGCTCACGGAGTTGGCAGGGCTTGCCGACCGTTGCGTCGCGTACCGCGGCCGGCTGCGCTGGCTCCGCACCTTTCAGCCTCTGCACCTTCCGGCCGCCCCAGGCTCGCCGGGTCTCCGCGAACGAGGTGTCTATCTCCTGACGGGCGGTCTGGGAAGGATCGGCCTCGCCCTGGCCGAGCACCTCGCCCGCCAGGTCCGGGCACGGCTGGTGTTGACCTCGCGGGCGTCGTTCCCGGACCGGGAACGCTGGGCCGAATGGCTCGCGCACCATGACGAGGACGACGCGACAGCCCAGCGCATCCGGCGGCTGCTCGCTCTGGAGGAGGCGGGCGTCGAGATCCTGATCGCTTCTGCGGATGTCGCCCACGAAGAGAGCATGCGGGCCGTCGTCGCCCGCGCGGTCGAGCGCTTCGGCTGCCTCCACGGCGTCATCCATGGAGCGGGGATCGTCGGCGAGCGGACGCATCGGGCCGTCGCGGAGACAGGGCCGGAGGAGGCCGGCTGGAGCTTCCGTCCGAAGGTGCACGGTCTGCTCGTCCTGGAGAAGGTGCTCCGTGGGATCGACCTCGACTTTTGTCTCTTGCTCTCCTCGGTGTCCTCGGTGCTCGGCGGCCTCGGGTTTGCCGCCTATGCTGCGGCGAACCTGTTCCTGGACGCTTTCGCCGAGCGGCAGCACCTGTCGGGTGCGACCCGTTTCCTGAGTCTCGCCTACGAAGGCTGGAGCTGGCAGGAGGAGAGCTCCGGCAGGCGGAGGATCGGAGCCGGAGTGGCCGATCTCGCTCTCACACCGAGGGAAGGAGTCGAGGTCTTCGCCCGGGCGCTGGCGATGGTCGGGACCCCGCGGCTCGTGGTTTCGACCGGAGATCTCGCGGTCCGCCTAGCGCAGTGGGTCCGGACCGAACCGGTTGCCGGGGAGCCGGACGAGAGCCATCCACACCTGTACGCCCGGCCGCATCTGGCCAATTCCTACGTCGCTCCCGGCACCGAGACCGAGCGGGCGGTCGCCGAGATCTGGCAGCGCCTCCTCGGCATCGACCGGATCGGCCTCCATGACAGCTTCTTCGATCTCGGCGGCGACTCGCTTCTGGTCACCCGGCTCGCCGCGGGCTTGCGCCGCCATTTCGAAATGGACATCCCCCTGCGCATGCTGTTCGCCATGCCCACGATCGCCGCGCAGGTCGCGGCCATCGCGGCGCTGCAGGCGGAGGGGGCCACGGCAAGGGCGGCGGCGGCCCCGATCGTACGCCGTGGCAAGAGCATCCTGGACCAGTTGATGGACCTCGAACAGTTGTCGGATCAGGAGGTCCGCAGCAGGCTCGAAGGCGGGACGACCTGACATGGCGATGGTCAACGAACCGATGGTCGACCTCCATCGACGGATCTTCCGTCTCGCGCCGCGCCAGCGTTCGCTGCTGGCGGCCCAGAATCCTCTGTCCTTCAGCCAGGAGAGGCTGTGGCTTCTGGATCAGCTCGAGGGACCGGGGGCTGCCTACAACCTGCCTGCGGCTCTGTCACTCGCCGGGGATCTCGACGTGCGGGCTCTGACGAGCAGCCTCGCGGAGGTCGTGCGGCGCCACGAGGTCCTGCGCACGACCTTTGCGGCCCCCGACGGACAGCCGATGCAGGTGGTCCATCCCAGCCTCGAAACCGTGCTGCCGCTGATCGACCTGGGCGTCCTCGGGCCGGACGTGGGGGAAAGGACCGCTCTCCAAACCGCTGCGCAGGAAGCCCGGAGGCCCTTCGACCTCGCCCGGGGGCCGCTGCTGCGAACGCTGCTTTTCCGGCTCGGTCAGGGCCGGTACGTCCTGTTGCTCGTGCTGCACCATATCGTCGCGGACGGCTGGTCGGTGGACCTTCTGGTAGGGGAGCTGTCGCTGCTCTACCGGGCGCTCTCCCGCGGCGAGCCGTCGCCTCTGCCCGAGTTGCCGATCCAGTACATCGACTTCGCCCGCTGGCAGCGGGAGTATCTGCGCGGCGCGGTCCTTGAAGCCCATCTGGCGTACTGGAGGGAGCAGCTCGCGGGAGCACCGCCGGTCCTGGAGCTCCCGGCCGACCGGCCCCGCCCGAAAGTGCGCTCCGCACGTGGTGCCCGTCTGGTTCTGGACCTCCCGGCCACGACGTTCGAAGGGGTCCGGCGCCTCGGCCGGTGGGCCGGCACGACTCTCTTCACGACGCTGCTGACGGCCTTCTCCGCGCTCCTCTCCCGGGTGAGCGGGCAGGACGATTTCGTCCTGGGCTCGCCGGTCGCCGACCGCCCTCGCGAGGAGGTCGAGCCCCTGATCGGGCTCTTCCTCAACATGCTGGCCCTGCGAGCATGCTCGGCAGGAACCGTGAGCTTTTCCAAGCAGCTCGCCCGGATGCACCGGGTCGTGCTGGATGCACAGGAGCACCAGGACCTGCCGTTCGAGCAACTGATCGCCGAGCTCCGGCTGGAGCGGACCCTGAGCCATGCCCCGCTGTTCCAGGTGGTCTTCACCCTTCTCGTGACGCCGCGGCAGACGCTGGCTTTCCCGGGAGTCGAGCTGGCATCGATCCGGCTCGACGCGGGGGCATCGCCCTACGACCTGAATCTGTCGATTCTTCCTCTGGACGATCGGCTCCTGGCACAGCTCGACTACAGCACCGAGCTGTTCGAGGCGGTGACGGTCCGGCGCCTCCTGGGGCATTTCGCGACTTTCCTGGCGGCCGCGGTGGCCAATCCGGAGCACGACCTTGCGCAGCTCCCGGTGCTTACTGCGGCCGAGCGGCACCAGATCCTCGACGAGTGGGGTGAGGGCGATCGGGAAACCTTCCCGGCACAGCCGGTCCACCATCTCGTCGCAGAGCGTGCGGCGCTCTGCGGAGAGACGGTGGCCGTCTCCTGCGGAGAGGCGAGCCTGACCTATGGGGAGCTCGACCGCCGGGCGGACCGGCT
>Ga0134122_10004002_pt1 | contig 10941 bp, 9 predicted proteins | sample KB302_FD_96461 | JGI IMG/M metagenome (GOLD analysis project Ga0134122, IMG submission 96461) | Terrestrial soil microbial communities without Nitrogen fertilizer from Kellogg Biological Station, Michigan, USA - KB3-0-2 | ecosystem: Environmental > Terrestrial > Soil > Unclassified ... | reverse complement strand
TGGAGGATCCACATGTTGTTGAAGCCCATCGACACGTGCGGCGCGATGGCCTGCGCGGGGATGTCCTTCTCGAACTGCTTGTAGCGCTTGACCATCTCCTGGGTCAGCTCGCCGACGCCGGGCTTGAGCTTCTTGGCGTCCAGGAGCTGCGCCGGGAGGGGGTCGACGGTGTGGAAGCCCTCGATCTCGTTCCCGAAGCCTTCCTTCAGCTTGTCGATCTGGCTGTGGCCCGCGCCGTGGCCGAGGTAGGCGCGCACGCGGAAGCCCTGCTCCTTGGACTGGCGCAGGAAGAGGTTGATGTCCGGGGCGTAGCCGGTGTGGAACAGCACGTCCGGCCGCGCGGCGCGCAGCTTGGTCACCAGCGACGAGAGATCGGGCGCCTGGATCGAGAAGCCTTCCTTGAGGACGACCTGCATGCCCTGCTTCTTGGCCTCGGCCTCGTTGGCGGCGGCCACGCCGGAGCCGTACGGCCCGTCCTCATAGATGATGGCCACGCGCAGGTCCTTCGGGGCCTTCTTGAACCGCTCCTGCGAGTACGACGCGATGTACTGCACGGAGTAGGCGCCGAAGAGCCCGCCGTTGGGCTGGGGCCGGAAGGTGTACTGCAGATTGCGGTCCTTGAGGACGTTGTCGGCGATCGCCGTGGTGATCCAGAGGAACTTCTTCTGCTTGTCGACCTTCTCGGCGAGCGGCACCGCGTGGGCGCTCGAGTAGACGCCGGCCAGGATGTCGACCTTCTCGACGTTCAGCAGGCGCTCGGCCTCGTTGATCGCCACCTCGGCCTTCGACTGGCTGTCGCCGTCGACCTGCACGATCTTGTACTTGCCGAGCACGCCGCCCTTCTCGTTGATGTAGTCGATCATCATCTTGGCGCCGCGCCAGCAGTTGAGCGAGCCGGCCGCCGAGAACGGGCCCGAGTGGTCGAAGAGAATGCCGATCTTGATCGTCTGGCCCTGCGCCTGCACCGCGGGGGAGATGAGCGCGCCGAGCAGCAGGGCGGCGACGAACGCCAGCGCCATCGACAGCCGTAGCGATTTCATCGGGCGATGCCTCCTGGGCCGGAAAGTGGGCGCTAAGGTAACACGGCGGCCGGGACCCCGATAGGTTCCGGCCGCCGCGCTTGGGCGTGCATACCCCGGCAACTGCCGATACACTGGGACCCGAAATGGGTAGAGAGACGATGAGTCGCCCGCCCACCCAGCCGGCCGCTGACCAGCTCCGCGCGGCCCTACTCGACGCCCGGCGCGTGGAGCTCGAGCTGTGCGACGGACTCAGCCCATCCGAGATGCTCGGCGCGCCCCAGCACTTCGTGGAGCCGCCGATCTGGGAGATGGGGCACGTCGGGTGGTTCCAGGAGTACTGGCTCCTGCGACACCTCGACAAAGCCGACCCGCTCCTGCCGGGCTCGGACGCCATCTACGACGCGTTCAACGTGTCGTACACGCGGCGCTGGGATCATGCCTTCCCCACGCGCCGAGCCACGCTCGACTACATCACGGAGGTCCTGCGGCGGAGCCTCGGCCGGCTCGAGTCGCGCAAGCCCGACGCCGCCGATGCGTACTTCTACACGCTGGCCGCCCTGCACGAGGACATGCACGCCGAGAACCTCACACTGATCCGCCGCACGCTGGACTACCCGCTGCCGCGCCTGTCGCTCCTCGACGCGGCCGCCGGCGCGCCGCCGGTGGACACGGCCTACCGGCCGCACGACGTCGCGGTGCCCGGCGGCACGTTCATGCTCGGGGCCTCGGCGAACGAGCCCTTCGTGTTCGACAACGAGAAGTGGGCGCATCCGGTGACGGTGGCCCCCTTCCACATCGCGGCCACGCCGGTGACGAACGCGGAGTACGCGGCGTTCGTGGACGACGGCGGCTATCGGCGCCGCGAGCTGTGGAGCCGCCGGGGCTGGGACTGGCGCCGCCGCGAGAACGCCCAGCATCCGCTCTTCTGGATCTCCGGCGGCGGTGGCTGGTACGAGTGCCGGTTCGGCGCCGAGGTACCGCTCGAGCCGTGGCATCCGGTGGCCCACGTGAACTGGTACGAGGCCGAAGCGTGGTGCCGGTGGGCGGGCCGCCGGCTGCCGACCGAGGCGGAATGGGAGATGGCGGCCTCGCTGGAGCCCGCGAGCGGACACAAGCGACGCTTCCCCTGGGGAGACGACGCCCCCCGGCCCGAGCAGGCCAACCTCGACTATCGCGCGGGCGGCACCATCGATGTGCGCGCGCTGCCGGCGGGCGACAGCCCCGTGGGCTGCCGGCAGATGATCGGCAATGTCTGGGAATGGGTCGACGACACCTTCACGGCCTATCCCGAGTTCGTCTGTGATCCGTACCGCGAGTACTCGGAGCCGTACTTCGGCAAGAAAAAGGTGCTGCGGGGCGGGGCGTGGACGACGCGCTCCCGCTTGATCCGCGCGACCTGGCGCAACTTCTTCGTGCGGCACCGCCGCAATGTCCTGGCCGGCTTCCGGACCGTGGCCCGCTGACGAGGTCGCGCGGCTCGCGCGCGACGTGCGGCGCGGCCTGACCGCGCGTCCGCGCTGGCTGCCCCCGAAGTATTTCTACGACGCCGCGGGCGCCGCGCTCTTCGATCGCATCACGGCACTGCCGGAGTACTACCTCACACGCACCGAGGAGGCGATCCTGGCGGAGGTCGCCGCCACGGTCGTCCGCCGCGTCGAACCGGCCGAGATCGCCGAGCTGGGGCCGGGCTCGTGTCGCAAGGTGCGCGGGTTCCTGGACGCCGTCGATCATGGCGGCGCCGTGCGCTACCTCCCCTTCGACGTCGATAGCGCCGGGCTCGAGCGCGCGCTCGCCGTGCTGGTCCGCGACTATCCCGCGCTCGACGTCCGCCCCATCGCCGGCGACTTCGAGCACGATCTCGACCGCCTGCCGCCCGCCAAGGGGCGGCGCCTCCTTCTCTTCCTCGGCAGCACGATCGGCAACTTCGACCCGCCGGCGTGCCGGCGGCTGCTCGGCGAGCTGAGCCGGTTGCTCGGCCCCGACGGCCGGCTCCTGCTCGGCGTCGACCTGGTGAAGGATCGCACCGTACTGGAGGCAGCCTACAACGACGCGGCCGGGGTCACGGCCTCCTTCAACCGCAACATCCTGAGCGTCATCAACCGCGGGCTCGACGGCGACTTCCGCCCGGACGCATTCCGGCATCGCGCGTTCTACAACGACGCGGCCAGCCGGATCGAGATGCACCTGGTCGCCGAGGGACCGCAGCGCGTGCGCCTGCGGCGCCTGGATCTTGCGCTCGACTTCGAGGCCGGGGAATCCATCTGGACCGAGTCGTCGTACAAGTACACGCGGGCGTCCGTCGCCTCCATGCTGCGCGCCTCGGCGCTGGCCGAGGAGGCCTGGTTCACCGACGGCGGGGGGCGCTTCGGCTTGGTGCTGGCGCGCGCGGACCCGCCGCTCAGCGCGGTGACGCGCGAATCCTGAGCCCGCGCGGCACCGCCAGGCGATCGAGGGCCTCGAACAGTCCGTGGACCGCGAGCGCCATCAGCGCGGAGGGAATCGCGCCGGCCAGGATGGTGGCGGCGTCGTTGAGCGCAAGGCCGGTCACGATGAGCGTGCCGTAGCCGCCGCCGCCGATGAAGGCGGCCAGCGTGGCCGTGCCCACCGTGAGCACGGCCGCGGTCTTGATGCCGGCCAGGATCGTCACGGAGGCCAGCGGCAGCTCGACCCAGCCCAGGCGCTTGGCGCCGTCGAGCCCGATCACCGCCGCGATGTCCACGAGCTGGGGATCGAGACTGACCAGGCCGGCGTAGGTGTTGCGCACGATCGGCAGCAGCGCGTACAGGGAGAGCGCCACCAGCGCCGGCACGCGGCCGATCCCGAAGAGCGGGATCATGAAGGACAGCAGCGCCAGAGCCGGGATCGTCTGCAGCACGCCCACGCCCATCAGCTCCACCTGGCCGAGCCGCCGGCGGCGCGCCGCCAGGATGCCGAGCGGCACCCCCAGCGCGACCGCCACCGCCATCGAGACGCCGACGAGCACCAGGTGCTGCAGGGTCAGCGCCGGCAGCTCCCGCAGCAGCGCCGCGCGACGCTCGCTGCCGGCCTCGCGCCGGCCGGTTCCGAGGAAGGACTTCGCCACCGCCGCCGCGCTCTGGTGGTCGAGATCGACCTCGGCGTTGAGCCGCGCCATCGTGGCGTTGTCCAGCCGGCCGGCCAGCCGCCGCTCGACCGCGGCCCACGCGCGCGGCTGCTGCTCCACGAATGCGCGGCGCGCCAGCAGGACCGCCGCGTAGTCGGGAAAGAACTTGCGGTCGTCGGCCAGCACGGTCACCGCCTCGCGCGCCAGCTCGCCGTCGGTGGTGAAGACCGTGATCACGTCGACCTTTCCGCTGGCCAGCGCGCGGTAGGCGAGCGCATGCTCCATGATGCGCACGTCGCGGAAGTCCAGCCCGTAGTGACGGCGCAGTCCCGGCCAGCCGTCGTCACGATCGAGGAACCCGGGATCGAACAGGGCGGTGAGCTCGCGATGACCGCGCAGGTCGCTCAGCGTGCGCAGTCCGAGGCGCTCGGCGGTGGCCCGCGAGACGGCGAGCGCGTACGCGTTGTCGAAGCCGAGCGGCGCCGAGACCACGAGCCCGCGCTCGGCGACCCGCGTCCGCATCACGTCCAGCGTCGTGACGCCGGGGTCCTTCAGGATCATGCGGGCGACCGTGCCCGTGTACTCGGGATAGACGTCGAGCTCGCCGCCGGCCAGCGCGTTGTAGACGATCCCGGTGCCGCCGAGCCCGAACTTCCGGTCCACCCGCGCCTCGCCCGCCTGCTCGACGATCTGGGCGACCAGCTCGGCCAGGATGTAGCTCTCGGTGAACGACTTGGAGCCGATTCGCACGACGGGCTGCTCGGCGGCCCCGGCCGGCACGGCAGCCATGAGCGCGGTGGCCAGCAGCGTGCCCGCCATCAGCGCCGCGCCCGGCCGCCGGCGTCGCACGCTAGAAATATTCCGCCATCGCCGACGGCGGCGTCTGCGCGCGGAGGAACTCGGTCACCAGGGGCGTGGCCGGCCGGCGGGCGAGATCGTCGAACGTGCCGTGCTGCACCACGCGTCCGGCGTCGAGCAGCGTGATGTTGGTGCCCAGGACGAATGCCTCGCGCACATCGTGGGTGACGAGCACCACGGTCTTGCGCAGCTCCCGGAACATCTGCACGAGCTCGCCCTGGAGCTCGGTGCGGGTGATCGGGTCCAGTGCGCCCAGCGGCTCGTCGAGGAGCAGCACCGGTGGATCGAGCACCAGCGCGCGCATGAGGCCCACACGCTGGCGCTGGCCGCCGCTGAGCTCCGCGGGATAGCGTTCGAGCAGCGGCCGCCGGAAGTCCACGATGCGCGCGAGCTCGTTGACGCGCGCTTCGATGGCCGCGGCGGACCAGCCGCGGGCCCGCGCGGGCAGCCCCACGTTGCCCGCGGTGGTCAGGTGCGGATAGAGCGCGCCCTCCTGCACGACGTAGCCGATGCGCCGCTGGATGTCGCGGCGCGTGGCGGGTCCGACGGGCACGCCGTCCACCGCCACCTCGCCGGTGTCGGCTGGCACGAGGCCCAGCACGAGCCGGAGCACCGTCGACTTCCCGGAGCCGCTGCCGCCGAGCAGGACGTGCGTCGTGTGCGGCGCCACGGTGAGGGAGACGCCGTCCAGCGCTTGGTAGATGCCGAAGCGCTTGCTGACGTCGCGCAGGACGATCACGTGCGCCGCGCCAGCACCATCCACTCGCGGCCCTGCCGGCCGCGCGCGGAGCGCAGCGGCGGGAACGCGCGCTCGATGCGGAAGCCCCGCGCCAGCCGCCGCTGGATCTCCGTGCGCGACACCTTGAAGGGCGGACCGGCGGTCTGCGCGCGCAGCGGGAAGAAGCAGCCGAGGAACCAGCCGCCGGGACGCACGATGGTGCGCAGCACGTCCACGTACTCGGCGCGGCGGGCGGGATCGATCGCGCAGTAGCACGTGTACTCCCACACGCCGTCGAAGGCGTTGGCGTGATCGCGCCCGAGCGTGAAGAGGTCGCGCTGCTCGAAGTCCACGGCGACGCCGTCGCGCCGGGCCAGCGCGCGCGCGGCGGTGAGCGCGGCCGTGGAAAAATCGACGGCGGTGACCTCGTAGCCCCGCGCGGCGAGGAAGCGGGCGTCGTGGGCGCGGCCGCAGCCGGGCACCACCACGCGGCCGCGCGGCGGCGGCGTGCGCTCCACGAAGTCCACCAGCGGCAGCGACGGCCCGCCGAGCTCCCAGCCGTCGCCGCCGGCCGCGTAGACGCCCTCCCAGAACTCGACGGTGCTCACACGGGCCATGCGAAGCCCTCGAAGTCGGGAATGGCACGCTCGGCGCCGGCGGTGAGCAGCTCGCGCCCCGTGTGCGAGGTGGTGAGGCCGATCACGCGCATGCCGCAGTTGCGCGCGGCGTGCACGCCCACCAGCGAGTCCTCGAACACGAGGCAGGCCTTGGACGGAATGGCGAGGCCGGCCGCCGCCTTGAGATAGACCTCGGGGTTCGGCTTGCCCCACCGCACGTCCTCGGCCGTGATGACGATGTCGAAATGCCGCCGCAGCCCCACCTCGGTGAGCAGCCGCTCGGCGTCGGGGCGCGAGGCCGACGTGGCCACCGCGCGCGGCACCCGCTCGCGCACGAGCGTGTCGAGGAAAGCGGGCGCGCCGCCGACGGGCCGCGTGCCGCGCGCGGCCAGCCGCGTGTAGAGCTCGCGCTTGCGCTGGGCCAGCTCCGTCGCTTCCTCCGGCTCCACGCGGCGGCCGAGGAGCAGCGGCACGGCTTCCTCGGCGGGCCGGCCGATGGTGAGGCGCCAGTACTCGGCCGGCGGCGCCACTCCGATGTCGCCGAGCAGCAGCCGCCAGGCGTCACGGTGGTGGGCGCCGGAGTCGATGAGCACGCCGTCCATGTCGAAGATGACGGCGCGCGCGGCGGCTTCCGCCCCGCTCACGACCGGAGGCGATAGAGCGGAGCGAGAGTGCGGAACGTCTCGAGCGCGGCCATCCGGTACTGGGCCTCGGTCCACCGCGCCGCTTCCTCGGCGGGCACCGCCCGGCCGAGCACGAGCTGGCCGTCGCGCGTGCGCAGGAGCTCGTCGGCGAGCGCGCCGAGCTGATCGGGCGAGAGGTCGGTCAGCGGCGTGGCCGGGTCCTCGTCGTGCTCGTTCTTGAACCAGGCCAGCCCGCGCACGCGGCGCAGCACCGGCCCGAGCTTCCCCGCGCTGCGCTTCCACGCGCTCGCCCACCTCTTCTTGTCCGCGTGCTCGGGCCCGACCTCGAACAGGAAGCGCACGCAGTGGCGGGAGACGGCCACCTTGAAGTGACAGTGCTTCTTGTAGCCGCGCCCGTCCGGACAGAACGCCACCCAGGTGTCGTCGGGCGGGTTGACGGTGCGGCGGGCGTGACGGGCCACGTGGGCGAAGGCCGGCCCGCCGGTGGCGCGGCTCACGGCCGGCGCCAGGCTGTGGCCGATCGCCTCGAGCTTGGGCCGGATGCGGCCGCGGATCTCCGACATGCGCGGCTTGAAGCCCCCGACGTCGAACACCCTGAAGTCGCCGGCGTTGAACGCGGCCGCGGCCATCGTCAGTCTCGGGAATCGAGGCGCGGCCCGGCTTCGCCGGGGCGCGGCCGAGCGGTTGGAGGAATTGGGGGGCCATCTCCGGGCTCCCCATCGAATTGATCCAGAGGAAAGATCGGACGCCGCACGCGCGTGAACGGGAACCGCCCCAGGTTGGACGACGACAGCCCGGGGGCGTCGACCTCGAGGATCGCGCGCGCGAGCGGCTCGAACGCGGCGCGGTAGTGGATCGACGACTTCAGCACGAGGATTTTCTCGCCGGCCGGATCGATGCCGACGAAGCGGATCATCTCGGGATCGAGCGCCTGGCGCCGCTGGGAGATCAGGATGATCTTGACGTCGTTGACGTCGAGCACGGCGGTCGGGCCCACGCGGGCCTCGAGCCCGCGCATCATCGGCCCCTTGTAGACGAAGCGCCCGTCGGACAGCGTGCGCACGCGTCCGGTCACCGTGAGCGGCGCGCCGTGCGCGGGATCGACCTTGCCGCCGACCTCGAGCGTCAGCGTGGCGCCCACGCCGGCCGCCACGCAGGCCGCGGCCGCCTCGGGATCCCAGAGGCACGCCACCGTCGCGCTGCGCGCGCCCACGCGCAGCAGCTCGCGCAGGATCTCGGTGGTGTCGCCGCCGGCGCCGCCGCCGGTGTTGTCGGCGATGTCGGCCAGCACCACCGGCCGCCCGTCGAGCGCCAGCGCGCGCGCGACGGCGTCCTTTGGCGACAGCGCGGTGTGCAGGAACTCGCGCCGCAGGTCCCAGGCCGCCGCCGTCAGCTCGTCGGCGAGACGGTCGGCCAGCGCTTGGTCGCCGTTGGTGGCGACGTAGACCGACAGGCCGGCGTCGTGAATGTCGGCCAGCGGGAAGCCGGCGAAGATGGACACCGTCAGCACGCCCGCGCGCCGCTCCATCGCGTCCGCGAGGTCGTAGAGGCGGCGCATCGGCCCGCGCGTGGTGAGCTGGCCCGCGATCGGGGGCAGCATCGGCGGCTGGCGCCACGCCACCGTGGGCCGGATGCGGCCGGCCGCCACCTCGGCCAGGCGCGTCGCCGCCTCCGCTCCGCGCTCGCGCATGTCCACGTGCGGATAGGTCTTGTAGCCGTGCAGCAGCGTGGCGGTCTCCACCATCGCGCGGGTGATGTTGCCGTGGAAGTCGAGCGTGACGGCGATGGGCGTGGCGCCGACGGCGGCGCGCACCGCGCGCAGCAGGTCGCCCTCGCCGTCGTCGACCCCCTCGACGACCATGGCGCCGTGGAGATCGAGCAGCACACCGTCGAGCGGGCCGGCCACGCGCAGGTCGGCGAGCAGCCGGTCGCGCGCTTCGGCGTAGAACTCCTTGGCCACGCGTCCGGCGGGGGAGGCGGTGGCGGCCAGCGACGGCACCAGCGCGGCTTCGAGCGCGGTCGCCGCGTCGATCATCCCGCCCAGGCAGGTGCCAGTGCCCCGGTAGGTCTCGAGCAACTCGCCGCCGTAGCGGAGGTCGTGGGCCTCGAACTGCGCGCGGTCGGTGCGGATCGGACTGAACGTGTTGGTCTCGTGCGACAGCATCGCCACGAAGAAGCGCACCGGACCTCCTGCTTGCCCGATCGGATTTGGGGCGTCGACGGCGCGCATAGTGTAAATGGTTGGGTATTCCTGTTCAACGCGGAGGGTCGCGCCGCCGCGCGAGGAATATCGCCAGGGCGGCAGCGGGTTGGGCGACGCGGCAGTGTTACAATCGCCCGCGTGAATTCCGTCTTCGTCGTCACCGGCGGCGCCGGCTTCATCGGCTCTCACCTCGTCGAGCGGCTGCTGCGCGAGCATCCCGACGGCATCGTGCGCGTGCTCGACGACTTCTCGACGGGCAGCGAGGCCAACCTGCCGTTCGCGGCGGCGGCCGGCCGGCGCCTCGAGATCGTGCGCGGCGACATCAAGCGGCTCGACGACGTGGAGCGCGCGGTGGCCGGCGCGGCCGTCGTGTTCCACCAGGCGGCCATGCGCTCGGTGCCGCGCTCGATCGCCGATCCGCTCGGGGCCAACGCCAACAACGTGGACGGCACCCTGCACGTGCTGGAGGCGGCGCGGCGGCAGTCCGTCCCGCGCGTGGTGTACGCCTCGTCGTCCTCGGTGTACGGCGCCAATCCCGAGCTGCCCAAGCGCGAGGACCAGACGCCGGCACCCATCTCGCCCTACGCCGTCTCCAAGGCGGCCGGCGAGCAGTACGCGCAGGTGTGGACGCGGCTCTACGGCGTGGAGACGGTGGGCCTCAGGTACTTCAACGTCTTTGGCCCGCGCCAGGACCCGAAGTCGGAGTACGCGGCCGTCATCCCGCGCTTCATCCTGTGGGCGCTCGAGGGCACGCCGCTCGAGGTGCACGGCGACGGCACGCAGTCGCGCGACTTCACCTACATCGACAACGTGGTGGACGCCAACCTCGCCGCCGCGCGGGCGCCCCAGGCCTCCGGCCACGTCTTCAACGTCGGCTGCGGGAACCGCGTCAGCCTGCTTTCGATCGTCGAGCGGCTGGAGAAGATCCTGGGCCGCGCGGTGACGCGCCGGCACACGCCCGGGCGCGCCGGCGACGTGCCGCACACGCAGGCCGACGTGAGCAAGGCCGAGCGCCTGATGAAGTACACGGCACGGGTGGACTTCGACGAGGGATTCCGGCGCACGGTCGACTACTTCAGGAGGACCGCATGATGGCTCGAATGCTCGTGGGAGTGCTCACCGCCGTGCTGGCGCTGGGTGGGATCGCCGGTGCGGCCGCCGCCCAGGCGCCCGCGCGGCTGATCGTGCAGTCGACGGCCGAGCCGCCCGGCCTCGACATGACGGCCACGCCCGCCACCGCGACGTCCGGTATCGTCTTCTACAACGTGCAGGAGTCGCTGGTGAAGGTGGACCGCCACGGCAAGCTGGTGCCGTCCCTGGCGGAGCGCTGGCACACCGCGGACAACAAGAACTACACCTTCTTCCTCAAGAAGGGCGTCCGCTTCCACAACGGCCGCGAGATGAAGGCCGCCGACGTGAAGTTCTGCTTCGACCGCGCGCTCAACCCCGAGACCAAGCACCCGTACGCCAAGGACTACGAGGCGGTCGGCGACATCATCGTCAAGGACGACTACACCGTCACCTTCGCGCTGAAGACCATCAACGCGAACTTCCTCCAGAACATCGCGCGGGCCGGCGCCGCCATCTATCCGCGCGAGGCGGTCGACACGCTGAAGAGCCACCCGATCGGCACCGGCCCCTTCCGCTTCGAGGAATGGGTGCGCGGCGATCGTGTGGTGCTGGTGAAGAACGGTGAGTATCACGTCAAGGGCCTGCCCAAGCTCGACCGGGTGACGTTCCGCTTCATCACCGATCCCAACGCGGTGCTGGCCGCGCTCAAGGCCGGCGACATCGACG
>Ga0134122_10004001_pt1 | contig 10942 bp, 7 predicted proteins | sample KB302_FD_96461 | JGI IMG/M metagenome (GOLD analysis project Ga0134122, IMG submission 96461) | Terrestrial soil microbial communities without Nitrogen fertilizer from Kellogg Biological Station, Michigan, USA - KB3-0-2 | ecosystem: Environmental > Terrestrial > Soil > Unclassified ... | reverse complement strand
TGGGGGGTGCACATCACCCTGGCCCCCACCTGGTTCGACCCCGCCGAGACGCCAGGCATGATCACGCCCTTCATGGTCCTCTACGCGCTGCACGACGCCATGGTGAAGCCCATGCCGGCGGGGCCCCAGACGGCAAGCCTGGCCGAGTCGTGGGCCATGTCGAAGGACATGACCTCGACCGAGTTCACGCTGCGCAAAGCGAAGTTCCACAACGGCGACCCGATCACCGCCGAGGACGTGAAGTTTTCCTTCGAGCGCTACAAGGGCACGGGGAGCAAGGGCTTCAAGGATCGCGTGGCCGCGGTGGAGACGCCGGATCCGGGGCGCGTGCGCTTCCGGCTCAAGCAGCCCTGGCCCGACTTCATCACCTTCTACTCGAGCGCCACCGGCGCGGGCTGGATCGTGCCGAAGAAATACGTGGAGCGGGTGGGAGAAGACGGCTTCAAGAAGGCGCCGATCGGCGCCGGGCCCTACAAGTTCGTCTCCTTCACCCCCGGCGTGGAGCTGGTGCTGGAGGCGTTCGAGCAATACTGGCGGAAATCGCCGAGCGTGAAGCGGCTGGTCCTGCGCGTCATCCCCGACGAGTCGACCCGGCTGGCCGCGCTCAAGCGCGGCGAGGTGGACCTGGCCTACTCCATTCGCGGCGAGCTGGCGGAGGAGCTCCAGCGCACCCCGGGCCTCGCGCTCAAGCCCGCCGTCATCCAGGGAACGTTCTGGCTCTATTTCCCCGACCAGTGGGATCCCAGGTCGCCCTGGCATGACCGCCGCGTGCGCCAGGCGGCGAGCCTCGCCGTGGATCGCCCCTCCATCAACCAGGCCCTGACCCTGGGCCACTCGAGACTCACCAACAGCATCATCCCCAGCATGTTCGACTTCTTCTGGGCGCCGCCCGCTCCGGTGCACTCGGCGTCGCGGGCCAAGGCGCTACTCGCCGAGGCCGGACATCCCAATGGCTTCGACGCCGGAGATTTCTACTGCGACGGATCCTACGGCAACCTCGCCGAGGCCGTGCTCAACAACCTCCAGGCCATCGGCATTCGCGCGAAGCTCCGGCCGCTGGAGCGCGCGGCCTTCTTCAGTGGTTACTCGGACAAGAAGTTCAGGGGCGGGCTCGTCCAGGCCTCGAGCGGCGCCTTCGGCAATGCCGCCACCCGGCTGGAGGCCTTCGTGGTCACCGGCGGAGCCTATGTTTACGGGACCTATGCGGACCTCGACGGGCTCTTCCAGGAGCAGGCGGCGGAGCTGGACCGCAAGCGCCGGGAAGCGGTGCTCCACAAGATCCAGCAGCTCCTCCACGAGCGTGTCGTCTATGCCCCCATCTGGGAGCTGGCCTTCCTCAACGGGGTGGGCGCGCGCGTGGGCGAGTCCGGCCTGGGCCTCATCCCCGGCCACGCCTACTCGGCGCCCTACGAGGACGTGACGCTCAAGGGGAAGTGAGGCGCGCCTAGGCGCCCCAGCGCACGCGCGGCGCTCCCGGCACGATGGCGAGGTGGATGGGGTTCACCCCCGGCACCTCGCCGGCGAGCGCGTGGATGGCCTCTTCCGCCTGCTCGATGGGGAAGGACTTCGTGTGCAGGCGGTCGAACGGATAGCGGCCCGACGCGATGATGTCGACGGCGCGAAAGGTCTCTTCCACCGGCATGCTCAGCACGCCTCGGAGCGTCAGCTCTTTGTAGATGAGGTCGTCCGCGCTGAGCTCGCGGGTGAGCCTTTGCCCCTTGAGGCCCGCCACCACGATGCGACCCTTGCGCACCGCGATGGCGATGGCGTGGAGCAGCGACTGCGGCGCGTAGGGCGTGGTGTCCACCACCACCTCGGCGCCACCGCCGGTGGCCTCGCGCACCTGCGCCACCACATCGCCCGCCTCCACGTTGATCGCGACGTCCGCGCCCAGCTCCTGGGCCAGCGCGAGCTTGCCGGCGTCGCGGGCGAGGCCGGTGATCACCACCTGGCGGGCGCCCGCCTCCTTGGCCGCGATCACGCAGCAGAGCCCGCGCTGCCCCGCGCCCAGGATGACGACGCGATCCGCCGCCGTCGTCTTCGGGATGGAGGCGGCCCAGGAGAGCCCCGCCGCCAGCGGATTGAACATCACCGCCACCTCGGCCGAGGTGCGCTCGCCGGTCTTCTTGACCACGGACAGCGGGGAGAGGTACATGTGCTCGGCGTAACCGCCCCAGAGCTGGGGCGGCTTCTCGATGGTGGTGTAGCCGTAGGTGCCCCCGCGCGTCTTGCAGGCGATGGGCTCCCAGCGCGCGCAGGCCTCGCAGCGGCCGCAGCCATAGCCGGAGCGCACGGCCACGCGGTCGCCCTCGGTGACGCTCCAGCGCTGCTTCGCCCGGGCGCCGATCTCCTCGATGCGCCCCAGCGGCTCATGGCCCGGCACCACCGGGAAGGACGTGTAGTCCTCGTGCGGGGGCTGCGCGCCGTCGTATTGCTCGTAGTCGCTGCCGCAGATCCCGCAAGCCTCGATGCGCAGCAGCGCGTCGTCCGGCCCGATGGCGGGACGCGGGAACTCGCGCAGCTCGAGGGTCTTGGGCTTCAGCAGCACCGCCGCCTTCACCGGGGTCGTCATCGCCGCCTCCTTGCGCTCAGTCGCTGTCGCCGGGCTTCGCCCGCAAACGCTTCACGTCGGCGCGCCGCTTCTTCCCCGCCAGGCGCCGATGGCGGGCACCCGGCCGGGGCGCCGTCTTCACGCGCGGCGTGGGCGGCGTGAGCGCGGCCCGCACCAGCGCGGCGACACGGGCGCGCGCCTCGTCCAGGTTGCGCACCTGATTCCGCGTCGCCTGGCTGGTGATCACCAGCCGGCCCTCGGCGTCCAGCCGATGCCGGGCGAGCTCGAGCAGGCGCGCCCGGGCCGCATCGCTCAGTCCCTCCACCGCCCCCAGATCCACGCGCAGGTCGATCTTGGTGGAGACCTTGTTCACGTTCTGCCCGCCCGGTCCCGAGGCGCGCACGGCGTGGCTGCGCAGCGCCGAAGCCGGCACGCGCACGGTGGCGGTCACGTGGATCGCCTCGGCCATTCGGCCTCCGCGCCCGCCCTCAGCAGCCGCAGCCGCCGGAGATCGGGCCCGCGGGGAGCACGCGATCAGGCTCCCAGCCCCAGGGCCGCGGACCCCAGTCCGGCGTGAACACGCGGCCCCGCTTCACGGTCACGAAGGGCACGAAGGCCTTGGCGACCCGAAGGCTCGCCCCCACCACGTCCTTCACCACCCAGTCGCCGTCCCGCAGCTCCAGCACCGAGATGTCGGCTTGCCGCCCGACGGCGAGAGTGCCGAGCCGTCCCTGGGCGCCGATGGCCTTCGCGGGATTCGCCGTGCTCATGGTCACCACCTGCGCCAGCGTGAAGCCCAGCCCCAGGAAGCGCGTCATGATCTCGGCCATGCTGTGCACGGTGTGAACGCGTCCCGGCACGGTGAGGTCGGTGCTGATGCAATGGGGCAAGAGCCCCTGGTCGATGCAGCGTCGGCCCACGTCGAAGGAGAAGTTCATTCGTCCATGCGCGGTATCGAGCCAGACGCCGCGGTCCGCCGCCTCGCGCGCTTCCGGCACGAGCTTGCCGTTGCCGTCGAGCACGCCACCCGGGTTCGCGGTGAAGAAGTGAGTGAGGATATCCCCTTTCTCGAGCAGGGGGAGCAGGGAGCGGATGACCGCCGGGTCATAGCGCTTCTCGGTATCTCCGATATGCACCATCAGCGGAATCCCGCTCTCCTTGGCCGCGCGCTTGGCGAGCTTGGGCATCTCCATGCCCATGATCTCGAGCGCGGGAGAGACCATGCGTGCCTTGATTCCCTGGATGAGCCCCTTGTACTGGGCGCACGTCTTCAGCGTGTCGTCGAGATTGATGCTCGACTCCGCGATGATGTCGGGCATGGTCGCGAGCCCGGTCTGGCAGATGTGGAGGAACGGGATGACCTCGGTGTGGCAGGCGGGGAGGATATGCCTGGGAAAGGCGGCGAAGGTCGCCGCCCCCGCGCTGCCCGCATCCACGAGGGTGGTGACGCCGGAATAGACGCCGCCGAGGTCCGGATTCACCCCGGTGCGGCTGATGCCCTCGAAGACGTGCGCATGGAGATCGATGAGCCCGGGCACGACGAGCTTGCCGCCGACCTCGACGACACGCGCGGCCTCGCCGGCGGCAATGGCGGGAGCGATGCGGGCGATCTTTCCGTCCTGCACGGCCACGTCGTTGAGCCCGTCCAGTCCGGCCGACGGGTCGACGACGCGGCCTCCCTTGAGCACGAGATCGAACATGGATTTCCTCCCCTACTGGCTCGGGTTGCTCTTATAGCATGGATGGCCTGGCATGGGCTTTGCCTCCCTGGCAGATAGCGACCCATTCTCTCGAAGGAGGCGCGCCATGGGGCTGGATCCGGTCTGCGGAATGGAAGTGTCCCCGGTCACGGCGGAAGCGCAAAGCGAGTACAAGGGCGTGACGTTTTACTTCTGCAGCGATACGTGCAAGGAGGAGTTCGACACCGATCCTCAGCGCTATCTCGACGAGACCGATCTGGACGAGGCGCGAGCGATCCAGGAAAGTCGGGACCGGTCGGCGTAGTCGTACAGCACCGGATCACCTGGACCCGGTAAGATCGCCCGGAGGGCAGAGATCTGTCCTCCGATGGCCGGGCATAGGTGAAGCGAAGGGTAACCGTTCCGGAGCGTCGGGCGAGAAAGATGAACGTTTGCTCCTCGACGGCGCCTGGCCCCTCTCCCGCGCGTACCGCCGAGCGGGCGACCGCAGGCTCGCGCCGCAAGAGCTGGACGGTCTCATCCCCGCCATCGATCTGCCACGCGTGACCGGTTCCGGAGGGACCACTCACCACCACCTGGAAGGTGCTGCCCTCCGACACGGTGAGATCCCGGTCGCTACCGGCCACCGGAAGCGAAGAGCAACCGGCGGTCAGCGAGAGCAGGCCCAGCAGGGAGAGGTGCACGCGTCTCATCGGATTCGCCGACGATAGCATCTTTCAACCGCGTCCGGATAGACGGGAACGGCGCCTCCGGGGGCGCCGTTCGCGAACCGTGGAGCGCGTGCGAGCTAGCGCGCGACGATCCTTCGATGCGCCACGAATGCTGCCACCAGCAGCCCGGCGCCCAGCAGCACGAGCGTGCTGGGTTGGGGCACCACGGACAGCGCATTCGGGCGCTGCACGAGCAGGAACGGCTGGTTGGGGCACACGACCCCGACGCATACACCGCTGCCCACCCCATTGTTGTCCGACAACCCGAAGTTCATAGTGTCCACGCCGCCGGCGAGCAGGGTCCCGCCAAAGAAATCGAGAAAGTCCCGGCCTCCCAGCTCGTCCGCCGCCGTGCTGCCGAACGCGATCGACGTCCGCGGGATCCCGGATCCCTGCGCGAAGCTGAGCCCGTCGGTGTCATTGGAGGACGTGAAGCCGGGCGGCGCGAAGGCGGGCGCGGGGTCGTCGGTGTCGTCGGCAAATCCTGCCGGGTCGAGCAGCTCCTGGGCGAAGGAAGTCCAGTGGGTACCGCTGGAGTTGGTGATGATCTTGACCACGGTGTATTGCACGGTGTTCTCGAGACCGGTGATCTGTACGATGCCGGGGCCAGTTCCGGTCCAGGTCTCGCGCAGCGTGATGGTGTTCGTGCCGGCGTCGAAGGAGAACCCGAAGCTGCTGATGCCCACGTTGTTCGGATGAAGCGAGCTGACGGGGACGGCGTTCGCCGCTCCGACGGCGGCCAGAAGAAAGGCGCCGGACCCGATCGCCGTCCTGATTGAAAGTCGCATCGTTTCCTCCTCGTCACAGAGGCTGTGTTTCTGTAATTCTTTAGTCAAAGGCACACTTCGTGCCCGCGAGAACAGGGCGTAGTTTTCTAACCACTTGCAAAATATGACTCTTCTGGTGAGTCGACCTTCCGCCAAGAAGTCCGACACTCAAGCTGGCGGGTGCGGCCGGCGGGCCCCCGTCTCGCAGTGGCCAGGCAAGCGGCTGTCGACGTAAAACGATCGAGGAATAAAGTATTTGCAGAAGATGTAAAGTTTTACCTACACCCTGACCTCCGTAAATCAGGGCCGGGGCCACAATTGTAGAAAAAATTGGATGTGGATTCCAGACTTAAATAGCTGATTTAATTCAATAATACAGGGTGGTATCGGGTTTGCTCTAGAGGGGTGCATGGATGATCCCCAGGCGAGGAGACCAGCAGCAACCCCGGGTTCCGGAGCGGCCGGGCCGGGGCGCACCAAGCGCCTCACTCTCGATCTTCCGGAGGCCCTGCATCGCGCCATCAAGGTAAGCGCCGCCCAGGACGGCGTAACGATGGCGGAGAAGCTGCGGGCCCTCCTCCTGAAGCACTACGGGCTGGATCTCTAACCCCGGTATCAGGCTGGTGTATCGTACCCCCATGATGGGGGTACCCCGGTGACGGTCCGAGCCCGCAGCCTCGCGCTCGCGACGGCCGTCGGGCTCATCTATATCCTGACCGGCAAGCTCGGCCTGGATTACGCCTATCTGCATGCCAGCGCGACGCCGGTCTGGCCTCCGGCCGGCATCGCACTGGCCGCCTTCCTGATCAGGGGCGTGGGCCTCTGGCCCGTGATCTTCGTGGGGGCCTTCCTCATCAATATCAGCACGGCGGGCTCGGTGGCGACATCGCTCGCCATCGCGCTGGGCAATACGCTCGAGGCCGTGCTCGGCGCGGTTCTGGTGAATCGGTATGCGGGCGGGCGGAATGCGCTCGACCGCGTCCGGTACATCTTCCTTTTCGCCGTGCTCGCGGGCTTTCTCAGCACCGCCGTCAGCGCCACCATCGGAGTGACCAGTCTGGCGCTGGGGGGCTTCGCGCGCTGGAGCGACTACGGCTCCATCTGGCTGACGTGGTGGCTGGGCGACGCGGCCGGCGACCTCCTGGTGGCCCCGCTGATCCTCCTCTGGAGCCGCCAGCTCGGCCTTGGCGCGCTCCGGACGCGATGGGCCGAGGCGCTCCTGCTGGGCGCCACCGTGCTCGGGGTGGGCCTTCTCGTATTCGGCGGCATCCTCCCGGCTCCCATGCGGAACATGCCCATCGCCTTCCTCTGCATCCCCCCGCTGCTCTGGACCGCGATCCGCTTCGGTCAGCGCGAGGCGACCATGGCGATCGCCATCCTCTGCGCCATCGCGGTCTCGGGTACCGTCCGCGGCGTGGGCCCATTCGCGATCGGACCCGCCAACGAGTCCCTGCTCTTGCTCCAGGGCTTCATGGCCACGCTCGCGGTGAGCATGCTGCCCGTAGGGGCCGGCGTGATGCACCAGCGGCGCGCCGAGTCGGCTGTCCGCGAGAGCGAGAAAGGCCTGCGCCTCGCCGTCGCGGCGGGCCAGATGGGCACATGGGATTGGTCGATCCCCACCGGCCAGGTCACATGGTCGCCGGAGCTGGAAGCGATTCACGGCCTGGCCCGCGGCGCCTTCGCCGGCACCATCGGCGCATTCCAGGCCGACATCCACCCCGAGGACCGGGGCCTCGTCGAGCGGACAATCCTCGAGTCCCTGGCCGGCGGCACCCATCGGCTCGAGTACCGCATCGTCCGGCCCGACGGCGAGATCCGCTGGCTGGAGGCGCGGGGCGAGGTCTCCTACGACGAGGCCGGGCAGCCCCACCGCCTGCGCGGGATCTGCATGGATATCACCTCACGCAAAGCTGCCGAGGCTGAGCGGGAACGGCTCCTCGCGCAGGAGCGCGAGGCCCGCGCGCGCGCGGAAGAGGTGGAGCGGCGGCTGGCCTTCATGGGCGAGATCGCGCGGTCCATCACCGCCTCGCTCGATGTCACCACCGTGCTCCAGCGCATCGCCGAGGGTACGCGGGCACTCTGCCGCAGCGACAGCGCCGCCATCTTCCTGCGCGAAGGGGAAACCCTCCGGCCGCGGTATCGCGTGGGCCCCTGGCCGGAGATCTACCGGACCCTGCGCATCCGGCCCGGCGAGAGCATCGGCGGCGAGGTCATGCTCACCGGCAAACCCACCCGGAGCGACGACTATACTCGCGACCCGCGGGTGCCCCCCTCTCATGCCGTCATCGCGGAGCAGACGGGCACGGTGTCGGTCATGGTGGTGCCCATCGTCATCCGGACCCAGGTGGCCGGCCTCCTCTACGTCAGCAACCACACCCGACGTCCCTTCACCGACGAGGACGAGACGGTGTCCTCCCAGCTCGCCGAGCAGGCCGCCATCGCGATCCAGAACGCCGAGCTCTTCGCGCGGGAGGCCGTCGCGCGCCAGGGGGCGGAAGCCGCCAACAGCGCCAAGGACGAGTTCCTCGCCATGCTCGGTCACGAGCTGCGCAATCCCCTCGGCGCCATCAGCAATGCCGCTCACGTCCTGGGCATGGCGCAGGATGCGGGGCCGCTCGTCGATCGCGTGCACGGCATCATCAGCCGTCAGGTGGTCCAGCTGGGCCGCGTGGTGGACGACCTCCTCGACGTCTCCCGCGTGACCAGCGGCAAGATCGCGCTGGACCGAAAACCCCTGGACCTGGCCGAGCTGGCGCGGCGCGTGGCCGCCCTCGTCGGCGCCACCGCGCACACGCTATCGGTGGAGGCGGCCGAGGTCTGGGTGGATGCCGACCCGGCCCGCCTCGAGCAGGTGGTGGTGAACCTGCTGGACAATGCCGTGAAGTACACGCCGGCGGGCGGTGAGATCTGCGTCCTGGTCGCGTCCGAGGGCGGCGACGCCGTGCTCTCGGTCCGCGACTCCGGTGTCGGCATCGCGGCCGAGCTCCTGCCGCGCGTCTTCGACCTCTTCGTGCAGGGCGACCATTCCCTCGACCGCAGCCGGGGCGGGCTGGGAATCGGGCTCACCCTCGTACGGCGCCTGGTCGAGAAGCACGGAGGCGCCGTGACTGCGGCCAGCGAGGGCGCCGGCAAGGGAACCATCTTCACCGTGCGCCTGCCCGCCATCGCGCGCCCCCTCGAGTCCCGACCGCCCGCGCGCGCGCCGCGTCCCGCCGCCGCCCGCCGTGTCCTCCTGGTGGAGGACAATGCCGACTCGCGGCAGATGCTGCGCGACCTGATCCACCTGCTCGGTCACGAGGTGTACGAGGCGGGGGACGGTGTGACCGGGTTGGACCTGGCGCTGAAGCTGGAGCCGGATCTCGCCCTGGTGGACGTCGGCCTGCCGGGGATGGACGGCTACGAAGTGGCACGCCGGCTGCGGGAGCATCCGGGGGGACGCCGCCTTCGCCTGGTGGCGGTCACCGGCTACGGCTTGCCCGAGGATCGAGAGCGTGCGCACGCGGCCGGCTTCGATCTCCACCTCGTCAAGCCGGTGGATCCCGCTCGGATCGCGGAGCTGCTCGCGGACGCATGACCTGCTCACGTTGCCGCGCCGAGCACCCGCCGAGCTCGAAGTTCTGCCCGAGCTGCGGCCATCGGCTCGAGCGGCACTGCCCGCGTTGCGGCGCCCCGAGCCTGGGCGAGCACCGCTTCTGCGGAGACTGCGGGGCCACGCTGACCGCCGAGCCACCGGCCGACCGGTTCAGCGACCCGCAGCAATACACGCCGAAGCACCTCAAGGACGCCATCCTCAACTCGAGGAGCGCGCTCGAAGGCGAGCGCAAGCAGGTCACCGTCCTCCTCGCCGATCTCAAGAGCTCGCTGGAGCTCCTTGCCGACCGCGATCCCGAGGAGGCGAAGGCGCTCCTGGACCCCGTGCTCGACGGCATGATGGAATCCGTCCACCGCTACGAGGGCACGGTGAACGAGGTGCGGGGCGACGGGATCATGGCGCTGTTCGGCGCCCCGCTGGCCCACGAAGACCACGCCCTTCGCGCCTGCTATGCGGCGCTCCGGATGCAGGAGGCCATCCGGGCCCTGGCCGACACGATCCGGCAGCGCCACGGTGTCTCGGTGCAGATCCGGGTGGGGCTCAACTCGGGCGAGGTGGTGGTGCGCTCGATCCGCAGCGACCTGCGGGTTGAGTTCAACGCCGTCGGCCAGACCGTGCACCTGGCCGGCCGGATGGAGCAGCTCGCCGTGCCCGGTCAGATCTTCATCACGGACCAGACCCACCGCCTCGTGGAAGGTCTCGTCACCGTGCGTCCCCTCGGCCCGGTGCCGGTCAAGGGGCTGGCCGCGCCCATGCTCGTGCACGAGCTCACCGGCGCGGGTCCGCTGCGCTCGCGGTTCCAGGCCGCGGCCGCGCGCGGCCTCACCCCTTTCGTGGGGCGCGCGCTCGAGCTGGGCGAGCTCTCGCGGGCGCTGGGGCGCGTGCGCGCCGGGCGCGGCGAGGTCAGCGCGCTGGTGGGCGAGCCCGGCGTGGGCAAGTCGCGCCTGGTGCGGGAGCTGCTCCGGTCCCTGCCCGAGGAGTTCCTCGTGCTCGAGGCCGGCACGGCGTCCTATACCCGCACCGCCGCCTACCTGCCGGTGGTCAGCCTCCTCCGCTCCTACTTTCGCCTCTCCGATGCGGACGACGCCCGGGGGATCCGCGACAAGATCACCGCTTCCCTCCTCGAGCTCGACGCCTCGCTCCTCGCCCTTCTCGCCCCGCTCCTGGCGCTCTTCGACGTGCCCACGGACGACGGCGGCTGGCCGGGCCTCGATCCGCCGCAGCGCCGCCGGCGCACCCTCGACGCGATCCGGCGGCTGCTCCTGCGCCAGAGCCGCCGCCAGCCGCTGTGCCTGGTGATCGAGGACCTGCACTGGGTCGACACCGAGACCCAGGCCGTGCTCGACGCTCTCGTGGAGAGCATTCCCGCCGCCGCCATCCTCCTCGTGGTCACCTATCGCCCCGAGTACGCGCATGACTGGGGACGCAAGAGCTACTACGGGCAGCTCTCGGTGCTTCCGCTCCCGCGGGACAGCGCGCGCGACCTCCTTCGCGCCCTCCTGGGCCCGGATTCCGAGTTCGGACCGCTGGCGACGCGGCTGATCGAGCGCACCGAGGGCAATCCCTTCTTCCTCGAGGAGAGCGTGCGGCACCTGGCGGAGACGGGCGCCCTGGAGGGAAAG
>Ga0134122_10004000_pt1 | contig 10943 bp, 12 predicted proteins | sample KB302_FD_96461 | JGI IMG/M metagenome (GOLD analysis project Ga0134122, IMG submission 96461) | Terrestrial soil microbial communities without Nitrogen fertilizer from Kellogg Biological Station, Michigan, USA - KB3-0-2 | ecosystem: Environmental > Terrestrial > Soil > Unclassified ... | reverse complement strand
CGATCCGAAGGACGCGTTCCTCCAGAACCGGCACAAGTCGCGCCTCAGCGTGGACATCTGGCCGTGGCTGGTGGGGATGGTGGCGGTGCTGCTGATTCCGGAGGTTGCGCTGCGCCGGATCGGGCCGGTCGGTCTCGGCCGGCTGATGGCGCGCCTGCGCGCGGGCCGAGCCAAAGGAGGGCGGGGAGATGAGAACGCTGATCCGAGCTAACCGGACCGTCGTCGGCGCAGTGCTGCTCACGCTGGTTGCCGCCACCAGTCTGGAGGCGGCGGCCAAGCCGCCGCGTAACGTGCTCATCCTGCCGTTCGCCACCGGGGACCTGACGCGGGAAGAGCAATGGATCGGCGAGGGGGTGGCCCAGTCGCTCATGCTCGCGCTCGTGCACGTGCCGGGGCTGGTGCAGATCGATCGTGAGCGTCTCCGGCAGCTCCCGCAGCCGGAGGCGTGGGACGAGGCGGCCACCGCGGCCGCGGCGAAGCGGCTCGGAGCCGACATCGCCCTGTTCGGCGAGGTGAAGCGGACCGGCGCCGACCTGATCCTGCAGCCCCGCTTCGTCGAGCTGCGCGGGGACAAGGTCGAGCGAGGTACGCTCGACACCGTCGCCATCGCGGAAGGCCAGCTGCTGGACCGGCTGCGCCCGCTGCCCGCCGGCTACCTGAAGGCGCTCCGGGCCCCCGCGAGCGATGTGGAGCTGGCGCGCGCCCAGAAGTGGGCCGCGCCCACCGGGATGCTGCGCGCCTACGAGCTCTACGTGCGCGGCCGCATGGCCGCGTACCGGGCCACCCAGGACGGCAGCGAGGCGGCGGTGGAGTTCCTGAGCCGCGCCATCGAGGCCGATCCGCAGTTCGTCGCCGCGCAGCACGCGCTCGGGGTGGTCCACCAGAACCTCGGCAACCGCTGGAAGGCGGCCGCGCAGTTCCGAGCGTCCGCGCAGCTCGATCCGACCTACGCGGAACCCTACAAGGCGCTGGGCGATCTGTATCTCACCGCGCCGCGCCGGCTCTTCGAGGAAGCCATCAAGGCGTACGCCAAGGCCATCGAGCTGCGCCCGTTCTACGCGGACGCGCACGTCGGGCTCGGGGACGCGCTCGCGGCCAAGGGGGACACGGATCCGGCGGTCGCCGCGTACCAGCGGGGCATCGAGTACAACCCGATGAACGCCAAGGTCCACGTGAGCCTCGGGAAGCTCTACTACGCGGAGAAGGGTCTCTACTACGAGTCGGTCACGTCCTACAAGAAGGCGATCGACCTGGATCCCGCCTACCTCGACGCGCGGATGGGGCTCGCGGAGGTCTACGAGGACAAGGGGCTCTACAAGGAAGCGATCGAGGAGTACCGGCGCGTCGTGGACGCCGATGGCAAGAACACCGGCGCGCTCTACAACCTGGCGCTCGTGTACGAGAAGGTGGACCCCAAGGAATCGATCACGCTCTGGGAGCGCTACATCGGGCTGGCCGGGAACCTGCCCGCCGAGAAGGACTGGGTGGACGTCGCCAAGCTGCACCTGCGCAAGCTCAAGGCGCAGCAGGGCAACTAGCGGGCGGCGCCGGCTAGATTCCCAGCAGGGTCTTGAGCTGCGGCTTGTTGAAGCCGCGGACCACCTGGTCGCCGACCACGATGACCGGGATGCTCATGCCGCCCGAGAGCTTGATCAGCTCGTCCCGGGCCTCTGCGTCGGCCAGGACGTTGATGTCCTCGAACACCACCCCCTGAGACGAAAGGAACTCTTTCGCCGCCTTGCAGGGGCCTCAGGTGGGGCTGCTGAAGACTCGCACTTTTAGCTGCTGGTCAGTCATGGCTCAATCCTCCCTTGGGACCTGGTGGTGAAAGACGCCGCAGAAGGATTCTCCCACAATTGACAAGCTCACCCCACATGAAGTCATGCATCACCACGGCGGGCGACAAGAAGGGCGACGAGCGAAAGGCATTCATGAGCGAGTGCGTGAAGGCCGACAAGAAGTCCTAGCGGACTCGCTCCGCACGGGTATAAGTTCGCCCCGCTTGGCCGTCCATTCGCCCGGTCCCTCCTAGACGGGCGGTCAGGCGGGGGATGTTCGTGGACCGACGCCGCTTCCTGAGGACAATGGCCGGGACCATTCTCGCCGCGCCGGTCGCCGCCGAGGGGCAGCAGGCGGGAAAGGTGCCACGGATCGGCATTCTCGATCCAGGCGTTCCGCATCTCTTCGCCGCGTTCCGGGACGCGATGCGTCAGCGTGGTTATGTGGAGGGGCAAAATATCGCGTTCGAGGTGAGAAGCGCGCAGGGCCGACCCGAGCAGATCCGCGGCTTGGCCGCAGAGCTCGTGAAGCTCGGCCCCGACGTCATTGTGAGTGCGGCGAACCTCCCACTCAACGCCCTGAAACAGGAAACGAAAACCATTCCCATCGTGGCGGCGGCGATCGGAGACGCGGTGGCGGCGGGTTTGATCAAGAATCTCGCAAAACCCGACGGGAACATCACGGGACTGTCTTTCCTCAACACCGAGTTGAGCGGCAAGCGCCTCGAGGTCCTGAGGCAGACCTTCCCAAAGATCCGCAGGGTCGCGATGCTCAACGACTCCAACGGCGCCGCGGGCTTTGCGGCTGAGACGGCACACGTGGCGAAGCGACTGGGAGTGCACCTGCAGCGTATCGGCGTGCGTAGTCCCGATGATTTCGAGCGCGCCTTCGACGCAACCAGAAGGGACCGCGCGGACGCGATCGACGTGCTTGCCTCGGCCTTCTTCAACGCGCATCGCGTCCAAATCGTCAAGCTGGCCGCGGGCACTCGGCTCCCCGCCATCTATGAAAGCCGGGAGTATGCAGAGGCGGGCGGGCTCATGACATACGGCCAGAATCTCGACGATTTGTTTCGGCGGGCCGCGGTCTACGTCGACAGGATCCTGAAGGGTGCGCGTCCTGCCGACCTTCCGATGGAGCAGCCGACGAAATTCGAGTTGGTCATCAACCTCAAGACCGCCAAGGCCCTCGGCCTGACGATCCCGCTGTCGCTCCTGCAGCGGGCGGATCAGGTGATCGAGTGATGGATCGGCGCGGATTCCTGCTCCTGGCTGCTGGCCTGTCCGGCTGCTCCGTCGCGGCATCAAGGCCGCGGCAGGCCGAGCGCATGATCGAGTTTGCCGTGGTGATCCGCGGCGGACGTGTGATTGACCCCGGCCAGGGCCTCGACATGTCCGTCGATCTGGCGATCGAGGATGCGCGCGTCGCGGCCATCGGCCCTGGCCTGCGGGGGCGCATCGTGCTGGATGCCGCGGGTTGTGTGGTCGCGCCCGGGTTCATCGACCTGCACAGCCATGCGCAGACCGTCGGTTCCCATCGGCTGCAGGCGTGCGACGGCGTCACGACCACCCTCGAGCTGGAGGCCGGCGCGCTCCCGGTGGCGGCCGCCTACACCCGAGCCGGGGTCGAGGGCCGGCCCTTGAACTATGGCTACTCCGCCTCCTGGGCGAGCGCCCGGATCGAGATCCTCGCCGGCCATCTGGGCGACCGACGAGCGACGACGATGCTGGCCCGCTTCGCCGACCCGGCCTGGCAGCGGGAAGCCACCGCCACCGAGGAGGACCGCATCCTCGGACTGCTGAGCAGCGAACTGGCCGCGGGAGGTCTCGGCATCGGCGTGCTGCTGGGCTACGCGGCCGGAACGAGAACCCGGGAGTACCTGCGTGTCGCGCGCCTCGCCGCGGCGAACCGCGTGCCGACGTATACCCACGCGCGGGCTCTTGTCGCGCCCCCGGCGCGGATGGACGGGGCCGAGGAACTCGTGCGCGCGGCGGCCGAGACCGGTGCTCACATGCACTACTGCCACGTCAACAGCACCTCGGGGCGCCACGTGGACGGGGTTCTTGCCCTGGTCGACCGGGTGCGCCGCGCGGGGGCGGTCGTCACCACCGAGGCGTATCCGTATGGCGCCGGGAGTACGGTGATCGGGGCCGCGGTCCTCGCCCCGGAGCGGCTGGCCGAGGCCGGTCTCCGCCCAACGGACATCGTCTACGCGCCGACGAATGAACGGGTCCGCGATGCCGATCACTTGCGGCGTTTGCGCGCCGCCGATCCGGGGGGCCGCTGTATCGTGCACTTCCTCGACGAGGCGAAGGCGGCGGACGCGGCGGTGATACGGGCGGCGCTGGTCCACGAGGACACCATGGTGGCCAGCGACGCAATACCTCTGACCTGGCGCGGTCCCGCGGCCGATCTGGCATGGCCGCTGCCGTCGGACGCCTTCACGCACCCGCGCACTGCAGGCGCGTTCGCCCGCTCTTTTCGGCTCCTGGTTGGGGAGGGCGCGCTGAGCATTCACGAGTTCGTCCGGCGGGCGAGCCTCCTCCCAGCCGGTGTGCTCGCGGCCGCCGTCGGCGGTCCCTCGCGGAAGGGCACGCTCACAGTGGGGGCGGATGCCGACGTCGTTGTCTTTGAGCCGAAGGCGTACCGCGACCAGGCGACCTACGAGGCGCCGACGCGGCCGTCCATGGGGGTCCGGCACCTCATGGTTGGCGGAGAGCCAGTCATACGTGATGGCGCGTTGGTGCTCCACGCTCGGCCGGGCCGACCAATACGGAGGTCTTGAGTCGCCGCCGTGATTTCACGGAGGCGTTTCTGTGGCGCGAATTGATCTGATCGACGTATGCAAGACGCTTACGGACCGCGCCCGCGGGCCGGCCGCGACGTTCTCTATCCAGAACCTCAATCTGTTGATTCCCGATGGCAAGACCATGGTCGTTCTGGGGCCGAGCGGATGTGGCAAGACCACGCTCCTGAAGATCATCGCCGGACTTATCCCGCCTGACTCGGGGGCCGTGCGCTCCGACGGCGTGGACGTGACGGCTCTTCGCCCCGGCGAACGGCGTATCGGCATGGTCTTTCAAAACTACGTCCTCTATCCACACTTCAGCTCCAGGCGGAACGTCTTGTCGTACTTCTTCTTCAGGAAGAAGACACCGGAATTGGATGCGATGGCCCGGGCGAAATTTCAGCGAACCAGCGACCTCATGGGCGTCGAGCTCGAGTACCTCTTGGATCGGAGCCCGACCACATTGTCCGGTGGGGAAAAGCAAAGGGTAGCCCTGGCTCGCTGCATTACCAGGGATGCGACCCTCTTTCTGGTGGACGAGCCCTTCGCCAATCTGGATCAAGCGCTGAGGGAGAAGTATCGTGTCAATCTCAAGACCCTGCTGAGGCAGTTCAACATCACGACGGTGTATGTAACCCACGATCACAACGAGGCACTGATTCTGGCGGATCTGTTGGCCATCATGGATCGCGCGACGATCCAGCAGGTCGGCACCTTCCAAGAGATCTACGACAGACCCAAGAGTGTCTTTGTGGCTGAGTTCTTGAATCTGCACGTCGATACTCCGCCGATCAGCCTCATCGAAGCGCGATACGTGCGTCAGGGGCAGCGCTTTGGTAGTGCCTTACTGGGTGTGCGCCCTGAGGATGTGGTGGTATCCAGGGAGGATAGAGAAGACGGTATCAGGGGGACTATCACCAGCACACTGCGGCTTCCCATGAAGCACGCCACGATTCTCAGCATCCGCGCGGAGGATCAAGTCGTGCACGCGCGACTAGCGGGCGATGAGCAGTACTGCACCGGTGATCCCGTCTGGATTACCTTCGAGCGGTATCACGTGTTTGAGAAAGAGTCGGGTGTGAGGCTGCGGAGCTACCCGGAGCCCCAGTGAATCCTCCGCCGCTCCTGCTGCGGGCGGCGATCTTCCTCTATGGTCGCCGGTCTACGTCGCCCGCGAAGGCGAAGCATGATGCAGAACCGCATATTCGTTATGCAGGACGGAATGCTAAGGCGACGTTCACGACGGAGCACGTGCGGCTCACTGGAGGGCGATGGAAGTCGGGCGTCCTGCTCGGAACCCGGAGGGAATCTTCGTGACGAAGCGGGAAGAATTAACGACTTCGCTCTGGTAAAAGCTACCCGGCGCTGAGGGCTCAGTCCGTCACACCAAGGCGTGAATCGACGCTCTTCTGCCTCTCGTGCGGTCGGCACAGGGTTTGCTTAGAGAAGGCAACCTATTATGGACGAGAGAACGAAGACGTGTTCTCGGTGCGGCGGCGCGGTTCAAACGCTTCGCCGTTTCACGCGGTCAGGTGACACCGTCTCGGTCCTCGTGTGCCAGGTATGCCGCCACACCGCCTTTGTCGCAGGCAGTCGAGCCGCCCCGTCGTGATCGCTCCCACTCCAGTGTCACTTGCCGACTGAAGGCAACGGAGGCCCCCCTATGGGAGACGCCATCCTCGCGGCTTTGACGGCGTTCTTTGTCGAGCACCAGTACTGCGGTGAGCTGGACGGCGGGCGAGACAACGGGAGCATCTGGCTCCAGTGCTCCTGCGGTGCACACATCGCTCACCCGGCTCGCATTCCCCGGCCGATTCCGGCCGACCGCCCAACGCAGCTAGTCACCAGCTTGCCCGATTCAATGCAGAATCAAGCCCCCGGTCGGTGAAAGGGAGTGGACAATGACCTATCGATTGATCGGCCTCATCCTCGGCGCCGGGACTGGCCTCCTGCTCGGCGGGCAGCTCGTGATCGCGGCAGACCGGATCGACCTCTTCGACACCAACGCGAACCGGACTGGCTACATCATCGTCGATCCCAAGACCAAGCGATTCGACACATATGACACGAAGTCGAAGCGCACAGGGTGGGGAACGATCACTCGGGAGTCCGGGGACGTCCAGGTCTACGACAAGGATGGAAATCGGGTCGGCAGCGGAACGCTTGGCAACCCAGGCGTGAAACGGTGAGAAGGGGCCGGCGCCCGTTTCAGTCACCCGATGGTGACTGCCCCCGTCACGGGCAACTCACCCTCTACTCCCGTTTTCGAGCGGGGGGCACATTATCAGCTAGATAGACCGTGCAGGACCTGCTGGCCCCTCTCTTGCTCGGTTAGTGGGCGAAATGACCCGACTGGAGGGGACGACCATGACCGGCAGGTTCCGGAGCGCAGCGCACGGCTTCACGCTCGTTGAGCTGCTGGTCGTCGTCGCCGTCATCGGTGTTCTCGCTACCATCGCGATCCCGCTCTACGCGAACGTGCTGGCCCGCGGCCGCATCGCCAAGGCCCAGGCCGATTCCCGCAGCCTGGCCTCGGCGGTCGGCGTCTACAGCGCCCACATGGGCGCGATCCCCTCGGCTCTCACTCAGCTCACCTCCGTCGCGACGAACGCGCAGGGCAACCGTGCGGGCCCGTTCATGGGCTCGGTGCCCGTCCCGCCGGGCGGGTGGGCCACGTACTCCTACAGCGCGAACGTATCGGCTGGCACTTACACGATCACGTCGTCCGGCGACGGTACCAGCGTCAGCGTTCCGTAGCGTCGCCCGGCGACGCCGCTTCGCGCGGGATCGCGTCGTAACCCCCGGCCGACCTTGACTTGACGAGGGGCATTCCCTATGGTGGCCGAGTCATGAGCGATCTGCGGAAGGATCCGACGAGGGGCCGCTGGGTGCTCGTCCGGCCGGGCACGAAGCGCCCCGCCGCCTCGGTGTGCCCATTCTGCCCAGGCAATGAATCGCACACGCCGCACGAGATCTTCGCCTACCGCAAGGAGGGCTTCGCGCCGAACGGCCCCGGCTGGTCGGTGCGGGTGATCCCGGAGGCCGATCCGTACTTCCGGATCGAGCAGGAGCTGGTCCGCGAGGGGCTGGGCCTCTACGACCGAATCTCCCCGCGCGGCGCCACCGAGCTGATCGTCGAGAGCCCGAGCCACGACGACACCGCGGCCACCCTGGGCGACGCGCAGTGGGAGCAGGTGCTGTGGATGTACGGGGAGCGTATCCGGGACCTCAAGCAGGACCAGAGCATCCGGGACATCCTGGTGACGCGGCGCCACCGGGCGCCCGGCTCGCGGATCACGCACCCGTACTCGCGCCTCACCGCGATCCCGATCATCTTCGACGACGTGCGGCGGAAGCTCCGCGAGTGCCGCGAGCACTACGAGTACAAGCGGCGCTGCGTGTACTGCGACATGATCCGCCAGGAGATCGCAGCGGGCGACCGCGTGGTGCGCCTCACCGACCACTTCCTGGCGCTCTCCCCGTACGCGGCCTGCTCGCCGTTCGAGACCTGGATCCTGCCGCGCCAGCACAACTGCCTCTACGAGGGCTCGCTCTCGGGAGAGCTGGTGGCGGACCTGGCGGGCCTCCTGAGCGGCCTCTTCCGGACGCTCGGGACCAAGCTGGGGGACCCCCCGTTCGAGATGACGCTCTACACCGCCCCCAACCTGGCCGCCAAGATCCTGCCCGGGGAGTGGTCGACCATCGCGGACGACTACCACTGGCACATCGAGATTCGCACCGTACCCGACCGCCTCAACGGGATCGGGGGTATTCACGTCAACGAGACCCCCCCGGAAGAGGCCGCCAGGCAGTTCCGGGAGGCCTGGCTCTAGGCCGGTCAGACCGCTGTAAGTCGCCCGCCCGCCGCCAGAAACCGAGATACACCTTGACAGCGCCCAACCTGAGTGGCAGACTCCGACTGTCTGGGTCGGCGATGATTCGGGTCGGATATAGACCGGCGGGGCTGACCGAGGAGGACACGGGTTGCTGAGATTCACGAAGCGAGCGGACTACGGGCTCATGGCCGTGCATTTCATCGCCTTGCACGGTGAGGACGGCGCGGTGAGCGCGAAGCGGATCGCGGAGGAGTTTCACATCCCGCCCGAGCGGCTGGCCAAGATCCTTCAGCGCCTGGCGAAGAAGAAGCTGGTCGCCAGCTCCAATGGACCGAAGGGTGGCTACGTGCTGACCCGGGACCCGGCGGAGATCACGGTGGGCCAGGTGGTCCGCGCGCTCGAGGGACCGATAAGTGTGGTGAGCTGCATGAGCGAGCGGGACGATTGCCCGCAGTTCGCGCGCTGCAACCTGCGCGGGCCGGTGCAGAAGATCCAGGCCAGCATCAGCCACGTACTGGATAGCATGACCCTCGCGGAGCTGGGAGCGGAGCCGACCGTCCCCGTCACCCCGCTGGCGGTCATTCACTAGAATCGAGGAGAACGACGGCATGGCGTTGAAGCTTCCGATCTTCATGGACAGCCAGTCCACGACCCCGGTGGATCCTCGGGTGCTCGAGGCGATGATCCCGTATTTCACCGAGAAGTTCGGTCACCCGGCGAGCCGCAACCATCCCTTCGGCTGGGAGGCCGAGGGTGGCGTGGACGTGGCCCGCGACCAGATCGCCAAGCTGATCGGGGCCCGGGACCCCAAGGAGATCGTGTTTACCTCCGGCGGCACCGAAGCGATCAACCTGGCGCTCAAGGGCGTGGTCGAGATGTACCGAGAGAAGGGCAACCACATCGTCACCACCACGATCGAGCAGCGGGCCACGCTCGACGTGTGCAAGCGGCTCGAGCGGCAGGGGGTCGAGGTCACCTACGTGCCGGTGGGCCGGGACGGTCTCGTGGACGTGGAGGCGGTGCGGGCCGCGCTGACCGACAAGACCATCCTGATCTCGATCATGTTCGCCAACAACGAGATCGGGACGATCCAGCCGGTGGCCGCGCTCGGCAAGCTCGCGAAGGAGAAGGGCATCATCTTCCACACCGACGCCACCCAGGCGGTGGGCAAGATCCCGGTGGACGTGGAAGCGATGGGCATCGACCTGCTGTCGGCCACCGCCCACATGCTCTACGGACCCAAGGGAGTCGGCGCGCTCTACGTGCGGCGCAAGAATCCGCGGGTGCGCATCGCGCCCATGGTGGACGGCGGCGGCCACGAGCGCGGCATGCGCTCGGGCACGGTGCCGGTGCCGCTGGTGGTGGGCTTCGGGAAGGCGGCGGAGATCTCCCGCGAGGTCATGGCCGAGGAGAGCAAGCGGCTCGCCGGGCTTCGAGACCGGCTCCAGGAGCAGATCGTCTCCAAGGTGGACGAGGCCTACGTGAACGGGCATCCTACCCTGCGTCTGCCCCACAACCTGAACATCTCCTTCGCGTACGTGGAGGGGGAGTCGGTGCTGATGGGGCTCAACAAGGAAGCGGCGCTGGCCTCGGGCTCGGCCTGCACCTCGGCCACGCTCGAGCCCTCCTACGTGATCTCGGCGCTCGGAGTGGACTCGGAGCTGGCCCACTCCTCGATCCGGTTCGGGCTGCACCGCTTCTCCACCGAGGAAGAGGTGGATTTCGTGGCGCGCAAGACGGTCGAGGTCATTCACCGGCTGCGGGAGATGTCGCCGCTCTACGAGCTCGCGAAGGAAGGCGTGGACCTGAAATCGATCCATTGGAAGGCGGAATGACGACGCCCTCGGGCGATCAGCCCTCACTCAGGAGGATGTGCGGACATGGCCTACAGCGATAAGGTGGTCGATCACTACAACAACCCCCGCAACGTGGGGTCCTTCACCAAGGACACCCCGGGGGTGGGTACCGGCCTGGTTGGCGCGCCCGAGTGCGGCGACGTGATGAAGCTGCAGATCAAGGTGAACGTCGAGACCGGCGTCATCGAGGACGCCAAGTTCAAGACGTTCGGCTGCGGCAGCGCCATCGCCTCGTCGAGCCTGGCCACCGAGTGGCTCAAGGGCCGCACGGTGGACGAGGCGGCCAAGATCAAGAACACCGACATCGTGAGCGAGCTGAAGCTGCCCCCGGTGAAGATCCACTGCTCGGTGCTGGCCGAGGACGCGATCAAGGCCGCGCTCCAGGACTACAAGGAAAAGTGGAACAAGAGCGAAGCCCCCGCGGGCCGGGACGCGTCGTAAAAGAGGGGACAAGGAGACCCACGCCATGGCGTTGGCGCTGACCGAGACGGCGGTGAAGCAGGTGAAGGAGCTGATGAAGACCCAGAATCTGGAGAGCGTGTATCTCCGGATGGGGGTCAAGGGAGGCGGCTGCTCCGGCCTCTCGTACTCGCTGGAGTTCGACAACGAGACCGGCCCCCGCGACAAGAAGTTCGACATCGACGGGGTGCAGGTGGTTTGCGACAAGAAGAGCTACCTCTACCT
>Ga0134122_10003996_pt1 | contig 10946 bp, 9 predicted proteins | sample KB302_FD_96461 | JGI IMG/M metagenome (GOLD analysis project Ga0134122, IMG submission 96461) | Terrestrial soil microbial communities without Nitrogen fertilizer from Kellogg Biological Station, Michigan, USA - KB3-0-2 | ecosystem: Environmental > Terrestrial > Soil > Unclassified ... | reverse complement strand
TTTGTCCAATCTGGAGCAACCCACCGCTTTCAGCAAAGCCGTGACCGGATTCATCGACCGGCATTAATAGTTATACGGCGGTCGATGATTCCAGCGCGACGATTTTCATATCGCGCGGAGGCGATTTGAAATACTGCAGAAGTATTCTGTAAACACTTGCATCAAATGGCACGTCGGTACGCGATTGCAGAATGTCCTGCAATGCGTCTTCTTCTTCAGCCGAGCCAAGATGCCGCCACTGATCCAGCACATGCACCTCGGTTCTGCCTGTAATGGCGTCGTGCTCTCGCACACCGATCGGGCCAGGATGGGGCCAGTCGCGCATGCGCAATGCGTGCAGGGCCTTTATCATGCGCATCGAATGCGCGATCGGGGTCTCCAGTCCGATGCAGGTTCCGCGGCAGCGCCTGAGCTGGTGGCCAAGGCACGGCCCCGGGCCAGTCTGCAGTCCGGTGGCGATATGGCATAAACCATGTTCATCGGCGACTTTGCGCAATGCATTCAGCGCGGCGCGTCGCGATCGAAACATGCCGTGCAAACTCGAAGCGCGGCATAAATCCACGTCCCCCGCATCGACCGGCAACGGGATCGACGGTCCTTCGATCGGATCCCAGTGCAAAGACCATAGCGTTTCATCCTGCCTGGGCTTGCTGTTATGCACAGGCTGCAGCCTTTTCAACCATTGTGTGTGCCGCAGCTGCGTGCCGAGCTCGCCAACAGCGCTGTCCCATTCGATTTGCGCAATTTCGTTGGTAGCTCGCCATGCGGGCTGCCTGTCGCTGCTGAAATGAGACAAAACCCGGGCGCGTAGATTTGCGCTCTTGCCGACATGCAGAGGCGTACCGTCATGCGCAAAGAATGCATACACGCCGGGCGTTTCCGGTAACTGGTCGGGTAGATCGACAGGCAGTCCCGGCGGCAATCGCGGTTTCTGCAACTGATCTGCAACGGCCTTCTGAATTGCCGCCGTATCGAGATCCTGATGGATTCGCCGCGCGAAATCCCACAAGACACGCGCGTCCGGCAGCGCTCGATGCCGATGCTCGCAGGACAGGCCGTGACGCGCGATCACGCTGTCCAGATTGTGCGCGCGTTCCTGTGGAAACAGGCGCCGGGACAGCCGCACGGTGCACACCACATCGGGAGCGTATCTTATGCCGACACGCCGGAATTCGTTGCGAAGAAAACCAAAATCAAAGCGCGCGTTATGCGCGACAAGAGTTTTACCGGCCAGGCGATCATAAAGATCTCCTGCGAGCTCGGCGAAGGTTGGTGCGTTGGCCACCATGGCGTCAGTGATGCCGGTCAGGGATTCCACCGTTAGAGGAATCGGCCGTTCCGGGTTAACCAGCGAACTCCATTCGCCGACGTGCCGGCCCTGATCGACCTCGACCAGACCGATCTCGGTGATCCGGTCCACGTGCGCGGTGGCTCCAGTGGTCTCCACATCAAGGAAGATCAGCGAACGGTCAAGCATGAGCGCTGCGGATTTGTTTCAGCATGCGTTAATTTTACCTTCCCTGCCCAGGGCCGGTACATGCGCCGCCGACTGTATAATCCGCCACAAATAACATCGGGAGAATTCATGTCATCGCGCCATCTGCCTTGGCTGTTGCTTTGTACTGCGCTGCAGGCGTTTGCTCATTCTGAATCCAGCGTCCCGACAAATGGCATTCTCGACTGCCAGCATCCTCCTGAGAACATGGCAGCCGCGCTGCCAAAAGCAATGTCATCGACGGCCACCATTCTGTGCACGCCTTCCGCACAAATGATCGTCGCGCAAGAAGGATGGGCTTGGCGATTTCCCGGCAGCTTTTTCGATCGGCCTTCCATTCCTGCTTACTCGCCGGTTGAGTCACGGCCCATTGCCGGCGGCCGTTACTTCATTGACTTCAAGGTCAATGAACTGACGAGTGCTGAAATAAAAAAACTTCACGACACTTTCACAAAAGCGCTTGTCACGTATACGGCTACAGCACCGCCGGTACGCATTTTCAAACTCGTGGCGCGCAACGACCAGGGCCATTCTCTGGACGCGTATTTCGGATTTCAATCCAGCAACGAAGGGTGGGTCGCGCTTTGCGCGCCGGGTTGCGAGCCGGAAATGTTTTTTCTGACCAACCGCCACGACTGACCGGAGACCGCATGGAACTCATTGCCGAGAAAGTTCTGCCCGCCGATGCGCAACGCGCTACGCTGATAGGACGCGCCTGGGTGCCTGGACGCAATGCCGGACCAAGTCCCGTGCTGGTTGCGGACGGCAAGGTGTGGGACCTTGTGCGCGTCGTGCCCACGGTCAGCGAATTGCTCAATCTGCAAGATCCGGTCAAGGTTGCAAAAAGCGCCGTGATGACCGGTTGGGCTCGACCCGTTGGGTCCGTCGCGAGCCTGATCAATAATTCGCATGCAGACCGCCGCGACGCCGCCAAGCCTTATCTCCTTGCACCATGCGATTTGCAGGCACTGCGAGCATGTGGCGTGACGTTCGTGTCCAGCATGCTGGAACGGGTCATCGAGGAGCATGCCAAAGGCGATCAGGATAAGGCTGATGAAATCAGGCGCTCCATCGGCGCGGAGATCGGCGCCGAAATCAAAACGATCAGGCCAGGCTCCCCTGAAGCGAAGCGCGTCAAGGATTCGCTTATCCGGCGCAACCTTTGGTCGCAATATCTGGAAGTTGGCATCGGACCAGATGCCGAGGTGTTCAATAAGTCCCAACCGATGTCGGCGGTCGGTGTGGGCGCGGAAATCGGCGTGCGTGCTGATTCATCCTGGAATAATCCTGAGCCAGAAGTAGTTCTGGCAATCAATCGCGCCGGTCAGGTGGTTGGCGCGGCGCTGGGTAATGATGTCAATTTGCGCGATTTCGAAGGGCGAAGCGCGTTGCTGTTGGGCAAAGCCAAGGACAATAACGGCAGTTGTGCCATCGGCCCGTTCATTCGCCTTTTCGACCGCGACTATGGAATTGAAGACCTGCGCCGCACGCATATTCACATCCAGATCGAGGGCCCGGACGGCTATCAGCTTTCCGGCGAAAGCCATCTGGCTAACATCAGCCGCGATCCGCTTGACCTTGCCAGCCAGGCGGTCAACCGTACGCATCAGTATCCAGACGGCACCATGCTTTTTCTCGGGACGCAATTTGCACCGGTACAGGATAGAGACCAACCCGGCAAAGGGTTCACACACAGGATCGGAGACGTGGTTTCAATCCGGGCTGATGCCCTCGGCATGCTGGTGAACCGGGTGAATCATTGTGACAAGGTTGTGCCGTGGACCTTCGGCATCAATGATTTGATGCGAAACCTTTCTGGCCGGGGATTGTTGTAAATACCATCGAACGGTGTCATTGTGATCAAAGCAAAATAAACTGTCCCTTGCTGCTAAAACAATTCACTGGGCCAGGCAGTCCTCGTTAAAGCCAGTCCTTCATCCAGCGAGCATAATCGGCGGTTCCCGTCAGCCGTTTCATTGTTTCGTCGCTTGCCAGTGCGCCTATGGCTTCCGGCGGCACGCCGTCCCGTAGCGCGCGCAGCGTGTCATGGATTGCGCGTACGGCGGCGGTAAACGGCTGATGTCCTTGCAGGCAGATTCGCACACCGCGGCCCGCCAACCAATCACGATCCATAAGTTCCTTGCCGGCACCGCCCAGGATAAGCGGTAGCTTTACTTGTGCAGCGACCGCATCCAGGTCGGCGCGCGATTTCAGTCCGACCAGGAAGATCGCATCGACGCCGGCCGCTTCATAGGCTCGCGCACGTTCGATGGTATCCGCAATGCCGTTGATTACAGGAGAACTGGTGCGCCCCGCAATCACCAATGCTGTATCCCGTCGAGCCGCCAGCGCAGCGCGCATCTTGCCAATTCCTTCTTCGATTGAAATAAGACGCGGCTGCTTGCCGCCGAAAGCAGCCGGCAGTTCGGTATCCTCTATGGACAAGCCTGCCACACCCGCCGTTTCGAGTTCCTCGACGGTGCGCATGACATTCAGTGCATTGCCATAGCCATGGTCGGCGTCGCACAGCAGCGGGAGGTTTCCGGCACGGCAGATGCGATGTGCCTGTTCCGCGAACTCAGTCAGCGTGAGCAGTATGAGGTCCGGCGCCCCGAGTACGGTAAGGGAAGCGATGGATCCCGCAAACATGCCAATCTCAAAGCCCAGTTCTTCAGCAATTCGCGCGGAGATCGGATCGAAAACCGATCCAGGATAAACGCACTGAGTGCCGAAAAGCACGGAGCGCAAACGCTCGCGGCGTTGCTGCCAGCGTGGCATGGATGATTCCTGTCTGCGCAATGCGCTACAAGTTATCGATGTAAAGGGCCATTTTTTTGCGCGTGCTTTCGTCAGGCAACTTTCCCACGCCCGCCATCATATTGTCCAAAAGATGCTCGGGCTTGGCCGTGGCGGGGATCGCGCAAGTCACGGCTGGATGTGCAAGGATGTATTTCAGAAAAAATTGTCCCCATGACGTGCACTCGAACTCGGCTGCCCATTCGGGCACCTGTTTACCGCGCACGCGTGAGAACAGACTCGCTTGTGCGAATGGACGGTTTACGATCACGGCCGTGCCGGTTTCGCGGGCAAGCGGCAGAATGCGCTCCTCGGCCTCTCGCTCCACGATTGAATAATTGAACTGCACGAAATCGAATTCCCGCATCTTCATCAAGCGTTCTAGTTCGGAATAAGCGCCGGAATGGTAATGGGTGATACCGGTGTAGCGAATGCGACCGGCCTGTTTCCACTGCTTCAGTGTAGGCAGATGGGTCTTCCAGTCGAGCAGATTGTGGATCTGCATGAGATCCATGCGCGTCACCTTCATGCGCACAAAAGATTCTTCCATCTGGCGGATGCCGGCTTCGCGGCCGCTGGTCCAGACCTTCGTGGCCATGAACAGCCTGTTGGCAACGCCAGTTGCCGCAGCAAGATCACCCAGCACGGCTTCTGAAGAGCCATACATTGGCGAACTGTCAACCAATTTGCCGCCGTGCTCGACGAATAGCCGCAGCACCTGCTGCAACGGTTCCCGCTCCGACACATCCGCACCCACACCGAAACTCTGGTAAGTGCCGAGCCCGACCACCGGTAATTGCTCTGCGCTGCTCGGAATTGGACGGGTAGCGAGCACCTTGGCTTCAGCGAACGACCGGGTCACCATCGTCGATGCGGCGATTCCCCCCACCGCTTGCAGTAGCCGGCGCCGCCCCGGCTTGCTTGGATTTTTCATCAGGTCTCCTGATAGCCTCGTTCCGCGCACGCATTTCGTCCTGGCTTCGTCCGAGCATCCATCCCGTGCCAGCCCAGAGCAGCGCGACCGGCACGCCGACAAATGCAATGCCGGCAAATCCGAGCCCAAGAATTCTCAGCCCTTCGAACAGCCATCCGCTCGCTGCATCACCGCTGCGAAAAACCACAGTATCGATGAAGTTCTTGGATTTGTATTTCTCCTCGCGGTTCAACACCGTGAACAGGACTTCGCGCGCCGGGCGGGCAATCGCATATTCCCCCGCCCGGCGAATGACCTGGAATATAACCAGCACCGCAAGAGTCGGCATCAGACCAAGAATGAAAAATCCAATTGCGCCCATCACGGGAAGAATCATCAGCGTGGTGCCGACCCCGAAGCGATTCATCAGGCGCCCCACCAGGAAAATTTGGCACGCAAAGGTCAGCACATTGACCGCAAGGTCGATCTTTGCAAACAGTGCGGTGCGCGCGCCCGCTGATGGCATTTCAACGGCCATGATATTCGCCTGGTGAAAATACAGGAACGTTCCCAGCAGCGTTCCGAGCATCACGTAGATGCAAATGCCAAGCAAATAGGGCGATTTCAGTGCCAGCGTAATTCCCGCAAAGATACCGCCGCCGAGAGGTTCTTCGACCTGGGCCGGCGGGAAGCGGCGCTCAGCGGGATTTCGCTTTGCCCATGCGGTGAGCCGATAGATACAAAGCACGGCGGCACACAGCATGGCCGCGGAAATTGGCAGCAGGCTGGCCGGGCCGAGCGATGGCGCCAGCACCGTTGCGAGCAGCGGACCGGCCAACGCTCCGGCACTTCCGCCCGCGGATATCAATCCATAAAGCCTGCGAGCTTGTTCGTTGCGGAACAAATCCGCCATGAAGCTCCAGAACACCGATACGACAAAAAGATTGAACACGCTGGTCCAGATAAAAAATGCCCGGGCCACGATCGCCGGCGCAACGCCGGACCGCATCAGTGCGTAGAAGATGGCGAGATTGACAATGAAGAACAGATACACGATCGGTAATAGCTTGGCGCGTGGAAAGCGCGAAGAAGCCCATCCGAACAAGGGCACCGAGGCCAACATGATGACGAAAGTGCCGGTGAACAGTTGTGCGAGGTTTTCCACGCCGCCCTGTATGCCCATCTCGTCGCGGACCGGTCTGAGCAAGTAATAACTGCATAGCAGGCAGAAGAAATAGCTGAATGACCAAAGCGTAGCCGCGATTTCTTCTCGTCGAACGGGCACGAATCGGCGCAAGAAGGGACTGTCGGCGAGTAAACTCATTGGCAGGCATTGTAGTCAACCCGCCGGTATCAGGCACCTTCAATGTGCAGTTTCAGAGACGGCCATGGCGCAGCCTTTTTTGCAAGCCCGCCCTTTGATCGGACGCCTGAAGTGCGATGGCCAATTTGCGTGCTCCGGATCACGTGACTTAGAGTGCGCCTTATTCGAACCCGGCACTTGCCATGTCAATTACTCTTCAGGATATTCAGAATGCGGCGCTCGCCATCGCAGGTGCGGTGGTCGATACCCCATGCCTGCTGTCGCGTACGCTTTCAGAGGCGGCCGGCGCGCAGGTTTATCTCAAATTCGAGAATCATCAATTCACCGCATCATTCAAGGAGCGCGGTGCGCTGAACAAGCTGCTCTCCCTTGACTCTCAACAGCGCCGTGCCGGCGTCATTGCGGTCTCGGCTGGCAATCATGCGCAGGGCGTGGCATACCATGCAAAACGCCTCGGTATCCCGGCTGTCATCGTCATGCCGCGCTACACGCCGCACGTGAAAGTGGAGCAAACGCGTGCTTTCGGAGCAGAAGTCATCCTGCACGGAGGAAATTTCGACGAGGCCAAGGAGCAGGCGTTGCAGGTAATGTCGCAGCGCCGGCTGACTCTGGTGCATCCCTATGACGATGCAAAAATCATTGCAGGGCAGGGAACCATTGCCCCGGAAATGCTGCGTGTCCAACCGGAGCTCGATGTCATTATCGTCCCAGTCGGTGGAGGTGGCTTGATCTCTGGTATTGCATCCGCCGCCAAAGCAATGAAGCCCGGAATAGAGATCATTGGCGTGGAGACCTTGCGCTTTCCGTCGCTGTATTCGGCGTTGAAAGGACGCAAACCCGTGTTCGGCACCAACTCGATTGCCGACGGGATCGCGGTGAAGGAACCCGGCAAGCTGACACTGGAAATGGTACGCCGGTTGGTGGACGAGATCGTTCTTGTGGATGAGGGCGATATTGAACACGCCATGCTGCTGCTGCTGGAAATTGAAAAGACCGTGGTGGAAGGCGCCGGCGCAGCAGCACTTGCGGGGTTACTGTGCAACCGCGAACGATTCGCCGCCAGAAACGTCGGGGTAATCCTGTCCGGCGGCAACATCGATCCTCTGACACTTGCCGACATCATAGAGCGTGGCATGGTGCGCGCGGGTCGCCTCGCGCGGCTGCAAGTCGAATTGCGCGATCTGCCCGGCTCGCTTGCGAAAGTCACTGCGGCACTGGCCGAAGCCAATGCCAACATCGAAGAGGTGCACCATGAGCGTGCCTTCACGCGTCTGCCAGTCCAATCCGCCGTAGTGAATTTTGTCCTGCAGACGCGCGGGCATGATCATGTTCAGCAGATTATTGCCGGACTGGAAGCAGCGGGTTTCAAGGCTTCGCTTCATAACGCGGACTGAGCAGAAAAACAGGACTGAGGTTCGAGGACTGAGGACTGTGAAAAAAACGTGACGGTCATGACGACGCCTAAAGGCCGTACCCCAAACGCGGGATTCCCTATAAGACCGCCCTGACTCTTAGTACGCAGTCCTGCCTTTTCCTTTACTGTCCGCAGTTCCGTTTTTACGTCACGTCGTCACGTCGTCACGGATCTTTTGACTTTTTACTCAGTCCTCAGTCCTCATCGCTCAGTCCTATCTTCTATCCTTTCTCGAGCGCGCGATCCAGGAATTCCAACCGGTCCTGTCCCCAGAATAATTCCTGCTTGTAAATATACGTTGGCGCACCGAATACCTGGCGCTCGATCGCTTCATTGGTGAAGGCCTCAAAACGGGAAGCTGTTTCGGGCGCCATGGCGCGCTCGAGCACTTCTCCGCTGGTCAGCCCGCACGCCCGGATTGCCACGGCAAGTTCTCTCTCATCGGCCATGTTTTTTTCTTCGGCCCAGCATCCGCGAAGCAAGGCCGCCGTCAACTTCAATGCTTTGTCCGTGTCGCCCGCTGCAATAATCGCCAGCGCAGCAAGCCGGCTGTCGTAAGGAAAATACTTCGGTTGAATATTCATCGGCAAGCCCAGATAGTCGTGCCAGCGCTGGAGTTCGACCAGCCGGTAGGCTTGCCGCTGCGCCGGCCGCTTGGCAACGGGCAAGCCGCCGGACACTGGGAAAATCCGGCCATAGTCGACCGGTTTTGGATTGATCGCGGCATCGTGCCTGCGCGCGATTTCCGTAAAACGTGCGTGCCCCAGATAGGTCCACGGAGACATCGGCGAAAAGTAGTAATCGATGGTCTTTGCCACGCGCAACTCCTCTTGCTATGGTGTTGGTGTTTGGATGAAGCAGGGCGCAAGTTTATCATCGGGATTCACAGCATAATTCGGGTGCGCATCCATCATGGCCGGTGTGCGAATTACTGAACGGAGGAAACAGTGAAGAATCGGTTGCGTGTTCTCGCGGCTTCGGCGGCACTGTTGTGCGCCTGCACGAGTCAGGCGCAGGAAATAATATTGAAAGTCCATCATCCGCTGCCACCGTCCTCGACAGCGCATCAGAAAGTGCTCGAGCCATGGTGCGCAAAGCTCGCGATGGAGTCGAAGAACCGCATTAAATGCCAGATCTATCCCTCAATGCAGTTGGGCGGGTCCGTGCCGCAACTCTACGACCAGGTAAAGGACGGCGTGGTGGACGTCATCTGGACTGTAGCGGGCTATTCTGCTGGCCGTTTTCCGCTGGTTGAAGTTTTCGAATTGCCGTTTTTCATGCATAACGCCGAATCTGCCAGCAAGGCTTTATGGGACTACGTGCAGCAGTATGATGCGGATGAATTCAAGGACGTACACGCCATTGCATTTCACCTGCACGGCGGTGGCGTGTTTCACATGATCAAGAAACCGATCGTGCATCGATCGGATTTGCGCGGGACAAAAGTGCGCGCCCCGACGCGCCAGACGACCAAGATGCTGGCCGCGCTCGGCGCCACGCCCGTTGGCATGCCGGTGCCGCAGGTGCCGGAAGCCCTGTCGAAAGGCGTTATCGACGGCACCATACTTCCGTATGAAGTGATGCCGGCGCTGAAGGTTGATGAACTCACCAAATACCACAGTGGCCCGGATGCCTCGCAGCCGATGATCTACAACTCTGTATTCGTCATGGCGATGAACAAGGCCAAGTACGATTCCTTGCCTCCGGATCTGAAAAAAATCATAGATGCCAACAGCGGCATCGGACTATCCGGCCAAATCGGACGTCTGTTCGCTGAAGTAGAGGTTGCCAACAAGCAAAAGGTTGGCGGCATCATGAACGTGATTTCCAATCAGGAAATCGAGGAATGGAAGAAAGTCGTGCAGCCAGTGACAGACGGCTGGGTGGCCGACGCAAACGCCAAAGGCGCCGATGGCAAGCGGCTGCTCAAGGCCGCGCACGATCTGATTGCGAAGTACGACAAGTGATCGGCAGCTGCGAAGAATTGGTTAGTTGTCTCCCCAGACGTCGCGCGCGGTTTGCACCACCAGGCGAAGCTTGGCCGCCTGACTCTCCTGCGCGATGTCATTGCCGTGCACGGTACTGGAAAAGCCGCACTGCGGTGACAGGCATAACTGATCGAGCGGGACATGGCGCGCCGCCTCGTCGATGCGGCGCTTGAGCTCATCCTTCGATTCCAGGTCCCCCACTTTGGTGCTCACCAGCCCGAGCACGACGGTCTTGCCTTTCGGCACGAATCGCAATGGAGCAAAGGTCCCTGAACGCGCATCGTCGTATTCCAGGAAATATCCGTCCACGGCGAGTTCATTGAACAATACCTCCGCCACTGGTTCGTAACCACCCTCTGCGACCCAGGCACTGCGGAAATTGCCGCGGCACAAATGCACGCATACCGTCATGTCGGCGGGGCGCTCTCTGATTGCCGCATTAATCAGGCGCGCATAGCGGCGAGGCAGTTCATCAGGATCGTCGCCGCGCTGGCGCGCGCCATTGCGCATTTTCGGGTCGCACAGGTAAGCGAGATTTGTATCGTCCATCTGCACATAGCGGCAACCGGCCTCAGCGAGTGATTGCAGTTCCGCGCGATAGCAGCGCGCCACGTCATCGTAGAAAGCAGGCTCCAGTTCCGGATAAGACTGCTTGCTGATAGCTTCTCGCCCACCGCGGAAATGCAGCATGGTTGGCGAAGGAATGGTGACTTTCGGCATTTTCTCAGTGACAGACTTCAGGAACTGGAAATCAGCCAGCTGAATTGGGCGCACATGGCGCAGCGGGCCAGTCACTTGCATGACCGGGGGCGAAAAATCAACGTTCCCGCCAGCACTGCGGAAGCTCACCGGGATGCCACCCCTGGTTTCCACGCCCTGCAGTTGCTCGAGGAAGTCGACATGAAAATAGGTGCGCCGGAATTCGCCGTCGGTAATGCCTTTGAGTCCCAGGACTTCCTGGAAGCGGACGATGTCACGGATCGCGGCATCCTCGATCTTGCGCAATTCAGCACGCG
>Ga0134122_10003993_pt1 | contig 10947 bp, 5 predicted proteins | sample KB302_FD_96461 | JGI IMG/M metagenome (GOLD analysis project Ga0134122, IMG submission 96461) | Terrestrial soil microbial communities without Nitrogen fertilizer from Kellogg Biological Station, Michigan, USA - KB3-0-2 | ecosystem: Environmental > Terrestrial > Soil > Unclassified ... | reverse complement strand
CGGAGAAGCAGAGGGCCGTGAGCGCCTCCTTTTCCGGCAGCTTGCCGAGACGCTCGTACATCGTGTCGATCGTGGGGATCGGTTCGCCCAGTTCGTCCCCCTTGGCCGCGGGGTTTTTCAGGTGCTTCAGCTCGTCCCACAAGACCCGGCGGAAAGGGACCGGACGTTTGGGAACGTTTTCCGGGTTCGTCACGAGATCGTTCCTTTCGGCGTCGGCCAGGATCACGTCGCTCGCCTTCTCGGCGATCATGTAGACCGCCGACACGATGAACAGGCCCGGGATGTGCGGGAAGACCGAGGCGTCGACCACCCGTAGACCCGTGGTTCCGCGGACGCGGAAGTCGCTGTCGAGAACCGCCATCGGATCGTCCGCCGTCCCGATTTTGCAGGTGCAGGAGGCGTGGTGCCCCCAGGCTTCGTTGCGTACGTAGTCTTTGAGATCGTCCACCGTCTGCACCGCGACTCCCGGCAGTTCCTCCTCCTCGATGCGGTCGCCGTAGCCCTTGGTGATGCCGCGGATGAAGCGGACCGCATGAACAACCGCGTCGAGATCCTGGTCCGCCCCTTGGGTGAAGTAGTTGAAGTCGATGTCGGGGACGTCGCGCGGGTCCGCGGAGCGGATTTCGACCTTGCCGGCGGTGTTGTGGGTGCTCCCCTTGAGCACCGCCCAGGTGAAGTAGCGGCGCGCCTCCTGGATCCGCTCCGAGTAGCCCGGGTAATAGCCGCGGAAATCGGTCACCAGGGCGAAGAGGAAGAGGTCGGGATCGAGCAGCTCCGGCCGCGAGCGTTTGATGAACGACATCGCCGCACCGTTGGTGGTATAGACCCCTTGGCCCTTCCGCCACTCCTGGAACTGCGGATCGGGCTCCTCGTCCGGCTCCGGAGGCTTGAGGGTGGCCAGGTGGAACGAGGAGAAAGGCTCTTTCATGCGCAGGACGATCGAGATCTCGTAGCGATCCTGGAGGTTGGCACCCACCCCGGGAAGGTCGACCACGGGCGTGATTCCATGCCGCTTCAGAAGCTCGGAGGGGCCGACGCCGGAGAGTTGCAGAAGCTGCGGGGTGTTGAAGGCGCCGCCGGCCAGGATCACCTCGCGACTCGCCCGCGCCCGCCGCTTCCTGCCCTGGCTGTCCGGCTTGTTGAGCGCGTCGGCGCTGTAGAGGTGGTCTCCTTCGAGGTACTCGACGCCGATGGCGCGACGGTCGGGGTCGAACAGCACGCGGGTGGCGAGCGCGCCCAGGCGGACGGTCAGCCGATCCGGACACTTCTCCTGGGCGTCGCGCAGCCGCTCCCGACTTCCCATTCGGTTGCCGTGGGAGCGCGACAGCGGCGGCATGCGGAACCCTTCCGAGCGGCGCACGACCGACCACCAACTGTTGGGGTCGAACCAGGTGATCACCGAGAAGAAGAGCTGTCTGAGCGCTTGCGCGAGGTCCCACAAACGGCCATGACCCGAGCTGAAGCTGAACAGGTTCTTGAACGCCGACCAGCGCACCAGCCAGAGCAGCCCCTGGTCGGCGAGCAGCAGCTTGATCGCCGCGGTCTCGGCCGACAACCAGCCGCCGAAGCCGTGGCGGCTCGGATTCCAGCGCAGACGCCGGTTGAGGAAGCCCAGGATCTTGCGATACCGGCACTCCTCGAGCCGCTGGTAGTAGCGCCGCATCGCACGGGCGCCCCACGAGGGGTCGCCGGTGAGCTCGGCGATCCGATCCCAGTCGCTGTTGTGGGGGTAGACGAAGATCATCGCGTTGTGCGCCGTGCAGCCGCCGAGCGTGCCGGCGCGCGGGTAGAAGATTCCCCCTTCTTGCGGCCGGTTCTTCCAGTCCTTTTCCTGCTGTGTTGGATCGTCGTAATGCCGGACGAAGAACTTCCACGACATCTCCGGCTCTTCCGAAGCGTTCGCGTTGAAGACCGGCACCTTGTAGTTGTAGGTCTCGGAATCGCCGCCGGCTTCGAGCACCAGCACCCGGTGCCCGGCGAGCGCCAGGTTGGCGGCCAACGGGCCGCCCCCGGCCCCCGAGCCGACGACGATGTACTCGAACTCCTCGTCCAACGCCGCGTCCGACTTCCCGTCCATTCCCCTCTCCTCGCTCCGTCCGGCCGCCCTTCGTCCCTGCGCGCTAGAGCGTCTTCAAGAAGGCGATCAGCGCTTCCTTGTCGGCATCGGATAGATCGCTTCCGAACTCGTGCCCTCGGTTGACGATGAAATCGGGACAGGTGCTGACCTTGATCAGGTCCGGCACCGCCTGGCGCAGCAGAGCGGTGGCGTGCGCCTCGTCGAGGTGCTGCGCGTGGATCTTCTCGAGGCTGCCGACCAGCTTCTTGACCGTGCCGAGGAGCGTGAAGATGCCGACCTGCGGATCGTTGCCGCCGGCGTTGATGTTGGCGATCAGGTTGATCGGCGTTCCCTTCGGGATCGGCCCGATCGCGAGCTTGCCGTCCTTGACCAGCCCGCGCAGGCGGGCGAGGGCGCTGACCAAGCCCGGCAGCGCCGCGGTGTCGACCGTCAGGTTGGTCTCGCGATTCGTGCGGTGGTAGTACGGCACCCGCGTCTCGGGCCAGAGCAGCTGGCGGATCGACGGCTCGAAGGCGTTCATCCGCCCTGCCGTCGAGGGGTCGCTGGTGAACACACCCACCTCGTTGTTGTGGAGGAAGGGGGCGGTGGCCCAGATCGAGACCAGCGACGGAACGCGCTGGTAACCGCGCCCACCGCCCGGCGTGTCGAAGAGGTTGTCTTTCTTCTGCAGCGGATCGTAGAGGTCGAGCGGGCCCACCGACGGCAGGTCCTTGTAGCTCTGCGACGAGAAGTTGTCCCAGACGTGCCCTTCGACCGAGTTGCTCGACATCGAGCTGCAGATCTCGGTCTTGAGCAGGGTGACCGGAATGCGGGCTTCGTTCGACAGGTAGTTGCCGTCGAGGAACTTCGGGTCCTGGACGATCTTGGTCATCGCGGCCTTGAACGCCGGGGTCTCGGTCCACCTCCAGTATTTGTCCCAGCAGTCGAGGTACCCGGGGCCGATGCACCCCTCCTCGCCGAGGCGCGGGACGTCCTCGGTTTTCGCCGGGTCCCGTGCGCCCGGCGTCTTCGGTTGCTCCGGCAGCTTGCTCGAATGGCAGCGGGCGCAGGTCTCGGCGAAGACCACCTTGCCGCGGTCGAGCGCCTCCGGAGGGGCTTGGAGATAGGCGGCGCCTCCCGGCGCATCGGCGAGGTGCATCGGGTAGCCCGCCTTGATCAGGTACTTCGCCAAGTTGGCGGCACGGTCCTGGGTGGCGTTCCAGTAGGTCGAATATCCCTGCGCCGAACGGACCGTGATCGGCGACTGCTTGCCGAGCCCGGTCAACACCGTGATGTGGCGGGTCCACTCCTGATGGTACTCGCCGATGTTGATGTAGACGCGGGTGAGGGCCGCATCGATGCCCACCGAATCGGCGCCGTCCCACAGGACGTGCGGCACTCCCTGGGTGGCGCCGTGCTTCTTGACGTCGGGTAGGTCGAGCGCGCCGCCGGTGGCGGTCTCCAGCCCGAGCCGGGCGCCGTTGTCGAGCCGCGCCTTCAGGTTGAAGATGGCGTTGAGCGCGCGCGGGTTGTCGATGTTGTCGGAGGGGACGAACGAGGTGTCGACCGCGCCGGGGCGGTTGCTGTCGAGCAGGTGCCAGGCGAAATTGTCGGCGGTGACGTTGGCGCCGAACACCCGGCCGAACCAGAAGTACTGAGCGCCGATCGTGCCCGAGAAATTGGCCAGCTGCGGATGCTCGGGGTCGGCGGGCGGGTTGAGCGGATGCGCGCTCACGTGGCACATCGAGCAGGCCATCCCCACCCGATAGGGCCGGACCAGATTGCGATCGGCGTAGAAGTTGGGGTCGGTGTAGAAGCGATCGTCCTTCATCGCCGCGAGCCAGCGGTCCTTGGCCTTGGCGTCGAACTTGGGATTGGGGAAGATCCGCAGTCCCATCGCGCCCGAGGCGCGGCCGTAGATCTTCTCGTCGAGCCCGTCCTTGGGACCGGTTCGGCGATCGAGGCAGAGGCCGTACTCGTCCGGCGCGGCCGGCTTCTCGAATCCGGGCTCCGGCATCAACCCGGTGAAACAGAAGCGGTTGTCGCGGTTGTAATACCGATAGGGGGCCTGGCCCGCGGGCGGCCACATCGTCGCGTCGCAGACGCCGGGCGCGTACCACTTGTCGTAGCTCTCGTGCGAGCCGGGCGGCGTCGAGTACCCGCCCTGGCCGTAGGCCCCCGCCTCCTCGTACTCACCGATCTTGGCGGTATGCCCTTTGAGCTTCTCTTCGTAGAGCCGGGCCCGCTCCTCCTGCTCCGGCGCGCAGGGGTACGACGAGAGGGTCTTCAGCAGGTCGAAGGTGCCGTAGCTGTTGTTGGCCAGCCAGTCCCAGAACGCCTCGTTGCCGCCGCTCCAGGCCATCCAGGTGTTGCGCCCCAGGATCTCCTCCTGGCTGTACTGGACGCCCAGGGCGGCGCCGTCCATGCCGTGGAAGGCGTCCACCTCGTTCGCGACCTGGGCGAAGTGCGACTTGTCGAGCCCCGCCGCCTTGGCCTCGTCCTCGGCGGGGGGCTTCGGCCACAACCAGAACACCAGGAGCAGCAGGACCACGATCGCGACGACGATGACGAACCTGCTTTTCTTGCCGGCCATCGCGTGACTCCTCGCTCAGAGGGCCTTCAGAGTGGCTCCGCGACCGAGCACGCATCGGCAGCGCGCCGGCGCGCGGAAAACCCAGAGTCGAATTAAGGCTTCTTAGTTATTGTACCACGAGCAAAGCGATCTGCCGCCTCGTTTCAGTCCGCCGGCGTCCGCGCTGCGACCAGGGAGGCAACGGCCCGCGTGCCCGCTCCGGCGAGCGCTTCGGCGGCGGCCGAAAGCGTGGCGCCGGTGGTCGCCACGTCGTCGACCAGAAGGACTCTCCGGCCGGCGACCACCTCCGGCCGCGGGACCGCAAAGGCGCCGCGCAGATTGGCGAGCCGCTCCGGCCGGCCGAGCCGGGTCTGGGCGCGCGTCGCCCGGCGGCGGCTCAGGGCGCGCGCGAACGGCAGGTCGAGCCGGTCGGCCAGCGGGCGGGCGATCCTCTCCGCCTGGTCGAACCCGCGCGACAGACGCCGCCGCCAGTGCAGGGGGATCGGAACCACGAGGTCGATTTCCCCGAGAGCCGGGCCGAACGCTCCGGCGAGCTCGGCGGCGAGATGACGACCGAGGTAGTCGAGCCGGCGGAATTTGAGCGCGCGGATCACCGCGTCGATCGGCGGCTGGTAAGCCCAGAGTGCCATGCGCGGATGGTCCAGAGGGTCGACGATCGGATCGCCCAGGCGGGAGCGACAGGAGAGGCAGAGATGGAGCGGCTCGCTGCCGGCGAGAGCGTTTCCACAGCCGAGGCAGGCGACGGGGAAGAGCCAGTCGGCGAGATGCGCGGCCAGCCGCCGGGCGACGGTGCGCTCTCGCGATGCGTAGAAGGAGGCGGCCATGGCCGGCGCCGGCGGAACGCTATACTCCCCCGCCGCGGCACCCCGCGAGGGGAGGTCGCCTGCGCGCCGCAAAGCAGGCGCGCTTCACCGAGGAGGAGACTTGATTTCCGAGCACGTTTCTCGTTCGTCGAACCCCGGAGGTCGCCCGCTCGGCGCTCTCCTGCTCGCCGCGGCGGTCTGGCTCGCGGGCGGTGCCGCGCGAGCCCAGGAACTCTACACGTTCACGGTCGGCGCCATGGGCGGTGTCGGCGGCTCGCCCGACGACGCCCAGGCCGGTGGCTACGACCACAAGAGCCTGCAGCTCAACTTCCAGTTCGCCACCGACCCCCGCACCCAGGTCGGCCTCCGCTACGGTCAGCTCGACCTGACCGGAGCGGGCGAGCGGATCGGCGCCTTCTTCGAGCCCCAGCTCAAATACCTCTCCATCGGCGGCGAATACCGGACGCAGCTGAGCTATTACGACTCCGGGCTCTTCGCTGCGCTCGGCGCCTATCGTCTCGAGGGGGGCGGGGCCAAGACCCAGACCGCGATCGGTCTTTCGGTCGGGGCGACCGGCGAGTTTCAGATCAACCGGCATTTCGGGGTGATCGCCGAGATTGCGGGCCACTACGCCGACCTCGACCAGCTGCAGCTGTTCGCCACCGTCCACGCGGGCCTCGCGGTCCATTTCTGAGCGAGGCCTCGACCGCTGGCCGGTGAACGATGACCTGAAACGTTTCGGCGTCTCGGAACGCCTGCGAATAGAGTAAGCCCCGGAGTCAGTGCTCCGGTCGCCGTCCGAGCGGGATGGTGCCGGAGGCTGGTCGCCCCGAGGTGACCGATGCCTCCGCTCTTGGTCAGATCATGCGCCCTGGCGAGCCTTCTCCTGGTCGTTCCGCAGGTCGCTCGCGCGTCGCTCCTCCCGGAGAGGAATTGCGACGACCTCCTGCCTCAGGTCCTCAACGTCGGCCTGCCGCAATCCCTGGACCTCGGCGGCTTCGATCTCGAAGCCGTGCGCGATGCTGCCCGGCAGCGACTGACCGCCCTCTACGCTCCCCTCGACCGCTGTCAAGGCCAGAGGCGGCTCCAGGTCAACATCGCGATCGGAAACGACTACCAGATTCTCGACTGGTTGGGCCAGGGGCTCATCGACGTCGCGGTGGTACCCGACATGAGCCTCTATCTCTTGCACCGGGATGGCATCGAGCTGCTCGAGCCGCCGCCGGTCGCGACCGGTCCGGATCGTCTGCTCGCCTCCTCGAACGACCGCTTGCGGTCCCGGACGCTCGCCGCGGGGACCTCGACGGAGAGGCCGGAGCCCGAGGCGGATCTCGAGAGCTTCCGCTGGCAGCTCTGGTGCGAAGCCTTTGGCGAGACCGGGACGTCCGGAGCCGGAGGAGCGCCCGGTAGGGGAGCCTCGACGCAAGGCGACCGCCGGCGCTGCGCGGACCTCGCCCGGGGGCCGAGGTTCCGGATCGCCTTGACCTCTCATCTCTCGACGGGCGGCTTCCTGCGGCCGGTCTCCGAGACCGCCGCCTGGCTGGAGAAGCGGCTCGCGGCCGAGAAGCTCGCTCCCGGCGGCGAGGAGTCGAAGAAGGTGACCGATCGTTTCTGGACGGCGTTCTTCGACCACGCGCGCTTCACGCTCGATGGGATGCTCGACGACCGGCGTCCGAGCGGAGGGCCGTGGATCGAGCTGGTGGCGGACGGGGTCCCTGCCGGGACGCCGGCCGCGCCATCGTTTCGCGACCACCTGGTCATCGCGGCCCGAGCCGCCGATTCGATCTTCTCCGGCAATGACTTTCCCCTGGCGGTGGCCGCACTGCCGCCGGCGCTCCAAGCCCTGTTGGACGGCGATGCGCCGCCGGCCGCCTTCCGGCCCCTCCTCGTTTCGGAGCCCTACTTCGGCGTGCGCACTTTCGGTTTTACGGTCGAGGAGACCCTGGGTCTGCTCCGACAACACCAGAAGACCTCGGGCCGGGCGCGGCTCGCCCTGGTGCTGCCGGGAGGCGGAGTGAAAGCCGTCTACCAGTCGCAGCTGGTGGATTCGCTCTACGCGAACGGATTGTTGAAGAACGCTCTCACTCCGAGCGGGTCGTCCCGCGCGGTCGAGCCGACCGACGTGGATTTCGTGATCGGAACGAGCGGCGGAGCGCTGCTCGGATACTTCGTGGCGCGGCTGGCGGAGAACGGACCCTGGAACCTCTCCCAGGTGCTCTGGCAGAACAAGAACCTGGAAACCCTGGACAGCACCGACATCTTCGGCTGGACCGACCTGCCGCGATACTTGAGCGTCGTCGCGATCTTCTTCGTCTTCGCCTTCCTGTTGTTCGTCGGCTCTCTGATCGTGCGAGGCCCCATCCCGGTCGACGCACCCGCGCCGGAGGATGCCTGGCGCCCGCGTCTGACGCTCGCTCTCGTGCCGGTCCTCCTGCTCACTCCGGTCCTCGTCCGATGGGTCAACGGCCAGCGGTCGCAGGAGCACATTCCGGAGATCGAGGGCCTGTTCTACGCCGTCTGCGCCTCCGTGGCCATCTTCGCCGACCAATGCCTGGTCCACCGGCGGGAGCCTCGACCCGAGGCCAGGCCCGTCCTTCACCCGGTCCTGCCGCTGCTCCTCGGACTGGTTCTGGTCGCGCTCTCCGTGCTTCCCGTCTGGGGCGGCGCGGAGGGAGACCGCTGGATCGATCGGCGCGTCAGCTTCCTCGGGGCCTATCTCATCTTCGCGCTGCTCGGGGTCGGAGGAGCCTTGATCCTTCCCCGCCGGTTGCTGCAGCCGGCTCCGCCGCCGCTCGAACGCCGGGTCGCGTTCGCGTTCGTGGAGCTCACCGCCGCCACCCTTCTGGCCCTGCTCCTCCTCTTTCTACCGTCCTCTTTCTGGAACGGCCTCGACAAGTTACCGTTCTTTCTGGTCGGCTTCGGGCTGCTGCTCCTGTTCGTCGGCTCGAGCCAGACCCTCAGGAAGAGGCGCGAGGGGCTCGTCGTGGCCTCGCGTCGAGGGAGCTACTTTCTGGGAATCTCGACCGCGGCCTTCCTCGTCCTCCTCCTCTGCCGGCCGGACGACATGAGCCCGGGCGGTCGGCCGATGCTCTTCCGGGAGTCCCGGCTGAACCTCCCCGGCGGCTCGGCGCTGATCTGTCTCGGCCTCCTCTCCCTGCTCGCGGCGGGCGTTCTCTGGACCGCGGCGTCACGCCGGTACCGAGTCGAAGATTTTCGCGGCTTCCGGGCCGGCTTCTCCTTGAGCCTCTTGCTCGTCGTCGCCGTCTACGGCGTCCTCGGGCTGGTCATGTTCCTGCAGCCGGACCTCCTCTCGCCGCTCGAGCTGACGGGGAGCTTTTGGGCTTGGCTCCTTCTCGTCAGCTTCGTCCTCGGGATCTCGACCATCGTCGCGGGGTGCGTCGGGCGCGGCAGGCCGGGAACCCGGTGGGTCTTCGCGGGCCTGTGTTTCCTCTGCTCCCATCATCCCAACAGCTCGCTCTTGAGCCGCAGGTTCCTGCGCATGGCCGCTCTCGCGATCTCGGCCGTCCTCTGGTGGAACTTCGTGCTGGCCCCGGCGCTTTACGGCAACGCTCACGCCCGGGGTTTCCTCACTACGGCGGAGAATCGGTTCCATCGCGAGTACGAGCGCGAGAATCCCGGCCGAGACGTCCACCGGCTCACCGCGCATCTCCTGGTGCCGGCCAACGTCCTCGAGCGCGACGGTACGCGTTACTTTCTGGTGGTCGCCGGAGATACTTGTCCTCCGATCTCGAGCAAGCCGGGCAGCGGCGCCCTCTGGTACACCTACCGCATCCGGACCGAGGATGCGGGCGCCCCGCCGCCCTGCCTGCAGGATCGCTCGCCGGAGCAGGTCGAGGGGGTCATCTTCGCCTCCGGCTCGCCCTTTCCCATCTTTCCCGCCCATCTGGTCGAGCTGAGCGACAAGTCGGGCAAGCAGAGCCAGCAGGCGCTCGTCGACGGCGGCTACTCCAACAACGAGCCGGTGGATGCCGCGCTCAGCGTCTCGGCAGAGCAGGTGCTGATCGTCGAGTCCACCAACCCGCTCGGCCCCGCCGGGCCGGCCGCGAAGAGCGGCGTAGGGAGCCCGCTCTCGCTGCTGACGGGGCCGCTGGTCGCGGACCTGCTCAGGTTGCCTGGCTTCCTTTTCGAGCGTTCGCAACAGGTCGACCGGTTGAGCCGCCGGGGTCTCTTCGTCGTCTCGCTCTCACCGTCTCGCGACCGGCTCGACTGGCCTGCGCTCTTCGACTTCCGCCGCAAGGTCGTGCTCGGTCTGCGCCGGGCGGCCGAGGAGGATCTCGCGCGGCGCATCGGCCTGGTCGAAAGCTGGGGTCCGCCGCGCTTCCAGTTGAGCGTCTCGATCGGCGGCGGCTCCGCTTAGGAAGCCGCGGTCCGTTGGTCGAGCCATTCGACCAGGTCGCCCACGACCTCGGCGCGCCCGAGCTCGTTGAAGACCTCGTGGCAGAGCCCGGGATAGACCACGAGCCGCCGGTTCGTGCTCCCGAGGCGCGCGAAAAAGTCGCGAGAGCGCTCCGGGTCCGCGATCGGATCGGCACCGCCGAGGAGGACGAGGATCGGAACGACGATCGCGTGCGCCGCCTCGAACACCTCCTTCTGGGCCGTTTCGACGGCCGAGAACCAACCCAAGGTGACCGTGGGAAAGACTTTCGGATCGGCCGCATACTCCTCGACGACCCGCTCGTCGTGGCTCAGGCCTTTGGGATCGAGCCCGCTTCGCACCGCGAACGTCGGAACGATGTTCGCGGCCAGCCGCAGCAAGAGCCGCTCGAAAAAGGGAATCGCGAGAACCGGAGCGAGAAAGGGACTGCTCGTGGTGACCGCCGCGAAGACTTCCGGGCGGTGGAGCACGTAGTCGAGCGCGATCAGGCCGCCGAGGCTGTGGCCCAGGAGAAGGAGGGGAACCGGAGTCGCCGCGAACGTCCGGACCTCGTCGAGAAAGCAATCGAGGTCCGTGCGGTACTCCTCGAACCGCGAGACGTGACCCCGGACTCCGCCGGACTCCCCGTGGCCCCGCAGGTCCAGCAGGTGGCAGCCATAGCCCGCCGCGGCCAGGTCCGCGACGAGCTGCCGATATCTCCCTTTGTGCTCCGCGTAGCCGTGGACGATCACGATCCGGCCGCGGCACCCGGGGACCGGATGGTGCTCGGTCGCGAGCTCGACGCCGTCCGCGGTCCGCACGGTCGAGGTCACCGTCCGGAGGCTCGGCCGATCGGGGGAGAGGTCCACGCGCCGCTCGGCTCCGTCTCGTCGGATCGTCCCGCGACTTATTTCGCGTCTCCGCCCTTGGCGGAGAGCTGCGCGAGGATCCGCTTGCGCACCTCCGGATCGTCCCAGTCCGTGGTGCCGACGAACCGCTCGACCACCTTCCCGCGGACGATCAGATAGGTCTCGGGCAGCTGGCGGGTGCCGTAGCGGTGGGCGACGTCCCAGTTGGGATCGAGCAGCAGGTCCTCGGGGCGCGCCGAGACGAACGACTG
>Ga0134122_10003991_pt1 | contig 10948 bp, 7 predicted proteins | sample KB302_FD_96461 | JGI IMG/M metagenome (GOLD analysis project Ga0134122, IMG submission 96461) | Terrestrial soil microbial communities without Nitrogen fertilizer from Kellogg Biological Station, Michigan, USA - KB3-0-2 | ecosystem: Environmental > Terrestrial > Soil > Unclassified ... | reverse complement strand
TTGTTCCAGCATCTTTGTTCCGGCGACCAGAGCGTCAAGGCCCTCCATTCGCAGAGTAACATCGTCATCACGCAATGCTCGCAGATAGCTTTCCGTCTCGTGTGCGAGTTGTTCGGCTTCGGCCAGACCAACCATTCCGGAGAGACCCTTCAGCGAATGAAAACTTCGAAACAGTTCATCGAGAATGCCGCGATCGATGCGCGGCTTCTCAACAAAGCGTTCTAGCGCCAGCAGGTTGCGGCGCACGATCGTCAGGTGCTCGTCGCACTCGGCGAAATAATCCTCCAGGAATTCGACGATGAACTCGTTGTTGGCTTCTTCGGCTTTTGCAGTCGACACAGCGGGTCCCCTAACGGTTCGCGGGCAGTAATTCACTCACGTTCGCGGCCAGGACTTGCGGAAGAAAGGGTTTGGTCAGATAGAGGGATGCGCCGGCGGCTAGAGCCGCGGATCGGCTGGTCTCATCGCCTCGCGTTGTCAGCACGATTATCGGTATCGACCGATATGACTGATGCTTTCGCACAAACTCCACGACTTCCATTCCATGCATGTCCGGCATGTTGAGATCCAGAATGATTAAACTCACACTCGAAAGAGCGAGGCGTTCGATCGCTTCGAGCCCGCTACTCGCCTCGTCAAACTCGACGCCCTTTAGATCGCCAAGAGACGCGAGAACCATGCGGCGCATTGTGGGTGAATCGTCTACGACAAGTATCTTCTTAGCCGTCATTCGAAAGAACTGTGAATACCTTTCCGGCTCACGTGCGTCCAGGCACGAACTGGGTCTGATTCTATCACATAAGCGCGCCCGGTCTAGCGGGTTGCTGGAAAAGCCGATGACACATGAACATTCACATGCAATCCCACCAACGGAGTTGGTGGATGCCCACCTATTGGGGCGAGAGCCGCCCAGGGTGAGTCCGCGAGCCCTGGATGAACGTCGCGACCAGCAAACAAGCCCGCGTAGCGGGCGACAGCGAAACACTGTCGGCAGAGTGCCCTTCTGTCGCCCGCTACGCGGGTTCCCAATCGCGAACGACACGATGTTACCCAAGGCTGCGCGGACTTGCCTTGGGCTATACGCTCTTGCCCACTCCGTGGGCTCCACCAACGGAGTGGGTGGATCGTTCCTATTCAACTTTTCCGAGGGTGCCCTGCCAGCGGCATAGCATTCAAGGTTTCTTTTTAACGCGATGTGGCCGCTTCTTCGGCGATATCTTCCTTCCCATCGCTTTGGCTTTTGATTTCACGGCGCCAAACTTGTGCGACAATCTCCTTTGGACTTCCTTCGCCTTCGGCGCCGCTTCGTCCATCTTGTCGCTGATGCGCGGGAATCTCCTTCTTAGCCAGTGAAGCAGTCGCGCGGCGCGCGGAGACACGCTCGATAGAATCAACAGCCCGACGAGCAGGAACAGGATTCCCTGAAGTATCGGAAGGAACAGGCCGAGTATGCCAAGAAGGATGAAACCCCAACCGGCAAACAGTATCGCTGCGTGTTTGAGTTTGGACTTCGCTCCCATAGTGCGCGAAGCGAAGTCTAACAGACGAGGAGGTGATGCGTGATTCGTGAAAAGTGATGAGTGAAACGTGATGAGTGAAAGGTGATGAGTGAAACGTGATTTGTGAACCGTGATTTGTGAACCGTGAGTTTGATCAAGCCTGCTTTTTGGCCAGGCCCTTTGCCATTCGCCGGATGCCTTCTTCGATCAGCGGAGCTTCGATCGAGAATGACAATCTCAGGAAGCCTTCGCCCTCCAAGCCGAACGACGAGCCCGGAACCGTGATCACTCGCTCATCGAGCAGCGCAAGCGCAGTGTCCATCGACGCGCCGAATCGGGACACATCGAGCATTATGTAATAAGCTCCCTCGCCTTGACTGAATGGCAAACCAATCTCTCGCTCGATCGCACGCGCCATAACTTCCCCGCGTCTTCGAAGCTCGTCGCGCATCGCCGCCGTCAAGCGCCGGGCTTCATCGGTGAACGCCGCCACCGCCGCCTTCTGAGTTATCGCCGAAGCGCAGCTTGAAACATACTGATGCATAACCGTTACGTGACGAATCACTTCCTCAGGCCCCACTGCCCACCCCAATCGCCAGCCGGTCATGCTCATCATCTTCGAAACACCGGAAACGATTATCGTCTTGTCATAGAACTCGGAAACAGAAGCGGGCCGCTCGTTGAAATAAAGCTCGCGATAAATCTCATCCGCGAGTACGTACGCATTTGACCCGGCGAGTTGCTGGGCGATGAAACGCAGATCATCGCGGGCGATGACTCGGCTTGTGGGATTCGATGGCGAGTTGATGACCACAAGTCTCGTCTTGCTCGTAAGCGAGCTCGAGAAACGTTCGCGATCAAATGCAAATCCTCGCGATGCCGGAGTCGCATAGTAGCGCAAGCTCGCTCCCGCGATCTCGGCAATCGCCGGATAAGCGACGTATGCGGGATCAGGAAGCAGCGCCTCATCACCGGGCCCGAGGATCGTCATCATCACCGCGAACAATGCTTCCTCGGCGCCGGTGGTCACGCATACCGATTCAGTCGAGTACTTCGTCCCCGACCCGTCGCTGTGCAACTCGGCGATCTTTTCTCGGAGCTGAGGAATCCCGGCATTCGTCGTGTAGCCGATGTGATCGTATTGAATGACTCGGATCGCTTCGTTGCGAATGATCTCCGGCGCCCGAAAGTCGGGCTCGCCCAGTCCGAGGTTTATCGAACCGGGCGGCGCTTTGTCGTAGAGCACTCGAGTCGCGCTCTTGCGAATGTTCCTCAGCCGGTCTGCGGGAGTGAATGTCATGAGATTCAAGATATCGGCTTCAACGAATCCGCACAATCGCGAAACTGGTTTGTAGCGCTCGGTCGAGCGATGCGGTATCCTATCGCGCGGCTCGGCGCCCGGCAATCGTCGTAGCACAGGAAAACAAAGATGACGTGGACTCAGGTTTACGATCCGTTTGGCGTGTGGTGGTTATCAACTCTCGTGGCCGCGCTTCCGGTAGTCGTGCTGCTCGGCTTGCTCGCGGTGTTTCGAGTTAAGCCGCACTGGGCCGCGATGGCCGGCGCGGCTACGGCGCTGGCTGCCGCAAGCATCGTGTTCGGGATGCCGTGGTCGCTTTCTGCTGTAAGCCTCGTTTATGGCGCGGGCTTTGGACTGTTGAAGATTGCCTGGATAGTTGTTGCCGCGGTTTTCCTTTACGACATCTCGGTTCACACAGGCCAGTTCGAAATAATGAAGCAGTCGGTGGCGGCCATCACTCCCGATCGGCGATTGCAGGCGTTGCTCGTAGCGTTTTGCTTTGGCGCGGTGATCGAAGGCGCCGCCGGCTTCGGCGCGCCGGTCGCGATAGCGGGAGCCTTCATGATCGGGCTCGGCTTCAAACCGTTTCACGCGGCGGCGCTTAACTTGATCGCCAACACCGCGCCCGTTGCGTGGGGCGCGATCGGAACTCCGGTGCACACGCTCGCGGCCGTGTCGGGACTACCTGAAGCTGATCTGAATGCGATGATCGGGCGCATACTCCCGATCACGGCGATCATCGTTCCGTTCTGGCTCGTGCGCGCGATGGTCGGTTGGCGCGAGACCTTCGAAGTGCTGCCGGCGATTCTCGTCGTCGGAATCTCATTCGCAATCACTCAATTCGTTTGGTCAAACTTCATCGACAGCAATCTTGTAGATATCGCCGGGGGCCTGGTGTCACTTGTCTCGACGATCATCTTCTTAAGGTTCTGGCAGCCGCGTCGAGTGTGGCGATTCGAAAGTGATCCCTCGCACGTTGCGGATGCGTCTGAGACTGTTTCGCGAACGCGCAAGCAAGTCGCGCGAGCGTGGATGCCTTTCCTGATGATGGCGGCGTTCGTGTTGGTGTGGGGACTGCCTTCGATCAAGACAGCGATGAACAAAGCAACCACGCCCGCTTTCGAGCGAGGCGGATGGGATGTGCCGGCTTTGAATCTCGCCGTCACACGCGCCGCGCCGGTCGTTTCAAAACCCGAGCCCGAAAAAGCGAAGTTCGATTTCAACTGGCTCACCGCGACGGGCACGGCTTGCTTTATCGCGGCGATTTTTGCGGGTCTGTTGTTAGGTCTCGCATTCGGGGAGATGGCAAAAATCTTCTGGCGCACGCTGGTAAGAATGAGATTCGCGGTGCTGGCGATCTCATTCATGCTCGGGCTGGGATTCGTGACGCGATACTCGGGCATGGATGCGGTCCTGGGGCTGGCGTTCACGCGAACCGGGTGGTTGTTTCCGTTCTTCGGCACTTTTCTCGGATGGCTGGGCGTTGCCTTGACCGGCAGCGATACTTCTTCGAACGCGTTGTTTGGAGGCTTGCAGCGAATCACAGCCGAGCAATTGAACCTGAGTCCGATCCTTATGTGCGCGGCGAACAGCGCGGGCGGAGTGATGGGCAAGATGGTGGATGCGCAATCAATCGTGGTTGCGACGGCGGCTACGAATCAAGTCGGCAACGAAGGAATGATTTTCAGATTTGTGATGTGGCATTCGATCGCGCTGGCGTCGATTGTCGGGTTGATCGTAATGGCTTACGCTTACCTGTTCCCGGGCGCCGTCCCGCACTGAACCGCTGTTCGACTTGGGCCCAAACGCCTCTTCGCACGTACCGAAAATACCCGTACAACCGAGGCTGCGACGACGCGAAGCCATCGCTACATCCGAAGGAAGTTGGCTCGAACTCAACGACGTTAGGGGATGGGAGTCCCCTCCGAGGAGCATGAAGCGCTATAGCTGTGCTCGGTAGTCCAAAACCCATCGCTGCTGGTCCCGAAGGGCCCGATTGATATGTTGACGCTGCACTGACAGAAAAGGCATGCTTTAGCCGCATATCCGACTGTAGTCTTACAACCAGGGAAGCCATCGTCGAATTTCGATGAAAGACCGACCACGTGGCAGGCATTGGTTATAACGCTTAAGAAGCTCTCGGAAATATCGGCGCTGGCGATTTCCACGCGACAGATAGCGGAACAGTCCGAATTGATCAAACAAGTGTTAACCAGATCTGATTTAGCCTTATGCTTTCCCGTAATATGGAACTGGAAATCCGGCGTGTCTCTCAGGTTATGCTGCCCGATTGTTTGAAGGCCATTCGGGCAGGTCTCCTGAGGGGGAGGCGGAGGTCCCGATCCGGGTCCACATACGAACGGATCCTCGTAATAACAGCTAGTGGGATCACAAGCAAAAGGGTCGTCAACGCAACAGAACCCATCACCACAGATTGTTACATCGCCACCAGGTCGAAACTGAACGCGGTAGATTTCTTGACTTTCGTCCTTGTCGCTGAGACCGACTCCCAAATCCTTCCGCGAAACGGAGGTCCAGTGTTGTGCATCGCCTCCGTCTCGATCTTCCCGGTTGGCAGATGCTTCGTCGTCACTCTGCTTAGCCGAATTGATCTTCAACCGATCCGAACCATTTTTCGGCGCGGGTCTCACCGGCAAGCGCTTCTCTTTCAGCGCGCTGGTCAGCGCCGTTTGTCCCACGATGTTATCCGCAAACTCAACGCTTGGTTGCGCTGCGGATTGTAGTGGGCTGTGATAAAGGACCATTGCCCGATAAGTTCGTTCTTTGCCCGCCAGGCGAACAGTCACTTGATATGAGGTGTATTTTCCTATGTCACCGAAGCTGTCCCCCATCATTCTCAGCACCTCTCCGACAGTAGTGTGTTCCCAATCCTCTAACGCAGAGCTTGTGTAGTTACTCTTAACCCACTTAGCTTCGTACAGGACAGCCTCAGGTCCGCCGTTGAACGTACGGACACCCGACGTCACTAAGAGGACATCTCCGGCGGGCTTCGTGACCATTTCTCCGTATGGGCGATTCTGTATTTCTTCGATGGGACCCGTATGTATTCCCTGCAGGTCGAATTTTATGTCATTCTCAGGATCGTAACCGATGTGGCGCGCTCGTGCTTTTTCGGCGTTAGCGGCCCTGTGATATAAGCTGAGCTTTCCGTAAGCTGTCTTCACCAGCTTCTCTTCGGCACTTGCGGGTTGCTGTCCTGGCATCGCTTGAGCGGTCGCTTTATTACTTGTTTGTTCCCGTTCTTGAGCATTTGTCCAAGAAAAAAGCACGCCCATAGAAAGGAGCACTAACACCGCAGCCATAACCTTTCGAGTCGTTTTCATTTCTGCCTCCCCTGTGCTGACTATCCGGATTTACTTTCCATCCGAACGAACAAGCATGCTGGAATTTAATCTGCGCTCCGTCTTACTGAATAATTCCTTGAACCGTCCTTATGAAAGGGTCAGAAGTCAAAACTACAAACTGCGAGCAGTACCGCCAGTGCTGGAGAGGGGCTGGGTCTTTTTGAGCGCTTCATCGATTATTTGTTTGAACTCCACTAGACCTTTTGCTCCTCTTATTACTTTGCCATTGATCACAAAAGTCGGAGTGCCTTGAACGTCGGCCTGTCTTGCCTCTTTCATGTCTTTCAGGACAGCGGCACGACTTGCTTCTGAATCAAGGCAAGAGTTGAACTCAGTCATCTCTAATCCAAGCTCCGCTGCTTCTTTCCGTAATGCATCTGTCGACAAGGCATTCAAACTGAACAGGCGGTCGTGATATTCCCAGAATTTCCCTTGCTTATCCGCGCACACCGCAGCCTGGGCTGCTTTGAAGGCATCCGCGTGGATTGGCAACGGTGTGTGTTTGAAGACGAGTCTTACGCTCTCACCATAGCTCTGCAGCACCTGCTTCAATGTGCTCGTCGCTTGCTTGCAGTATGGACACTGAAAATCAGAAAACTCGACGATTAGTACCGACGCATCTCTACCGCCTCTTGATGGACCGGAATCGCTGATCCTCACGACGGGCGGACTTGGCCCAACGAGCAATACCTCCACACTGGCTTTTCTCCTCAGTTCAGCAAGGGCTCTTTTGTATCCTTCGACCTTTTCGTTTCCTTCAAGATCGATTCTGATTCTCTGCTTCGCCTCTTCCTCGCTCATGTCTCCAAGGCCACCGGCGCTTTCAGCGTAGACCTGATCTATTCGGCTTTGTTTTATTTCCACCCTCTCCGGTATAAGTTGCTGCTTGAGTTGCTCGACGGTGATATGCCTCGCTTTGGCCTCTTCTTCAAGTAGTATCTTCGTCAGGAGATTCTCAACAGCGCTCTTGCGAACGTGGTAGAGCCTTTCCTCCAGACTGTAGATCTGCGAGCCAACCAGATCATCAATCTCCTTTCGAGTTATGCGCAGTTGACCGTTAACAATTGCAACAAACTCGGTAGCTTCGCTGGCGTTTGAATCAGTCTTAAGCGTTCGGCTCTGACTGTAGGCAGTATTGAACATGCCAAAAGCGAGAACTATTACCGGCAGACATAACCACCGCGCCCTGGTTTCCATAGTTATCTCCCCCAAAACATCCGCGCCCGACAATTCTGCAACAAAAACAGCAGGCGGCGCTTTCCAGAATCTTCACCAGGCGGCTAGTGCGCGAAGTTCAGCGCTCAATGGCATCGCGATTTTAGTTCGTTGCATTTTGTGAGGCAAGCAAAAAGTAGTAGCTATTACTTCGATTATGTGGCAAATGTTCCGACAGTCTGACATCGCGGGAATTCGCGTCCTCATTCACTGACGTCGCGCGAATATTGCGCACTTAGGCTCGTTCGTCGTACGGCCGGTGAAGATTGAAGTCTCGAAAACGGCTTTGAAATACTTTCTGATCCGCGGCCGCCCCCTGACGTTTGAAAGTGTAACCTTCGTCGTTCGGTGCCGTCGCCTGCCGACGCTGCCTGGTCTACTGAGTGGAGATGGGATGTTGTGGTGATCCCACATCTTTTGGACGACATAAACTCGAGTCAACTCTGGAGGCGCGGCAAAGTAAACGTAGCTACGTTCGGGCCGCCCTAATCGTATGTTCAGGGTGTGAGTCTTGGTGAATCTTGGGTGTCAGAGTATCCACCGCGACGGGGAAGAGTTAAAACAGCGCGCGATTTTAGCCGCTACTTTCCGAATACTATTCTTCCGCCGACGATCGTGTAAACAACATGGGTCTTCTGAATCTCGTCCGGGTTGATTCGAAAGATGTCCTGTGACAACACAACAACATCGGCCAGCTTTCCAATCTCGAGCGTGCCTTTGTTCTTTTCTCCGAACTCAGCAAACGCGCACGATGACGTGTAAGCCCGAACTGCTTCTTCGACGGTGATCTTCTGCTCGGGCACCCAGCCTCTCGGGTTCTTGTCGTCGATCGTCTGACGAGTCACCGCCGCGTGAATGCCGAGGATCGGAGAAATCGGCGCGACGAACCAGTCCGAGCCAAACACCAGCGTCGCCCCTGAATCGAGCAGCGAGCGAAACGCATAAGTAGTCTTGATTCGCATGGGGCCGATTCGCTTCTCGGCCCAACGGCCATCGTCGATCGCGTGATAAGGCTGCATCGAAGCGATCACACCGAGCTTCGCAAATCGCGCGATGTCCGCTGCAAGCAGATGCTGCGCGTGCTCGATTCGAAATCGCCGATCACGCGAGCCGTTTTCTTTCTCGACCTGCTCGAAGTAGTTCAACAGGATGTTGTTGGCTTTGTCACCGATGGCGTGAATCGAGATCTGAAGCCCGGCTTTGTCGGCGTCCTTGATGTTTTGTTTCAGTTTGCCTTCGGGGATGTTGTCATCGACCATCAGACCGGATGTGTTGGGCGCATCGTTGAAAGGCTCAAAGAACAACGCGGTCGTCGAGCCAAGCGAGCCGTCCATAAACGCCTTTAAGCCTCCCAGCCTCAGCCAGTCATCGCCCGCGCCCTGTCGAGCGACGAGGTCGGCTTGCCGCTTCCACTGACTCATCGGCGTGCGAGCATAAACTCGAACCGTGAGCGTTCCCGCGTCGCGAAACTTCTTATACGTTTCGTAGTTCTCCCACGGCGTGACGTCCTGAACGGAAGTCACTCCGAAGCGCGCGGCTTCCGTGAGCGACGCTTTCAGGGCTTCGCCCATTTCGGCTTCGGTTGACGCCGGGATGACACGATCAACGAGGCTCTGCGCGCCGTCTTTAAGAATGCCGGTCGGCTCGCCGGTCTTCGGATCGCGCACGATTGTTCCGCCCGGCGGGTCTTTCGTTTCCTTGGTCACGCCAGCCATTCGAAGCGCAACGCTGTTGGCCAACGCCATGTGACCATCGAGCCGCGACACGAACACCGGATTATTCGGAGTGAATCGATCGATCAATTCCTTGGTTGGCAACGGGCCGCCGGGCCAGCGTTCGTGATCCCAATCGCCGCCAATTATCCAGCGGCCTTTTGCAAGTTTCGCCGCGTGATCCTTGATTCGCCGCCCGAACTCTTCGGGAGTCGCCGCGTCGCGAAGATCGACCGAAAGCAGATGAAATCCGCCTTCGATGAAGTGGGTGTGATCGTCGATGAATCCCGGCAATGCGAGCTTGCCCTGAAGATCAACGACCCGAGTGTGGCCGTCGATGAGCCTTTTGATTTCGTCATTCGAGCCGATTGCGATGATGCGCTCGCCTCGCGAAGCGATGGCTTCGGCCCACGGTTGAGTTTTATTGCCGGTCCAAATGCGGCCGCCCGTCAAAACCAAATCGGCGGTGCTGGGAGTGCGAGAGAAATCCGCGGCGACGAGTCCTGACACGAACGGAATGATATCGGCTTGCTTGCTGTTGTCAACGGTGAACACCGCGAGGATGTACTCGGCGCCGTTTGGCAATCGAACATAAGCCACGTCGTGACGCGTCGACGAAGTCCAGCCGGCTTTCGAGTAATACTGCGAGCCCGGTGGCAGCGACTTGCCCTGGAACTTGTTTGCCTGATCGTCGGGATCTTCGCTTGTGGAAGTTGGATCGCGATGAAGCAACCCCATCATCGCGCGACTTCGCGAAGCCGAAACCGCGCGGCCGGTGACAATCTCGAACATCAATCGTGCGACGGCATCGGTAGTGAGTTTGTTTCGAAGCTCGAAGTTTGGTCCGAGCCCCTGTCGCTCGCGTCCGTAGGGAGCTTCGCACCAGGTCTTCTGATTCACGTTGATGTTTTCGTAGCCGAGGCTCGCGAAGTAGCGATTCATCGCGTTGCGTTTGTTCATCCAATCGCGCAGCGCAGCTTCGTCGAGTTCCGGTCCGTCGGTCGTGCCGGTCAACGCGTCGACTACGTAATGAGTCGCGTCGTTTGACGAATCGACGATCATATCGTGGAGCGCGCGATCGAGTTCCGGACTTTGTTTCAGCGCTCCCGATTCCATCTGATGATGCGCGGCGACAAGGTAGAACAGCTTGACCACGCTCGCGGGATAAGTCTGTTCCTGACCTCGATAACTCGCCCGCGCCGGATGGTGGCGATCGTTGATGTCGATGATCGTAACGGCAATCTTGTCGCGAGTCAGCCCGCCGGCACCGAACTTATCGACCGCCGCCGCGACGACTTCGGTTGCGAGCTTTTCGATTCGCGCTGACTTCGCGAATTCGGCAGTCGCGGGTTGTTGAGCGAACGCAATCGAAGACATCAGAATGAGGAACACGAGTGTCGCAAGCGCGGCAGACGCACGAACGAACAAACAATTCATCGAAGAGCCTCCGACAATTGAGATCGTAGTTTTAGAAGTGCGCACGCGAGGAAATTACTAGATGACAGGATCCTCTTCAATCGAGAGAATTATTTTTTCTTGCTTTGCCACGTCTGTTCTGAAATCCGCGTTAGCTGTTCGCGAGTGCCAGCGCCCTCAATCATCACGACGTCCTTGCCGCGGATCTCGACGGATGCGAGACCCTCGGCGGTTTCGTAGACGTGTTGCCGCGTATTCGATGTCGAGGGCTTTCGGACCGCGTATCGTTTCTCCGTTCGTGTCGCGTACGCATCGAAGAACTCGCGCGCATCGCCTTCGGAATCCCCCGTCGTGTACTGAACGAGGAGCGTCGCGCCGGAGCCCTTCTTTTCATACAGTGCATATCCGTCGCCACCCCACCCGGCGGCAGCCACGCGGGCA
>Ga0134122_10003990_pt1 | contig 10950 bp, 8 predicted proteins | sample KB302_FD_96461 | JGI IMG/M metagenome (GOLD analysis project Ga0134122, IMG submission 96461) | Terrestrial soil microbial communities without Nitrogen fertilizer from Kellogg Biological Station, Michigan, USA - KB3-0-2 | ecosystem: Environmental > Terrestrial > Soil > Unclassified ... | reverse complement strand
GCGCTCGAGCAGCGGCAGGGTCGGCCCGATCCGCCCGGTCGGCTCCACGAAGGCCGAGACGCCGGTGTTGGCGGCGCGCGCGATGGCCACGCGATGCTCCACCGCGCGGGGCGGTAGCATCCCCAGGTGCTGCCAGGGGCCGCTCGTCTCGCCGAACCACGCGTCGTAGGTGATATTGGCCATGAACGCCGCTCCGCGGACCACGAGTACACGAAACAGCTCGGGGAAGATGACCTCGTAGCAGATAACGGTTCCGCACGGCGCGCCCGGCAGCGGGAACACGGTCTCGACCTCGCCGGTGCCGAATTCGGAGATGAACTCCGCCCAGCTCTTGACGAAGCCGAGCAGACTCGCGAGCGGGACGTACTCTCCGAACGGAACCAGGTGAATCTTATCATACTTGCCCGTAATCCCTTGTCCGGTCAGCAGAAATGCGCTGTTCAGGAACTGCTCCCGGGGCTGTTCTCGACGGTCGAGCGAGCCCACCAGGATCGGGGTGCCGACCTCCTCGGACAGGCGGCGCAGGCGCTCGAGCAGCGCCGGGTCTCCGCGCAGGAAGATCGTCGTCGCGGTCTCCGGCCAGAGCACCAGCGCGGGCCGGGCGCGGGCCGCCTCGCGGGTGAGCTGCTCGTAGATGTCCATGATCTGGGCGTGGCGCGCCGGATCCCACTTGATCGTCTGCTCGATTGAGGGCTGGATCACCGCGACCTCGACCGAGGCGGCGTTTCCCGCGCTCGCCCGCCCGATGGCGTGGACGCCGAACGCGAGCGCGCCGACGAGCAGGACCAGGGCCGCCGCCGCGCCCGGCCACGCGCGCCGCGGGCCGAGCGCGAGCAGGCCGGCGAGCGCCGCGTTCACCGCGACGATCAGGAAGGAGACCGCGTAGACGCCGCCCAGCTCGGCGATCTGGATCACCGGGAGCTGCGCCGCCTGCGAGTAGCCCAGCAGGCCCCAGGGGAAGCCGCCCATGAGCCAGCCGCGGAGCCACTCGCCCACCACCCAGAACGCGGGGGCCAGCGCCAGGGCCGGACCGGGACCGATCCGGCCGCGGAGCCATGCCACCGCCCCGGTGAGCGCTCCCAGGTAGAGGCCGCAGTACGCGGCGAGCGCCGCGATGGGCAGCCAGGTCAGCGGCCAGGGAATCGCGCTGTAGTGAAGGAAGGTGTGATCGAGCCAGCTCAGGAGCACCACGTAGAACACGGTGCCGGCGAGCCAGCCGTCGAGCAGGGCGGCGCGGGACGGCCGCATCAGTCCCGAGACCAGCGCGGGCACGAGCCAGCCCCACGCCAGCGGCGACCAGCCCGCCTTCGGAAAGGCGAGCGCGCCCAGGACCCCCGCCGCGGCCAGGACGAGAACCCGCGCGGCGACGCCGCGCCGGCTCGCGCCCGGCTCAGCTCCCATGCGCCAGTCGATCGGCCAGGGCCCGCGGCAATCCCGCGGCGAGGATCTTCGCGGCGGCCGCCGCGTGATCGTAGGGGACGCGCCGGATCGTCACCGCGCGGGCCTCGCGGTCCCAGATCGCGTAGCACGCGCGCGGGTCACGGTCGCGCGGCTGGCCGACGCTGCCCACGTTGACGAGGTAGCGGCGCCCGTCGTCGAGGCGCACGTGGGCCTCCGGCCGGTCCAGGCGGCCGGCGTGGTCCGGTCCGCCGCTGCCGACCGACCAGACCCCGGGCAGATGTGAGTGGCCGATGAAGCAGAGCCGGGTGTCGAAGTCGCCGAACACCTGCAGCCCGTCCTGCTCGGAGACGAGGTAGTCCCACTCCTCCGGGCTGCGCGGGCTCGCGTGCACGAGGGTGGCGTCCGCCACCGTGCGGATCAGCGGCAAGCCGGTCAGGAAATCGCGATGGCCGCCGTCGAGCTGTTCGCCGGTCCACTCCGCGGCCGCGCGAGCCCACGAGTTGAACCAGCGGAGGTCCAGCAGCCCGAGAGCGCCGTGCTCGTGGTTGCCCGCGACCATCGCGCTGGCCCGCTCCCCCACCGTCTCCACGCACGCCACCGGGTCGGCTCCATAGCCGACCAGATCGCCCAGGCAGAGCACCTCGAGCGCGCCTTCTCCGGCGGCGTCCGCAAGCACCGCGGTGAGGGCTTCGAGGTTGGCGTGAACGTCCGAGATGACCGCGTAGCGGATGGGGGCCTGCCGTCAGGCGGTGGGCGCCTGCTCTTTGTGGATGCGGTCGAGGATCCCGTTGATGAACCGGCTCGATTCCTGCGTGCTGAACTTCTTCGCGACCTCGAGCGCCTCGTTGATCGCGACCTTGGGGGGCACCCCGGTCGCCCACCGCAGCTCGAAGATGGCCTGGCGCAGGATGTTGCGGTCAACCACCGCCATGCGCTCGAGCTCCCAGTTCTCCGCGTAGCGGCCGATCAGCTCGTCGATCTCGGCCTCGTGGCTCTTCGTCCCCCGCACGAGCGTCTCCGCGAATTCCCGCGCCTCGGGATCCACCGGATGCCGCAGCCAGAAGTCGTCGAAGTGCGGCTCGGGCTGGCCCTCGCCCTGGACGTCCATCTGGTAGAGGAGCTGGAGCGAGAGCTCCCGGGCCTTGCGGCGGCGGCCCATCAGCGCCGGCCCTTCCGGCCCCGGACCGAGCGCAGCCAGCCCGCCATCTCGAGGGCGGCGAGCGCCGCTTCCTCCCCGCGGTTGCCCACCACGCCGCCCGCCCGCTCCCACGCCTGCTCCTCGGTCAGCGCGGTGATCACCCCGAAGGTCACCGGCACCCCGGTGTCGAGCGCGACGCGGCTGATGCCCTGGGCGGCCGCCCCGCACACGTAGTCGAAGTGCGGGGTCGCGCCCTTGATCACGGTGCCCACGCACACCACGCCCGCGAAGCGCCGGGTGCGCGCGAGCGCCTGCGCGGCCTGCGGCAGCTCGAAGGAGCCCGGCACCCAGTGCACCTCCACCGCGTCCCCGCTCACCGCGTGACTGGCCAGCGCGGCGAGGGCGCCGTCGAGCAGCTTCTTGGAGATGGACTCGTTGAAGCGGGCCACCACCACCGCGAACCGCTGGCCGCGGGCGGCGGGGGCGACTCGGCGCTTGGGAGCGATCCCGGCCATCGGCTAGTCGGGAAACGACGAGAAGAGATGCCCGAGCTTCTCGCGCTTGGTGCGGAGGTAGCTCCGGTTGGCGTCGGTCGCGGGCACCTCGAGGGGCAGCCGCTCCACCACCTTGAGGCCGTAGCCCTCGATGCCCACGATCTTCTTCGGGTTGTTGGTGAGGATCTTGAGGTTGCGGACGCCCAGGTCCACCAGGATCTGCGCGCCGATGCCGTAGTGGCGAAGATCGGCGCGGAAGCCGAGCGCGTGGTTGGCCTCCACCGTGTCCTTGCCCTGATCCTGGAGCTCGTAGGCCTTGAGCTTGTTGAGCAGGCCGATCCCCCGCCCTTCCTGCCGCATGTACACGAGGACGCCTCGCCCCGCGTGCTGGATGATGGTCAGCGCCTTGTGGAGCTGGGAGCCGCAGTCGCAGCGGTGCGAGCCGAACACGTCGCCGGTGAGGCATTCGGAGTGCACCCGGACCAGCACCGGCTCGTCGGTCTTGACGTCGCCCAGCACCAGGGCCAGCGGCAGACGGTCGTCCACCGTGGTCTCGTAGGCGATCACCTGGTACTCACCGTGCTCGGTGGGCATGCGCGTGATCGCGGCCCGCTTGACCAGCTTCTCCTTGTGTATCCGGTACTCGATCAGGGCCTTGATCGTGATGGACTTGAGGTGGTACTCGCGGCCGAGCGCCATCAGCTCGGGCAGCCGCGCCATGCCGCCTTCCTCGTCCAGCACCTCGCAGATCACCCCCGCCGGCGCGAAGCCGGCCAGGCGGGCCAGGTCCACCGCGGCCTCGGTGTGGCCGGCGCGGCGCAGCACCCCCCCGGGCATCGCGCGGAGCGGGAAGATGTGGCCGGGCCGCGTGAGGTCCTCGGCCCGCGTGGCCGCGTCCACCAGGGTGCGGATGGTCACCGCGCGGTCGTAGGCGGAGGTGCCCGTCGTCACCCCGCGGCGGGCGTCCACGCTCACCGTGAAGGCGGTGCCGAGCGGCGCGGTATTGTCCGAGACCATCATCGAGATCTGCAGCTCGTCGAGCCGCTCGCCCAGCATGGGCATGCAGATGAGCCCGCGGCCGAACTTGGCCATGAAGTTGACCGCCTCGGGCGTCGCCTTCTCGGCGGCCATCAGGAGATCGCCCTCGTTCTCGCGGTCCTCGTCGTCGACCACGATGAGCATGCGACCGGTGCGGATCTCTTCGATGCCCTCTTCGATCGAGACGAACTCTGCCTGGCTCACGGAGCGTTCCCCCTGACCTGCAGGATTCTCTGCACGTACTTGCCGATCATATCCATCTCGAGGTTCACGCGCTGCCCCTTCCTCAGGCCCCCCAGGGTGGTCGCGGCCAGGGTGTGCGGGATGATCATGATGTCGAATTCCCCCGCGCCGAGCCGCGCCACCGTGAGGCTGACACCGTCCACCGCCACCGATCCCTGCGGGATCAGCAGCGGGGCCAGCGCCCGGTCCCGCCATTCTATCGTGAGCCGGGCGGTCTCTGCCTGGCGGATGAGGCCCGCCACGATCCCCACGTCGTCCACGTGCCCCTGCACCAGATGGCCGCCCACCAGGCCGCCCAGCCGCAGGGGCCGCTCGAGGTTGACCGCATCGCCGGCCGCGAGATCGGCGAGCGCGGTACGCGCGAGCGTCTCCGGCCCCACGTCGAACCGCAGCCGCCCGGGGCCCCGCTCCACCACCGTGAGGCAGGCCCCGTTGACCGCCACGCTGGCCCCCAGGTCACCGTCCGCCATCACGCGGTCGGCGCTCACCACGAGACGCGCGCCATCGCGATCGATCACGCGGCCCATCTCCTCCACGAGTCCGGTGAACATGGCGCGCGGTCAGTGAGCCACGTCAGCTTCGATGAGCCAGTCCGTGCCGATCGGGCGCGTGGTCATGTTGATCAGCCGCAGCGCGCTGGGCAGGGTGAGCCCGGGGCCGCCGACCGGAGTCGGCGCCGCCCCGCCGCCCACCAGCGTGGGGGCCACGAACGCGGCAACGCGGTCCACCAGGCCCGCCTGCACGAAGGCGCCGGCCAGCTCGCCGCCCGCTTCCAGCAGCACCGCGGTCACGTCCAGGGCGAAGAGGCGCGCGCCGAGATCGGCCACGTCGACCCGGCCATCCCGCGACTTGCACGCCAGCACGGTCACGCCCGCCGACTCGAGCGCGGCCAGCCGATGCGGCGCCGCCGCTTCCCCGACCGCCACCAGGACACGGGACCGGCTCCCGGTCTGGAGCAGCTTCGCGTCGAGCGGCAGCCGGGCGCGGCTGTCCACCACCACGCGATAGGGCTCGCGCGGCCACGGTTGGGGCAGGCGCACGGTCAGGGCCGGGTCGTCGGCGAGCACGGTGCCGATCCCGGTGACGATCGCGTCGCACTGGCTGCGCAGCCGATGCCCCTCCTGCCGCGCCGGCTCCCCCGTGATCCATTGCGAGCGGCGGTCGAAGGCCGCGATCTTGCCGTCCAGGGTCATGGCCCATTTGACGGTGACGTGGGGCCGCTGCCGCTCGACCGCGGTGAAGAACGTCCGGTTGAGCTCGCGGGCCGCGCGCTCGAGACACGGCGTCGCAAGCTCGACGCCCGCGGCGACGAGGGCGCCGGCTCCCCCGCCTTTCACCCGCGGGTTCGGATCGCGGGTGGCCGATACGACCCGGCGGATCCCGGCCCGGATGATCGCGTCCACGCAGGGCGGCGTGCGCCCCACGTGATTGCACGGCTCGAGGGTCACGTAGAGGGTGGCGCCGCGTGCCCGCTCGCCCGCCTCGGCGAGCGCGGCGGCCTCCGCGTGAGCCGCGCCCGCGCGCTCGTGGAAGCGCTCGGCGAGGACGGCGCCGTCCCGCACCACGATGGCGCCCACCATGGGGTTGGGTGACGTGAGACCACGTCCCCGCGCCGCGAGGGTCAGGGCCCGCGTCATCCACTCGAGATCGGTCATGTCGTCGTCCGGGGGCCGGAGCCGCCCCGGCAGGCATTTTACCGCGCTTACTTCGGCTCCGGCTGCTCTCCCAGCAGCGCATCCACGAAGGTCTTCGGGTCGAAGGCCTCCAGGTCGTCGATCTGCTCGCCGACTCCGACCAGCTTGATCGGCACCCCGAGCTCCTGGTGGATGCGGATTGCGATGCCGCCCTTCGCGGTGCCGTCGAGCTTGGTCAGCACGAGGCCGCTGAGCCCGACCGCGTCGTGGAACATGCGGGCCTGCTGCAGCCCGTTCTGGCCGGTGGGCGCCTCCAGCACCATCAGCGATTCGTGGGGGGCGCCGGGCATCTGGCGGCCCAGCACGCGCTTGAGCTTGACGAGCTCGTCCATGAGGTTGGACTTGGTGTGCAGACGCCCGGCGGTGTCCACGAGCAATACGTCCACGTCACGCGAGGTGGCCGCCTTCACCGCGTCGAAGACGACCGCGGCGGGGTCGGCGCCCGCGACCTGGTGAATGACGTCCACGTCGATCCGGCGGCCCCACTCCTGGAGCTGCTCGATGGCCGCGGCGCGGAAGGTGTCCGCGGCGGCCATCAGCACGCGCTTGCCGTCGGTCTTCAGCGAGGCCGCCATCTTCGCGGTGCTGGTGGTCTTGCCGGCCCCGTTCACGCCCAGCATGAGGATGACGGTGGGATGGGCGTCGAGGACGAGCGGGGCCGACGCGCCCGCGAGGGACTCCTCCAGAAAGCGATGCAGGGAGGCGCGCACGTCCTGGGTGGTCACCACGCGCCCGCGCTTGATCTCGTCGCGGACGCGCTTGACGAAGGCGCCCGCCGAGGCCGCGCCCAGATCCGCCGCGATCAGGGTCTCCTCGAGCTCCTCCAGCATCGCCTCGTCCACCGGTCGGGCGATGGCGAGGACGGCTCCCAGCCCCTCGTCCATCAGCTCGCGGGTGCGCCGCAGTCCCTGCCGGACGCGCTCCCCGAGGGAGCCGAACAGGCTCACGAGCCGGAGGCCGGTCCCTGGGGGAGCTCGAGCCGCTGGATCACCGTCCCTTTCGGGCCGAGCGGCGGCAGGACCTTGCCGTTCAGGGCGACCTCGACGCCGCCGGCATTGCCGATGGTCACGAGGAAGCGGCGCTCGGCGGACCACTCGCGGCTGGCGCCGGCGGGCAGCAGCTCCTCGGTGGCTCGGCCCTCGTCGGGCTGGACGCGGATCCAGGTTGCGTCCACCGCCCGGATCATCAGGCGCTGGGGGCCAGCCGCGCCCCGGGCCACCGCGGGCGCGGGGGCTGGCACCGGAGCCGGCACGGCCGCCGGTGTGCTCACGGGCGGGGCGGAAGCGGGAGCCGGAGCCGCCCGTGGGGTCTCCACCGGCGCCGCTACCGAGGTAGCCGCCGGCGGGGTCGGCGCAGGGGGCGGCGTCGCGGCCGACACGTCCATTGCTGGCGCTGCGACTGAAGTTCCGCCCGTTCGCTTCACAGTGAGGTTGATCACGATCAGCGCGACAGCCAGGATCACCAGCAGGGCCAGGCCGACCACGACGGAGCTCGGGGCCCACGTGGTGCGAGGACGCGGCGGGGCGTTTGCCGCCTGCGTGGCCGCGCGCTCCCCGGCCAGGGCTTCGTAGTGCGCGAGCGCCTCCTCCGGGCCCTCGCGCAGGAAGCCGCAGTAGGCCCGGATGAAGCCCCGCACGAAGACCGGCGACGGCAGATCGGCCAGGCGCTCCTCCTCGAGGGCTTCGAGATGGCGGATGCCGACCCGGGTGGAGCGCGCCATGTCCTCCAGCGAGCCGCCCCGGGCCTCGCGGAGCGCGCGGAGATGACCGCCGAGCGAGGTCGCGGAGTTTTCCGTGGGCGTCATGCCCAGTAGTGTAGCGCGGGTTACGCTTCGGTCAGCTTTACTGAGACGAGGCGGGAGAGGCCCGGCTCCTCCATGGTCACGCCATAGAGCACGTCGGCGGCCTCCATCGTCTTGCGGTTGTGCGTGATCACCACGAACTGGGTCTGGGTGCAGAGCTCGCGCAGCACCCGGATGAACCGGTGGATGTTCGCGTCGTCGAGGGGCGCGTCCACCTCGTCGAGCACGCAGAACGGGCTCGGGCGGTGGTAGAAGATCGCGAAGAGCAGAGCCAGCCCGGTGAGGGCCTTCTCACCCCCCGACATGAGGGTGACCGCCTGCAGGCGCTTGCCCCGCGGCTGGGCCATCAGCTCGACGCCCAGTTCCAGCGGGTCCTCCTCGCCCTCCTCCGGCGGCACCATGCGCAGCTCGGCGCGCCCGCCCTCGAAGAGGCGGGAGAAGATCTCGCTGAAATGCCGGTTGATGTCGTCGAACGCCTCCTGGAACCGCTCCTGGGCGGTGCGGGTCATGCCGCGCAGGGCCTTCTCCAGGTCCTTGATGGACCCGACCACGTCATCGTGCTGGGTGCGGAGGAAGTCCAGACGCTCGGTCAGCTCGCGGAACTCTTCGTCCGCCACCAGGTTGACCGGGCCCATGGCCTCGAGCTTGGTCGTGAGCTCCTCGTGCCGCTGCCGGACCTCCTCGAGGTCCCGCGCGTCGTCGTGGGCGGCCAGCAGTGCCTCCGGCGTCTCGACCGCGTGGCGGCGGCGCGCCTCCTGCACGAGCTCCTCGCGGCGCACCCGGCCTTCCGTCTCGGTCAGGTCGAGCTGGTGGAGGCGGCTCACGAGCGTGGTGAGCTGGTGCTGCACCTCGCGCAGATCGGTCTCGAGCGCTTGCCGCAGGTCGAGCTGGCGCTGGTGCTCCTCCGCGATGACCGCCACCTCGGCCTCGAGCCGGTCGCGCTCACCCACCGCGTCCCGCGCCTGCGCGTCGGTGCGCTCGCGCTCCGCGGTCAGGTCCGAGCGTCGCTCGGCGGTTTGCTCGCGTCGCCCCACCGACTGCCGCTGCTGGAGGCCGAAGTCCTGCTCGAGTCCCACGATGCGCTCGATGTCCCGGCCGAGCGCGTCCACCCGCTCCGCCACCGTGGCCAGCTCGACGCGGCAGACCGTGAGGCGCTCGGTGAGCCCGGCCTCGTCGCCCTGTCCGCTCTCGAGGAGGGCCTGCAGCGCGGTCAGGTCGCCGCCCAGCCGCGCCTCCTGCTCCGAGGCGGCCACCAGCGCGCGCTCCAGCTCGTCGAGCTGGCCCGCGGTTTCTTCGCGCTCGCCCGCGAGCTGCTCCTGCTCGGCGGTCAGCGTCTCGAGGTGGCGCGTGACGCGGTCCGCCTCGCGCAGCACCGACTCGAGGTCCTTCTCGCCGGACACCCGCGCGGTCTCCTGCGCCTGGTAGTTGGACTGGAGCCCCTCGATCCGCGCGCGCAGGCCCGTCACCTCCGCCTCGATCGCCTCCGCCCGTGCCGCGGCCGCGGCCACCTCGCGCTCGAGCCCGGCGATCTCCTCGCCGAGCTGGCGGATGGCCCGCTTGCGTCCGAGCAGGGAGTGATCGTTGCCCTGCCGCTCGCTGTCGCGATGGCCACCGGTGAGTCGCCCGCTCGGTGACAGCACCTCGCCGGAGCGCGTGACATAGGTCGCGACCACGCCGTTCCGCCGCCAGAGCGTCTCGGCCTGATCGAGATGGGACACGATGCCGACGCGGCCGAGGAGGTAGTGCAGCAGGGCCGGGCGCGGGCCGCCCACCAGGCGGACCGCCCAGCTCACCTCCCCCGAGTCGTCGGGGAGGGCCGCCGCGGACGGCAGCGTCTCGAGCGGCAGGAGGGTGGCCGCCCCCGCGCCCTCGCGCTCCAGATACCCGAGCGCGGCCCGCGCGTGCTCGAAGCGCTCCACCACCACCCACTGGAGCCGATCGCCGAGCACCGCTTCCACCGCGGCCTCGAGCCCGTTCGGGACCTCGAGGAGATCGGCCACCGTCCCGACGACACCGCCGAGGTTGCCGGAGGCGGGGTGCGCGAACATCGCCCGCACGCCCGCGCCGTAGCCCTCGCGCTCCCGCTCCAAACGCTCGAGCGCCTCCAGCGCCGACTGCCGCGCGGCCAGCTTCACCCGTAGGCCGGCGGCCGTCGCCTGCGCCTCCACCCGCGCGGCCTCGCGGTCCCGCCGCGCGGCCTCGATCTCCTGCATCTCCGTGCTCAGCAGCGAGAGCTGGGCGCCGGCCCGCTGGCTCGCGGCCTCCAGACGCAGACGCGTGGCCGCGAGCGTGTCGGCCTCCGCGCGGGCCCCCGCCATCTCCGCGGCGAGGCGCTCGGCGCGGCGATCCACCTGGGCGCGGCGCTCCCGGAGCTCGCCACCGGTGCGTGTGAGCTCGGCGCGGGCTCCCGCGACCCGGATCTGCTCGAGCCGGAGGGCCTCGAAGCGCTCGCGCCGCTCGCTGAGCGCGCCCCGACAGGCCTCGATCTGGGTCTCGACGCGCCGCACCTCGTCGTCCTGCTCCGCGTGCCGTTGGCGGGCCTCCTCGAGGCCACGATCCTTGTCCACGCGCTCGGCGGCGAGGGCCACCCGACGCTCGGCCAGCCCGCGGATCTCCTCCTCCAGGCGCCGCTCCTCCGCGACGAGATCCTGGATCTGGAGCCCCATCTGCTCCCGGCGCTCGAGGAGCCGCTCGGCCTCCCCCTGGATCTTCTGCACGGACTGGCGCAGGTCACCCAGCCGGTACTCGGTGTCCTGGATGGCGGCGGCCTCCAGGGCCTGGCGGCCGGTCAGGGTGGCGATCCGGGCGCGGTGCTGCTCCTCGGTCTCGCGCAGCGACTCCATCTCCCGGGTGACCGCCTCGTGCTGGGCGGCCCGCGCCGCGTAGTCCGCCGCGAGGAGCGCCAGGTCGAGGCCCTGTCGCTCGGACTGGAGCGCCTTGTACTGCTGGGCCTTCCGCGCCTGGCGCTCGATCGAGGACAGCTGGCGGCGCACCTCCTCCATCACGTCGCGCAGCCGTTGCAGGTTGAGCCGGGTCGCGTCGAGCTTGCCCTGGGTCTCGGAGCGCTGCTGCTTGTAGCGCGCGATGCCCGCGGCCTCCTCGATGAACATGCGCCGCTCCCACGGCTTGGCGGTCAGCACG
>Ga0134122_10003987_pt1 | contig 10956 bp, 7 predicted proteins | sample KB302_FD_96461 | JGI IMG/M metagenome (GOLD analysis project Ga0134122, IMG submission 96461) | Terrestrial soil microbial communities without Nitrogen fertilizer from Kellogg Biological Station, Michigan, USA - KB3-0-2 | ecosystem: Environmental > Terrestrial > Soil > Unclassified ... | reverse complement strand
GTAGCCGATCAGGACGTCTCCGTGACGCAACCCGGCCTGCGCCGCGGCGCCCGAGGGCGCGGCGGAGTCGACCACGGCGTCGGCCGGCGGCGTTTCGACGCCGGGGCAGGCCCGCAGGCCGAAGAGGGTGAACGACAGCAGGGCGAAGGAGACCGCCCGCGAGGATTCCATGCGCTGGCTCCGCAAAACACCTGTTGCGGCCGGGAAGGCCGCCATGCTTCCTTTAGGTGTATGAAAGCAGTGTGACGTTTCGTCCGCTTCGGGACGTCACCAAAACGAAGCAGACCAGCCGTAGCTGGTCTGCAGGAGCCAGGGGCGGGAGCGGCGTTCGTCTCCTTGGATGGCGAACGACTAGCCCTGGCAGCGCCCACTCATCCCGATGGGCGGGCCGGCACAGGTGCGGACGATGATTTGACAGCTTGTGGAGAAGTCGTCAGCACTGAAAGGGATCACGGTCAACTGCACGGTGGCGTTGCAGGGCACGGGGGAGCCATAGGTGTGGCCGATGACGGCGCTGCCGGTCAGATCATTGTTGCCGTCTCCCCAGGCCCAACTGTAGCGCCAGAGCGACCCTTGAGTGAGTTGGGTGCAGCCTGAGTTGAAGGTGCAGACCCCAGTGTTGTTCTCGTTGCAGCTCCAGTCGAAGCAGGCGATATTCGCCGCCTCGGCGGGTCCCGCGCACAGACAGAGGAGAAGCAACAGACCTGACGCGACCAGCACAAAACCTTTCATCCACACACCTCCTTTCTGAGACCCCTAGCATACCATAGACGAATGCTGATATGCGGATTGACGCGGAAACTGTCTACGGAAGGCCACGGGATAGACTCATGGCCATCGTTCAGCAGGCCGGTTGAGTGAACCCCCACCGGGAGGGCGACTGTTGCCCCACATGACGAAGCGATACCGGAGGGTAGTCGCGCTGGGAATGGCGAGTGTGCTTGCGCTGGTCATCGTCGCCAGGTGGCTGAACGCAACAAAGCGCGGCGGGCAGGAGCCCGCCGAACCGTTCCGCATCGCCGGCAACCTGTACTACGTCGGCGCGAATGACGTCGCGGCCTTCCTCATCACCGGGCCGGAGGGCCACATCGTGCTCGACGGCGGCTATCCCAGCACCGCGCCGATGATCATGGCGAGCATCGCGAAGCTCGGCTTCGACATCAGAGACGTCAAAGTGCTCCTGAGCTCGGAGCCACACCCCGACCACGCGGGCGGGCTGGGAGTGCTCCAGCAGGCGTCCGGTGCCGAGCTGTGGGCAAGCGAGGCGAGCGCCTACACCCTCGCCTCTGGTGGCGACGATCCAGACATCGTCTTGCCGTTGAGGGTCCTCATCTGGATTGGGGTCGTCGGCTACCCGGCCATGCGGGTCGATCACCGGTTCAAGGACGGCGACACAATCCGCGTCGGGCCACTCGCCCTCAACGCGCCCATCACCGGCGGCCACACGCGCGGCTGCACCTCCTGGTCATTTCGCGTTCGTGACGGTGACCGCGTGCTGAACGTCGTGAGCGCTTGCGACTTGGTGCCGTTGGGTGCGATGCGGTATCCAGAGCAACGAGCGGATCTCGAGCGCAGCTTCCGGGTTCTGCGGAGCCTCCCCGCCGACATCTGGGTGACCTGCCATGCAAGATGGTGGGGCAGATACCGCAAGTTCGTCGCCCGCGCCACCGCGAAGGACCCGGTGGAACCGTTCATCGATCCTGAGGGGTACCGTGCCTACATTGACGATGCCGAGGCAAAGCTCCGCAGGGGATTCGTGCATTAAAGCGAGACACAGCCGGCCCCGGGGCGGCCGAAGCCGCTCCGGGGAGCCTTGAAGGTCGTGGGAGAGAAGGGACCTACTCCGGTTGCCAGATCGGCAGCCGGCCCGGCGTCCAGGGAGCGCCGAGAGATTCGAGCTGGTCCTCGAGGTTCTTGAGATCGACGCCGACCGCCTGGCGCAGATCCGCCAGCACCGGAGCGAACTCGGCCGCGGCGATGGCGTAGTCGTCCTGGAAGGTCCGGGTCGCCTCCGAGGAAGAGGTCCAGTGTCCGAAGACGATCCCCTGCACCCGGTCGATGATGGCCGGCGGCGTAGGCTCGTTGCGCTCGGCCAGCACCGGATCGCCGGAGAGCTTCTCCTCGATGTCCTTCAAGCGCAGCTCCAGCGCCCGCGCCTGGTCGGCCAGCTTCAGGTCGGCCTGAGGCGTATCGAGGATGGCTTTCTGGACGTACTGGATCCGCTCCTGCGCCTCCTCCAAGGCGCGCGAGGCGCCCAGCACGGCGCGCTGCAGCTTGGCGGTCTTGCGCTGGAAGGCAAGCTGAGCCGCCCGGTCCGCCGCCGGCAGGGTGGCCAGGCCGAGGGGCACGGTGTCGAAGGTCTGCGCCGAGCCGAGCGGCGTCACCACGCTGTCCACCTCCTTGGCCATGGCGACCTTGTACTTGCCCGGCGCCACCAGGGGTCCCTGCGGGGCTCCACCGAAGAACCCGCGCTCCGGCGGCTGCAACTGCGTGGGCGTGGCGGGAGGGAAGCGCAGGTCCCAGGCCACCCGGTGGAAGCCGCTCTTGGCGGGAGCCGTCAGGCGGCGCACGACGTTGCCCTCCTCGTCGGTGACGGTGAGGAGGATCGCCGGCTCCTCCTCGCGCGCCTCGGCGCGCAGAGCCTCCCAGGCCGGGTAGACCAGCGTGCCGCCTTCCTTCTCGAGCTTCTTCTCCTGCTCCTGGCGCTGCTTCTTGCGGCTCTTCAGGTCTTCCTTCAGGTAATAGGTGAAAGTGGCGCCGAACGGCGGATTGGGAGCGACGAAAAAGGAGGAGCCCTGGAAGCCCCTTTCGGCTCCGCCCATGGGCGAGGCCTCGATGTACATCGCCGGCGGCTTGACGGCGTAGAGAACCGCGTCCTGCTCCAGCATCTCGGGCTTCAAGGTGCGTAGCGGCGTGTAGTCGTCGAGGATGTAGAAGCCGCGGCCGAAGGTCGCCACCGCGAGATCGCTCTCCCGCCGGTGGAGGGCGATGTCGCGCACCGCGATCAGCGGCAGGCTGGAGAGCTGAATCCACTTCTTGCCGCCGTCGATGGTGAAGTAGAGGCCGAACTCGGTGCCGGCGAAGAGCAGGTTGGGATTGACGAAGTCCTGGGCCACCGCCCACACCGAGCCGCGCTCGGGCAGATCGCCGGCGATGGAGGTCCAGGTCTTGCCGCGGTCGTCGCTCTTCAGCAGGTAGGGCTTGAAATCGCCCATCTGGTGGTTGTTGAACGCCGCATAGACGGTGTCCGCGTCGCTGGGGGAGGACTCGATGTCGGAGACGTAGGTGTTTTCCGGGATGCCGGGAAACTTGTCGAGCTTGCGCCAGTTGCCGCCGCCGTCCTCGGTGATCTGGAGAAGGCCGTCGTCGGTGCCGGCGTAGATCAGGCCCTCCTTCACCGGCGACTCGTTGAGCGCCACGATGTTGCCGTAGAAGGAGGTCGAGTTGTTGTAGGCCACCGTGTCGGCGCTCCACACCTTGCCCATCACTTTGAGCTTGCGGCGGTCGATCTGCTGCGTCAGGTCCGGGCTGACGGCGCGCCAGGAATTGCCGCGGTCGTCGCTGCGGAACAGCTTGTTGGCGGCGAAGTAGAGGCGGGTGTGGGAGTGGGGGCTGATGATCAGCGGCGCGTCCCAGTTCCAGCGCAGCGCCGGCTCGCCGCGGCCCGGCTGCGGCTGGATGAAGATCTGCTCGCCGCTCTTGCGGTCATAGCGTCCGAGACCGCCGTACTGCGACTCGGCGTAGACGATGGTCGGGTCCTCGGGATCCACCTGCGTCTGGAAGCCGTCGCCGCCCTGGGTGACGAACCAGTCCGAGTTGCGGATGCCGTGGTCGTTGTTGGTGCGCGAGGGTCCGCCGAGGCTGAAGTTGTCCTGGGTGCCGCCGTAGACGTTGTAGAACGGCTTGTCGTTGTCCAGGCTGACCCGGTAGAACTGGGAGATCGGCAGGTTGCTCTTGAAGTCCCAGTTGGCGCCGCGGTCCCAGCTCTCGTAGAGGCCGCCGTCGCAGCCCACCAGCAGGTGGTCGCGGTTGGCGGGATCGATCCACACCACGTGGTTGTCCACGTGCTTGTCCTTCTCGCCGAGGGGACGGAACGTCTTGCCTCCGTCCTCCGTGATCTGCACCAGCACGTCCACCGAGTAGACGCGGTCGGCGTTGACCGGATCGACGAAGAGCTCCTGGTAGTACTGCGGGCTGCTGGCGATGCGGTCGTTGCGCTTCTCCCAGCTCCCGCCGGCGTCGGTGGAGCGGAAGAAGCCGCCGGCCTTGCCCATCGACTCGACGATGGCATAGACGGTGTCCGGCTTCGACGGCGCGATGGCGAGACCGATGCGCCCGATGTCTTCCTTGGGCAGGCCGGCGGAGAGCTTCTTCCAGGTGGCGCCGCCGTCGGTGGACTTGTGGATGGCACCCTCGGGGCCGCCGTCGATCAGAGTCCAGATGTGCCGCCGACGTTGATAGGCGGCGGCGTAGAGCACGTCGGAGTCGCGCGGGTCCATCACGACGTCGGTGACGCCGGTGTTCTCGCTGATCGAGAGCGCCGGCTTCCAGGTCTTGCCGCCGTCGGTGGTCTTGTACAGGCCGCGGTCTCCGCCCGGCGCCCACAGCGGGCCCTGGGCCGCGACGTACACGGTGTCGGAATCGCGGGGATCGATCACGATCTTGCCGATGTGCTCGGACTTCTTGAGCCCCAGGTTCTCCCAGCTCTTGCCGCCGTCCAGGGACTTGTAGACGCCGTCGCCGTAGGAGACGCTGCGCTGGCTGTTGTTCTCGCCCGTGCCCACCCAGACCACCAGCGGGTTCTTGGGGTCGAGCGTCACGCAGCCGATGGAGAAGGAGCCCTGGCCTTCGAAGATGGACGACCAGGTGGTGCCGGCGTTGGTGGTCTTCCATACCCCGCCGGAGGCCGTGGCCACGTACCAGGTGCTCGGCGCGGTGGGATCGACGGCCAGGTCGACGATGCGGCCTCCCACGACGGCCGGGCCGATGCCGCGCAGCTCCAGGCCGGCGAACGTCGGCGCCGACAGGGGATCTTTCTTCTTCTCCTCTTCCTTGGCCTTCTTGCCGGCCTTGCCGCCCTTCTCCGCCTTGGCCTGTTCCTCCTTCGCCTTCTCCGCCGCCTTCTCCGCCTTCTGGGCCGGCGTCTGCCCCTTGTAGGCCTCCGGCGGCGCCGCCAGCAGGCCAGTGGCCAGCAGCAGCAGGCTGAGCGCGAGTGTTACCGAGATCCGTTTCACTGAGAATCCTCCAATCGATGGGATTGGAACGGCCTTGAGGTGGCCGCTCCCCTCGTGCGCGTTGGATTCTAGTCGAGACCGTATCCACTGATGATGCGTCCGGCAATCGCCTCCTCTGTCGGCCGCCTCCGCGAGGGCGTCCGGATAAACTCTGGCTTGCCGGGTCCGGCCGTTCATATCAACGGCAGGACTTTCGATATGCTTGCCTCTGCCACGCATATCAAAACATGTGCGCTTGATATGGTTGGCTTTGCCGCGCATATCAAAACATGTTCACTTGATATGAGTGGCATGAGCACGCATATCAAATGTTCGTGCAATGATATCGATGGGTCGGGCGATGATATGATTGTACGTTCCATTGATATGAGGAGCACGGCCGAGGATATCAATGGCCAAGCAAATGATATCGCGGAACCTCGCGCGGGCAGGCGCGACCACCGGAGATCTGCGGAGGCTTAAGCCGCTTCATCGACCAGCCTGATCGACAGACCCTTCCCCAGGGCCGTCAGCGCCTTCTGGATTCGCGGCAGCTTGGATGGGTGGCGCGGGTCCAGAAGCCTGCGAACCTCCTTCTCGTCGCAGTCGAGTCTTACGGCCAGCTCGGACCTGCTGATCCCCGTCTCTTTCAGTGCCAGATACAAGGCGGCCTTCGCGGCGATCTGTGCCGGAACAGGAACCATGGTGCGATCGCGCCCCAATGAGGGCTGAGGAATCGGATCTCCCCGGCGGATGCGTCCGGCAATTGCCTCCTCCAGGGCATCGGCTGCTTCCGTCAGTGCCTCGACGATTGTCTCACCCTGGGTAATCGCTTCCGGGATATCTACGAAGGTCACAACAAAACCTCCGTCTACTTCATCAGGCGTCAGCATTACGGGATACGTGAACTCGTGGGCCACGGTCTCTCCCTCCTACTCGTTGAAGTCCTGTTGCGTGAGCCCCAACTGTTTGAGCATGGCATGGAGCGTTCCGGTCTTGAGCTCGTCCTTGAGATCGCGCACGACGGTGAATCGCGTCCCCAGGTACAGCGTCCCATGGCTTCCTTTGCCGCGTTCCGGGACGAATTCCATGCTGATGCCGCGCCTCCGGGCCAGCCTCCGAACCCGGCGGACGAATTCGGAGCCTTTCACAGGAGAAGTATCGGACAAATATGTCCGAAGCTCAAGAGGTGGACCGGGAAGCGCTTCGCCGAAACAGCACGTACGCCGGCACTCCGAGAGCCACCAGGGCCAGCCCGATGAGCGACTCGCGGGGGCTCGCCCACAAGGTGTTCCCAATCAGCAGCAGGCAGGCGAGGATGAAGAGGGCCGGCACGACCGGATAACCCCAGGTTCGGTAAGGCCGGGGCGCGTCCGGCAACCTGCGCCGGAAGACGAACACGGCGGCGGCGGTCATGGCGTGGAAGACCACCGAGGCGAAGATGACGTAGGTGTAGAGCTGCGAGTAGGTGCCCGAGACGGTGAGTACGATCGCCCACGCCGTCTGCGCCCACAGGCTCGGTACCGGCGTCCGGTACCGCGGGTGGATGCGGGCGAGAGAACGGAAGAACAGGCCGTCCTCGGCCATCGGCAGGTAGATGCGCGAGGTATAGAGGATGGTCGAGGAGATGCAGCCGAATGTGGAGATGAGGACGGCGAGCGAGATCAGCCGCGCCGCCCCGGGCCCGAAGAGCACCGCCGCCGCGGTCTCGGCGATGCGCGGCGTCCCGGCCATGGCGGGAACGGTCAGCGCCCGCTCGTAGACGAGGTTGAGCAGCAGGTAGAGGAACATCACCGCGCCGGTGCCGAGGATCAAGCCCTTGGGCAGGCTGCGGCCCGGATCGCGCATCTCGCCGGCCGAGCAGGTGAGGCCGTACCAGCCGTCGTAGGTCCACAGCGCGGCGATCATCGCCACCCCGAAGGCGGCGAGCAGTCCGCCGGGGATGGCGCCTGCCGGTCCGGCCAGGTGGGGCTCGACGTGCGCCGGCACGAAGAGACCGAGCGCCACGAAGGCCACGATCGAGCCGATCTTGAGCACCGTCAGCGCGTTCTGGACTCCGGCCCCCTCCTTGAGGCCGAAGTGGTTGACCGCGGTGAGGAAGAGGATCGCGAGAACCGCCGCCACCTGTCCGCCGGAGAGGGTCCAGGTCCAGGAGCCGATGGGAACCGAGAGCAGCAGATGGCCGGTGGAGAAGAACGGCAGGAAGCTCCCCAGATATTCGCCGAAGGCGACGCCGAGCGCGGCGATGCCGCCGGACATGATGACCAGGAACGCCGTCCATCCATAGAGGAAACCCCACAGCGGCCCGTACGCCTCCTTGACGTAGTGATAGAGGCCGCCAGCCCGCGGGAACATGGCGCCGAGCTCGGCATAGGTGAGCGCGCCGGCGAGCGTCAGCAGGCCGCCGGCGAGCCATACCAGGAGGATGAGGCCGGGGTGCGGCAGCACCTTGGCCATGTCCGAGGTGGTGATGAAGATGCCGGTGCCGACGATCGAGCCGATGGTGAGCAGGGCGCCGTCCCAGGTGGAGAGGCCGCGAACGAGGGTGGGGGCGGACACCTGCTGTGCCGTCTCGTCGATTCTGGCCATGCAACCTCCTCCGCAACGGGTGGAGGCGTATCTTGGCCGTTTTGCCGGTGGAACGCCAGGTGGCTGCGGCGTAGGACCTGCGGTGCGGTGAAGGAAACGAGGTGCGGTGTAGGAAACGCGGTGCGGCTCCTACTCGTCCTCCAACGCCCACAGCTCCGAGCCCGTCGCCCGGTTCCAGGCGCGGAACAGCAGGCGGTCGCCGGCGGTGACCAGCTCGAACGGTGACGGCTCGAAGGCGGAGCCGAAGGGCGCGGAGAGCCCCAGGACCGGCAGCGTTCCCGCCGAGGTGCCGTCGGTCTGAAAGAGGACGCCCAGACTGACGAAGAACAGGCGGCCGGCGAAGACCCGGAACGACTCGGGCTCATCGATCTCCCCGCCGTCGGCGTTGAGCAGCAGCCCGGTCCCTTCCAGGGTGCCGTCGCTGCGCCAGAGGAGCTGGTCGCCTTCCGTCGGGAAGTAGTAGGCGCCTTCGAAGACGAAGGGGGTTCCGACGGCCCGGGTGTCGATGTTGAGCGGCCGGTTGCTGAGCTGGAGGGTGCCTGCCGCGGTGCCGTCGGTGACCCACAGGCCCTGCTGGTCGCGGGGGGCCGGTCCGCCGGAGAAGAAGAGGCGCGCGCCGGCGGAGGCGAGATGGGTCGCGACGATGCCGTCCGGGCCCGGCACGACGTCGACGAAGAGTTGGGTGCCGGCCGCGGTGCCGTCGCTCGTCCACAGCTCGCGGCCGTGGTCCGGATCGCCGGCGACGAAGGCGAGCCCTCCGCCGTGGACCGTCAGGAGCTGCGGATCCGACCCTTGGCCGGGCCGTGGATCGACGTCCTCGACCATCACGGTGCCGGCTTCGGTGCCGTCGCTGCGCCAGAGCTCGCGGCCGAGCCCCGCCACCTCGGCGGTGAAGTAGATCTTGTCCTGGAAGACGGTCAGGCTCCGCGGCCGGGACCCCGTGGTACCCGGCGCGAGATCCGCCACCTGCCGGGTCCCTTCGGGCGTGCCATTGCTCGTCCACAGCTCCTCTTCCCCCTCGTCGTCGGCAGCGACGAAGAACACCCGGTCACCTACGGCGCGGAGAGGCTCGGAGAGGTCGATGCGCAGCTCCGGCGGGCTCAGCCTCACCGTGCTGCCCGCAGTGCCCTCCGTCCGCCAGAGAGAGACGCCGGGCTCGTGCAGGCCAACCACGAAGTAGAACCGGCCGCCGCTGCTGGCGGAGCTTTCGACCTCGGGAGGCAGGTCGGGGCCCGGGCCGGGCTCGAGCTCGTGCACCATCACGGTGCCTTCCTCGGTGCCGTCGCTCGTCCACAGCTCGAAACCGTGGACGCCGTCGTCGGCGAAGAACCAGGCCTTGCCGTTCGCTTCCCGGAAGGCTGAGGGGAAGCCGCCCCCCAGGTCCACGGGATTGATGTCCAGCAGCAAGCGGGTGGTCTGAGCGCTGCCGTCGCTCGTCCACAGCTCGCGGCCATGGGCGCCGTCTCCGGCGCTGAAGAGGAAGGCGCCGCCGAGAGGGATGCCCGGCGAAGGACCTGACAGGGCGGTGGAGCTCTGGAAGCTCGTCAGCCGGACGGTGCCGGGCGAGGTGCCGTCCGAGCGCCAAAGCTGGGGGAAGGCCTGGCCGTTGCGGGCCAGCACGAACACCTCGCCGTCGCCGGCGATCAGGCTGGAAGGCTCGGAGCTGCAACTGCCGCGGCACAGATCGCGGACCAGGTGGGTGCCGGCAGCGGTGCCGTCGGTCGCCCATAGCTCCAGCCCTCGGCTGCCTTCGTTCCCCGAGAAAAAGAGACGGCCTCCCGCCGCCAGGCTCACGACGCCCGCGTCGTCCGTGCCGCCGGCGCCGAGGCAGGGGCCGGGGCAGAGGTCGCGGAGCAGGCGGGTGCCGCCGGGCGTGCCGTCCGTCATCCAGGGTTCCACGCCGTGTGCGCCGTCGTCGGCCCGGAAGATCATCCGTCCGTTGACGGAAGTCTCCGGCAGCAGGCGCCCGCCGCCGGCGCTGAGGGGGAGGAAGGGAGAGGCGGGGCCGAAGCGGGTCAGCGGAGCGGTGCCGCGCTTCGTGCCGTCCGAGGCCCATAGCTCCCGGCCCGTGGAAGGCTGGAACGCGACGAAAAGCAGCCGGTCCGCCAGCACGGTGGCGTCGAGGAAGGCGGCCCCCTGCGCGGTCGCGGGAAAGTCCATCAGCGAATGGGTTCCGCCGGCGGTGCCGTCGCTCTGCCACAGGCCGATGCGCTTTTTGGTGACGGGAGCGGCGAAGAATAGCTCGCCGCCCGCGGTGCGGAGCAGGTCCGGCCCGCTGTGCGCGGCGGTGTTCAGCAGGGGATCGAACACCAGACGGGTGCCCCCGGCGGTGCCGTCGCTCGTCCACAGGGCAGGGCCGTGCTCGCCGTCGTCGGCGCGGAAGAAGAGCCGGCCACCGAGCTCGGTCAGCTCGGCGGGCTCGGAGCCGGCGGAACCCGGCCGCAGATCCGTCACCTGGAAGGTGCCCGCGGGAGTACCGTCGGAACGCCAGAGCTCGTAGCCGTGGTCGAGGTCGTTGGCGGTGAAGTAGAGCGCTCCCTGGCCGGCGACCCAGAGGCTCCGCCGGGCGGAATCCGGGATCAGAAGCTCGCGAGCCAGCCGGACCGTGCCAACCGCCGAGCCGTCCGTGACCCACAGCTCCACGAGGCCGAAGCTGCGGGGGAAGGCGCGGAAGAACAGGGACTCTCCGGCACGGGCGACGGCGGCCGGACTGCTGCCGCAATCGCCGGCACAGGCGTCGGCGAGCTGGAACGTGCCGCCCGCGGTGCCGTCCGTCCGCCACAGCTCGGACCCGGTCTCGCCGTCGTCCGCGGTGAAGAACACCAGCCCGCCGGCCTTCGCATATCCGCGGGGGAAAGAGCCCTGGGCGAAGGGGACCGTGTTGATGTCCTTGACGAGGCGGGGCGTGAGCCCGGCGGCGGGTACGACGCCGAAGAGGACGAGAGCGAGAAGGGGAGACGAGCGAAGGCGCATGCGAGAGCTCCTGTCCGGAATCCGTGACGCTGGGGCCTTACACCTCAGGGTGCGTCCGCGCTGCCTTTCGTTCCCTTCCCGGCGCCGCTCGGCCGCGCCGCGGCCGCCCTCGACGGGGGCGGGGTCCGCTGCTCCAGCAGGTAGCCGACGAGGTCCGCGGCGTCCTGGAGCGTCACCAGGG
>Ga0134122_10003986_pt1 | contig 10958 bp, 5 predicted proteins | sample KB302_FD_96461 | JGI IMG/M metagenome (GOLD analysis project Ga0134122, IMG submission 96461) | Terrestrial soil microbial communities without Nitrogen fertilizer from Kellogg Biological Station, Michigan, USA - KB3-0-2 | ecosystem: Environmental > Terrestrial > Soil > Unclassified ... | reverse complement strand
GGCACCGGCAGCGCGCTCAGCATCGCGGCCAATCGCCTCTCGTATCTGTTCGATCTGCGAGGACCGAGCATGGCGATCGACACGGCCTGCTCGTCGTCGCTGGTGGCGATCCACCTCGCCTGCCAGAGCCTGCTCAACGGCGAGACCCGCCTCGCGCTGGCCGGGGGCGTCAATGCCATTTTGGCTCCCGAGCCCACCATCGAGATGACCAAGGCCGGCCTGATGTCGCCGGACGGGCGGTGCAAGACCTTCGACGCCAGCGCCAACGGCTACGTCCGCAGCGAGGGCGCCGGCATTGTGGTGCTCAAGCCGCTGTCGCGCGCGCAGGCGGACGGCGATTCGATCTACGCTGTCATCCGCGGTAGCGCCGTCAACCAGGACGGGCGCACCAACGGCATCACCTCGCCCAGCCGTTTCGCTCAGGAGGACGTCCTGCGCGCAGCCTGCGACCGCGCCGCCGTGGTCCCGGCCCAGGTCCAGTACGTGGAGACGCACGGCACTGGCACGGCGGTGGGCGATGCCATCGAGTGCCGGGCGCTGGGCGCGGTGCTCGGCAAGGACCGGCCCGCCGCGCGGCCCCTGACCATCGGCAGCGTCAAGACGAACATCGGCCACCTGGAGACGGCGGCCGGTGTCGCTAGCCTGATCAAGGTCGCGCTCGCCCTCAAGCACCGGCAGATCCCGGCGAGCTTGCACTTCAACGAGCCCAACCCCAACGTGCCGTTCGAGGACCTGCGCCTCAAGGTCCAGACGAGCCTCGGGCCCTGGCCGACGTGGGACGAGCGACCGGCACTGGCCGGCGTCAGCGCTTTCGGCTTCGGCGGCACGAACGCCCATGCCATTCTGGAGGAGGCTCCGCAGCGGCCTCCCGAGAGCCCGCGCGAGGCGCCCTCCCGACCCCTTCACCTCCTCGCGCTTTCGGCGCGCAGCCGGCCGGCCCTCGCGGATCTGGCGCGGCGGTACGTCCGGCACCTCGCGGCGGCTCCCGCCGAGCCCCTGGGCAACCTCTGTTTCTCCGCCAACACAAGCCGCAGCGCCTTCCCGCATCGGCTGACGGTCTCCGCCGCCACTCCGGAGGAGATGGCCGAGCAGCTCGAGATCTACATTGCGGAGGACCTGCCGGCTCAGCCGCTCCCCCGCAGCCAGCCCGAACGTCCCCGGATCGCCTTCCTCTTCACCGGCCAGGGCGCGCAGTACGCCGGTATGGGGCGCAGGCTTTTCGACGCGCAGCCGACCTTCCGCAGCGTGCTGATCCGCTGTCAGGAGGCGCTCGCGCCGTACCTCGCACGGCCGCTCCTCTCGGTGCTCTTCCCGGAGCCCGGGCAAGAGGACCTGCTCTTCGACACGGCCTACACTCAGCCGGCGCTGTTCGCCCTGGAGGTCGCCCTGGCCGAGCTTTGGAGGTCCTGGGGAATCGTCCCCGACGCCCTCCTCGGACACAGCGTGGGCGAGTACGCCGCCGCCTGCGCGGCCGGAGCCTTCTCGCTGGAGGAAGGGCTGGAGCTGATCGCCTTCCGCGCCCGGCTGATGGCGGACCTGCCCCGCGACGGTGCCATGGCCGCGATCTTCGCCGGCGAGGCCGAGGTGAGGGAGGCGATCGCGCCGGCGGCCGGCGAGGTCGCTATCGCCGCCATAAACGGCCCGCTCAATACCGTGGTTTCCGGCCGGCAGCCGGCCGTTGAGGCAATCGCCGCCCGCTTCCAGGAGCGCGGCGTTAAGGTCGAGCTTCTCCAGGTCTCCCACGCCTTCCATTCGCCCTTGATGGACCCCGTTCTCGACCGTCTCGAGCGGCACGCCGACGGCATCCGCTACACCGCGCCGCGGTGGCCCCTGATCGCCAATCTCACCGGCGAGCCCTTCTCACCGGGCGAGATGAACGCCGCCTACTGGCGGCGGCACGCGCGGCAGCCGGTCCTGTTCAAGGCCGGCATGGAGGCGTTGCGGCAGGCAGGCTGCGAGGTCTTCATCGAGATCGGGCCGGGCACGACCCTGCTCGGCATGGGGGCTAAGGCCTGGGAAGGCCCGCCGGCGCTATGGCTCCCGTCGCTGCGCAAGGGCCACGACGACTGGGAGCAGATCTTCGCCACTCTGGGGTCCCTCTTCACCCGGGGTTGCGAGGTGGACTGGCAGGGCTTCGACGGCGACTACCCACGCAGCCGCGGACGGGTGCCGAGCTATCCTTTCCAGCGGCAGCGCTACTGGTTCGACATGGCCCTGGCGACGGAAACGGAAGACCGGCGAACGGCCTTCGAGCCTCTTCTGGGCCGCCGTATCGAATCCCCGGTCTTCGACGGCACCCTCTATGAGGCGGACTTCAACCCGCGGCAGCCGGCCCTGTTCACCGACCACCGGGTGTTCGGCGCCACCATCGTGCCCGGCGCCTGCTATGTGGCCATGGCCCTGAGCGCCGCCGACGCCCCCGACGGCCACGGCGTCGAGCTCAGCGACATCGTATTCGGCCGTGCGCTCCCGCTCCCGGACGAGGGCCGCCGCACCGTGCAGCTCGCCCTCACCCGCAACGGCTCCGACGGGGATCGATTCGCAGTGTACAGCCGCGATCCTGGCGGCGAGGCCTCTTGGATGCTCCACGCGAGCGGTGGGCTCGCGATCGTCTCCGGCACCGGCGGCAACGGCCGGGAGGAGGCGGCTGGACAGACCGTAGACCAGATCCGCGCCCAGGCCGACGAGGAGATCGACGGGACGAGCTTCTACCAGGCGATGGCCGACCGCGAGATCGAGCTGGGGCCGGCCTTCCGCTGGCTCGAACGGATCTGGCGGCGGGAAGGAGAAGCTCTAGGGCGGCTACGGCCTGCCGAGGCCAGGGCCGGCGGAGGCCTTCTCCAGCCGGGGGTGCTCGACGCCGCCTTTCAGACGCTGGCGGCGACCCTGCCGCCGGCCGCCGCGGAAGCGACCTACCTGCCCTTTGCCATCGAGCGGTTCCTCTCTCACGACGGAGCCACCCCTCCTGTGTGGTGCCATGGACACCTGCGGTCGACCGCCGGCGACGGAGCCGTCTTCACCGGCGACCTCCGGCTGCTTGACGGCACCGGCGGGACGGTGGCCGAGGTGGTGGGCTTCCAGATCAAGCGCGCGGACGCCTTGACACTCCAGCTCCGACCGGCCGAATCACCCGAGGAATGCCTCTACCGGTTGGACTGGCTGCCGATGCCGCCCTCCACGCCCGCGCCGGCCTCCGTGGCCAGGAACGCCTCACCGGGAGCATGGCTCCTAGTGGTCGGCTCGCCGGGAGCGGGGGCCGGCGTTGCGGGTCTCCTCGCCTCGCGAGGCGAGCCCTGGCTGGAGGCCGTGGTCTCCAACGGCGAGGGCTCCGCGCTTCACGGCGGCGGGCATCTCGACCTCGACGATCCGGGCGCGCTCTCACGCTTCCTGGAGACGAAGCTGACCGCCAAGGGCATAGCCTGTCGCGGCGCCATTCATCTCGTGGGCCTCGAAGCCGTGCTGCCCGAAGATGCCGCCACCGAGGAGCTCCTGGCGCAGCAGAAGCGGATCTGCGGCAGCGCCCTGCAGCTCGTGCAGGCCATGGTCCGCATCGATCTCCGATCATGGCAGCGGCTGGCGATCGTCACCCGCGGTGCGCAGGCAGCGGGACATCACCCCGGGGCTCCCGCCGCGGTGCAGGCGCCTCTGTGGGGACTCGGCGCCGAGATCGCCTGCGAGCACCCGGAGCTGGACTGCCTCCTTCTCGACCTCGATCCGCAAGCTACCGGCGAGGAGAGCGCCCGGCAGATCCTCGCGGAGGTCTCCGCCCGCGGCGAGAAACGGGTGGCGTGGCGCGGCGGCGAACGTCTCGTCTGCCGCATGGTCTCCGCACCCTCGATCGGGAGCGACGCCGAGGAGGCAAGGACCCCGATCCGCCCCGACGCCACCTACCTGATCACCGGCGGGCTGGGAGCCCTCGGCCTCGAGTTCGCGCGCCTGCTGGTGCGCCGGGGAGCGCGCCACCTCGTCCTGGTGGGGCGGCGGCCGGCCGAGGGCGAGACGCTCCAGGCCGTCGCCGAGCTCGGCCAGGATGGCGCCGAGATCTCGGTAATGACAGCGGATGTCTCCCAGCGGGAAGCGGTCGCCGCGCTGCTCGCGGAGACCGGCGAGCGCATGCCGCCGCTCCGCGGCATCTTCCACGCCGCCGGCGTGGTAGACGACGGCCTCCTGCTGCAACAGTCGTGGAGCCGCTTCGCCGACGTGCTGGGGGCGAAAGTCCTGGGCGCCTGGAACCTCCACACCCTCACCCGCTCCCTGCCGCTGGAGCACTTCGTCCTCTTCTCTTCGGTGGCTTGCCTGCTGCCGATCCCTGGCATCGGCAGCCACGCCGCAGCGACTGCCTTCCTCGATGCGTTCGCCCACCTCAGACGCAGCGGAGGGCTGCCAGCGATGAGCGTCAACTGGGGCCCTTGGGCCGCTCTCGGCCGGGCAGCGCGGAGCGCGGACAACGCCACCGTCCAGCATCTACGGGAAGAGGAGGGTATCGCGCTGCTCGCTCCGCAGACCGGGATCGAGCTGATGGAGAGGTTGCTGGGCCTCCAAGAGACCGCACAGGTGGTCGCGGTGTCGATGGGCTGGTCGAGGCTTCTGCACCGGCCCGGGAACAGTCGGGAGCAGCCCCTGCTGACCTACGAGCTGGCCCGCCGCCGCCCGGGTAGCGGCGCCGCCCAAGGCAAGCAGGACAAGACCGGCTTCGCCGAGCTCTTCGAGATCGCGCCGCCGGAGGAGAAGAAGGATCTGGTCACCTCGTATCTCCGGGAGCAGGTGAACAAGATCCTGCGGCTCCCGAGCGCCCATGAGCTGGACCCCCAGCGCCCGCTCCAGGCCTTCGGGCTCGACTCCCTGATGGCGATCGAGCTGCGCAACCGGCTGAAGACCGCCACCGGGTTCGACCTGCCGGCCACCCTGCTGTTCGAGCATCCGACCCTGGAGAGCCTCGGCAAGCACGTCTTCCACCTGCTCGAACAGGTGACTCCACCAGACGCTGCTGCGGCCCTGGCACGCGCCGAGGCGGGGCAATAATTCGCAGTGCCTCCGGAGAAACCTTCGATGCTGCCCATCACCAAGCTCACCAAGCCGGACTTCGACGAGATCATCGAACGCATGGAAGTTTTCTGGGGCGTGAGGAACGACAAGATCCTCTCCCACCATCACCCCATGTGTCTCCACGAGTTCGGCGACACCGCCTTCGTGGCGAAGGACGACGGCAAGGTGGTCGCCTACCTCTTCGGCTTCATTTCGCAGACGCAGCCGGACGTCGCCTATGGTCACGCGCTCGCTTGTGATCCCAACTACCGGGGTTCTGGAGTCGTGGAGGATCTCTGCTCCCGGTTCCTGGAAGAGGTGCAGGCGCGAGGCTGCACCCGGATGAAGGTCCTGGTCTTCCCGAAGAACTTCCGCTCGGTCCTCTACCACATGAAGATGGGTTTCCAGCCCGAGGGCACCGAGCGGGACCAGAACGGCGTCCGCATCACGCGGGACTACTGGGGCCCCGGACTCGACTACGTCGTCATGTACCGCTCGACGGAACCATGACTGCGGAGAAGCAGCCGGCCGGCTCGCCGGAAGGGCTCGACATCTTCTATCAACCGGTGTGGCAGGAATGGCTCCCCGAGGGCTCGGCAGCCGTCCGCGACGACCGCGGCACCGTCCTGGTCATCCAGCGCCGCGAAGACCCTGCTGTGTGGAGGTTGATCTCGGCCCTCCACCCGGAGACACGGGTGGTGAAGGTGAACCTGGGCAGCGCCTTCCGGACTCATGCACCTGATGAGCTCGAGATCGATCACCGCAGTCAGCGCGACTTCGGCGCCGCCGTCGACTCGGCGAGACCCCTCGGCGCCGTCTACTTCCTGGGACTCCCGGCGGCCGAGGGCGAAGGGCCTCTGGAGGAGGCCTTCGAGCTGGGTGCCCTGTCGTTCTTCCGGCTGGTGCAGGCGCTGACCGCGAGCGGCGGCATCCTTGCCGCGCCGCTCCCGCTGACCGTTCTGGCGAGCGGCGCCTACGCGGTCGACACGACCGGCAGGGAGCCGCTGCAGCCTCCGGCTGCCTCGCTCCTCGCTCTCGCCAAGGTCGCCGCCCGGGAGAGCCCCGGCTTGGCGGTCACCTGCATCGATCTCGGCGACGGCGCTCCAGGGCTTTTGGAACGGATCCTGCGCTGCCGTCGCGGTGGCGCAGAGCTGGCCGTCCGGCGAGGCAGAGCCTGGAGGCGGGTGCTGGAGCCTCTCGGACTGGCACAGCCGGGCCGAAGAGACCTGCCGCTCCGGCGGGGCGGGGCCTACCTCATCCTGGGAGAGGGAGGCGAGATCGGCTTCGAGGTCGCCCGGCAATTGACTTCCACCTATGGGGCCGCGGCGACCCTCGTCGGGCGGCGCGCCGACCTGGAGCCGGAGAAGCTCCAACAGATCGAGAGCCAGGGAGGGAAAATCCTTTACTGCCAAGGTGATGTCGCCGATCCCGAATGCCTGCTGCGGGTCGTGCGCCTCGCCCGGGAAAGGTTTGGGGCGATCCGTGGAGCCCTCCACGCAGCTACGGCCGGTGGTAGCGTGCCCCTCTCGGAGATGACCGCGGCGGAGCTCCGCGAGGGGCTCGGTGTCAAGGTCCAGGGGAGCTGGAACCTGTACCAGGCCACCCGCGAGGAGCCGCTGGACTTCCTCGTCTTCTTCTCTTCCTTCCAGTCGCTCTACGGCGGCCATGGTGCGGCGATCGAAGCCGCTGGCGGCGCTTTCGCAGACACCTTTGCCGCCGCGCTCACCCGCGCTGGCGCGAGCGCGAACCGCGTCCAGTCGATCGATTGGGGTCCCTGGCTCGAAACCGGGCGACCGGCGGAACCGGAGATGGCCGAGCGCCCATGGACGGAAGGAATCCATGGTCTGAGCTTCCGCGAAGGGCTGAGGGCCTGGACCCGCGTTCTGGCTCAGCCGGCGCAGCAGGTGGTGGCCGCCAGGCCCTCGTCCCGAGCCCTCCAGGCGATGGAGTGGGCGCCGGCTCCTGACGTCCCTCTCCGGTCTGCCGTCCAGGACGCGTCCCCGTTCCGCCAGGCCGGCGAGCATCTGCGCGGGCCAGCGGCCGACGAGACCCGCCGGCTGACCCAGGCGCCGGTCGAGGATGCCATGTTCTCCGCGCTCGACCGCTACGGCGAGCTCCTGGCTCTGCGCTTCCTCGAGAGCCGCGGGTTCCTGCGCGCGGCCGGCGAGGAGCATTCGATCGCTTCGCTCGCCGCCGGACTTGCCGTCGCCGAGCGCCACGAGCGGCTCTTCCGGGCGGTGCTCCGCCTGCTTTGCCGGAGCCGCTGGATCGAGATCGAAGAGGACTGTATTCGGACTTCCCCTCAGCTCGACCGCGACCTCGGCGCCTTGGTGTCGGAAGAGGGACGCCGCCTGCTGGCGTCGCACCCTCTGCTGGAGCACCACGTGCGGCTGCTCGAAACGTGCGCCGGGCGTCTTGGAGAGGTCCTGAGCGACGAGGTTCCGGCGACCTTCGTGCTCTTCCCGGACGGATCGCCCGTCCTCGTCGAGCCGGTCTATCGCAACTCTCCAGGCGCCGTGCAGTTCGATCGCGTCCATCAGCTCGCTTTGGCGAGGATCGTCGAAGCCTGCCTCGCGCGCAACGGCCGGGAGACCGTTCGCATCCTGGAGGTCGGCGCGGGCACGGGAGCGACGACCGCGAGCCTGCTCGCCGCTCTCCAGCCGTTCGCTGATCGGGTCGAGTACCACTACACCGACCTCTCACTCCGCTTCCTGGACCTGGGGGAGAAAAAGTTCGCAGCGTTCTATCCATTCCTCAAGCTCGGGCTCTTGAACCTCGATCAGGACCCTGGGCAGCACGGATGGACGGCGGGTTCCTTCCAGGTGGTCGTCGCCGCCAACGTGCTCCATGCCACGGCGGACCTCGGCAAGACCCTCCGCTACCTGCGGGGTCTCCTGAGTCCGGAGGGGGGCCTGCTCATCTCCGAGTTGACCCGGCCAGGCATGTTTCTCACGCTGACCTTCGGCCTCCTCGACGGCTGGTGGCAATATCGGGACTGGCCGGTCCGGCTCCCGGGCTCGCCGCTCTTGAGCGTCTCCCGCTGGCGGTCCCTGCTGGCAGGCGAATGCTTCCGCACGCTGGAGGTCTTCGGCCTGGCGCAGGAGAACGCGGCGGATCCGGCTCAGGCCCTGATCCTCGCCGAGCGTGAATAGCGTGACCTGGTTGGCCTACCCGGCGGCCTCCTCGAGGATCGCCAGCAGCTCGCGAAGGCGGGGCAGCGCGCCCGAGGCGACGACGGCGGACTCGAACCGCTCGCAGACGGCTGCCAGCTTCTCGCCGGAGAGCGCGAGGATGGACTGGTGAGACGGCAGATGCAGACCCGCCTCCCAGATCGGGAGGAGGCGCAGCAAGCGGTCCACGTAACCCCGCCGGCGATCGTCCTCGCCGACCGGGATTCCGAAGACCTCCTTGCGCTTGAGGACCTGTTCCGGGAAGAAGCTGCCGAGGCCGATGTGGGTGTGGGTGACAAAGCCGCGCCGGGAGATCCGCCGCACCTGCGAATGGATGCGTCCCAGCCGCGCCACCACGTCGTGGCCCTGCGAGGCGAAGTGCTCCAGGTTCTCCTCGATGAGCTGCTCGCGCAGGGCGGTGAACCTCTCCTCGACGCCGACGAGGTCGAGATAGCAGCCGTAGGTCGGCCGCTTGAAGAAGGCGAGATCGGCGCGGAGGGCCGCTTCGCTGAGCGCCGCGTACTCGCGGTCGCGGCTCGCGGAGGGGCGCGACTCGGAGTTGTAGTTCCTGCCGCCTGCGGCCTCGACCCTTTCGGCGAAGGCGAGGGCGGTGACCTCGTAGCGCGTGGAGAAGCTCGGGAAGATCCGGCGCGCTGGCACCGGCTCCCGCGGCTGCGACGGCGTAATGAGCTCGAAGAGATGAACCGTCCTGCCGCTGAGCGGGAAGGCGAGCGGCCGAGGCGCACGCACGCGGTCCGGCCGCTGGTAGCGGCCGCCCAGGTAGTGATCGACCGCGCCGTGCCGGCCGAGCAGGAGATGGATCGTGCCCATGGAATTTCTTGACAAGCTCGCGGACAACCTAACATCAATGAAGACCCTAAAGCCAATGGAAAATGATGACCGACGATTGCAGATGCTCTACGCCACGCTCAACGCTCTCTGGGCCGCCTACGAAGCCGGTTCTCAGGAGTATTTCGACTACTATCGCGAAGGGGCCTCGGTCTTCTCTCTCTCCAGTCCGATCCGGATCACCGCGCGCGACTACCGGCAGACCTTCGGCCGCCAGATCGGCCTGCAACTGCGGGCCCAGCACATCCTCGACCCCGAGGTCCAACTGTTGGGAGACTGCGCCCTGGTGACCTGCCACAGCCGCGTCCGGGTCAACTACAGCTCGGTCGACAGCCGGGCGACGGTGTTCCTGGTCCAGGAGGGCGACGGGTTCAAGGTCGCCCACCTCCATCTCTCGCCGCTCAGCTCCCCCCCTGCGACCGCGGACACCCGCGGCCTGGTCGAGGAGGTCACGGCGTTGCTGGAAGATGCACGGCCATCGTGAGGAGACGAAGATGACTTTCGAGACGCTGCCCCTGCAGCCCCTCTTCAACAGCGTCGGGGCCACCTACAACTCGCAGCGCAAAGCCGGGCTGCTCAACGCCTGGGGCAACTCCCTGCCGGCCGAGGAGCTGCCTTTCGGCTCTTCCGTCACGGTGGGAGGCATCCCTTTCCAACTGGCCGACAAGGCCCGGGCGGACTACGACGTCGTCGAGCCCCTGGGCCAGACCCTCGAGCTGCGGGACCAGGACGCGGTGCTCGGCGTGGCGTTCCTCTGCTGTGGCGAGATGGGGGAGCAATATCTGCCGGTGCGCGCGATTCGCGACGGAGAGGAGCCCATCGAGCTCACCGTCGTGGTCAAGGGGTTCAGCGTGCTGCCCGGCGAGGATCTGGGTCCGCAGGCGTTCCGCTTCACCCATCTCCACTATGCCGGCGACTACGATCTCGACCTGCTGGCCTGCGCCCTGTGGTGCTTCGAGCATCGCTTCGACGAGCCGGTACGGCTCTCCCGCCTCGAGCTGGGCATGCAGCCGCTCGTCCGCCTCGCCGGCGTTACGCTCATCCACCCGTAAATGCCGGACGCCGACGACCTCGATCCGCTGGCGCGCTTCGCCTGGCACCCGGAGCCGGAGCTCCTCGGTCTCCAGGACGCGGCGCGCTCGCGCGCAGCCCTGCAGCGGCTCGGCGAGGAGACCTGGCGCGCGGCCCTCGACTACCTCTACGATCACGCGCTCCGCCGGGCGATGGGCGAGCCGCGGGAGTACAAGGAGCTGCGGCGGGTGTTCTTCGGTCCTTCCGCGCGCCCTGCCGCCGCGCCCAACGATCCGACGCCGTCCGCCGCCCTGCTCGACGAGTTCCGGACCCGCATCGCACCGCACCAGCTCAACGCCTGGCACCCGCGGGTGTTCAGTTACTTCACGCCCACTCCGCTCGTGGCGTCGATCGCCGGCGAGCTGCTCGGGCAGTGGTCGCACCAGGGCGTCGATCTCTGGCAGGCCGGGCCGGTGGCAGCGTTCGTCGAGGAGGAGGTCGTCCGCTGGCTCTGCGATCTCGCCGGCTACGGCCCCGGGAGCTTCGGCCTGCTGACCTCCGGCGGCGTGACGGCGAACTTCCTCGCCATGGCGCTCGCCCGCGACGTCCACCTCCGCCGGCTGCGCGGCGCCGCCCGGCCGCCGCGCGGCGCCGCCCTCGAGGGCGTCCGTGTGTACACGTCGGACCAGACGCACTTCTCGATCGCGCGGGCGCTCGACAAGCTCGGGTTCCCCCCGGAGACCCTCGCCGTGCTGCCTGCCGACGACCGCTTCCGGCTGCGCGCCGAGCCCGCCGCCGCCGCCATTGCCGCGGACCGCGCCGGCGGCCTCACGCCGCTCGCCATCGCCGCGGCCTGCGGCTCGACCAACACCGGATCGGTCGACGACGTCCCCGCGCTCGCCG
>Ga0134122_10003985_pt1 | contig 10959 bp, 9 predicted proteins | sample KB302_FD_96461 | JGI IMG/M metagenome (GOLD analysis project Ga0134122, IMG submission 96461) | Terrestrial soil microbial communities without Nitrogen fertilizer from Kellogg Biological Station, Michigan, USA - KB3-0-2 | ecosystem: Environmental > Terrestrial > Soil > Unclassified ... | reverse complement strand
GCCACGGCTAGAAGCCGGGCTTGAGGTTGTCGTGCTCGGCGATCAGCTTGGAGACGCGCGCCTCGTCGATGCGCTTGGTGAGGCGTTCGGACTCGTGCTGGTCGCGGACCGTCTTGGCCAGGGTGATGGACGAGCCCACCGTGAAGATGAGGCCCATGGCCATGAAGCCCTTCACCCAGAGGTCCACCGGCAGCGCCCAGATGCCGGCGGCGGTCACGCCCACGGAGAGCGCGAAGGAGAGCCAGGACTGGACGATCCAGGCGGCGGAGTGCGAGGCGGGGAGGTCGGCGGCGTGCGTGCTCATGCGTGGCTCCTGGGTTGTTTCGTCGGTTCGTGATGCCCGTAGTTGTACGCCCGAAGCCTGGTAAAATGGTGGAACTAATTTGTCGCTAACCAATTACCAGGAGTTACTGATGTCAACCGTGCAGCTCCAGCGGCTGGAGGGCTTCTACTGGGTGGCCAGGCACCAGGGATACGCGCGGGCGGCGCGGGCATTCCCGTACCCCATCACCGAGCCGGGCGTGCACCAGCAGGTGCGGCGCCTGGAGGAGGAGCTGGGGCTGAAGCTGTTCGAACGCGTGGGCAAGGACCGGGTGGCGCTCACCCCCGCGGGGCGGGCGCTGCACGCCTTCGTGGCCCCCTTCCTGGAGCAGCTCCCGCTGGTGGTGGCGTCGCTGAAGGAGGGGTCGTTCGCGGGGACGCTGCGCATCGGCGCCTCCGGGCTGGCGCTCCGGCACCTCCTGCCGCCCTGGCTCCGGCGGCTGAAGGCGAAGCGGCCGGAGATCGACGTCGCCCTCTCCGAGCTGAAGGTGGCTGACCTGCCGCTGCTCCGCTCCGGCGAGGTGGACCTGCTGGTGGACCACCTCGTCGACGTCCCGGAGGACCTGGGCGTGCGGCGGGTAGGCGAGGCGCACGCCTTCATCGCCCTCCCCTCCGACCACCCGCTGGCCTCGAAGGCGTCCCTGCGACTGCCGGACCTCACCGGCGAGCCCTTCGTCGCCTACCACGCGGACCTGAAGAGCCGGGAGCTGCAGCTGAGGGCGCTGGAGCTGCACGGCGGGCCGCCGGGGCGGATCCACGCGGCCGACTCGGCGGAGTCCATCCTGGGGCTGGTGGCCGCCGGCCTGGGCTGGTCGCTCATCCCCTGGCTGGGCGAGACCGGCCCGCGCGTGGCCGGCGTCGTCACCCGCCGCCTCTCCGTCCCCGGCGCCTCCTTCCCCCTCTACGCCGCCTGGCGCAAGGCCGGCCCGCTCAACCCCTTCGTCCAGGCCGCGCTGGAGCTGGCGCCCGGGTGAGGGGCGCTTTCGTCCTGGGCCTCAGCGCGAGGCGATCCAGCGGTCCACCTCCGGAAGCAGCTTCCGGCCGCGCGGCCCCACCGCCGCCAGCAGCTCGCGAGCAGTCGCCGCGCCGGCGCGCGCGTCGTCGCGGGCGCCGGTCTGCCACTGCGCCTGGGCGAGCAGGAATTGCCCCTCCGCGCGGAGGAAGTTCCGGGTGCCGCTCTCCTCGAACCACTTCACCGACTCCCGCAGCTGGGGGAGCGCGCGGGCGGGCTGGCCGGTGGACAGCAGGCACGCGCCGAGGTTCTCCCGGATCTCCTCCACCTCCCAACGGTCGTCGACGGCGGCGGCCTGGGGAGCGAGGGCGTCGAGGGCGCGCTGGTACATGGGCAGGGCCTCCCGGCACCTCCCCTGGAGGCGGAGGATGTTCGCCAGGGTGGCGGTCGCGAAGTCCATCTCCGACCCATCCGCGCCGCCCTGCTCCAGCTCCCGGATCTGGGACCGCTCCAGCGACTCCGCGCCCAGCGGGGCGCCTCGCTCCACCTCCAGGTGCGCCAGCGCCATCGCGCGGTACTGCACCACCGCCCTCAACGGTGGACTGTCGTCGGAGAACCCCTTCTTGTAGATGGACTCCGCCTCCGCCCCGCGGCGCAGCGACTCCTCCCAGTCCCCCCGCTCCAGCAGGATGCCGGCCAGGTTCAGCAGATGACCGGCGCGGCGGGGGTGATCGACTCCCTCCATCCGGCGCGCCAGCTCCGCGGCCTGCACGTGGGCCGTCACCGCGGTGTCGAGGTCGCCCAGGTACCACGCGGTGGTGGCGAGGTATCCCAGCGACCTGTCCACCTCCGAGCCCCGGCCGGGCAACTGCTCCGCGATGGCGAGGGACTCCCGCGCCAGGACCACGGCCCGCTGGTACTGGCGAGCATTGGTCGCCATCACCGCCTGCGACCGCCGGAGCTTGGCCCAGTACTTCCGCGTGTCGCCGGAGAGGTGCCGGAGCAGCGCCTCCGCGTAGGTGGACCACAGCGACGGGTCCTTGCCCTGGGTCGCGTCCAGGTGGACGACCTCGGTCCAGGCCTGGACGACCAGCTCCAGCTGCCCGGTCTCCTGCGCGGCCGCGGCCGCCCGGTGGGCCGCGGCGACTCCCTCGGCGAACTCGCCGCGCCGGCCCCGAAGGTGGGCGAGGAGCCCCTGCGCCTCGGCGATCAGCGGCTTGTACTCCGTGGCCTCCGCCCGGGCCGCGGCGGCGGCGGCGATGTCCACCGAGGCGTCCATCGAGCCCGCGGTGTAGAGGGCGTACGCGCGGTCCACCTCCGCCCGGATCGCCTCCACCTCGCGGCGCCGCGAGGGATCCAGCGGCCAGGCGGCGCCGGCGCGGAGGGCGTGCTCGTCGGCGCAGTCGGACAGCGGCTGGAGCTCCTCCACGGCGCGGGCCGCGTTCTCGACGGTGGTGGCGTCCGCGACGGCGAGGTGGTCCACCAGCGCGCGCACGTACGTCAGGCGCCGCTCCAGGCATTCGGTCCGCAGGTCCAGCACGTCTCGCGGCTGCGTGCCGTCCAGCGTCGCCAGGCACGACGCCTGGTGCATCGACAGCCACTCGACCCGGTAGCGGTCCAGCGCGCGCTCCACCGCGTCCGAGGCGTCGCGCGCGAACGGTTTGCCGGTGCGGTCGATGGCCTGCCGCACGGCGGCCCGGCGGGTGTCGTCCCAGATCCCGACCCAGCGCGACGCCCGGGGCGCGCACCGCTGCTGCGCCGAGGAGCGCGCCACCACCGCCCCGGCGACGATCGCCGCCACCGCCAGCGCCGCTCCGGCCACGCGCCACCGCTGGCGGCGCCGGGCGATCGGATCCTGCTCCAGGGCCTCGAGCAGGGCCTCCATGCTGGGGAAGCGGGCCTCCCGTTGGAAGGAGAGGGCGCGGGCCAGCAGCGCGTGGATCCACCCCGGCACGGCGCTCCTCGCCGGGGGCGGAGCCGGGCCGCGTTCGATGGCCGGCAGCAGGCTCGCCGGGGTCGAGTCGGCGGCGAACGGCCGGGTGCCGTGGAGCGCCTCGTAGAGCGAGACGGCGAAGGAGAACTGGTCGGTCCTGGCGTCGGTCTGCTCCCGGCGGAGCTGCTCGGGAGCCATGTACGCCGGCGTCCCGGAGATCGCGCGCTCCGTCTGCTCGCCGGGCCCGGCGGCGGGGGTGGACGGTGCCGCCGCCACCGGCTGCGCCTCCGCCGCGGCGGCGGCCCGAGCCAGCCCGAAGTCCACCACCCGCACCCGCCCGTCGCGCCCGACGATGACGTTGAGCGGCTTGAAGTCGCGGTGGACCAGCCCGACCGCGTGGGCGGCCGCGAGGCCCCGGCCGGCCATCTTGAAGACCTGGAGGATCTCCGCCGGCGGCCGCCGGTGCTCCGCCAGCCAGTCGCGGAGCACCTCGCCTTCCACCAGCTCCATGGCGATGAAGATCTCCTCGCCCACCTCGCCCACGTCGTGCACCGCGACGACGTTGGGGTGATTCAGCCGCGCCAGCGCCTTCGCCTCGGCCAGCAGGCTGGCGCGGCTGCTGCGGGTGCCCATCGCGGAGAGGACGTCCGCGCGCATCAGCTTGAGGGCGATCCGGCGGTCCAGCTGCGGGTCGTAGGCGGCGTAGATCTCCCCCATCCCGCCCGAGCCGAGGCGCTCCAGCAGGATGTACCGGGACACGCGGCTCCCCGGCTCCAGCACGCGGCTGGGCGCGCGGAGCAACAGCTCCCCGTTCGCGGGCGCGCGCGACCCGTGGGCCAGCGTCTCTCCCGCCAGCGGATCCACCGCCGCCAGCCGCTGCGCGCAGGTCTCGCAGTCCTGCACGTGCTGGCGGGCCGGCGTGGCCAGCTCGGGGTCGAGAGCCCCCTGCGCGAGCGCCCGAAGGGTCTCCTCGTCGTAGTGCCGGGATTCCGCCACGGGGAAGAAGCCTAGCGCTTCAGCCGGGTTGGGGAGGGCCGGGACTGTCAAATCGCTTGACGCGGACCGCGCGCGGCCTCCCCACGAGAACCAGTTGTCCTACATCCGCTCCCCACCCCCGGAGAACCCGTTGGCTTCAGGCACTGGAAACATCGCGTCCGGCGCGGCCCCTCGCCCCCAGCGCGTGTCGTCCTCCGCCACCCGGGACGTGGCCACCGCCCAGCGGCCGGCCCCCACCACCTCCAGCCCCGTCGGGCGCGACGGTTTCTCGTCCCCCGCTGCTGACGCCGTCTCCGCCAAGGTCGCGTCGATGACCCGGCAGCAGAAGATCGCCGCCATCATGATGACCTACGGCGACGTGAAGTCCGCGCCGGCCTCCGGCTCGGTGATCGTCAACCAGACGCACCTGACCGCCGCCGGCATCCCTCAGCTGCGGGAGCGCCTGGCCGCGGCCGCCCGCGTGCAGGGCGCGCCGGTGCTGGTGGGCGCGGACCAGGAGGGCGGCGCCATCAACCGCCTCAAGAACGTCCCCGGCGTGGCCGGCACGGTGTTCCCCTCGGCCAAGCAGATGCAGGGCATGTCCCTGGAGGAGATCCGCCAGGAAGGCGTGAAGACCGGGCGGGCGCTGGCGACCGCGGGCGTGAACATGCTGCTCGGGCCGTCGCTGGATGTGGCGGACGCGGGGACGCTGATGGACAAGATGAACCGGTCCTTTGGCTCCACCCCCGAGGACGTGAAGAAGCGCACCCAGGCCTTCGTGGACGGGCTGCGCGCCGCGAACCCGTCGCTGGTCATCATCAGCAAGCACTACCCGGGCTACAACGCGAAGGGGAACAGCGACATCGCCAAGGTCAGCGACCCCTCCACCCCCGAGCAGATCGCCCAGCGCGCCCGCCCCTTCTTCGAGGTCAACGGCCTGGACGGGGTGATGATGAGCTCGGTCGTCTACCCGAACGCGGGCGGCGCACCGGCCTGCTTCAACAAGCCGCTCATCGACCAGCTCCGCTCGAAGAACCCCAGCCTGGTGGTGATGACCGACGACCTGATGGCCACCAGCCTCAGCCCCACCAAGTCGGCCGCGGAGATCACCGCCAACGCCCAGAAGGCGTTCCTGGCCGGGAATGACGTGATCCTGTCCATGGACTCGCGCGCGAACAAGACCATCGCCACCGCCCTGGATGCGCTGATCAGCAAGAACCCCGAGCTCCAGAAGCAACTCGACGCCTCGGTGGCGCGGGTCCTCGCCCTCCGGATGCGCCAGGCGAAGCCCGCCTCCACGCTCGCCGCCGCCTGACGTCACGGCCCGCGCAGCACCGTGAGCCCGCGATCGGTGAGCACCAGCAGCATCGACGGCGACACCGAGGGCTCGTAGACGAGTTGGAGCACGCGCTGGCCGGGGACCTGCGCGACGCGCGCGAGCGTGGCGCCGTCCGCCTCCAGCCGCCACAGGCCGGCGCCGTCCGTGCCGATGTAGAGCGCGCCGTCGTCCGTCGCCGCGAGGGCGGGGACCTGGCTCGAGGGCAGCGCCGCCAACCGGGTCCAGGTCGCGCCGGAATGTGACGCCGGCGCCGGCACCATCGACCACAGGCCGAAGCCGTCGCTGCCCAGGTAGTACCGGCCGCCGGTGGTCTGCTGGAAGGCCCGCCAGCGGTCATCCGACGCCAGGTCGTTGAGGGCGTCGTCGTAGCCCTTGAACCTCCACGGCGTGGGCCCGTCCCAGGTGTTCTCGCGATCCCACTCCTCCAGGTGACGGCTGGGGACCAGCACCCCGACCATCTGCTCGTTGGCGACCAGGACGTCCCCGTTCGGAGCGATGCCCAGCCCGTGCATGGGCGGACACTGGAGCGCGGAGCCCTGCGTCCCGTCGGGGTTGGTGATCCAGAGGTACCAGCCCGGGTGGCGGTGGCTGTTGTAGGTCAGCCCCTGGATGCGCGTGACCCCGTGGTTGGTGGTGACGTACACGTCGCCGCGATCGGGACCGCGCGTCACGCGGGCGCAGCTGAAGATGGAGCGGTCTTCCTCGTAGTGGAAGTCGTTGGTGTTGTGGATGCCGAGCTGCTTGTCGGCGTTGGAGAGGCCGACGGTGCGCCACAGGTGCTCCTCGAGCGCGATGCTCCCGTCGGAGCCGAGCTGCACCACGTCCAGGTCTCCCTTCTGGTACTCGGCGTATCGCTCGGGCGTGAAGCCCGGTTCGCCGGGGCCGGGGATGTACGTCCGTTGCGCGATGCCGTCCGCGCGCTCCATCTCGTGGGCCCAGTAGCCGACGTAGGCCCGGCCGGCGCCGCCGCCGCAGATGACCGTGGAGCCCATGGCCAGCGAGTCCACGCCGAACGCCTGCCTCGCCTGGCCGATACCGCGCGTCCATCGCACGGTCGAGTCTCCGGGGCGCAGCACGCCGATGCGGTCGCCGTCCAGGAACCAGAGGTTCAGGCCCTCGTCGATCCCGACGCTCTGGGGCGTCCCCACGCCGAAGCGCTGGGAGTAGTCGGCCGCGGCCTCGTTCGGCCAAGGACCGGCATCCGCGCCTGCATCGACACCTGCATCCGGGGGCGTCCCCGCGTCCACGGATGGAGGGCTCCCCGCATCCGGAGTGGGAACCGCCGGCGCCGGCGTGGGCACTTTGCTTCCACCCGCATCCGGCGGTGCCGCGTCTGTCCCGTGCCGCACAGCGCAGCTCACCACGATCACGACGCCCGCCAGCAGCCCGACCCCGATGGATATGCGCACGCCACCCTCCAGGGGTACGCAGAGCAAGGCCCAGGCCTGGACCGATCCGGGGTATGGTCGAGGGCGGGCCGGGAAGTGAGCCGTGGGAATGGCGCGCATCCTGCTCATCGACGACGACAACGCGCTCCTCGACGTCCTGGTGGTGGCGTTCCAGGCGGCAGGCCATCACGTGGAGCGGTCGCTCGACGGGGCCGCCGCGCTGGCGCAGCTGCAGCGCTCGCCGCCGGACCTCGTCGTCAGCGACATCAACCTCCCGGCCCTGGACGGGTTCACGCTGTGCCGGCGCCTCCGCGAGGCGGGCTCCCAGGTCCCCATCCTCCTGCTGACTGCGCGCGACACCGAGATCGACGAGGCGCTGGGTCTGGACCTGGGCGCGGACGACTACCTCACCAAGCCGTTCTCCACCCGCGTGCTCCTGGCGCGCGTGGCCGCCCTGCTGCGGCGGCGAGGGTGGCGCGAGGCCGGCCCGGAGTCGACGCTGAGCGCGGACGGGCTCGAGCTCTTCCTGGAGCAACTCCAGGCCCGCTTCCGGGGCCAGCCCGTGCCGGTGACGGTGACCGAATTCCGGCTGCTGGAGGCCCTGATCCGGCGGCCCGGCCACGTCCTCAGCCGGGACCAGCTGCTGGACGCGACGCGAGGAGACGACTCCGCCGCCGCCGACCGCATCATCGACACCTACGTCCGGCGCCTCCGGCGCAAGCTCGAGGCGATCGAGCGCGACTTCGACCGCATCGAGACGGTCATCGGCGCCGGCTACCGCTGGCGCACCGCCGCAGACCCGGAGGACCCGTGAGCAGGATCTTTGGTTGCATCGGAAGTCAGATCGTCGCGCTGGGTGTCGGGGTCACGGTGTGCGGGATGCTGCCGGTCGCGGCGGTGGCCCTCCTCCCCGGAGAGTCGCCGATGGGCGAACGGCTGGCGGTGGCGATGGCCGTGGCGCTCGGGGCGGGGATCGCGCTGGCCTGGCTGATGGGGAGGGAGATCGCGCGGCCGCTGGAGTCGCTGAAGGCTCAGGTCTCGACGCTGGCGATCTCGCCGGCCTCGCGCCGGGGCGTCCAGTTGGACGGCGACCGCGACGACGAGATCGGGGATCTGGCCAGCGCGTTCAACCGCCTGCTGGAAGCGCTGGAGGCCAAGACCCGCGCCGGCGAGGCCTTCGTGGCGGACCTGGCGCACGAGCTGAAGAGCCCCGTCGCGGCCGTGCGCGCCTGCGCCGAGGAGCTCACCGCCCTGCCCGTCCAGGACGCGCGCTTCTCCCCGCTGACCGGGGCGCTGGAGCAGAGCGCGCGCCGCCTGCAGGCGCTGCTGAGCCAGTTCCTGGAGCTGTCGCGCGCGGAGGCCGGGCTCCGGTCCGAGGCTCGCGAGCGCGTCCACCTGGGGGCGCTCCTCCGGGGCGTCAGCGGCGCGATCGCGTCCAGCGCGCGCTTTCCCGGCGTGACCATCGATCTGCAGGATCCCGGCGCGGAGCTGGTGACGCCCGGCGTGGCGGCCCGCCTGGAGACCGCCTTCCGCAACCTGGTGGAGAACGCCGCCTCGTTCTCGGGCGAGGGCGGGCAAGTCTCCATCTCCCTCCTCCGCGAGGGAGAGCGCGCGGTGGTGAAGGTCCGCGACAGCGGCCCGGGCATCCCCGGCGCGGACCTCCCCCGGATCTTCGAGCGCTTCTTCACCACGCGCGCCGACCGGAACGGGACCGGACTGGGGCTGGCGATGACGCGGGCGGTGCTCGAGGCGCACGGCGGGAGCGTCGCCGCCGAATCCCCGCCCGGCGGCGGGGCGATGTTCCGCGTGGTCCTGCCCCTGGGCTGACGGGATTCACGGCGCATTCACGCGCGATTCACATCGCTCGCGCATTCGTTCCAGATCCGCCCGATACAAGTCGGAGGCATGACCCGACACGCTTGGCCACTCTTGCTCTTGCTCGTCGCCGCCGGCCTCACCCCCGGCTGCTTCTGTCTCCCCATCGGCGGTGGCTGCTTCATCCGCGACGGCGACATGATGGATTGCGGGCCGTGCCCGGATGACCCAGCGGTCACCATCCCGCTCCCATGGGCGAAGACGACCAACCCCCGGCCCGCCCCCCAGCCGCCGCTGGCGGGTGCGCCTTCGGGCGACGACGCGAAGCCCAGGACCGGGACGGGGACGGTGGGCGGCGCGGACGGCCAGGGTTCGGCGTCCGGCGGCTCGAAGGCGCCGTCTACTCGCTGAAAAGTCTTGGACTTTTAGAAATTAAGGCAACCCGTGGTGGGCCAATGTCGATAATTTCCATACATTGGCCCTTCCGGGGCAACTTGCCCGGATGATTGAGGTTTCTCATGGACGTCGATTCTGCCGGTTCAGCCCCCTCGATGCCCGACGTCGCTCCGGAGGCGCCAGTCGAGGCCCCGGAAGCGCCCCAAGCTCCTGCTGAAACAGAAGCGCCACAAACACCTGCGGCACCGGAGGCGCCCAAGGACGACTTCGCGGCGCCTGCCGGCGGGACGCCGGACGCGGATCGACTCGCCGCCGCGCGCGATCCGAACGACGGCATGGACAAGCCCGCCGGCGACACGGACAAGAGCATCTGGGAGAAGATCAACGCCGGCCAGTACCCCGGCGTCCAGCCGGCCTTCTACCAGGCCCCCGGAATCGGCGTGTCCGCCCCGCGCGAGGGCACGCACATTGGAATGACCGAGGACGCGGGCATGGAGCGCGGCATCAATCGGAACTTCACGAACTTCGCCGCCGATCGCAACGCCGAGGTGGACCACGCCGAGTACAGCAACGACGCGGCGCACTCCTACAACGGCGCCCGGGAACCCGCCCTGGACCGGGCGAGGGAGCTCGGAGGCAGACTGGACGACGCGACCACCCGCTACCAGAACGCCACCAACGACACCGAACGGAAGGCCGCCGCCCAGGACATGGCCACCGCGTACGGCCAGTACCTGCACATGCTCCAGGACAATCGGGCGCACGGCGGCACGGACCGCGCCGAGCACTACGGCAACCACGTCGACGACAACCCGCAGTCCATGGCGGCGGCGCGGACGGACACGCGGGCCGCGATGACCGACTTGAACACATACCTCCAGTCGCGCGGCATCAACCCGATGCAGGTCAACCCGGGTGATCGCCCGAGCTACCACTATCCCCCCGTCTCCGGGCTCGCCGACAAGTGGGGGGCCCCGAAGTGGGACGGCGTGAGCCGCATGTGGGACCGCGACGCCATGGCGAGGGACCTCTCGAGCGCGTTCAACAGCCGGCTCAAGAGTGGGAACAACGCCGTCGGCCTGTAGGCGTCGGCAGGAGCTACCGGCGCTCGTTTCCGCGTTTGAAGTTGCCCGTCAGGCGGGCGATGGCGAGGCGGGCGGCCTCGTCGCCGTCGGCGATGGCGTCGATGACCTTGCGCGCCTTCGCGCCGGTGAGGACGCGAACCACGCGGCCCTGCCAGCGGACGAAGCAGCGACCGTCACGATCGACCAGCCAGGAGTAGTCCTCGAGTGCCATGTCGCTCCGGACGGCGAGGCCGCGGAAACCTGACTCAGGGCAGGAGCTCGACATAGCCGTCCGTTCCATGGACGCGGATCCGCTGCCCGTCCCGGATCCGGCGGGTGGCGTGCTCCACCCCCACGACGGCCGGCAAGCCGTACTCCCGCGCGATCACCGCGCCGTGGGTCATCAGGCCCCCCACCTCCGTCACCATGCCCTTGATCGCGACGAACAGGGGCGTCCAGCTGGGGTCCGTATAGGCGGTGACGAGGATGTCGCCCGCTTCGAGATTGGCCTCCGCCATGTCCAGGATGACGCGGGCCCGCCCTTCGACGGTCCCGGCGGAGACGGCCAGGCCGACCAGTGCGCCCGCCGGCACATCGCCGCGCCGGTACGCCCCGGAGATGACCTCGCCATCGGAGGTGAGCACCCGTGGCGGCGTGAGCGCTTGATACGACCTGAACGCGTCCTTGCGGCGGCGGATGAGCTCGTCATCCACCCGGTTCGAGCGCACGACGTCGTGGAGCTCCTGGAACGTGAGGAAGAAGATGTCTTCCTTGTC